>Ga0265298_10000702_pt1 | contig 48646 bp, 43 predicted proteins | sample AusTroGonzalo_MG_3_FD_193486 | JGI IMG/M metagenome (GOLD analysis project Ga0265298, IMG submission 193486) | Bovine rumen microbial communities from tropical cattle in Woodstock, Queensland, Australia - Gonzalo_01 | ecosystem: Host-associated > Mammals > Digestive system > Stomach > Rumen ...
TCATGCGGACACAGCAGAAGGTGTCCCCTTTGATTACGGGGCAGCAGCAGTCTTTGGTGTAGCCCAGTTTCTCATAAAAGCCCACTTTATTGTCGCGGCTATCCAGGACTGCGGTTTTGAAGCCCAGTTCGCGGGCCCAGTTTTCGGCCTCCTCAACCACCTGACGTCCCAGTCCCTGGCCGCGATATTCGGGCAGGACCACTACCCGGCCCAGATTTATATGGGTCTCGTCTATGGCATACAGACGGCAGGTTGCTATGGGCAGGTAGTCATCAACAATGACTATGTATTTGGTCTGAGGCGTGTCGTGTTCGTCAAACTCGGCATCAAGAGTAATCTTGTGCTTGCGGGCCATGGCCTGGATTCGGACGTAGTATGCTCCCGCCTGCTGTGGAGTTCTGGTTGCGCGGATTATCTGCATGTTGGCATTGTTTGGTGCACAAAGGTATTCAGTTTTTTCATACCTTTGGGATATGTGGAAAAGGGGACAGTCCCCTTTTTCACATTTTCAACTGATAATATACGCAGTCTGCGTCACGGTAGAATTCACGGGCTCCCCATCGCTGCCAGTATGTGTGGGTTTTGAGCCGATGCATGACCGGTATGAAGATAAAGTCGTAGCGGGCCTTGAGTTCCGGCATGATAGACATGAGCATATCGTAGTTGAGGCGTGTGCCCCGATATTCCTCAGCCACTATGAATGAGAATACGGCGGTGTAACGCAGGGCGTTCAGGCTGGCCAGAAGTTCCGGCGCATCTTTAAGAATCTGCTCTGTCTCCTCTTCAATGCGGTAGTCACTCATGTTGAGCAGACCTATTACCCTACCGTTTTCATCAACAGCCTTGACGCTGAGCGGCCAGTTAAAGTGCAGGTCACGCACCCAGGTCTCAACCTCTGCGCGGTCAAAGCCGTACTGCCGCACCATCCACTCTACGGTGAGCGGTGCATCGGCCTGCGTCATTCTATGCAATGTGTACGGCATTGAAACTCAACAATATTTCAGGATGATATGACAGTTTTGCCTTTCTAAGACCCGGCAAGCCCATATCATCCTCGCGGTTCACGTAGATATATTGTTCTGGCAGATGACTGGCAAACTGCTGATTGATGATGGCAAATGCGCCCTCTATGTTGCGGTCAGCCTTCTCCACGCAGATATCAAAAGTATCATTGGTAACAGCGGCGCCATAGCTGAATGCTATCATACGTCCGTTCACAAAGATGCTGCCGCCTATCATGCCCAGTGATTCCCAGTTGCTGAAAATGGTCTCCATAACCGCCCTTTCAACATCAATGGTTTCACTGGAACCCTTCTCCCCCTGCCATATCTCTGTAAGCCGGCGTCATTCATCAAACAGTGCGGGCGTGAGCGGGCGGTATTCAAAGTCGGGGTTATCGGCCTTGAAACGGTTTACGTGATTGCGTTTGGCTTGCAGATGTCCACCCTGCAGTGTGGCCAGATCTGTGCGGCGGTATATGTAATCAAACAGGTCCGGCAAGGGCTCAACTTCAACATTAAATGATGAGAGAGCCTGTGTCTGCGAGTCTTCAAGGGCATAGATGATAAGCTTTCCTCCGCTGTCCAGCAGCAATGCTCTGACCAGTTCACCGTTCAGATTACCCGGCGTACATACTGAATAGGCACGTTCCCCTTCATAAATGTAACGCAACACTACAGCATCCCGGAGCACGCACACCTCTGTCTTATACCAGAACTGCCAACCTATAAGGTTTGCAAAGGTATAATTGCAGTTGCGGCGCCCGGCATTAAGCGTCACAGCCTGCATCGCCTCCCTGTCAGATAGCGTCAAAGGATGAAAGCACAATTGCATAATGCGCAAAGATATGTTTATCTTTGCAAATATGATGTTTCAGGAGGTACATAACAGTGCAGAGTTAAATGATTGTAACCAATCTGCTTGACATACATACACGCGCCGAATTGTACAAGTGGTACAAGGAAAATCATGACAAGGTGAGTGATTTCTGGCTGCGTATTAACCGGGCGGAGGCTGACTGCCCCGGTGTGGTGCGATATGTGGATGCCGTTGAGGTTGCACTATGCTTTGGCTGGATTGACAGCACCATGAAACGAATCGATGACGGCAAACCCATACAGCATTTCACCCCGCGCCGCAAGCGCAGCAACTGGTGTGAGCATAATCTGGTCCGATGCCGCCGGCTTGTGGAACAAGGTGAAATGACAACCGCCGGACTGGCAGTAGCCCCCGATCTGGACCCCTCAAAATTTGTCTATGAGGATTGGGTAATCAATGCCATCAAGGCCGATAAGCAAGCCTGGACCAATTGGCTCTCATTCCCTGAAAACTACCGCCGAATCAAGGTAGACCGCATTCAGCACTACCAACACACCAACCGTCCCGAGTACGCGCAAAAGACTCTCCAGAAACTGATCCAAGACACCCACAACGGCAAACTCCAACCCGGCTGGAGTGATTTTGGCCGCAACTGAAATTTACCTGACTGGGTCAGCGCAATTATATAAGTATTCACATGGATATTAAGCACCACTACATTGAAAAGGGAGAAGGATTCCCGCTGATTCTGCTCCACGGCAACGGTGAAGACTGCAGTTACTTTGAGCACCAGATGGAGCCCTTGTCTGAGCATTTCAGAGTTATTGCGATTGATACCCGCGGACACGGGCAGACACCTCGTGGCGAAACCCCTTTTACCATACGCCAGTTCGCACAGGACTTGCTTGAGTTCATGGATGAGCACGGTATAGAGAAAGCCCATATCCTGGGCTTCTCCGATGGCGGAAACATCGCAATGGTATTTGCCCTTACCCACCCTGAACGTGTAGAGAAGCTGATTCTGAATGGTGCCAATCTGAATGCCAGAGGCGTAAGACCAAGCGTACAGATTCCAATCGAGATAGGTTACAGAATAGCCAGGATGTTTGCCAATAAGAGCCCCGAGGCCAAGCAAAATGCTGAAATGCTAGGACTCATGGTGAACGATCCCAATGTAGATCCCGCAGAGCTCTCACAGATCAAATGCCCCACGCTGGTGATAGTCGGCAATAAAGACATGATTAAAGACAAACACACCCGCTTGATTGCCCAAAGCATACCCGGTGCAAAACTGTCTATCATTCCCGGCAACCATTTCATTGCCAACAAGAACCCGGAAGCCTTTAATCATAAGGTTCTGGAATTCCTTCTTTAACCTGACAAAGTAAAATGACCGGCATTTATCCGATGTGATAAAAAACATACAATAATTTATGCTCATACCGTAAAAAAACCTTATCTTAGCAAAATATAAAAGGGACTATTATGCTAAGACGAAATATTTTAGCACTGATGTTGCTATACACATCAGTGGCATTTGCGCAACCGATAAGTCAGGAACAGGCATACCAGAACGCGATACAATTCCTTGCAGGCGGGCAGTCCGCTCAGAGAGCGCAATCCAGAAATGTGCAGACACTCCTGTTGGCTTACAAGGCTCAGACCAAGAATAATGATGACCTTTACATCTATAACCGTAATGGTGGAGGTTTTGTTATTGTATCGGCCGATGCCCGCACCGTAAGACCTGTTCTGGGTTACTCTTACCAGGGCCATTTTGATGCCGGCAACATACCGCCTTCATTGGAGGATATCCTGAGCGAGTATCAGCAGCAGATACAATATGCCCGCAAAAACATTGAACCTGCAGACAATCTGCTCTCTGACCACGAGCCTGTGGGCAAAGTGATAGTAGAACCTCTTATTAAGACCAGCTGGGACCAGGATGCTCCTTACAATGAACTGTGTCCAATGGATGATGGCCGTAAGACCTATGCCGGATGCGTAGCCGCGGCAATGGCCCAGATAATGAAATACTGGAGGTGGCCGGAGCGCGGTCGCGGAAGCCACACGAACATTAATGGTGATTCTCTTTACGTTGATTTCAGCAAGTCTGTATATGATTGGGACAACATGCCTATAGCTATATCGGCCGATACCCCACAAATAAAACAATATGCAGTCCAGAAACTGTTATACGACTGCGGAATGGCAACAAATATGCAGTACTCCATCAACGGTACATATCTGGATTTTATACCCAGGGCCATGATGGCGTACTTTGATTATTCATCGCAAGCCCACGAGGTAACAAGATCTGACTTCAAGGATGGGTGGGACGACATGATAAAGCAGGAACTGGATGCATCCAGGCCCGTCCTTATGGGCGGAGGCGGTCATGCCTACATCTGTGACGGGTATGACAGCTTGAACTATTTCCATTACAACCTTGGTTGGAGTGGATACAATGACGGTTTTTTCCTTTCAGATGCCATAAAAAGAGATAACGGTTATGACAACTTCAGTAAAAATCAGGAGGCAATAATCGGCATTTACCCGGATTACAATGATGAGTGCAAGGACGGAATGGCCTTGTGCCGACTCAACGATTCCGGTATAGCCGAATTATGTGACCTGGTATGGTCAAAAGACACTTTTGACATAGTTATTCCGGACTCCACTCTGATTGACGGTAAGATGTACCCCATCAGATCAATACCTGATAATGCTTTTCATGATGGTAAATACTCTGTATACGGTAACCTGACACTACCTGAGACACTTGAGAGCATAGGTATATTTGCGTTCCTTAATTGCAGAACCATTCAGGAACTTCACATACCCGCTTCTGTCAAATATATCGCTCCAGGAGCGTTATGCACAAATGAGATCAAAACCGTAACCGTAGATGAATCCAGCCCCTACTATTACTCTCCAGAGGGGAGCAATGTCATAATAGAACGCTCCAACAGACGTCTGGTTCAGACATTCAACAATTCCGTAATACCACCACACGAAGAGATAATCATCATAGGAGAGAATGCGTTCTATGAAGATGACAGTATCGTTTCCATAAAACTACCAGAAGATGTCACTATAATAGAGGACGATGCATTTGCAAATAGTACCCTCAAGGAGATACATCTGGGTCCCAAGCTCACAACAATAGGAAAAAGGGTATTTGAATCTTGCCCTAACCTGACAGACGTATATTGCTACTCAGTCACACCTCCCAGCCTTCCTTCATCGGCATTTACCACTATCTGCACAGTACACGTCAAGCCATCGGCACTGGAGAGCTACAAGGAGAAAAACTATTGGAAAAAACATACAATTGTGGCCGATATCCCCGAGACCACCGATGTACCCCAGGTGGGCACACCTACCCCTGAGCCACAATATTATGACCTGATGGGCCGCCCGGTTCAGCAAGGCTATAAAGGAGTTAAGGTTTCGGGCCAAGGGAAAAGTGTCATCTGCCAATGACACGAAACAGCGTGCTCCTATGTGTCAAATAAATCACCCGGCGCAGGTTGTGCTTATCAGTTTTCCTTCTCCTTAAGGTCGTGATTGGTCATTGCGCAGACGCAGGAGTCAGACCATACGTTCTCGGCCGTCTCGACCATATCAATGATGGTGTAGATGGGCAGGATAATGCCCAATATGGCCACTGGAGCGCCTATTCCGGACATGAGAGAGAGCGTCAGGAAGAAGCAGCCCATGGGAACACCTGCGTTACCCACTGCCGATACCACCGATATCAGTATCCAAAGCAGTATGGTACCAAGAGTGAGCGGAGTACCGCCGTTCTGCATCACAAAAAGTGAGGTGACCAGAATGAAAGCGGCGCAGCCGTTCATGTTTATGGTGGTGCATATGGGCAGCACAAAACGGGCTATCTCCTTACGTACTCCAAGACGGTTCTCGGCCGATTCCATGGTGACCGGCAGCGTTGCGGCACTGCTCTTGGTAAAGAGGGCCATGAGCACGGCGGGACTCATGCGTCCCAGCACATGTATGGGGTTGAGTCCGCGTGCCAGCAGGAACAGCGGCAGCACTATGAAGAACTGTATGAAGTTACCGCCCAGCACCACCAACACGTACTTTCCAATGGAGTCAGCAATCACGCCGGCCGATATCTGGGCCGACAGCTGAGCGGCAAAAGCCACGATACCCAGCGGCAGAGTCCATATGAGACCGCGTATAAGCAGGAACAGCAGGTCCTGCAATCCCAGCAGCCCCTTCACGATGACTGCCTTGTTATCTGAATCAGGCAGCTTGGAGAGACCTATTCCAACGGCAAAGGCCAGCAGCAGCAGTGACAGCACGTTACCCTCAAGGAACGGGCGTACTATGTTGTTGGGGATGACACCCAGGATATGATCGTAATAAGACTGTCTTGAGGCATCGGCAATGACACTGTCAACCTGGCTGATAGAGTCCAGCGGCAGATTGCCCGGCTTGATGAGCACATAGAGGATAGCTCCTACGGCAGCCGCGGCAACGGTTGTAAGCAGCGTGTATGTGATGGTCTTACCGAATATCCTGCCCGACCCCTGTGAACCAAACGTGGCAAAGGTGGTTATCACAGCAAGCACGATGGTTGGCACTGCCAGCAGCTGGAACAGCCTTGTATAGACGGTAGCCACAAAATCCATGAGCTGATTCAGCCCGTTGATTCCAAGTAATCCAAGAACGGCACCCACCACGAGTGCTCCTATCCAAACAATAACCTTTTTCATTTAGAGTTCAAAAGTTAGATTCAAATATACGTTACGGCCCTTCTGCGGTATGTTGTTCCAATCAGAATAGGCTGAATAACTTTTGTCAAACAGATTCTCAATGCCACCTCGAATTGAGAATTGAGAATTGAGAATTGAGAATTGATAGACTGCGGACAAATTTACAATATTCCACGATTGGGTCTCTTTTTCACCGTATTTTGGTGCATAATCTGTCTGGCGGGCATTGCCGCGTAACTCAAGTTCGGTCTGCAGACGGCCATAACCGTACTGAAGCCGAGTACGCCATGCCACAGGCGATATGAGCGGCAGAGGATCATCCTCATCATCACGGCCTGAGCTGTAGCTCAGCTTGCCGTTCCAGGCCAGACGCTCCGTAATCTGCCAGTCGGCCGTCAGCGACACGTTAACAATGGTGGCATGATCCAGGTTACCATATACCTTGACACCCTCGGCACCTACCGTCATGGCCGACAGGCGCTCATCAAGATGACCTATTATGTAATCCTTGAACAGGAACGCATTTGCATCAAGCCCAACGGTAAACACACTGCCGCTATACTGGAAAGCGCCGTTCAGTTCCACTGCAGACTCATTGGCCAGGTGCGGATTACCCATGTAATCGTACTGGTCAAAGGTGTTGTTCAGGTAGTAGCCGTAGGCCTCGGTTACTGTGGGGGCACGGCTGCCCCAGCCCGTTCCGATTGAGAATTGAGAATTCAGAATTGAGAATTGGTAGGCGGCGGCTACTCGGCCGGTGGTCTGGTGATAATAGTCTGTCATAAGCGGAAAGAAAACCTTCTGACCGCTGTATCCCTCTTCATTGTTAAGGCGCTGCTCCTGCCATGCCACCTTGGCCGACAGACGCAGTGATTGATTATCAGTAACAGTCACATTATCAGTCAATGCCAAGCCGGTATTTAAAGTGCCTACATCGGGCCATGTAACCATGTACATGGGTGCGGCACCGCCGGGGTACATGGTCATGTCGGCAAACAGGCGGTTGTAGTACAGGTCATAGTTCACGGCCACGTCATGCTGCTGTTCCTTACCTACCGATGTGGTGAGCAAGCTGTAGAGACCAGTGGTCCAGCTGTCGCCCGGCATATCCATATGGATCTCCACATCGGGACGCGTAGTATCATCCATGATGTGAATGATATGGTTGTAGTAGGCCTTGGTCTCCCACCCCGCGTTACTGAAACGGTGCTTGTATGAGAGAGATGTAATGAATCCCTGTGCTTTTGCCACATCCATGTTCAGTGCGGGATAACCTACGTCTGTGGCACGGTCAAATATTACCGTGCTCTCCAGAACGTCGGTCTCTGTAAGGCGCAATCCTGCGTTGGCAAAGAGATTCACCTTACTGAATTGTGAATAGTTGAGCAGCTCTCCGCCACCCACCTGGTAGCAGTCGGCAGCACGATAAAACACACCGGTGTTAAGGTAAGCCCTGTTGCCGCTAAAGGCTGCATCGGCACCATAAACCTGCAGATGTCCGTTCCACTCGTGTCCTGCCGACAGATTTATCTGTCTGGGATCGGCCTCAAAGCCAATCTTGCGCAGTTTCAGGTCAAGACTGCCACCTATGTTTCCAGTGGCCTGCGGGTTACCGTCCAAACCGGAGTTCAGACTGATACTCTGCAGATTGCCACTTTCAACATAAGAGGTGACAGGGTCCATCTTGTCCGTGCAGGCGTAGAAGATCTTCATTCCGTCAATGGTAGTGGAGAGCCTCTCCGTCTGCATGTTGTTGACAACGGGCTCCCATGCGTACGATCCTCGTCTTACAAGGTTAACGTTACGCAGCTCACCCAGATGTTCGTCAATGCTGGCAGCCTGCCCCTTGACAGAACGTGTTCTCTTTCCCCTCTCATTTGACACGATGAGCACCTCGTCAAGGTTACTCACCTTGTCGAGGGTCACCGTATCGGTCACCAATACTGTTGTCAATAAAGCAGTTATCAGCATCTTCAAAAAACAAAACTAAAAATACAAAACGTCAAATTGTAACATCCCAGTAGAGCGAGCTGTATCCGTCGCTCAGGTCGTCGCCGCCGGCAACCACATTGCCATCCTTATCCTTTACGGTAAAGTGGATACGCCACTTGCCGGTCATGGTCAGGTTGACTGTACCCTGATAGCTGCCGTCCTCCTGCAAAGAGAGTCCCACGTTATCGGGTGATGTGTGGTTACCCATATCGGGCATACGGGGATCAATATCTACCACGAACTGCTCCTGAGCAAGGCCGTAAGGTGTTGTTGCAGGGGTGTTCTTCCTGGACACATATGCCTTTATGGTGTTCTTGCCAGTCTTCCAGTCTGTGGGATTTACAAGTGAGATATAGTAAGTATCATCACCGGCCTTGAATGACTTGATCCACTCCTGACCTTCGGGCAGGGCATCGACTGTGATATCCGTTTCACCAATGTTTCCATTGGATCCCAGGATAGAGATATTATAATCCAGAGTCCATGAGCCCGCATCGCTGGTATTCATCACAAAAGATACCCAACCGCGCTTTACTGCCTGATAGTTATGGTTGAAACTCTCCACACCTGCACTTACAGGAGTGCTGTGCTTCATGTTCATCTTAACCATCAGCATGATAGGCTTAATATCATTTATCTCGAAGTTCTTGACATAGTTTCCGTTCTTCTTTTTGGTTGCCACAAAATAGATATCATTGTATCCGTTGTGGAACGATCCGGTCTTGGTATAGGCAAACACGTTGTATTTGTCATCTACCACGGTAGAGAGTTCTGGAATGATCTTTACGGTCTGGAGGAACTTATACACCTGCAGGGCTTCCTCGGCCGAGCAGCAGTCTATATCACCGTCAAACGTTACTCCAGGAATCTCAATCTCCTGTTTACCCAGATCGTCATTTGAGTTGCAAGATGTAATGGCTAAGCCAGCAAACACCAAACTTACTGATAATAAATACTTCCTAATGTTCATGATACTTTAAAAATTTAAGCCTTACGGGTTGGTTATCTTAATGTTATGTTATTTTCTTACAGGTCTGATATTATATCCTATGTAACCGTAGCCTCCTGTTCCTCCAAAACCGGCGGCGTTGACTATTCCGGCCAATCCGAATCCTTCATAACCTGAGTCCTGTGAACTGGACCACAGTGTGCCCTGGAATCCTTCCTTGGTTGTGATGTCACCTGTCTTCTGACCACCGGCCGGGATGAAGATGGAGTTTCCGTTAGGGCCTGTAAGTTTCAGGCCCTTTACTCCCTCCTGTGTTGTCCACTCGGCAGTAGTGTTGTTCTGCAGTTCCCTGATCTCGGCATAGTTGGGAGTTCTCCACTCACCGCCTATGTTACGTGCTACGGGATCAAAATCCACATTGCCCGAGAAATTGGCAGGTATGTTCTTTACGTCAACCTCAGCATAGTAACTCTCACTGTCAAATGATGACAAAGGTTCAAGTGATCCCCAGGCATAATACTCGCCGTACTCCTGGGGCGTATTGGCTCCCAGATTCTGATCAGACCATTTCAGGCCACTGGGCAGACCCAGGTCAACAGCATGGGAGTCATACTCAACCTTGATGCTGTTATCCTTGACATTATCATCATCCTTGCTGCATGCAGCCAGGCTCAACACTGTCAGGATTGTTGTACTGAATATCAATCTGTTCATACAATTCAACTCTATATTATGATTAATAACCGGGGTTCTGGGCTATGCCAAGGTCCTCACCGCTAAAGCCGGTGGGAATGGGCTGACGGTAGTGCTTGCCGCGAACGTTGTTGTACTTGGCAACCAGATGGTTGTGAACCTTTGTAAAGTATGCCTCCTGATCGGGAGTATACTCAGCAAGCTCTTTCCAGTTATCGGCAAAGTGCTTGTAGGTTGAAACCTTCTTGACCGATGAGATAAGATCCTTCCAGCGGTATGAGTTAAGTACTGAGAACTGCTCATATGTGAACTCATAGTCCCACTCACGCTTGATCTGCTCAAAGGTAGGAGCCTCAACGGTCTCGATACCGGCACGTCTGCGCAGCTGGTTGAAAGGCTCGGCAGCCTCAGTGTTGCGGCCCAGCTGAACCAGAGCCTCGGCCTTGATAAGCAGAACCTCGGCGTAACGGATCTCAATGCGGTCAACAGAGTTCTGTGTGATCTCCAGGTTCTCGGCATCCTCATAGCTCTCGTCAACACCCTTACCGTTGATAGGAGTATATACAGGTGAGTAGTAGGTGTGAACCTTACCTGTCTCAGGATTTCTCAGCTCAATGAAATAGGTCTTTGCAAGACGCTTGTCATCGGGGTACTCAGCCTTCCATTCGTCATATACGTCATCATCGGCTGCCTCGGTATGGTTCTGGCTGTAACCCTCGCCGTTCTCACCGTTCTGGTACGGGAATGTCCATGAGCAGTGTGTCTGGTGGTTACCCTGTGCATCCTTCTTGTCACCGTCATGGGCGATGGTGAACAGGTGCTCGTTCTGACCCAGTTTGTTGCTCTCATAGTCACGGCCGTACAGCTTGCTGAAATCACTTGCAAGAGCCAGCTTGCCGCTGTTGATTACACGGTCAGCATACAGAACGGCTTTCTCCAGGAGGCTGTCGGTCTTGCTGAACGCGGGATCAGTCTGTGTGTTGGCGATAGCGGCAACCTGTGCAGCGGTAAGAGGATTGTCACCCCAAACCAGATAGGTACGTGCCAGAAGTGCCTGGGCAGCCTGCTTTGAAGGTACGCGGGGATCACCGTTGTAGTCATTCAAGAGAGACTCAGCTGCAGTTAAGTCATCAACGATTTGGGCAAATACCACATTCAGATCCTGACGCTCGGTGGTGCTTCCGCCAGCCTCAGTGAATACAGGTACCTCACCCCACAGCTGGGCCAGCTTAAGATAAGCCAGGGCACGCAGGAACTTGGCCTTACCCACAGCTGCGTTGTAACCGGCCTGTGTTACCTTACCCTGCTCAAAAGAGGTGTTTATTGCAGTGATAGCCTCGTTAGCCTGGGATACGCCAAGAAAGAGGTGGTTAAAGATCTTTACCTGATACCATGTGTTGGGCACCTGCTCAAAACGGCTGTTTACGGGACCGGCCTCACTCTCCTCACCCTCAAATGAGATAAGTTTGTTGGAGTTCAGTTCAATGATGAATGAGAAAGATGATGAAAGGGGCTGCCAGTGACTGTAGATACCGTTCACCAGTGAGAGTGCGCTGGCATCATCGGCTACCACGTTTTCATCTGTTACTTGATTGTTTGTACCGTCATCCTGATCATTGCATGATACAAGACCAAGTGAGAGTATTGCTGACAAGGCAGCACTAAGGACTAAATTCACTCTTCCATGGATGGAATGATTAGCAATGTTCTTTTTCATAGTGTTTCTTTGATTTTTTATTGGTTAAAACGATATGTTGGTTCCAAATAAGAATGTACGGGCCGATGGGTACGCACCTGAGTCTGTACCGCTGCTCACCTCCGGGTCATAGCCCTGATACTTGGTAAGGGTAAGCAGGTTCTGACCGGTAACGTAGAGGCGTACGTTGAACGGGAAATCCTTTGAGAAAGGAATCCTGTAACCCACTGTCAGGTTCCTGAGCTTAAGGAAAGAGGCATCCTGTACATACCTGGTGTCAATATATGAGAGCGGACGCGGGTTTGAAGCCAGAGGCAGTGTGTTGCCACCGTTCTCAGGGGTCCATGAGTTGCGTACGGTAGAGAGCACGTTATATGAGTCACCCGTAAGCTCCAGACGGCGTCCCAGAGCGTTGTAGACCTTGTTTCCGTAGCTGCCGGCAAATGATGCGGAGATATCAAAACCGTGCCATGTATACTGTGTTGAGAATCCGTAAACCAGCTTGGGCTGGATGCTTCCCAGTATCTGGCGGTCATTGCCGTCTATACGTCCGTTCCTGTCAGTATCCTCATACTTGATATCACCAGCCTTGGGGGTAAGGCCGTTCACGGTAGGCAGAACGGTCACATCCTCATCGGCCTGAACGATACCCTTGAACACGAGTCCGTAGAATGATCCCAGAGACTCACCGCGACGCAGTATCTGCTGGTTGTCACTGCCCTGAAGCACGTTGTCTGTAGCACCCATGTCAGTGATCTCATTATGGTTGTAAGCTACGTTGGCCGATACGTTCCAGCTCTTTCTCTTACGGTTGATTAGTGACACGTTGACAGAGAATTCAGCACCTTTGTTTACAACGTTTCCAACGTTCTGAAGCTGAGTGCTCACACCCGCAGCAAAACCCATGGGAACCACAAGCAGCAGATCACTTGTCTTCTTGTAATAGACATCGGTCACAATGTTCACCTTATTGTGCCACAAACCAAGATCAATGCCTACATTGTAGCTGGCAGTGGTCTCCCACTTGAGGTTACCGTTAGATGTGTTTTTCTTGGAATAACTGCTGCTGCCGCCATAAGAGCCGGTAGCGTATGATGTTGTGAATGCATAGTCACTAATCTCCTGGTTCCCCACCAGACCGGCCGATGCACGTACCTTAAGGTAATCAAGTTTGGTGTAACTGCTCAGGAAATCCTCCTTCTCGGCGTTCCATGAGAGGCCCAGTGAGGGGAAATAACCCCAACGGTGATTCTTGGCAAAACGGCTGCTGTTATCGGCACGGAAGGTTGCCGTGGCATTGTATCGGTCCAGATAAGAGTAGTTTACACGTGCCAGCAGGGAGTTGAGTGAAGACTCGCTTATGCTGGTCTTGGGAGTGTATACATTGGCACCGTCGCCCAGGTTATACTGCTTGAGAGACTCATTGGTAAAATGGTCTGAACGTACAGATGATGCTGTTGATGTCTGAGTCTGACGGGTATAACCTACCAGAGCATCCAGGCTGTGGTTGTCATTAATGTCAAAGATGTAGCTGGCGGTATACTCCTGCTGCCATACATCGGTCTGACGGTTACCCACACCACCGATACCCTGGGTAGCCAGACCCAGTGAGGTGTATGCTCCGGAGAAATACTCCTGAGTAAGCTTCTCACTGTTAAGTCCGACCGATGCCTTAAGTGTAAGGCCGCCCAGGCGGTAGCTTGCCCAAATATTACTCAAAAGATAGTTGTTTATATTATCAGCCACGCTCTCTTCCAGGTCATAGACCGGGTTGGCAGAGTGGTCACCTATAGCAAAGTATGCGTACTCATATGTATTCTTAAAGAAATAAGAGCCATCCTCATTGTATACCGGTACTACCGGAGGCAGCAGCAGAGCATATACAAAGCTGCTTGTTATGCCGGCTGAGTAAGGTGATGAGTTGAACACCTGACCCTCTGTAGTGGTAAGACCGTTCTGTTTGGAACGACCGAATGTGACGTTAATACCCAGGTTAAGACCCTTCTTGAGTTCCCACTCAGTGTTCACGTGAAAGTTGTAACGCTCAAATCCGGAGTTCAGGACTATGCCGTCCTGATCTGTGTAGTTCACGGAGAAAGCATATCGGCTCTTCTGTGTGCCGCCGTTCACGCTCAGCTCATGAGTCTGCTGCAGGGCATTGCGCAGCACTGCATCCTGCCAGTCCGTACCCTTGCCCAGGGATGCAATCTGCTCATCGGTATATCCGCCTTTGTTTCCAAAATAGTCTTTCTGCAGCTTGGCCCACTCACTTGCGTTGAACAGATCCAGTTTCTTGGAAACACTGCTTACGCCAATGCTGTAACCATAGTTGATGTTACTTGTCTCCTGGCCCAGACTACCCTTCTTTGTGGTGATCAGGATTACACCATTGGCACCGCGAGAGCCATAGATGGCTGTGGCTGATACGTCCTTGAGCACCTCAATGCTCTCAATATCACTGGGATTTATCGTAGCCAACGGGTTAAGTGAGCCCTCTATGGCTCCCAGACCGGTGCTGCAGGTTGCATCATCCTTAAAGTAGATGAATCCGTCTACAACATAAAGAGGTTCATTTGAAGCGTTTACAGAGTTGCCGCCGCGTATGCGTATCTTGCTGTCAGCGCCGGGCTGGCCGCTGCTGGCCGTTACGTTCAGGCCAGCTACCTGACCGCTCAGAGCGCCGTCAAGTGTAGGCTGCTTGCTTGTAGCCAGGACATCGGCCTTGATAGTGGTTACGCTACCGGTAAGCTGTGTGCGTTTTTGGGTACCGTAACCTATGATCACCACCTCGGAGAGGGTGTTCACATCCTCGGAGAGCTCTATGTCTATTGGCTCTGAGTCATCATAGACGTCAATCTCCTCGGTGCGGTAACCGATATAGTCAATCACAAGTGTCAGGGGGAGTTTCTCTCTGGTATTAAGTGTAAAGTTACCCTCCAGGTCGGTGATGGCACCTGTGCCCTTGGCCGACTTGAGCACCACCTGTGCTCCTGTCAGGGGCTCAGCAGTGGCTGCATCGGTCACACGACCGGTGAGAGCCACCTGGGCTGAGACTGCAAGGCTTGCTGCAAATGTCAGAATAAGTGTCAGAATATTTGTTTTCATAAGTACAGTATCCTCCTGGGAACGCAGTCAGATGACTTCGCTCCGTTGTTAAGTGTTAATCAAATGTGTAAGCTAAAGTATTAGTTCTGTGCGAGTTCCTTGTTAACTATGCGCTGCAGCTGCGCAGTCAGTTCATTCTGAGGCAATGTAAGGAGTCCGTAGTGGTGGAGCTCACCTGTCGCGTTCGTCAGCACCCAGCTCACAAAGTCGTTGATGACGCGGTCAGTGGTGTCATATGAGAATCCCACTGAACCTACAGGGATCTCAGCATACTGCTGCTCCTCCAGGAGATTCAAGATGTTGTCCAGGTTTGCGGCATCCAGTACCTGGCGACCGTGTTTGTCAAGGTCAAGCGGAAGAATTGCGAGCTCTGAGCCAGGCTTGCGGCTCTCCAGGTCAAATATATTGGAGAGGTAGTTCACAGTCACGCCCAGCGGGTCACGGCTTATGGCTGCGGTCAGGTATGAGTCATCGCCTGATACCTTCTTGCCCTTGAAACCGTTCACGTCCTCATTAAAGTATGAGGCATATGCGCGTGAGGCTGACAGCTGGCTGTTACCGGTGTAGATATGCACCTTCTGCTCGGCCTTGGATTGTTCGTCCTCATCTTCATCATCGCTCTTAAAGAAGAGAGAACGGAGTTTCTTTGCATTGAGACGGCGTGAAGCGGTGAGCTTATCGGCCTCAGTGCCCTTCTTTGTTATGGGAAGCACTGCATAACGTGCAAATTTGACTGCCGGCTCATCGGTCGTGAGTACCAGGACATTGGTTGCGCCGCTCAGTTCTTTGGCCGATATAAAACGGAACTCAACTCCGTTGTGAGTGCGGCTGTACTCCTGAGCCAGGTTCTCCACGAGAGCATGTGCAAAATCGGGCACACGCAGTGAAATGGTCTCAACATTCTGTGCACTGGCTGCGTTTGTGAGCTGCAGGCCAAGAATCAATGCTATTAGATAAACTGTCTTTTTCATATCGTCGTCTTGTTTTTTAGTTCGTTTTCTGATTTCCGATGCAAAGGTCGCCCAAATAGTTTTTCATTCCAACATAACTTAAATGTTTAGAAGAGAATTTATATTTCATGGCATTCATGTAGAATAGAAATAACCGAATTCGCCATTATCTGCCATTTTTGTAGAATATCATTCTTTCAGGGCAACAAAAAGCCCCGGCTGGAGGGTCAACCGGGGCAATTAATAGAACCTTATTATATGCTCAGATACTGTCTCTGAGCTGATCCAGCGCCTTTTTAAGCAATGCCCGCGGTGCTCCCACATTGAGTCGCATGTAGCCCTCGCCTCCCTTGCCGAACATCTCACCGTCATTAAGGGCCAGACGGGCCTTGTTCACAAAGAGGTCAATTAGTGCATCATGGTCCAGATGCAGCCCGCGACAGTCAAGCCATACCAGGAAAGTTGCCTGAGGACGTATTGCCTTTATGCCGGGTATATACTTATTAAGGTAATCCTCAACAAAGCGGATGTTCTCCTCTATGTAACTTATAAGCTCACGACGCCACGGCTCACCGTTTTGGAAAGCGGCAATGATTGCAATGGTCGAGAATAAGGGCGGCTCACTGAACTCATTAGCGTCAAGCCACTTGAACAGACGGCGGCGCAGGGTGTCATTGGGGACTATGGCATATGAGTTCACTATACCGGCTGTGTTGAAGGTCTTGGAGGGAGCACCAAAGGTGATGCTTATCTCTGCTGCCTTGTCGCTGACGGTAGCAAACGGTATATGAGTGTTACCAAACAGAGCCAGATCGCAGTGGATCTCGTCACTTATGACAATGATATTGCGTTCGTAGCAGAAATCAGCCAACCTGATGAGCGTTTCCCTGCTCCAGCAGATACCGGCCGGGTTATGGGGGTTGCTCAGTATAAGCAGGCGGCACTTGTCATCGGCCACACTGGCCAGATTCTCAAAGTCAATCTCATAGCTACCGCCTTCTACCCTTTTAAGAGGATTGAACACCACCTCACGCTCATTACCCTGCGGGGTAAGGCGGAACGGATAATATACAGGCGGCTGTATAATCACCTTCTCATCGGGCTTGACGAATACGTTCACGACAGAGCCCACACCCTTCATTACGCCGGGAATAAATGTAATCCAATCTTCACGGACTTTCCATCCATGATGATCCTCCACCCACTTTGTTATAGTGCTCCAGAGTTCCTTAGGCGTTACGGTATAGCCAAACAGAGAGTGCTCCAGACGCTTGCGCAGCGCATCAGTGATGAAATCCGGAGTCTCAAAATCCAGGTCGGCCACCCACAGCGGCAGCAGGTCATCACGACCATAGCGCTCCTTAAGCACATCATACTTAAGAGCACCGGTACCTTTGCGGTCTATAATCTTATCAAAATCGTATGCCATGTCTGTAATCTGTTTGTTTCTGTTTTCAGTTTAGTGCCTGACGGATATCGTCAAGTATGTCATCGGGATCCTCCAGGCCTATTGACAATCGTATCGTGGTCTGGCGCACATCGTTCTCACGCAGCTGCTTCTCCGGGAACAGACCGAATATGGTTGATGCCGGATGAATGGCCAGCGTGCGGTTGTCAAACAGGTTCGTTGCCCTGTGTACCAGTCTAAGATTATTGAGAAACCTGAAACATGCATCCTTGGATGCCAGGTCTATTGCAATCATCGCTCCCGATGTAGGACCGAACTGCTTACGGGCCAGTTCATAGAAGGGATTATCCTCAAGACCCGTATATGTTACTCGTTCTATACCTTTAATATTACGCAACTCCCGTGCTATATAAAGAGCATTGGCCGCCTGACGTTTGTATCGGACATCGAGAGTCTCCAGTCCCAGGGTCTGCTGGTAGGCCGAATAAGGGTTCATATAGGCGCCGACATTGAACAGCAGGTCACCCTTAATTCGTTCATTAATCTGGGGGAACGTGCCGTAATCCAGCACAAGACCACCCAGTGAGGTACCGCCACCTGACAGATATTTGGTACTTGACAGCACCTCCACATCTACTCCAAGGTCCTTGAGCGATGTCTCGGTAAACGGTATCACGGTTGAGTCTGCAATAAGAGGTATTCCCCTATTGTGAGCTATCTGTGAGAGAGCTTTCAGGTCTGCCACCTCCAGTTGTGGGTTTGTCATTATCTCCAGGTAGATACAACAGGAGTCATCATCTGCAGCAGCCTCTACCTCATCTATATTGGTCAGGTCACATAATGCTGATTCTACGCCAAAACGCTTAAGTGTACCTGTTATCAGTGAGAGAGTATTGCCAAACAGATGACGTGAAGTTATTATTTTCCTGCCTTGGGCAGAAACCGCAAAAAGGATATTGCTAATGGCAGCCATACCTGAATTGAAAGCCGTCACATGAGCGGCTCCCGATAATTTCTGCACCCTATACTCCAGATTGGTTACGGTAGGATTCTCCACACGTGCATAATCAGGAGCCTTTACACGACCGGTAAAGACATCGGCCATGAGGCTTGCATCATCAAACTCAAATGACACATTGGTATACAACGGTACTGACAGTGATCCGTAAACATCAGGACGGACAGATTTGGTGTCAATGGCAATAGTCTGTTTCTTCATATCGTTTTCTTTGTTTTTCGCCGCAAAGGTCGGCAAAACAGAGTCTCATTCCAACGCAGAACAGAATTAGAGAAAAAACACCAAGGCAATAAGGATTCGCATAGAATGTATTGTTGTTTATGCCCTCATGTATCCGTCAAAAACAGAATCATTTTACTCCTCTGGCATGCACAAAAAAAGCAAGGCACCCCAAAAGGATGCCTTGCCCCATATCATGTACTGTACTCTCAGTTCTTGATTACGCCGAACAGGATGCCTGCCACAATCAGTGTGAACAGTATATTGAATCCCTGTGCGGTAAGGAATGCCTTGAGTGACTGGTTGTTCTCCTTGGCAAATATCTGCTTGAAGTTGGTCTCCAGACCGATGCAGACAAATGCGATGGAGAAGAATATGTTCTGGAAGTTCTTGGCCAGGCTCTTGTAGGCGATGCCGTCGGCGCTCTTGCCGGCAAAGAACAGGCTGAACACTACCGATGCCACAACCATACCTACAACGAACTTGGGGAACCGCTCCCAGATAACCTTACCCGATGTCTTCTCAACGCCCTTGGTACCGCGCAGTGACCAGTAGAGTGAAATCAGGAATGCGGCAACACCTATCAGCACGTTCTGTGAAGCCTTTACGATGACGGCAGTGTTACCGGCCTCATCACCCAGGATTCCGCCCGATGCGGCTACGGCGGCTGTGGTATCGATGGTACCGCCTATCCAGGCACCTGCCACCTGAGCCTGGGCCAGCTCATTGCCGGGGAATAACAGCGGCAGCAGCCAGTTGCAGAGCAGCGGCATGATGTAAAGCATAGGTATGGCAACTACCATTACCAGTGATATTACATATGAGAGTTTCTTCTGGTCACCCTTGATTGTTCCGCAGGTGGCAATGGCGGCCGATACACCGCAGATACTTACGGAGCTGGCCAGCATGGTAGCCATCTCATCATCCACCTTGAACACCTTGCGTGATATCCAGAACCCAAAATACCATACGCACAGCACCACGATCAGCGCCTGGGCCAGACCGTAAGCACCGCTTTTGAGCACCTCCTGATAGAGCACCGTAGCACCCAGGCAGACAATGCCTATCTTGATATAGAACTCACTCTGAATGGCGGGCTTGAGCCAATCGGGAACCTTAAAGAAGTTGCTTATTATCAGACCCAGGATAACGGCAAACAGCACAGCCTCCAGACCGTATTTCTTACAGAAAGGTATTGTGGCAAGAGCCAGTGAGACCACTGTGAGCAGGCATATCACCAGGAACGAAAGGAATATTCCCTTGAACGGTTTTCCGGTGAGCGCCTGAGCCAGATAAAGCAGAGCCAGCACAAACACAAAGATATAGACTGCACCCAGCCATCCCTGAAGACTGCCCAGAGCGCCGGCGCTCTGACTTGCCAGGATTCCGGGAATCTTGAAACTGTTCATTGTACTTGGAAACAGTACTGACAGGGCCAGTACGATAAATCCCAGAACGACTACGATCCACTCATCGTTCACCAAAGCTTTTCTTGAGTTACCCATATAGTTTTGAATTTGTTAGTATTCACAAAACACAAAGATATAAACATTGAGTTACAAAAAAAGTGTTATCATAACTCACTAAGCAGATTTGTATTTCGGTGCAAAGTTCATGCTAATAGCACAACATTCCAACCATCTCTTTAAAACAAGAATAAATCACAACAACCTGTTAAACCCATTAGAACAAACGCGTCAGTTTAAGCCTGTCACCCCCACTTCTAAAGAATAATATTCTTTACTCTTAATCCATAGCAGTTACATTTTCTACTTTCCGTATTTCATTGGGTATATATATTTATATAAAGTAATTTAGCACCGCAAAACGGACATTATGCCACAATCATTCGAGATAGACATAGAGAAGCTAATAAGGGGTAAATTCCCCATGGCACCTAAGCTGGTGATACGGCTTGTTGGCCGGCTCATCCATCTGGATTTCCTTAACGGATTCTTCCGTAAGGGATATACAGGTGTGGAGTTTTGCCATGAGGGACTCAAATATCTGAATATCAAGATAGAAACCGAAGGGACTATTCCGGAAGGTCAGGCCTACACATTCGTATCAAACCATCCGCTTGGAGGTATTGACGGAATAGCACTTCTGGATATCATAGGATCCAAAGGGCGTGATGTCATGCTGCTTGGCAATGACTTCCTTACAGCAATAAAGGGTCTTGCCCCGATGATTGTGCCCATTAGCAAGGTTGGAATGCAGAGCCGTAACCTGAAGGCAAACATTGACCGGGCCTTTGACAGTGAGGCTAACATGCTGGTGTTCCCAGCCGGCAAGGTGTCACGTAAGACTGACGGCATGATCCAGGACCAGAAATGGGCCAAGACATTCCTGCAAAAGAGCATAGAGACCAAGCGTGACATAGTGCCCATACACTTTATAGGCACCAACTCACGCAGGTTCTACAGCATAGGCCGCATGGAGAAGTTTTTCCACCTGCGTTTTCCGCTGGGTATGCTGTTCCTACCCGATGAGATGGTACGGGCAAACGGCAGCTCATACAAAGTTGTCATAGGCCAGCCTATCTCATACAAGACATTTGATTCATCCAGGTCCATCAATGACTGGACTCAATACATTCGCCAAACCGTTTACCAATTATGAAAAAGATCATCGACCCCGTAAGTGTTGACATCATTAAGTCACAGCTCAAGAAAGAGTTTTTTCTGCGCTCAACCAACCATGGCGGCAATGAGATTTATGTAGTAGACAACACCAATGCGCCCGATGTGCTGCGTGAGATAGGCCGTCTGCGTGAGGAGGCTTTCCGTGCCGGAGGCGGTGGCACAGGCCAGGAACTTGACCTGGACCGTTTTGACACCGATCCCGCCTACGGCTACAAGCAGCTGGTGCTGTGGGACCCCGAGGCTGAACGCATAATTGGCGGTTACCGCTATGCGCTGTGCAACAACATAGTCTATGACCGTAATGGACAGCCGCAACTTACATCATCACATATGTTCAGGTTCTCAAAGAACTTCATAAACAAGGAGCTGCAGCATACCATAGAGCTGGGACGTTCATTCGTGACACTGGACTATCAGAGCTCCAAGGGCGGTGCCAAGAGTATCTTTGCACTGGACAACCTGTTTGACGGACTGGGCGCTCTCATGGTGATGTACAAGAGCAGCATGAAATATTTCTTTGGCAAGATGACCATCTACAGCCAGTACCCCACCCAGGCACGTGAGATGATACAGGTGTTCCTGAACAAATGGTTCGGAACGGCAACCCTGCGCCGCGTGGTACTCAAGAAACCGGTACGTGTGCGCCGTCCATCCAAGTATATCAAGCTGTTAAACGGCAAGACCTTCAAGGATGATTACCGCACACTCAAGGCTTTTGTTTCAAGTCTTGGTGTGAGCATCCCGCCGTTGGTAAACTCATACATGAACCTCTCGCCCAGGATGGTCTACTTTGGTACCGGTCTGAATGATGAGTTCGGTGACGTCTATGACTCAGGCATCATGATTCCCTTCAAGTACATTGCCGATGACAAGATACGCCGCCACATCGACACCGTCAAGCCAGGTCCTCTGGCCAAACTCAGGTTTTTACTCAGAAGGAAATTGTAGTTTCAATATTTTGACAGGACGGTCCCCGGCGCGATAGAGTTTGCTTAGCCAGTTTATCTCACCAGTATCCTTGAATCCGCACTTCTCTATCACGCGGCCCGATGCGGGATTGTCGATAAAGTAGTCGCACCACAAGGTCTTGAAGCCCTTGACCTTGAAGCAGTAGTCAACCATATAGAGGGCAGCCTCTGTGCAGAGCCCCTTGTTCCAGTAGGGCTTGGCTATCCAATAGCCCAGCTCGGCATCGTTCTCACCTATCCTGATGTTGCTCTCCCCGTAAGTGTAATAACCTATGCAGCCTATGGGCTCACCTGTCTCCTTAAGCTCCAGGGCCCAGGTATGATCGTTATTGAAGAATGTACGTATCACCTCCAGGCTGTCCTCAACGCTCTGATGCGGCGGCCAGCCTGCACGCGGTCCAACATCGGGATCACTTGCATATTTATAAAGCGCCTCAGCGTCACTATCACGCCACGGGCGCAGAATCAGTCTTTCTGTCTCCATCATTGATACTTTCCACTCAAAATCCTACTTCTAATACTCTTCACGGCCGGTTTGTAGTACTCAATCTCCATACCCTCAAGAATACGTTTGAGCTCTGCCATCAACTCCGGATAGAAGGTGCTTATGCGGTAGGCAATCTTCATAGAGATGGCCTGAATGCCCGGCAGTTCCTCAACATCCACAGCATGCTCCAGGCAGAAATCATACAGGTCAGAGCGCAGATCCTCCTCTTTCATTTCCAACCTGTCAATAATGTTCAGTGACAGCCTGCGGACCGATGAGCTATCAGTCTTAAGAGCCTGATCTATCAGCTCATCAAGCATGGGTTGCAGTTGAGCAATCTCCTTATCGGTGGCCTTTGTGAGCGTCCACAACGCATTTCTGGCAACACGATGATCATCATCAAATGCATACTGACGCGCAAAACCCTGCAGATCACCAGTCTTACAAGCCTCACGGTAAACCGCCTGAGCATCGGCCTCACCCATAACGGAACGTATTATGTCAGCAGTCAGAATCATTTATTTCTCCATCTTTTAAGCATCGGGAAGAATCCGTACATCATTTGCTTATACTCATCACGCGTCATGGGTTTGGGCATATTCTTATTGGCTTTGCCTTCGTCCGTCACGACTCGGCCATCCTCAAGCGAGCTTGAGTGGCTCTCGCTGCTCCGTCCGTTAACTTCGTCAACAAACTGCGCGCAATGCTCAATCATCTGATCCATAGTCATTTCCTGCAGGAAATGGCCATCGGCATAGCAGTACTTGCAATAGTCATAGTTTATGCTGCCATCGGCGTTTGTTCCGCAATCCTCATTCTTGGTTAGCGGCATACCGCAGCTCTGGCAGAACTGAGGCAGTTGACCGGGCTGAAAAGACTTGACCTTAGCCGGGAACGTAGCCTCATACGCCTCAAACCCGGCGGGATCAGTATCGGCAACAAAGTAACCTGCAGGCGGGCAGTAAGTGCCCTCTCGCCCACTCCAATAACCCGGAATGAGTTCCTGAGCCAGGAAATAAGGTACATCCGATTCCCTGGGTTCAGCGTGATAATGTATCTTGATCTTGCTGGCCAGATCAAAGCCCGCATGCCTGTAGAAATCAATATTACCCTCCATACAAATAAGGCCGATGCCCATACCGCGGGCCTTATCCAGTGCGTATTGGAGCAGCTTAAGGCCGTATCCCTTGCGCTTGTAGTCCGGGTGGATGCTTATGGGCCCGAATGTCCATGACGGGAACTTTGTGCCATCGTCAAGCACAATCTCTGCCTTTGAAAACATCACATGACCTATAATCTTACCGTCCTCCTCCATCACATAGTCCAGTTCCGGAATGAAATCAGGATTGCTCCTGTAGCGGTTAAGCACATAATGCTCCAGACATCCGGGCTTGTAAACGTTCCAGAATGCCTCACGTGTAAGGTTCTCAACCTCACGCCAGTCCTTTTTCTCTTCTAATCTGATATTCATCTTTGTTCTCTCTTTATGCAGATCAAAGCCGTAGCGGCCTCAATCAGACCAAATATAAAATAGATGTTGCTCATATAGTTGAATCCCACATGTTAAGCGCCAATCCAGGTAAGGCGACGCCACAGTCCCTCCAGAGGTCCGCGCTCGTGGTTCTTGGACCACAGCTTGAGGATGCTGTACTGGAATGCAATCATACCCAGTCCTACAAGTGCTGACCATGTGGTTCCCAGTGTGTTGTAGAGGCTGAATCCCCACTCGTAGAACAGCAGACTGCCCAAAATGGACTGCAGCAGGTAGTTGGTCAGACTCATGCGGCCAAAGAATCCCAGCTTGCCAAACACGTTCCTGAATCCCTTGAAACGGTACCAGAGCAGTACTCCAGCTGACATAATGAGCATCAGGATAGCCAGATTCCACATGGGATGCAGCAAATCATCATACTTTCCGAACTTTACAAATGCACCAACTATAACCAGCAGGGCCGATACGCACAAAATCACGCGCCACTTATTGAGATTATCACCTTCATTATAGAAAAGACGTGTGCGGCCGATGAGCAATCCAAGGTAGAACAGTCCCAGAGTCTGAGTGATACGGCCGTGGAACCAGAACCATCCAAGAGAGACCTTGATGCCTAACTGGATGTTCGTAGCGGCCGAGTGCCAGAACGTATCGTGAGCCTGTGTCAGTTGGAAGTAACCCATGTTGACCCATCGGGAGTCGGGATGCCAGCCTACCAGATGCGAGTAGATCTCAAGCGGTTGGATGAGCAGGAAGATGGTTATGGCCCATAACCACTTGTTACTCAGGTATCCGGCGGGAATAAGCAGCAAGCCCAGAATTGCATATGTAATCAGGATGTCGCCATCATAGAAGCAGACGTTCAGCAAGCCGAAGAGTGCCAGAAGCAACATACGCCAGGCAAAACGGAGTGAAAAGTCCTTACCCTTCTGCTCCTGGTTGTCACGCATGATAAAGAAGCTGAGTCCGAACAGAACCGCAAAGATTCCGTACATCTTGCCTGAAAGCAATGCCTGCAGTACGCTGAACACTGTCCCGTCACAAGGAAGGGTGTATTTTATCTCTCTGGCGAATGTGTTGAAATGCTCAACCGAGTGAAACAGAATAATCCCGGCTACAGCAAGCCCTCGCAGGGCATCGGCCACCTCTATGCGGCTGTTTTTAAGTCCTGTTGTCTTGTACATATCCTAGTCAATAATTTATTCAAAATCTGCGTGAATGTTTCATATTCTGATATCCAGTCTTTCCAAAATCTCCTTGTACTGATCCTGTGCGGTAAGACAGGTGTCAGTAAGATAGCCGTTAATGTGCCCCCACTCGTTAAGCCCACGATAGTAGAACATCTTGAGTTCATCGGTAATGATAAAAGGAACAATTCCGTTGGCCAGACACTCCTTGAACATCACTAATCGGCCCACTCTTCCGTTACCATCCTGAAACGGATGAATGCGTTCAAAACGTACATGAAAGTCCAAAATATCTTCAAAAGTCTTTTTCTTTACATAATTATAGTCCGATAACAGATTCTTAATCTCCCGATGGACGTCCTTAGGGGGGCAGGTATCGTTTCCTCCCACCTCATTAGCCAAACGTTTGTAGTCACCAACCGCGAACCAATCCTTGTTGCTGTCAGTCGTGCCCGATTTCAAAAGCAGATGCAGGTGCTTGATAAAGCCCTCTGTAAGCCTCTCAGACGCATTGTCAATGATGTAATCAATGCACCTGAAATGGTTCAGAGTCTCAACGATATCATCCACATTGATCGAATCACCCGTTATTCCGATAGTATTTGTCTCAAAGATAAAACGCGTCTGATCATGTGTGAGCCTACTTCCCTCAATATGGTTTGAATTGTAGGTCAGATCTATCTGTGTGCGGTGATAGATGCTCCCTTTGAGCCCCATGTCCTTCTGCTCTTTCAGGATTCTGAGCAATGGAAAAACACTGTTTCCATACGCTTTCCGGCCAGGCAGCACCGCATCTTGAGGGATATTCCAGGTCTTGCCCGTAAGGAACGCGCCGTCTATCTTACCGCTTGCACAATAATTGCGGGCGGTACGCTCCGAAATACCATGTTTCCTGGCAAATTCAGTAACAGAAATATAATCCATAGCCTCACACTATCGGCAAGAATTTGGGCCGATGTCCGAGACAAAGCTATCAATTTTTGCCGATATCGGCAAGAATTCAGCGTTTTTTCTCACCGAATACACACCAACGGATAAACGGAATCCTGTGCAGCAGCTCGTAGATTGCGGGAGACAGGACAAATACCGCAATGGTAAGGATGATGTACATTGCAACAGGCGGCAGGTCTGTATGCACCTTCATCTGATAGCCAAAGGCTGCAACAACCAAATAGTGAACGATATAGAGTCCGTAACTGCTGCGGGTCATATACTGTGAGAATGAATTTGTGCAGTCATAACGGGCATTGAACAGTCCCATCAATGCAAGGCACATAAGCCAGCCGTAGAGGCAATTCATGGGGCTGCACAGGTACTGCGGTGTTGTATTGGTCTCCCCCCATGTGGTTACAATCAGAATGACGCCGGCAATTACAGCGCATATCATCAGCGGAATCCAGGCCTTCCTGACCTTTTCCTGAACCTCATCATGTGAGAATACAAAGTAACCCATCAGGAACACTACAAAGTAGAACAGAGGCTTGTACAGATTGAGCAGACCATCGGCCGAATCCTCTCGCGGGTTCATGATCAAAGTCTGTTCTGCAACCCAATACAGGACGCCTAACAACAGTATTACGACTATCCCACTCTTTCCGCAAAGTGTCCAGAACTTATCCTTTCCGTCCAGTTTGTGAACCAGAAGGAATATCAGCGAGAAGAACCACAGATCCTGCGCAAACCACAGCGGGCCGGTGCCTGAAACGGCAAATATCATGTATTTGGCCACTAACGGCATATCTTTGAACACAATCTCTGCTGCTGTAACCGTGTTGAAATAGCCTACCATCCAATGGAACACAAAAAGGCCTATAGTGCTGGGCACAAGCAGTTTAAGTGTACGCGAGCGGAACCACTCCTTACCGGTTTTACGCTGCAGAGAATATCGGGTGCTCATACCGGCCAGCAGGAAAAGCAGCGGCATGAACCAGGGATAGAGCATGTACATTACAACGTCCTGATACTGCTGCGTCTCAGGGAACTCCCCAAAGCCGCCGATACCGCCAAACACGCCCTTGTTGTTGTAGAAATAGATTACATGATAGAACAAAACCAGCAGCACTGTAGCCCAGCGCAGATTGTCAATCCAATGTTTCCTCATTTCGTAAGCCCTCCCATGGCTAAAAATTGTTTTAACGAAGGTACATTATTTGCAATTCAGTTGCACTCTTTTTTTTAGTAAATTCGCAAACAAAATAAAATGAAAACTATTTGCCAACTGATATCAAAGTACATGGGGGTTCTGGTACTGCTGTCGGCGGTAATAGGACTGATATTTCCCGATGTATTCAGCCACATCAAACCCAAGGTGATCAACCCGCTGCTGGGTGTGATCATGTTCGGAATGGGCCTCACGCTTAAGCTCGATGACTTTAAGGTGGTGTTCAGCCGTCCGCGCGATGTGATTGTGGGATGTCTGGCACAGTTTACCGTTATGCCCTTGCTGGCATGGGTACTGGCACGGATATTCGGACTTGACCAGGCGCTCACGGTTGGTGTGATATTGGTTGGCTGCTGTCCGGGCGGCACTGCATCGAACGTGATTACATATCTGGCAAAGGGTGATCTGGCGCTGTCAGTCGGAATGACCGGCGTATCAACCCTGCTGGCACCGATCCTGACTCCCTTGCTGGTTCTGCTTCTGGCCGGACAGTCTGTCGATGTGGATGTGGTGGCCATGTTCCTTAGCATTCTCTGGGTGGTCATTCTGCCTATCGTGGCTGGCCTTATCGTAAAGCGCCTATGGCCCACTCAGACCGAGAAAGCAACCGCTTATCTGCCCGCGTTGTCATCGGTCACAATATGTTTTATTGTACTGATAATCATTGCGGCCAATGCACACAAACTGCTTACCGGCGGCCTTCTGATCATCCTTGTAGTCATGCTGCATAACATTTGCGGACTGGCTCTGGGTTATCTGATAGGCCGGATCATGAAGTTGGAGCCATCCAAGCGCAAGGCCATAAGCATTGAGGTGGGAATGCAGAACTCCGGTCTGGCATCATCACTGGCCACGCTGCACTTTGCCGCCTACCCCATGGCCACCATCCCCGGAGCCATATTCAGCGTATGGCATAACATAAGCGGCGCCATAGTGGCCCGATACTACAACAATCATCATTAATGAGTATCAAATGATAAGGCCAGCGATTTTTCCGGCCGGAGGCCGGCCGTTTCCGTTAGGAAACTAAAAAAATGAAGGGCTTAGCCTCCCATACGAAAAATGGCCGCCATCTGGCGACCATTTTTTGTATGGGATGGGTAAGCTTACCACATCGCGCCGCTACAACCGACGTACCTTTGCTGCCGTCAAGCCCTGGAGGGTTAGAAGGGAGCTGGCCGTGTAGGACTTACCCGGGTCCAAAATTACTGCTTTTATTTGAAAGGACAATCGGCAATGAAAAGAATTCATTAAATTTGCACGTTATATATTCTGAAATGGAAGAACAAGAGGGCCCCAAAGTAATAAAGATTCACCTTATCCAGGCTGCCATGTCACTTGGCACCCATCTTGGAGCATACGTCATACTGGTATACCTGTCAGTTGCGCTGTCAGTAAAGTACTCAGGCATCACGTTCATCACCATTCCACTCATATTGGGCGTTCCCGTCATCGCATACAGGCTTGTAAGCCACTTCCGTGACGAGAACAAGATGCCGTTCTTCCCGTTCCCCATATCATGGATCATCACTTTTCTGATGTTCCTGTTCTCAACGGTGCTGTCATGTATGGTGGCATATCTCTACCTGCGGTTCATTGACCATGGAGCATTCAGCGCCAACGTCATGACCCACATGGAGGCCATTATCCAGGCAACGTCTGAGACTATCAGCACCATGACGGACCCCGTACAGATTGAGCATATGAACAATTACATCGAGTTCATGCGCCAGAACGTGACCTGGTTCTGCTCACTGCCGGCATCGGGCCTGACAAAACAGCTTATACAACAATCCCTCATGTGGGGTAACATACTCTCAATAATCATAGCTTTGATAACAGCAAAAAGGATCAGGATCAAGTAATTATGGATATTTCAATCATAGTACCGCTTCTTAACGAGGCAGAGTCAATTCCGGAACTCTTTCAGTGGATTGGCCGCGTAATGGATCAGAACAAGTTCAGCTACGAGGTTATATTTGTAGATGACGGCAGCACTGATGAGTCATGGAGTATAATTGAAGGTCTTAAGGCCAATAACCCCGACATTGTAAAGGGTATCAAGTTCCGCCGCAACTACGGCAAGTCCCCCGCCCTGTTCTGCGGTTTTGAGATGGCTCAGGGCGATATCGTGGTAACCATGGATGCTGACCTGCAGGACAGCCCCGATGAGGTTCCCGAGATGGTACGCATGATACGCGAGGATGGCTATGACCTGGTATCGGGCTGGAAGAAAAAACGCTATGACGGCAAGCTGAGCAAGAACATACCGTCCAAGATATACAACTGGACTGCACGCAGAGTGACTGGTCTTAAGCTGCATGACATGAACTGCGGCCTTAAGGCTTACCGCAAGGAGGTGGTCAAGAATATAGAGGTTTACGGAGAGATGCACCGTTACATCCCGTTCCTGGCCAAGAACGCCGGATTCGGCAAGATAGGTGAGAAGGTAGTTCACCATCAGGCCCGCAAGTACGGCAAGACCAAGTTCGGTCTGGACCGTTTTGTGAACGGATATCTGGACCTGATGACACTCTGGTTCCTGAACCGATTCGGCAAGCAGCCCATGCATTTCTTTGGTCTGTGCGGATCAGGCATGTTCGTACTCTGCTTCATTGCCATCGTAGTGATTGGAGTAAACAAGCTTGTGTGCCTGTCACACGGAGTTCCTGCACGTCTTATCACTGACAACCCCTACTTCTACATAGCTCTTACCGGTATTATCGTGGGTACCCTCATGTTCCTGGTAGGATTCCTTGCAGAACTTGTAAGCCGCAGTTCGCAGAACCGTAACGATTACAAGATAGAGAAGGAAATCAGGTAACACAATGACAATCCTTGATCTGATACTCCTGTCCGTGGCACTTGCGATGGACTGCTTTACGGTGTCCATCACCAGCGGACTCATCCAGCGCCGTCTGGTGCTCAAAACCATGCTTGTCACGGCACTCATGTTCGGTCTGTTCCAGGCCCTGATGCCTATGATCGGCTGGATTGGCATGAGTTTCTTCAGCGAGGCTCTGGTGCGCTGGGACCATTGGATAGCATTCGGCCTGCTGGCATTCCTGGGCGGACGTATGATAATGAGCGGACTCAAGACAGATGATCAGGAGCAGTCTTTTGACCCCTCCAGGTTCTCCACCACACTTACCATGGCCGTAGCCACCAGCATTGACGCACTGGCAGTAGGTCTCTCATTCGGATGCTCCGGATACAACACGCTGGCCAGTATCATGGTTCCCATAATCATTATCGGAATAGGCTCGTTCCTGTTCTCTGTAGCGGGATTCATGATAGGCGCATTTGCCGGCAGACGCATAAACTTCCCGGTTGAGATTGTGGCCGGCATCATCCTTATAGGGATAGGCGTAAAAATAGTTATTGAACATCTTACTGCATGATATGAAAAAGTGGCACTACCCTTTCCTGGCGTTCCTTATTATCGGTTCCATACTTATCCTAACCAAGAGTAAGCAGGAGGCATCCGTTTACAGGAGTGCACAAGGTCTGGTGTTTGGCACACGCTATAACATCACATACCTCTATAACGCTGACCTTCAGCCAGAGATTGAGCACACCCTTGCGCTGGTAGACAGTGCACTCTCCATGTTCAACCAGGAGTCTACCATAGCCGCTGTGAACCGCTCCGCAACCATTCAGGTAACAGACACCATGTTCCTTAAGGTTTACCGTCGCGCCATGGAGATATCGGCCATGACAAACGGTGCGTTTGACATTACCGTTGCGCCGGCCGTCAACGCATGGGGATTCGGATTCAAGCATGCAGAGAATATAAAAGAGTCCACTCTGGACAGCCTTAAGGAGATAATAGGATACACCAGGATTCATGAGCATGAGGGCCGAATTACCAAGGATAATCCTGGCACGATGCTTGATTGCAGCGCCATTGCAAAGGGATTTGGCAGTGACATGGTGGCTCAGATGTTCCGTTCCAAAGGCATCAATGATTATATGGTTGAGATTGGCGGTGAGATAGTGGTATCAGGACATAACCCCAAAGGCAACATGTGGGGCATAGGCATAAGCAAGCCTGTTGATGACTCACTCTCCATCAACAATGAGCTGCAGACCGTTATCCGCGTTACAGACATAGCAATGGCCACATCGGGCAACTACCGTAACTTCTACATCAAGGACGGCCGCAAATACGCCCACACCATAGATCCGCACACATGCATGCCGGTAAGCCACAGCCTGCTGTCGGCAACTGTTCTGGCTACAGACTGCGCCACTGCCGATGCTCTGGCCACATCAATGATGGTGATGGGACTTGACAGTGCCCAGGCTCTTTGCGCACGTCATCCTGAGATAAGTGCCTATTTCATCTATGAGGCACCCGACGGAACGCTTGCAACAGCAAGCACACCGGGGTTGGAACAGTAACAGTATACCCTGTTTCGCCACAGTAAGGCTACCAGTTCGCCAACGAGAGCGGTCATTTGGCCACAAACAGGCCTTAAAAGCCCGTGTAGTTGTATATTTGTCTTACCTTCGCGACACAAACATTAATACGAAATTTCCATGTTGAAACTTGACAATTTCATCCGCCTCTTTGAGGGCGCTACAAGAGATTGCTGGGATCGTCCCGCTCTCAGTGATTTCCGTAAATCAACCATCACATACCGCGAACTTGCAGAACGTATCGATACCCTTGACATCATCTGGAAGAAAGCCGGCCTCAAACCCGGCGACAAGATAGGCATCAACACCAAAAGTTCTGCCCTGGGCGCATCGGTATTCATGGCAGCCGTAAGCAAGGGATATATCGCTGTTCATCTTTACAACGCTTTCACCCCGGCCGATACACAGCGTCTGGTAAACCACTCCGACAGCAAGATTCTCTATACAGAGAAGCGCACTTTTGATGAGATGAACTTTGACGAGATGCCGCAGGTGCTCTGCGTCATCGATGCCGGCACAGGCAAGGTGCTGGCCAGCCGTAACGGTGTAGGTGAGCTCTATGAGCAGGGCGCTTCACTGCTGGCAGCTGCTTATCCCGCAGGCATGCAGCCCTCTGATTTCAAGGTTTGCAATCCTGATATAGATGATGTATGCGCTATCCTCTATACATCGGGCTCAACAGGCAACCCCAAAGGTGTTATGCTCACTTACCGCAACTATACCGCCAACGTACAGGGCATACGTCCGGGATTCCCCTTCCATCCGCGTGAGAACTACCTGAGCCTGCTGCCTCATGCACACAGCTTTGGTCTGACCTGCGACGTGGTAATTCCTATGACAATGGGTATGCACGTGACCGTTCTTGGTCTGCCCCCCATCCCGTCAAACGTTCAGGCTGCCCTGCAGGAGGTTAAGCCGCGTATCTTCTACGGTGTGCCTCTGATCTTTGTAAAGTTTGCCGAGTATGTTCTGGGCGAGGATATCAAGAGTCCCGAGGGCAAGGCAAAGCTGGCCGACTACAAGCACAACCCCGATTTCTGCAAGATGCTGCATGACAAGCTCATCAACGCCATGGGCGGCAACATCGAGGTATTCGCTACAGGCGGTGCCGCCATCCCATCCGAGGTTGAGTCACTGCTGGTTTACAAGCTGCAGCTCCCCTTCATCACCGGTTACGGTCTGACCGAACTTGCTCCTATCGTATCATATGGTAAGCTTGGCAAGTATATCCCCAAGTCATGCGGTGAGTATCTGCCCGATATCATGGAGGTCAAGATTGACTCTCCCGATCCCGAGCACATCGCCGGTGAGCTCTCAGTCAAGGGCGACCAGGTGTTCAAGGGCTACTACAAGAACCAGGAGGCGACTGACCAGGTACTCAAGGACGGCTGGTTCCGCACCGGCGATATGGGTACCATCGACAAGGACCGCAACGTATTCCTGCTGGGCCGCAGCAAGAACATGATCCTGGCCGGCAACGGACAAAACGTATACCCTGAGGAGATTGAGGTGATCCTGAACGAACTCCCCTACGTGGCCGAGTCAATCGTACTGCAGCGCGACACTAAGATCATAGCTCTGATAGTTCCCAACATGGACGCTCTTGACAAGGCCGGCCTCAACGCCGACGCCCTGGAGGCTATCATGAAGCAGAACATCAGCCTGCTCAACTCAAAGCTCCCCGCCTACTCAACCGTTAACGGCTATGAGCTGCGCTTTGAGCCCTTCGCCAAGACCCCCAAGGGCAGCATCCGCCGCTTCATGTACAAATAACACGAATCGGCCCCACCCCGCCAAAGTGTCCCACACCCACCCGCCTCAGATCACCTTCTGAGCCCGGTGCGTGTGGGACACTAGTTCATTTCGAGCCCCTGTCCCACACTTAGTGCCCCTAGAAGCATCTTTTGGGCCGATGAGCGTGGGACACTTTGGCCAATGAGCAGAATTATGCTATATTCGCAGAAGTAACCAAATGCTTATGAGTATGAAAAGAATACTGAACTGGACTATCATCGCATTATCGATAGTATGCGGCTGCAAGAGGGCCGATGCACAGCAGGTGGCACAAAACGAGGGCCGAAGGTATTGCAACCCGCTCCCCATGGTAATCGGCCAAGGCGGAAACGCATCGGGCGATGTCTCTGTTTTCCGCGAGGGTGACACTTATTATATGTTCTGTACCGGCGGCGGTGCATGGACATCGGACAATATGCTTGACTGGTCATTCACTCCCGTGCGTAACGTTCCGGTTGCGCCCGATGTGGTCAAATACCGCGGCAAGTTCTATATGTCAGGCAATGACTGCCCGCTCTATGTTGCTGATAATCCGCTCGGTCCGTATGAGGTGCTGGGCGATTGGGAGAACACTCCCGATGTCGAGGGCGGCTGGAACGGCGCATTTGACATGCACATTTTCATAGACAATGACAAGCCCTATCTGCTCTACTCAGGACGCGGAATCAGCGGAATTTTCATTGTGCCGCTGGATCCCGATCAGCCGAACCGTTTTGCCGACAAGCCCACGCATCTGTTCGGGTTTGACAGCAGCCACACCTGGGAGCGTTACGGTGAGATGAATGAGTACACCGGCGTAGCCTGGATCGAGGGACCATGGCTGTTCAAGTATAAGGGCACCTATTATCTGCAGTATTCGGCATCGGGAACCCAGTGGAAAACCTACGCCGAGGGCTACTACACAGCCAAGAACATAATGGGACCGTACAAGTATGCGGGCAATAATCCGCTGTTGCGCAAGACTGACGGACTTGTTACAGGAACCGCTCACGGCAGCGTTGTAGAGGGTCCTGACGGCGGTTTGTGGCAGTTCTATACAATCGTGCTCTCCAATCCTCCCGGCGGCCGTCGCATCGGCATGGACCGCATAAATGTTGACAAGAAGGGCCAGTGGTCAGTAACCATTACCGATACTCCTCAGCCCGCGCCCGGAGCCACAGGAACAAGACAGTCTCTCCCGGTTACCATCAACAAGATGAACGCAATGAACGCGCTCTCAACCTTCTCGTCACAGCAACCGGGCCGATATGCATCATACGCCGTAGACAACTCCAGCGGCACGGTTTGGGAGCCGGAGCCTTCAGATGAGACACCCTCCATAACCATTGAACTGTCACCTGCAACCCGTTTTGATGAGGTTCAGCTGTTTGATGTGGATGGCGTCAGAATCATGTTCGGCGGTGGTGGACGCCGTGGTTTCGGCCGTGGTGCAGGCACCCAGGAAATATACAAGTACAAGATTGAGGTCTCAATGGACGGTGAGAACTGGAAGACAGCGCTTGACCGCACTGACAACACCGTTCAGAAGAACACCATCTTTGAGGAGTTCGCACCCGTAGAGTGCCGGTTCATACGTCTCACCGTAACCGATTGGCCCAAGCCGCAGCCCCTGAGCGTGATAGAATTCACCGCTTTCGGACTGCCCTCATCGACCCAACCGGCCCGCGTAGCAATCCCGCACTTCTAAAATGACACAAAAGGAAGGTTTAGCTCGACGAAGTCCGCTCGGCTCCGAAGGAGACGCTTGGCTTGTCCAAGAACCTTCCTTATTGTGTCCTCGCGGGACACTTTGCGAATTATCTGCCGGTAATGAATGAGACACCAAGGTTGAGCGACCAGACCTCACCAATTGTCTTGTAATTATGGTAAATGCCATAGGCTGAGAACCTTAATCCTGCGAATGATAACCCGTCCGGATAATGATTTCTCCAGATAATCCAGTCTGTATCAATGCCGAACAGCAGAGATGGGGTTCCGGAAATTTTGCTGTCAACGCTTACGGTTTTATTATAGCCGTAACTCCGTGTTTTGTCTGTGGGTTGAGTAAGGGAGCCTAAGGATGTTCCCACGAGTGGTGTGATTCTAATGTATTCATTGGAGAATACCGTATATCCTGCTTTCAATCTGATACCGGCTTCACTGACTTCCTTATCTTGAGACCAATCATAGGCGTTAAAGATGTCACGATAAAAGCCTGACTGACGTAACTTTCCATACCTTAGTGCATAGAATTCACCTTGCAGTACAAATCCGCAGGTTCCTGCTTCAAGTCCGATTGTATAGCCGTTGGCAGGCCTCAGATATTCCGAACCGTTTCCGATAATGCTGTTATTGATATATCCCCAGTGTCCTCCTCCTTCCAGCCATGTCCGCCTTATGGGGGTGATTCCGAATTCCTGAGGAGTAAAATCACGGGTATTGTTTTGGAGTTCCTGGCTTATTCTGATTTCATAGTCACGTATAACAGTGGTGTCTCTGCCCTGCTGGCTTTTACTGATGAACTCCTCTTTACGCTCTCTAAATGATATGTTCCAGCAACTCTCGATATCATTTGCCGTTTCTTGGTTAGCATTATAGGTTCTGACGGCTTCCCGGGCCGATAACTCCGCCAGGTCAAACAGAACCTGGTTGTATCTGAGTTCCCACTCATCGGCCCTATAGAGATCATAAAAGCTGCGGCCGGGTTCCATTTCAACGGTCAGATTCGTGTACGGATAATCCGTATTGCCATATTTCAGGAAGGCCGATGACCGCCTTGATGTTATACGGATTGTGCTGTTTGAATCTATTTCACCGGAAAGGACCGGAATAAAGTCATTCCATGTCAGGGTGTCGGTTTTGCTCCATTTCTTATGGGTTCGAAATACCAACCTGTACAAAGGATCGCGAGGTATGGTATCCGTCCGTGGAGTCACTTTCATGGGAATCATCGTATGATAGTAATTTAACCATACCGAATCTATCTCTGCCATAGAGTAAGCCTGGATTTCGGTCTGTGAAAAGGCTACATTTCGGTTCATCAGGAAACCGGCAATCAGGAGTAATAGAGTTTTTCTCATTGTGCAAACATTTATTGTTATGATAGGCAAAAGGGCTGTTTGTTAAAATGAACTAGTGTCCCGCGCTCACCGGGCTCAGAATACGCTCTGACGCGGGTGTGTGCGGGACACTTTGGCGGAGTGCACAAAAGGATCAATAGTTCTCCTTGTGAACCTCAAAGTAAGACTGCGGATGCTGGCAAACCGGGCAGATCTGCGGAGCCTTGGTGCCCACAACGATATGACCGCAGTTGCGGCACTCCCAAACCTTAACTTCCGATTTCTCAAACACCTGAGCCGTCTCAACGTTCTTGAGCAGTGCACGGTAACGCTCCTCATGGCGTTTCTCAATTGCAGCCACCATACGGAAACGTGCAGCCAGTGCGGGGAATCCCTCCTGCTCGGCAGTCTTGGCAAAGCCCTCGTACATATCGGTCCACTCATAGTTCTCGCCATCGGCTGCGGCGCCCAGGTTCTGTGCGGTATCGCCTATACCCTCCAGCTCCTTGAACCAGAGTTTGGCGTGCTCCTTCTCATTGTTTGCGGTCTCCTCAAAAATGGCTGCTATCTGCTCAAAGCCCTCTTTCTTGGCCTTCGATGCAAAATAGGTGTACTTGTTACGAGCCATAGACTCACCGGCAAATGCTGCCTCCAGATTCTTCTCGGTCTGGGTTCCTGCGTACTTGTTACTCATATTCGTGATGTTTATAAGGTTAATAATACTACTTTTCTACAAACATATAAAAAACAAAAGACTAATTCAATTGTTTTGCGTAAGTTTGCTCAAATAATTGAACTAACCCTAATAATGAAAACCGGTTCACTCCTATCTCTAGTGGCGTCTGGGCTATTTCTATTTACCAATTCCGTATTCTGCCAGAAAACGCCCGATGAAAATTTGATGTCGCAAACATTATCCAATAAGCTTTCACCTCAAAGGCCCTTAGTAATGTGGAATGAATCCAAGGATCTGACATGGGATGATTTCACACCTCTACAAGGGCTGGAAGGCAAGACAAGAAGCAACATTTCAATATGGCTGTGTCCGGAATACCATGACCGGAAAATCAGGAACACATATTATTATTGGTGTGAATATCAGGTAGCCACCAATCCAAATAAGAGTTATTACAACCCTGAAACCGCAACAGACTGGGAACTCAGATACTATAATTTATTGTTTGATATTGCAGAGTTGTCTGCAAGAGAGGTATTAGGGCAGCCTCAACTTGGAGAAAAAGAGGATCAAGGTCCTTTCCGGGAGCTTTTAGATGCAAGAATCAATGCCTTTGATCTTGAGAGTGAATATGGTAAAGACACGACAGTGATAATGGTTTATGAGAAAGTGGTTGAAGAAGAACTTGCCAGGAATCGGCGCCAGGAGTCATTCCCAGACCTTTCATCTTATCGTTGCGACCGCAGCGACTTTACCACTTTCATAGGCTACAACAACGACAGGATAATTGGGACCGGAGCCGATATATTTGAACCGTTCAACGGTTTCTCAATTGGATTAGGTTGGAGTTACCGGAATTTCAAGTTGGACGCAGGTGTAGCATTTCTATGGAGCCGGACGCTCAAATCAGGGCTGTATCATGACACTAAGGAGGATTATGACTGGGTGGAAAAAAGAAAAACAACCAAGATCTATCCTTCCATGACGATAGGATACTCGCTCTATTCTAATGATTACATAACCGTTCATCCCGTCATCGGAATAGGTTCTTCTAATTATTCACAAGACTGGAAAAATGAGGATGACGTAAAAAAGAGCAGTTCAATCACATCATTACCCTGCTGGATATTCGGTCTGGAAACAGACTGGACGACATATATAGATGCCTATAATTCAAACATCCTGAGATTCAAGATTCATGGGGTACATGAAAAGAATGATGTCCTAGGAGATGTATGGTCCCTGAACATTGGTGTATCATTAGTGTTAGGTATCACTATTAAGAGCAATTTCCACAAATAAACATCATGAAAACAAGCATTTCCCATATAGCAAGATTGCTGCTTCTGGTTGTCATTACATTCACCACAACATATGCATACGCAGGTCTGCCCAAACTCATCGGCCCCAGGAAATGGAGCGAACAACGCGTGACATGGGATGATTTCCAGGTCCTGCATATCAAAACCGACACTTTGAGACCCACACATATCAATCTGGGTATTGAGACCGAAACAAAGACCGCATTTATAGGAAATACCAGGTTTGAGTATACCCAATTTGAGGCATACATGAGCCCCACTTCATCATGGTATGACCCTGATAAAGTAAGCAAATGGGACCTGATTACAAACAACATCCAGTTTGACATCTGCGAACTGAATGTCAGGCTGAGACAGAGGGAGTATAACAAGAACTATGACAGTGAGTTCCGGAACAATACTATAGAGCACGCCATGAATGAGGCGACACAGCGTTCCAAGGAGTTTGCCTTGGAAACAAACTATCAGAAAGACACTGCCGCCATCTCCCGTTTTGCGCAGGACCTTAAAAGGGAACTCCAGATGCTTCCTCCAAGCAAGCCCACCATTCCGTTAACGGATTACCAAACATCATTCGGCTTACATGTAGGATATTTAAGGTCGAATCCTATTGGAGGATCCGGCAGTAAAATAAACAATCTGAATGAGATAGATTTGGGGATGATATTGTTAGGATTCAGGAAATTTGATATTGAATTTTGCACCAGGACAGGAACATTCAATGTCTTTGAATCCTGTTTTGATAACGCATATGATTGGAACGATCAGACGGCCAGACTACTTAATAACAGTATCAATATCGGTTATCATGCATACTCAGGACAATACTTTAAGATTGTTCCGTACGCAGGCATAGGTATAAGTCAAATACATCAAATCAACGATGACGGTGAAGACACAAATAAGGCAAATGGTTTTTCTCTGGACGCAGGAGTAAACGCAGACTATATCCTGTTCCGTGACTTGCACGCCAGTTCCCCATCATACGAGTATTATCTCAGATTAAAACCTTTTGTCTCATATACAAGAATCGGAGGTGAGACTATCTGGTCTGCCAACATTAGTCTTTCATTAGGCTTCAATGTGCTATTCCCGGAAGGAATGAGTCCGTGGCGTATATTCTGACCATTCCGATTAAAGATAATACCATCAATCTTTTTTATTTACCCTACTTGCACGCTTACGCATCTTCTTTTTCATCTTGGTAATAAACTCCCAATACTCATTCGGCGTCAGTTGCTCTTCTTCTACCAACGGAAGGAGCACATCAAGTTTACGGAGCATACGTAAAAGCCTCAAAAAAGAATCGAACGAACAAATATCTCCGTTTTCTATCTTCTTAAGTGTAGAAAGAGATATACAAGCAGATTCAGCAAGATTACTCTGAGTAATGTTCTGCCTTAACCGCAGACCCTTAAGATTAGCCCCTATCCTCTTGGCAACATCCAAGTCTGTCAGAAAATAAATATCATCCATTAATAGTCAAATATTAAGCTATTACGAAGCAAATATACAAATAATAGTTTTATTTCAAACTATTAATAATAAATAATTACAATTTTTCTTCTCCCGCCAAAGTGTAACACAACCACCCGCGTAAGAGTGTATTCCAGATGGGGTAAGTGTGTTACACGTGCTAATTTGAAGGGTGTGTAACACAGTAACCCACGTCAGAACGCATTCTGGGGCCGATTGGTGTGGGACACTTTGGCGGGAAGGCCGGGCCGATGCAATTGGGGACAGTCCCCTTTTGCACATGCTAAAGTAAGCGATAATAGCTGATTTAAGAACGTGACAAAAGGGGACAGTCCCCAATTGCTTTAAGGATGCCAATAGCGTGCTCCACGTCGGGTACCTGGGTGATGAGGAGGCTGCGTTTGGTGCCCTCCTCGCGCAGGCGGCAGGTCATGGGGTTCTGGCCGGCGTAGGCAAGGATGGCTCCGAAAGCCTCGCTTTCATAATAGGGGCTGTCAGGGTTGCTGACAAAGAACAGGCTCATCCGGCCAGCCTTGAGGTATATCTTCTCAATGCCAAGCTCGCGGCCCATTCGGCGCAGGGTTACCAGGCGGATAAGCTCAAGCGCCTGCTGCGGAATCTTACCGAAGCGGTCCTGCAGGCGGTCCTGGAAACGCTGGATATCCGCCTCGCGCTCCATACCGTCAAGCTCGCGGTACAGGAGGATTCGCTCGCTGCCATCGGGCACGAATGAATCGGGGAAACAGAGGTCCAGGTCAGTCTCAACTGTGCACTCCTCAACATAACGCGATGCATCCATGGGGGATGCCCCACTCTGTTCTGCAGACTGCTCCTTGAACAGGTTCTGGAACTCATCATTCTTAAGTTCACGCACGGCCTCCTTAAGTATCTTCTGGTAGGTCTCGTAACCCAGGTCGGCTATGAATCCGCTCTGCTCGGCTCCCAACAGGTTTCCGGCACCACGTATGTCAAGATCCTGCAGAGCCAGCTGAATGCCGCTGCCCAGGTCACTGAAACTCTCAATTGCCTGCAGACGGCGTCGTGACTCGTCCGACAGCGATGCCAGCGGGGGTGCCAGCAGGTAGCAGAATGCCTTGCGGTTGCTTCGACCCACACGACCACGCATCTGGTGCAGGTCACTCAGACCAAAATTCTGGGCCGAGTTCACGATTATGGTGTTGGCGTTGGGGATATCGATTCCGTTCTCAATGATTGACGTGGCCACGAGCACATCATAATCAAAGTTTATGAATCCGGTCAGGATCTTCTCCAGTTCATCGGGATCCATCTGTCCATGGCCGATGGCAACGCGGGCGTCGGGCACCTCACGCTGTACGATTGCGGCCAGATCCGGCAGTGACGATATGCGGTTGCTCACAATGAAGAGCTGTCCGTTGCGGCTCATCTCAAAGTTCACGGCCTCACGGATGATATCGGGACTGAAGACATGGAGCTCAGTCTGTATGGGGTAACGGTTGGGTGGCGGAGTCTGGATGACCGACAGGTCACGGGCACCCATGAGTGAGAACTGCAGGGTACGCGGTATGGGTGTGGCGGTCATGGTGAGCACATCCACGTTGGCACGCAGCTGCTTGAGCTTTTCCTTGACCGATACGCCGAATTTCTGCTCCTCATCAATAATAAGCAGGCCCAGGTCCTTGAACTTGACCTGCTTGCCGATGAGCTTGTGCGTACCTATTACTATATCTATCTTGCCCTCCTTGAGGTCCTCCAGAATGGCGGTGGTCTGAGCGGCGCTGCGGGCGCGTGAAAGATACTCCACACGGCACGGGAAATCTTTCAATCTGTCCCGGAAGGTCTGATAATGCTGGAATGCCAGTATTGTGGTGGGTACAAGTACAGCCACCTGTTTGTTATCGGCCACGGCCTTGAAGGCGGCACGGATGGCAACCTCGGTCTTGCCAAACCCAACGTCGCCGCAGATAAGGCGGTCCATGGGGCGGCTGCTCTCCATATCCATCTTTACATCCTGGGTGGCCTTGAGCTGATCAGGTGTATCCTCATACATGAAGCTGGCCTCCAGCTCATTCTGCAGGTAACTGTCTGGGCTATAGGCAAATCCCTTCTCCTCCAGACGCTTGGCGTACAGTTTTATAAGGTCACGCGCAATATCCTTGATCTTACCCTTGGTACGCTCCTTGAGGTTCTCCCAGGCGCCGGTACCCAGTTTATTGATATGCGGCTCCTCACCCTCCTTGCCCTTGTACTTGGAAACCTTGTGCAGGGCGTGGATGGATACGAACACCACATCATCATTCTTATATATGATCTTAATCTTCTCCTGATATCCACCAGCCTCCGGAACACGGACCAGACCGCCGAACTTGCCCACGCCATGGTCCATATGCACCACATAATCACCAATCTGAAACTCCTGCAGCTCCTTAAGCGTGAGCGCAACCTTTCCGTTACGGGCACGCTCGCTGCGCAGGTTATACTTGTGGTAGCGGTCAAATATCTGATGATCGGTAAAGAAGCAGCATTTAAGCAGCCCGTCAGCGAATCCCTCATGAAGGGTTTTTCCGATGACAGTGAACTGTATGTTCTCACCCCTCTCCGTGAAAATGTCATGCAGGCGGTCTCCTTGCTTGGTGTTATCGGTCAGGATATAGAGTTTGTAGCCCTTGACTATGTAATCGGTAAGTGTCTGGGACACCAACTCAAAGTTCTTGTGGAACAGCGGCTGGGGCGTCGTATCAAAAGTAATTGTGGCCGATGCCACACCGGTGGGTTTGTTGCCGAACTCCACCACACGGAAATCAGTAGTCTTGCGCAGGAAATCCTGGGCTGTAAGCAGGCTGGGCAGATCCTCCTGAACCTGATCACCGCCGGTATCCTTTGTGGCATCCAGCTGACGCATACGTGCAGCCAGGCTTTCGTGATCCGATACCTCACCTGCAATAGTGGTCATGCGGTCTGCAGTGAGCAGCAGGTCCTTTACCGCCATCACCGTATCCTGAGGCAGGAAATCCATAAGCGACACCTGCGCGCCCTCAATCTTGTCCATATCGGGCACGATCACCACACTCTCCTTCTGCTCCGTGGAGAGCTGCGTATCGACCGAGAACTGACGTATGCTGTCTATGTCATCACCAAAGAAATCCAGTCTGTAGGGGTATTCCGATGAGAACGAGAATACATCCAGGATGCTGCCGCGCAGTGCAAACTGTCCGGGCTCATAGACGTAATCCACACGGTTGAAACCCAACTCAAGAAGCAGGTTCTGCAGCTCCTCGCGGTCCAGAGTCTCGCCTGTCTGCACCTGTATGGACTTGTCCTCAAGGCTGGATTTGGATACCACCTTCTCGGCCAGCGCATCGGCCGACGTCACCACCACAAGTGTGGCATTGCCGGGCTCAATGGTAGTAAGGCGGCTCAGAACCTCGGTGCGCAGTATCTCGCTGGCATCGTCCTTCTGGCCGTACTTGGCGGCGCGGCGGTAGGCCGACGGGAAATAGAGCACATTCTGGTCGCCCATGGTCTGCACCATGTCGTGATAGAAATAGGCAGCCTCCTCCTGGTCATTAAGAATCAGCAGCAGGCAGGGCTTACCGCCCGTCTGAGCCACTGCAGAGAACAGCAGCGGAGCCGATGACGCACGTAGTCCCTGCAGAAAAACGTTTCCACCGCGTTTTCCCGCAAGCTCCTTTATCAGCGCCTTGGTCTGCACCAAGCCCCCATAAAGCCCACTAAGATCTGCCAATGTCATAGCGATTGCAAAGATACAATGAAAAAACACTATATTTGCATAACAAATAACTAGCCTGATGAAAAAGAGTGAAAGCATAGTTATAATACCTACTTACAACGAGAAGGAGAACATAGAGAACATTATCCGTGCCGTAATGGCACTTGAGGACAATTTCAACATCCTCATAATTGATGACGGTTCTCCCGACGGCACAGCAGATATTGTAAAGGGACTGATTGAGACCGATTTCAAGGACCGCCTCTTCATAGTGGAGCGCTCCGGCAAACTGGGTCTGGGTACAGCATACATTACCGGATTCAAATGGTGCATAGAGCGCGGATATGACTTCATCTTTGAGATGGATGCCGATTTCTCACACGCCCCCTCCGATCTGCCCCGCCTGCTCAGCGCCTGCCGCGATGAGGGTTATGACGTGGCCATAGGCTCACGCTATGTAAGCGGCGTGAACGTGGTCAACTGGCCCATGGGACGCGTACTCATGTCATATTTTGCATCCAAGTACGTTCACATTGTTACCGGACTGCCCATCCATGACACCACCGCCGGATTCAAGTGCTACCGCCGCCAGGTTCTGGAGACCCTTGAACTGGACAAGATCCACTTTAAGGGCTACGCCTTCCAGATTGAGATGAAATTTACCGCCTACAAGTGCGGATTCAAGATCAAGGAGGTACCCGTTATATTCGTGAACCGCGAGCTTGGCACATCAAAGATGAGCGGCGGCATATTCAGCGAGGCTTTCTTTGGAGTGATCCGACTCAAGATCTCCAGCTGGTTCCGTAAATTCCCGCAGAAAAAGTCATGAGCACCACACTCATAAAAAACGCTACAGTTGTCAATGAGGGCCAAATGCAACAAGCATCCGTCCTGATTGACGGTGACATAATATCTGACATATTCACGTCGGCCCCACTCCCTGAGGCCGATAACGTGGTCGATGCCCAGGGCCGATGGCTCCTGCCCGGCGCGATAGATGACCATGTGCATTTCCGTGATCCCGGACTCACGCACAAGGCCGATTTCACCACCGAGAGCCGAGCTGCGGCAGCAGGAGGCGTGACCACGGTCTTTGACATGCCCAACTGCATACCCCAGACCACTACCCTGGAGGCAATTGAGGACAAGTTCAAGGGCGCATCGGACTGCTGTCTGGTAAACCACTCATTCTACCTGGGTGCCACACATGACAACCTGCAGGAGATAGAAAGGATTGACCCCAGCCGCATCTGCGGAATAAAGCTCTTTATGGGTTCCAGCACCGGAGGAATGCTATTGGATGACAAGGAATCACTCAAGTCCCTGTTCCGTGCCGCAACCGTTCCCGTAGCTGTACACTGTGAGGAGACATCAATCATAAACGCCAACATGGAGCGTTACATGCAGGAGTGCGGAGGTGAGCCTCCCATCCAGTACCACCCGCTCATTCGCAGCGAGGAGGCATGTTACGTGTCCACAGCCAAGGCACTTGAGGTGGCCGCAGGCACAAACGTACATCTGCACATACTGCATATCACCACAGCCCGCGAGCTGGGCCTGTTCGGTAACGGTCCGCTTGAAAGCAAGCAGTTCACGGCCGAGGCCTGCCCCGCACATCTGTGGTTCACAGACGCTGACTACAAGACCCATGGTACATATATAAAGTGTAACCCGGCCATCAAGACCGCCGAAGACCGCGATGCTCTGCGCAAGGCACTTACCAACGGCGTCATTGACGTAGTAGGAACTGACCATGCACCGCACCTGTTCCTGGAGAAAGAGGGAGGCTGCAAGACCGCGGCATCGGGAATCCCGGTACTTCCCTACTCGCTTCCGGTAATGCTGGAACTCACCGACCAGGGTGTCCTGGGCCTGACCGATGTAGCCCGTCTGATGTGTCACAACCCGGCACAGCTGTTCAAGATAAAGGAACGCGGATTCATCCGTAAGGGCTATAAGGCAGACCTCACGCTGCTGTCACACAGCAAGGAGGGTTGGACGGCCGGCCCTGACAACAACCCCACCAAATGCCGCTGGAGCCCGTTTGAGGGCCAGCAGTTCCATTGGCACGTAGATACCACATGGATAAACGGACATGCCGTATATAATGACGGAAAGATTGACAACACAGTTTACGGACAACAAGTAACATTCAACAGATGATCAGAGCACTCTATCTGGTATACCAGATCTGCATAGCACTCCCCATAATGATCGTAATGACCATCCTGGTTTCACTGGCCACTATGATCGGTTCCATATTCAATGACCGTTTCTGGGGTTACTGGCCCGGAATGATCTGGGGCCGCCTGTTTTACCTGATTTTCCTTATTCCGGTAAAGATTGACGGACTTGAGAACATAAAGAAAGGCCAGTCATACGTGATTGCTCCCAACCATCAGAGCTACTGGGATGCGTTCCTGGTATACGGATTCATCGGCATCAAGTTCAAATGGATGATGAAAAAGGAACTTGGACGAATCCCCTTTGTAGGCTGGGCATGCAAGGCCGCCGGCTGCATATTCATAGACCGCAGTTCAAGAGGAAGCGCCAAGGAGAGCATCCGTAAGGCCGAGTCCAAACTCAAGGACGGCATGTCAGTCGTGATATTCCCCGAGGGTACACGCTCCCATGACGGAGAGATGGGTAAGTTCAAACGCGGTGCATTCCTTATATCCGAGGAACTCCAGCTCCCCATCCTGCCCGTAACCATTGACGGCAACTATGACGTGATGTCACGCCACGCATGGAACGTAACCTGGCATCCGGTTCACATGACCATCCACGCTCCCGTAATGCCACGCAGCAACAGCGGGACCGATGAGACCGAACTCAAGGCCATAATGAACCAGACCTCGGATGAGGTGTTCAACACAATCAGAAAATCACTGGAAAAATAAGCGTCAGTTACGCTCGTAACCCACACGGTTGATAAAACCGTTCACGTAAGACTGGCTCAGGAAATCATCGGGCGCGGCGTCAAGGATCCTGCGCAGCAGCGGTGATATGTCATCGGACGTGGAGGGAGATGAGCTGAGCATCATGAATACGCCCACGGCTGCAGGCTCGCTGTAGTTCTGGGCCATGAAGGCGCAGATCATATTCTCACACTCGTCAACTATGATACGGAGTGAATCCTGCAGGAGTTCAGTCTTGCGCGGGTCAATCCTGCGGCGTGACAGCCTCATGCTCTGCTGGAACAGATCCTCATAATGGTTGTCAATGGCAATCTTCTCTTTAAGGAAACTGTAGAAAAGGTCATTCTGGCGGGTGCCCGATGCAGTCATCTCAGTGGGCTGGAGAGATATGCGGATATGTCCTTTCTCCATGTAAAGAGGAATGATGGGACGACCGTCCTTGCAGAGGAACACAAGTCTGGTTGAGTCAATATGACCTTTCATCTTGAAATGGCCCTCAACCACCCTACATGAATCAAATTTTGTGATTTGATGCGGAAGGAATTCAACCAAAGAAAGCTCTCGGCCCTCATATCCGAGGGTCTCAACAACGCCGTCCATCTTATAGCAATTTGTACAAGACATCAATGCAAGCATAAGGCTTACACAGCTTATCATTGATTTAAAGCATTGCTTGAGCATGTCCTTTTGTTCCTTTTTACGGAATGCAAAATTACAACACAAGACAAAACGAAATCCCGATTTATTATTCTTTAATGCTAAAGTCCCCGTATGCGGCTAAAAGTTGTTAAATCCATTAGAATCTATTTAGATTCTATTACCACACGCAGGTTCTTATCGGTCTGACTGTTTGGATATTCTATCCATCCTGAATGATGAATAGAGTTCAAATACGGCACCTATCGTAAGCGTTACGATCCAGTTGTTACGACGTGTCACTGCAAGCAGGATTGAGCGGATGTTCTCACTCAGTGACATATCGGTAAGGAGCCTTTCATGCAATGGAGCAGAGAACATCTGAGCCGCGGTCAGGAGCAGGAAACAGGCACCCAGCACCTGCTGACTGCGCAGGCGTTTAATGATACGGTCACTGCCTGTGTATCGGTCCGCAAACTGTCCGCATGCAAACAGCACGGAACCTGCAAGATACATAAACGGAGCATACTCCCATCCGGTGATGAATACAGCGGCTCCGCAAAGCAGCATGATACCCCCAACGGTGGTGAAAGACTCTATCAGACGGTTCTCTTTATTCATAATCAGCGTACATTCTCCAGGAACAGGTCCTCATCCTCACGATGCATGTTATATTTCTCACGGGCAATACGGTCAATCACAAGACTGTCATTACTCAGTTCATTCAGCATCATCTCATTCTGCTGTTTCTGCTCTGAACTCCTGCGCAGCTGCTCCTGCAGCTCATGTATCTCACGTTTCTGTACCACACGTTTTACCATGCTGTTTTCACTTGCCACAAGCACAATAAGCAGGAACAGGACAAGTACAATCCAATACTTGTACCTGCCTATAAAACCCTTAAGCTGAGGTAAGAATCCGTTGTCCATCATTGCCTGTTACGTACTGCAAAAGTAGTTCAAAAATTCGGCTTTTCTAATTAGTATAAGCCCGAAAAAAAGAGTACCTTTGAAATCTATTGGACACGATTATGGAAGATTACATAGTATCAGCCCGAAAGTACCGCCCTGTCACGTTTGACAGCGTTGTTGGCCAGAAAGCACTGACCACCACGCTCAAGAACGC
>Ga0265298_10000704_pt1 | contig 48599 bp, 46 predicted proteins | sample AusTroGonzalo_MG_3_FD_193486 | JGI IMG/M metagenome (GOLD analysis project Ga0265298, IMG submission 193486) | Bovine rumen microbial communities from tropical cattle in Woodstock, Queensland, Australia - Gonzalo_01 | ecosystem: Host-associated > Mammals > Digestive system > Stomach > Rumen ...
AATAACATCTGCGGCGCTTTGTCGCCCACCTGCATCTCGCACATGGCGAACAGGTCCGCATGCATCGCCCGCAGGCCGGCCACCAACTTACGGGTCTGGAGAGCCTGCTGCGCCGGTGTCGTGCGTTTATGCGCATAGCCGCCCAGGTCCGCAAAGTAATTCTCTATGTTCGCCCCCACTACCCGCAGTTCGCCTTTCTTGGGTTTGGGCAGCCGGTCCGCTTTGGCATGATGCGTCTTGACGCCCCGGCCCGTCAGCAACTGCCGCTCACCCGTCACGCGCGCCTTGAACCCGCGCACGCGGTCGCCTGTGCGTACCTTATAGTATTGATTGCGGCAATGGACGCACACGGACGAGGCACGGTTGGCCTGCTTGATCTGCCAGAACATGGTGCTGTCCCCGTCCGCCAGACCCACGGCACGCTCCTCGGGGCAGTAGAGCCGCTCCGGCGCTAAGATAAGACTGTCGTAATAACTGCCGCAGACCACCAGCGGCGTGGTCAGTTCCACCATCTGATTGGTGTATCTCGACCAATCGGACTGCAACTGCTCCAGCGTCACGCGCTCTATGGCCGCAACGCGGAAAGAAAAGAGAAGAAGGAAGATTAAAAACAGGTGTTTGCGCATAATCGGAATCATTTGAGCATGCAAAATTACAAAAAAAACAGCATATATGCAAAAAAAAGAGCGAAAAATTTGCATATGTCATAAAAAAGCAGTACCTTTGCACCCGCTTTTGAGAAATCGAAAGATATATCGCGGAGTAGAGCAGTGGTAGCTCGTCAGGCTCATAACCTGAAGGTCGGTGGTTCGATCCCATCCTCCGCAACCAAGAAAATCTTGTATATGCTTGCGTATATGAGATTTTTTTTGTACCTTTGCAGCCGATTTGGATTAATCCGAAATAATTCACATTATCTATATGGACAAATACATCATCATGGCGGAGGAAGGCGAGCAGGTTCTTCTGGACAAAGCCCGCGAAGAAGTGGGTCTTGACCTCCGTGACGCCACCCTCCTCTACACCGGCGTAGGCGCCATCAACATCATCCGCAGCCTGCAACATCTGGACCGCGACGCGGAACTGTACAACATCGGCTATGCCGGCAGTGCCAATTTTGATTTGGGCACCTGGGTGGAAGTGACAGAAGCGCGTCTGAACCATCCTAATGTGACCTACCCCGAACCGGAGTTGAAGATTTCGGCGTTCCCGTCCCGGCTTTCCAACTGCCGCAAGGCGGTATGCTACTCCAACTGCGATTTTGTGCTGCAGTCGGACTACAAGGACTGCGTGTTCGACATGGAGCTGGCGTTCATCGCCTCGTTGGGTTTCCAGCATCTGCACAGTATCAAATATGTGAGCGACAACCTCTCCCTGCACGCCTACCACGACCTCACCCACGGAGTGGAGTGAGTCACAATGCAAAATTAAAAATTAAAAATTAAAAATTCTTAGCCCTGAAGGGCACGATTATTGCAAAATTAAGAATTAGAAATGACTACCGTCATTTTAAAACCGCATAAAGAGGAATCGCTCAAGCGTTTTCACCCCTGGGTGTTCTCGGGTGCCATCGCCCGCATCGTGATGGATGCGTGCCATAAAGCCGCAGCACCGGAAGAGGGCGAAATGGTCTGTGTTCATTCCGCCGACAAGGAAGTGCTGGGTGTCGGACACTGGCAGATAGGCTCTATCGCCGTTCGTATCCTGGCGTTCGGCGTTGATGCCCTTCCTGTCCGTTTCTGGCACGAACGTATCCGTGCCGCGTACCGCGTCCGCGAAGCGCTCGGACTGATACGAAATGAAGCATCGGTTACGGGCTACGCGAATGACACGTTCCGTCTGGTGCATGGTGAAGGGGATTTTCTGCCGGGACTGATCATCGATGTCTATGCCGACACCGCAGTCATTCAGGCGCACTCGGTGGGCATGCATGTATGCCGGCATGAGATCGCCCAGGCCGTCCTCGACGAAGTGCCGCAGGTGAGCAACATCTATTACAAATCCGATGACACCCTGCCGTTCAAGGCGGACATATCCGAGCCAAAGGTCGGATATTTAATTCAAAATTCAAAATTCTTATCCCAAGGGAACGATTATTTCAAAATTCAAAATTGTGAAGAGTTCTGGAGCACGGAGAACGGATTGTCCTTCCGCATCGACTGGTTGCGGGGCCAGAAAACGGGTTTCTTCATCGACCAGCGAGAGAACCGCGCACTCGTGGAACGCTATGCCGCCGGCAAGGATGTGCTCAATATGTTCTGCTACACCGGCGGGTTCTCCCTGTACGCTCTCCGCGGCGGTGCCAAGACCGTCGATTCGGTGGATGTGAGCCAGAAAGCGATTGACCTCGTCAATGTCAACGTGGCGAAGAATTTTCCAGAGGCCGCGAACCACAGGGCTGTCGCATCGGATGCGTTTGACTACCTCAGCGCCCAGCGCGAGAAAGGCAGCACGTACGACCTCATCATCCTTGATCCTCCGGCTTTCGCCAAGCACCGTGATGCCGTCAGGAACGCGCTCCGCGGCTACCAGCGCATCAACGCCAAGGCTATTGAGATGATCCGCCCGGGCGGCATACTGTTCACCTTCTCCTGTTCGCAGGCGGTGGACAAAGAGGCGTTCCGGCTGGCGGTTTTCTCCGCGGCTGCGCAAGTAGGACGCAAGGTCCGCATCCTCCATCAGTTGCACCAGCCGCAGGACCATCCTATCAACATCTACCACCCCGAAGGCGAATACCTCAAGGGTTTGGTGCTCTTTGTAGAATAAACCCTATTTATGATTTCAAATTTATGATTTCAAATTTATGAAATTAGTTTGTTTTGATACGGAGACGACAGGATTGGACGTACAGAAAGAGCATATCATCCAACTGTCTCTGGTTAAGTTCGACACGGAGAACTGGGAGACAATCGACACCCGCAACTGGTACATCCTGCCGGAAGGTCCGTTCACCATCCCTGCCGAAGCGGAGGCGGTGCATCATATATCCAAGTCCTTCCTGCTTGAGAACGGCGTCAGTCTGCGCAGCGTCTATGACGATTTCATTGCCTTCACCAACGGCTGTGACATCCTCAGTTACAACGGCAACGGCTACGATGCGCCAATCCTGCATTATAACCTCAAGCGTCTGGGGCTGGATTTCGATTTTGACGGCCGTACCTGGTTCGACGCCCTGCTATTGGAGCGCATCCACACTGCGGGCATGACGGACGCGAACGGCGAGAAAGTGCATAACAACCTCACCGCCGCGTACACGCGTTACTACGGTCACCCGTTCGAAGGCGCGCATAACTCGCTGGACGACGTGCTGGCCACCATTGCGGTTTTCAAGGCACAAGTGGCGGCACACGGATGGGAGTGGACCCACCGCGAAGAGTTCGATTTCATCTCTTTCGACCGCTGGCTGGTACGCAGAGGCGGCTATTTCTACCTCAACCAGGGCGCACACCGCGGCGAGAGCATCGAGTCCATGCTCCGCGTGGACAAGAGTTATCTGGAGTGGATGGTGGATAAATGCCAATGGACGGACAACCAGACCCGTGATATCATCTGTCCCTACCTCGGACGGCCAAAACGTCCGGCTACTCCCGTAACCGGCACCCCCTCCCCCGTCCCTCCTCAAAACCCTCAAACCCCTCAAACCCCTTCCCGCGGCAAGAAACGCAGCAAAGGGAGCATCACTGACGCCGATCTGAGTTTGTTCTGATTATGAGAAAGAGTTTTATCATACTTTGCAGCCTGATGGCAGGCGTCTTCGCCTATGCCGACCAGGTGTTAACCGGTACTGCACTGAGCGGAGACGGATGGCGCGGACTGGACTTAGGTGCTCCGTACGTCATCACCACCGTGGGGTGGAATCCCAAGAGTACCACCACAGCGGAACTGGGTCTGTTTGAAGGAGCCAACCGTTCGGATTTCATGGACGCCATCCCCCTCTATATGCACGAGGGCAACTCGGTAGCGAATCAGATGAACTATGCTGAGGTTGATTGTTCCCGCGGCTTCCGCTTTGTGCGCTACCGCAAGTCGGATAACAAAGGCGAGTATAAGATCTCCGAACTGGAGTTCCACGGCAATCCGGGTGCAGGAGATGACAGTCATCTGGTGCAGTTGACGAACCTGCCGACGGTGGTTATCCACACGCAGGATAACGTAGAGCCATATGACAAGGAACATGAGATAGACTGCTTCGTGTCCATCATCTCCGAGAACGGAACCAAGCTCTTGGCGGACACGGCGCTGGTTCGTCTGCGCGGTAATGCCTCCAAGGATTTCCCCAAGAAACCCTATCGTATCAAATTCGCTCACAAGCACCATGTGCTCGGTTCTCCCGCGAAGGCGAAGAAATGGACGCTCATCAACAACTACGGCGACAAGACACTCATGCGCAACCAGCTGGCGTTTGAACTGAGCCGCCGCTTCGGCATGCCCTACACGCCATTCTGCGCCTACGTGGATGTGGTGCTGAACGGCGAGTACAAGGGCTGCTACCAACTATGCGACCAGATTGAGGTGCGCAAGAACCGCGTGGATATCACGGAGATGACTCCGGAGGACAACAGCGGCGAAGCACTCACCGGGGGTTACCTCATCGAAGCGGACGCCTATGCCTATGACGAGATATCCATGTTCTGGTCGGACAAAGGCACAGGCGTCACCATCAAGTCTCCGGATGAGGATGCCATCACGCCGGAGCAGCTGTCCTACATCCGCCAGCAGTACAACCAGATGGAGAAGAACTGGAAGACCCATCTGGACCTGAATACGTTCCTCCGCCATTTCCTGGTGGGTGAAGTGTCCGGCAACACAGACACCTACTGGAGCCTGTACCTCTACAAGCAGCGCAGCAACGACACGCTGTTCGTCGGTCCGGTATGGGATTTCGACCTCGCTTTTGAGAACGACAACCGCACCTACCCCATCAACTCCCTTTCGGATTATATCTACCGCACCAAAGGCAGCACCACCGGTTACCTCAAGACGCTGGTGGACAAGATCGTGGTCAATGACACCGGCGCCAAGCAGCAGTTGCAGGAGCTATGGGCAAGCTTGCGCCGGGCGGGTCTGACCGAAGAGTCCATGACGGCTTATATAGACGAGCAGGTGCAGTTGCTGGACCGTTCTCAGCGGCTGAACTTCATCCGCTGGCCCATCATGAACGAGTACGTGCACCAGAACCCGCGTTTGTGGGGTTCGTACGAAGGCGAAGTGGAGAACGTGCGCACGTACCTGACCAACCGCATCCAATGGATGGACAAGAAACTGCATTTCGACGCCACGACCCTGAATCCTGAGCGTATGACCTATCCGGAAACAACCGTCGAAAGCGCCAAGATACTGCAAGACGGGCAACTGTATATCCTCCGAAACGGGCGTAAATATACCGTCACAGGGCAAGAAATACAGTAAATTGACGTTTTTTTAGCAAAAAAGTTCGTATTTATTTGCGTATATCAAAAAAAAGCAGTACCTTTGCACCCGCTTTCTGAAAAAGGCGCGCTTCTTCCGGGGACCCGGAGTGAACCAGCGAAGCGTTTGCTATGGGGAGAGCGTAGCGCAACACGTAGCACTATACGAGCGATTTTCGCGAAGTCGTGCGAGTATTAGCGCGAACGACGGGCCGGTTGGATGAGCGACTTAGTCAGCGGTCTGCAAAACCGTTTAGAGCGGTTTGACTCCGCTACCGGCCTCATAGAGCCGCCCGACAAAGGGGCGGCTCTTATTTATAATTTAAGATTTATAATTTCAAATTTTCGTTTTGGACGAACTGATCAAGGACATAACGACCCAGGAGTACAAGTACGGCTTCACGACAGACGTGGAGACGGACATTGTGCCTGCCGGTCTGAACGAGGAGGTCATCCGCTTCATCTCCGCCAAGAAAGGCGAACCCGAATGGCTTCTGGATTTCCGTCTCAAGGCGTTCCGCAAATGGCAGACGATGCCTGTTCCCACCTGGGCCCATCTGGACATTCCCGAGATAGATTTTCAAGCCATCTCGTACTATGCGGCGCCGAAGAAAGTACAAAGTGACAATGTACAAGGTACAAAGGAAATAGACCCGGAGATCATGAAGACCTTCGACAAGCTCGGTATCCCCTTGGAGGAACGGGCGGCGTTGGCAGGAAACATGGCGGTGGATGCCGTCATGGACTCGGTGAGCGTCAAGACCACGTTCCGCGAGACGCTGGCGGAGAAAGGGATCCTCTTCTGCTCCATCTCTGAAGCCGTGCGTGAGCACCCGGACCTGGTGCAGAAATACCTCGGTTCAGTCGTGCCGCCTACCGATAATTTCTATGCGGCGCTCAACTCGGCGGTCTTCACCGACGGTTCGTTCGTCTATGTGCCGAAAGGTGTGCGGTGCCCTATGGAACTGAGCACCTATTTCCGCATCAACGCCGGCAACACGGGTCAGTTCGAGCGCACCTTGCTTATCGCCGACGAAGGCGCGTATCTCTCTTATTTAGAGGGCTGTACGGCGCCGATGCGTGATGAGAACCAGTTGCATGCCGCTATCGTGGAGATCATCGTGCACAAGGACGGAGAAGTGAAGTACTCCACCGTTCAGAACTGGTATCCGGGCGACAAGAACGGCAAAGGCGGCATCTATAATTTCGTCACCAAACGCGGCATCACGCATGAGAACGCACGTCTCAGTTGGACGCAGGTGGAGACGGGTTCCGCCATCACATGGAAATATCCGAGTTGCATTCTGCGCGGCGACAACTCGACTGCGGAGTTCTACTCCGTCGCCGTCACCAATAACTACCAGCAGGCGGACACGGGAACGAAGATGATCCATATCGGCAAGAACACCCGCAGCCGCATCATCAGCAAAGGTATCTCCGCCGGACACAGCCAGAACGCCTACCGGGGATTGGTCAAGATGGGTGTCAAGGCCGATAACGCCCGTAATTACAGTCAGTGCGACTCGCTCCTCTTGGGCGACAAATGCGGCGCTCACACCTTCCCGGACATGATCATCTCCAACCCCACGGCCACCGTCGAGCATGAAGCGACGACCAGCAAGATCAGCGACGACCAGCTCTTCTACTGCCGCCAGCGCGGTATAGGGGTTGAAGACGCCGTCGGCCTGATTGTCAACGGCTACGCCAAAGAGGTCATGGACAAACTGCCGATGGAGTTCGCCGTTGAAGCACAGAAACTGCTGCAGGTAAGTCTGGAAGGGAGCGTAGGATAAAACATAGGAGGCAGCCGAAAATCCTTTAACAGAGTAGGCTCATACTACAATTTATACACACAATGAAAAAAATCTTATCTATCCTTTTCGGTGCATTGATGCTGATTGGATTCACAGCTTGCGAGAAAGGGCTGGAAGTAACAGACGCCAACATCGTTGGCAAATGGGAACTGGTTAAAATCACTGTTGAAGGCGAATCCGAGCCTGGGGGTCAAGTCTGGGAGCTTGCTGCAGATCACTCACTGTATGTGATTGCCGAAGGCGAGAGGATATCCGCCGGCAAGTGGGAACTGGACGGCAAACAGCTGAGCACACGCTTCTTCCCGTTCCCTGCAACCGTTACCAAGCTGACGGAAAAAGCACTGACGCTGGAATTAAAAGATCCGTATTACGGCCAGGTAGCCGCCAAATACGAATTTGAGAAAGCGGACTAACCCCTACCAGTCCACGTGCATTGCCTGAATGGAACAATCCAGGAACAGAGATGCCGATTGCGCAAAGCGGTCGGCATTTTCTGTAGTCAGATAGGAGCATGTGCCGTTTTGCGAAAGTTGTTCGCGGTACTCCGGATGCCGGAAAAGATAATCATTCAGGCTCTCCGCGACGAGCGCGCCCTGCGAGATGATCTGAATATGCGAATTGGTCTGTACTCCGTCAACGCAGCGTTCTATCTCCTCATGATACCGGAGCCATCCCTCAATCTTTTCTTTCAGCAAAGGATAATGGGTGCAACCGAGCACAAGAGTGTCAATAAGCGGATCTTTGGCGAGTATCTCCCGCAGGTATTTCCCCACGAAGTACTTGGCGCCGTCGCTGTTATGTTCGCCCGCCTCTATCAGCGGCACCCACATGGTGCACGCCTGTTGTGTGACAACAAGCGATTTATGATTTATGCTTTTAGATTTTTGATTTGACAATTTTTGCAGCTCCAGCACGTACGATTCGGAAGAGACGGTAGCCGGTGTCGCCAGAATGCCCACGTGGCCGCTTTTCGTAACAGCCGGCACGGCCTCCACGGTAGGACGGATGACGCCCAAGACATTGACGATTGGACGATTGGCGATTGGACGATTGATGGACGATTGAATAGCCAACTGACGATTTATTTCCGGCAGATCGCGCTGCTGAATGGTCCTCAGCGCTTTCGCCGATGCGGTGTTGCAGGCAAGAATGACCAGCGTGCAATCCTGTTCGAAAAGATACTTCACCGCCTGCAGCGTATACTGATAGATGACATCGAACGAGTGCGTGCCGTACGGTGCGCGGGCATTATCGCCCAAGTACAGATAATCGTACTCCGGCAGCACTTTTCGGATCTCGCTCAGTATCGTCAATCCTCCGTACCCGCTATCAAAAACACCTATCTTTGCCATTTTCGCCTGCAAAGGTACGCTTTTTTTCGCAAATACGCAAATTTTTCTTGCGTATATCATTTTTTTTGTGTAATTTTGCACCGCAAAATCATTAAAACCGATGGGGCGATGGGATATAACGGCCACAAAACAAAATGAAAAAAATGCTGTTTGTTTACACGGTACTCATGGTCGGAGTATTGTCATTTTCAGGATGTAAAAACAATGCCAACAAGGATTTTGTAGATTTGGGACTGCCATCCGGTACCTTGTGGAAAATATCAAATGACAAAACCTTCTGCACTCATGACGAAGCATTGAAACTGATAGATGGCCAATTACCAACCAAGGAACAATTTGAAGAACTCATGTCACAATGTGATTGGACATGGACAGACTATGGATATCTGGTAACAGGAAAAAACGGCAACTCCATCACATTACCGGCAAACGGAAAAGAATATGGAAACGAAGTTGCCGATGCACGGCATTTAGGTGCATATTGGAGCGGAAGTACGGACGGTGACTTTGCTTATTATCTGGAGTTCACCAGCGAACGTCACAATTTAGACTGGACAATAAAAAACGGTAACATCAAGTGCTCCGTTCGCCTTGTTAAGAAGTAAAATAATTAATCATCTTATAGAATTAGAGCGCTTTCCCCAAGGCGCTCTTTCTTTTTTTCTTTGCCCCGGAAATAATCGTGTCCTTAGGGTTAAGAAGTGAGGTGATGAGCGGCGTTTTAAAAACGCCTATAATAAAAGAAAGGACAGCGGAGGCAGGATGTCGCCGCTGTTTTTTTGTCGGATGGTTTCCGATGTAAGGAACAAAGTCATTATGCCGACTGAGAGTCGGCGGAATACGAAGAAAACAATAGTTGTTATTATTAAAAAGAAACGGCATGATATTTGCATATTCCCCAAAAAACAAACAAAATCTGTAGTACCTTCGGCAGGCCCTTATTCGCAAACACGGACAAGGCATCCTCCTAAGTTACGGTAGCAGGTATGCGGAAAGAATAAGCTTTTCAGTAAAAAAACTCAAATAAATTTGATTTTTTGCCTCAAAAACTTGCATATTTCAAATTTTTGTAGTACCTTTGCACGCTAAAATGCGTGTTATGCCCGTACGCGTACATACATACGAGCGCAGACGGAGCCCAAAAGACGACAAAAACAACAAAAAAATACGATTATGAAGTTTACTATTTCGAGTTCCAAACTCTTTTCCCAATTGCAGGCAGTGAGCCGCGTGATTAACAGTAAGAATGCGCTTCCGATCCTGGATGATGTATTGTTCGACCTGGCCGGTAACGAGTTGCGTTTGACGTCCTCGGACGGTGAGACGACGATCCGGACGTGTGTGGAGGTGGAGTGCGCTGAGGGTTACGGCAAAGTGGCATCGGCTGCCAAGCTGCTGTTGGAGACGCTCAAGGAGTTCAGCGAGCAACCGCTGTCCTTCACTATTGACGAGAACAATTTTGCAGTGAGCATGACCAGCCAGAACGGTACGTATTCGTTCGTAGGTGTGAACGGCAACGAGTATCCGGAGATGCCGGCAGCGGAAGAGCAGGCTCACTCGGTGAACATTCCCGCCAACGTGCTTCAGCGTGCAATTGAGAAGACCATCTTCTGCACGGCAGACGACGACCTGCGTCCTGTGATGAACGGTATTTATGTAGACATCGCCGAGGATAAGGTGACGATGGCCGCTACTGACGCTCACCGTCTGGTGCGTTATATGAACACCGGCGTGGCAGCAGGATCCGCATCCAGTTTCATTCTGCCTAAGAAACCCGCTTCGCTTCTCAAGAACCTCCTGTCCAAAGAGGAGAGTGCCGTGAATGTGACCTTCGGAGCCAAGAACGCTCGTTTCGAGTTCGGCAGCACTATCGTGGTATGCCGTCAGATCGAGGGACGCTTCCCGAACTACAACGCTGTCATTCCTCAATCGAACCAGAACATTGTGACGGTAGACCGTCAGACCATCCTCAACGCGTGCAAGCGTGTGGCTGTTTTCGCCAACAACGGCACCGCTCTTCTCCGTCTGGCGCTCAGCGACAACAGCATCAAGATCTCCGCACAGGACATTGATTTCTCGACGAGTGCGGAAGAGACCATCAACTGCGAGTACAACGGCACTCCGATGGCTATCGGTTTCAAGGCTCCGTTCCTGATCGACCTGCTCTCGTCGATCACCTCGGAAGAGGTTCAGTTCAAGCTGGCCGATCCGGCACGCGCAGGTCTCATCCTTCCCTCCGCGAACGAAGAGAACGAGGACATCCTCATGTTGTTGATGCCGATGCTGCTGAATGATTGATAGACCGGCCTGCGGCCTGACAGAGTACAGACCGCTACGCTGACAGAATACAGACTTATTATGTATCGTTCATTATGCTGAATGATTGATAGACCGGCCTGCGGCCTGACAGAGTACAGACCGCTACGCTGACAGAACACAGACTTATTATGTATCGTTCATTATGCTGAATGATTAATTTGGAATAAGGAATAAAGACCGTTCACTACGTTCACTAAAGGACAAAAGACAAAAATGTACCGACTGATACAAACAAATCTTTATTCTTTCAGCGTAGCGGTCCTTATTCCTTCAACGAAGTGGTCCTATGTATAGATCATTATGCTGAATGATTGATTCACAATTCACAATTTACAATTCACAATTCATAATTAGATGAACTACCGTTCATTAAGCGCGCAGGAGATTGCGCAGATGGAGCAACAGGGTTGTACGGCCAAGAACTGGTCGGAGGTGGAGGTAGCCGAAGGGTTCGATCCGCAGTTCGTGCGTAACACCGCCTTTTCGGGTCATAACCGTCTCGGCGTGTTCGGCAAGGAGATAGAACTGCCGGGCGGGCTGCAAATCCATTCGGGCATCTACAACGCCACCCTGCATAACTGCGAGGTGGGCGACGATGCACACCTGTACAACATCCATAACTATATCGCCAACTATCATATCGGCAGCAACACCTGCATCGAGAACGTGAACGCCATCCTCGTGGACGGCAAGAGCACGTTCGGCAACGGTGTGCGTGTGCCGGTGATGAACGAAGGCGGCGGACGTGAGATACCGATCTTCAATGAGCTGAGTGCCAGCCTGGCGTATATCCTCACGCTCTATCGTCACCGTCCAGCGATGATACATGAGCTGGAGAAGCAGATTGACGCTTACGCAGAGTCGCATGCCTCCGACCACGGTTACATAGGTGACCATGTTCGCATCCTCAACTGCGGTTCCATCAAGAACGTCTATGTCGGCGACTATGCCGAACTGATCGGTGTGAGCCGTCTGAAGAACGGCACGATCAACTCCAACGAAGCGGCGCCTGTCCGTTTGGGCAGCGGCGTGAAATGTATGGATTTCATTCTGGCTTCGGGTGTGGAGATAGGCGACAGCACATTGGTTGACAAGTGTTTTGTGGGCCAGGGCACTGTTTTTGACAAGCACTACTCGGCAGGCGAGAGTCTGTTCTTCTCCAACTGCCAGGGCATGCACGGCGAGGCCTGCGCCATTTTCGCAGGTCCGTACACCGTGACGCACCACAAGAGCACGCTGCTCATCGCCGGTATGTTCTCGTTCCTGAACGCCGGTTCGGGCAGCAACCAGTCCAACCATATGTACAAACTCGGTCCTATCCATCAGGGTATCGCCGAGCGTGGAGCCAAGACGACCAGCGACAGCTATCTGCTGTGGCCGTCCAAAGTGGGGGCTTTCAGTCTCGTCATGGGTCGTCACACGCACCACTCGGACACGTCCGACCTGCCGTTCTCTTACCTCATTGAGAACAACGCGGAGAGTTTCCTGGTGCCGGGTGCCAACCTGCGTACCGTAGGTACCATCCGTGACGCGCAGAAATGGCCGAAGCGTGACAACCGCAAGGATCCGCACAAGCTCGACCAGATCAATTTCAACCTGCTCAGCCCGTATACCGTGCAGAAGATGTGGCGCGGTCGTGAGATACTCAACGAACTGCAAGCGCTCAGCGGCGAGAACACGGAGGTATACGGTTACAGGAACTGCAAGATCCGCAACAGTTCGCTTCGTCACGGACGCGAACTCTACACCATCGGTATACAGAAGTTCCTGGGCAACAGCCTGATCAGCCGTCTGGAGAAGAGCGAGTGGCATGACATGAACGGCATCCGTGCCGCCTTGCGTCCGGACAGCGGAGCGGGCCAAGGCGGCTGGGTGGATCTCGCCGGACTGATTGCGCCCAGAAGCGAAGTGACGTGTCTGCTCAACGACATCCAGAACGGCATGCTCACCTTAGCGGACATCCAGACCCGCCTCGAACAGATACATGCCAACTACTACTCCTACGAGTGGACCTGGGCGTTGGAGAAGTTAGAGCAGGTATGGGGTTGCCGTGTCGAAGAGGTGACGCTTGATCAACTGCGCAAGACGGTTGCCGACTGGCGCAGCGCCGTAGTGCGTCTCGACCAGATGGTCTATGACGACGCACGCAAGGAGTTCGACCTCAACAGCCAGACCGGTTTCGGTGTGGACGGAGACCGCGAACAGGCGGAAGCGGATTTTGAAGAGGTACGCGGTTCGTTCGAGTCCAACTCGTTCGTCAAAGCCGTGTTGGAACATATCGAACGCAAGACCGCACTCGGCAACAAGATGCTGGGCAAACTGGCGGAAGTCAAATCCTAACCCCGCCCCTTTCTTGAAAGGAAGGGAGAAGATAATGAATAACGGAAGATTGACCATATTAGGCTGCGGCAGCGCGAAGCCGACCAAGACAACTTCCCCTTCGGGGCAGTTGGTCGAGTTGTGCGACAAGTCCTTCCTCGTCGATTGCGGAGAAGGCGTGCTGCTGACGATGCAGCGGCTGGGTGTGCACACCGGGAGGCTGTATAACATCTTCATCTCCCACCTGCACGGCGACCACTGCTTCGGTCTGATCGGTCTGCTCACCACGCTCGGCATGCTCAAGCGAACCCAGCCCATGCACATCTACGCGCATCCGGATCTGGAGAAGTTGCTCACGCCGCTGCTGGAGTACCATGCCAATGACCGTCAGTACGACATCATCTTCCATCCTATCAACCCGCGCAAGCATGAGGTCATCTATGAAGACCGTACGGTGAGCGTGGAGACTATTCCGCTCAAGCACGGTGTGCCCACCTGCGGTTTCCTGTTCAAGGAGACACACCGCGTCCGACTGGAAGACGGTTCTTTTGAGCGGGTGACGCGCAAGCGTTATGCCTATTGTTCGGACACGCAGTACAGCGAGAAGATCGTGCCGATCATCGAAGGGGTGGACACCTTGTATCACGAGACTACGTTCCTCCAGTCGATGGAGGCTCGTAGCAAGGAAGTGAAGCACTCCACTGCGGCCGAAGCCGCGACCATCGCCAAAAAAGCGAACGTGGGCAAACTGATCATCGGTCACTACTCCGCACGCGTGGAAGACCATTCGCTCTTCCTGCAAGAGGCAAGTCCGATCTTCGAACGGACTTATCCCGCCGAGGAGAACTTGGTATTTGACATTTGATACCGGATAGATCATGGCAAAGACAACGGTTCAATATATATGCAGCAGTTGCGGTGCGAAAGCTCCGCAGATGTTAGGTCGTTGTCCTGTATGCGGCGAATGGGGGACGTACGAGGAGGAAGTCATCGAAGGTACAAGGTACAAAGGACAAAGTACAAAGGGTGTCGGTGCCAGCAAGGCACAGCGCTTGCAAGAAGTCGAGGCTACCGAAGAGATGCGTCTGGACATGCATAACGGAGAACTGAACCGTGTGTTGGGCGGCGGACTTGTACCGGGTAGTCTGGTGCTGTTAGGCGGCGAGCCCGGTATCGGCAAGTCCACCCTGGCGTTGCAGGTGCTGATGCAGCAAGGCGGACGCAAGACGTTCTACGCTTCGGGCGAAGAGAGCGTGCGCCAGCTCAAACTGCGGGCTGGACGCCTGGCGGGCAACGCGGAGAACCTGTTTATCTCTTCCGAGACCTCTCTGGAGCGTATTTTGGACCAGGTGAAGGAACTGGAACCGGAGATCGTCGTCATCGACTCCATCCAGACCATCGGTACGGAAAGCGTGGAAGCCTCCATCGGCAGTCTGACGCAGGTACGCGAATGTGCGGCACGCATCCTGGAGTTCGCCAAGAGCCGTAATATACCCTTTTTCATCATCGGGCATATCAACAAGGAGGGTTCTCTGGCCGGACCGAAAGTATTAGAGCACATCGTGGACACGGTGCTGCAGTTCGAGGGTGACCAGCAATATATGTACCGCATCCTGCGGTCGCAGAAGAACCGCTTCGGCTCGACCTCCGAGATAGGCATCTATGAGATGCGTCAGGACGGTCTGCGCGAAGTGACCAATCCCTCGGAACTGCTGTTGAGCACGGCACGCGAAGGGTTGTCCGGCATCGCTATCGCCGCAGCGGTGGAAGGGGTACGTCCGTTCCTGATCGAAGTGCAGGCGCTCGTCTCCACAGCCGCTTACGGCACTCCGCAGCGTTCGTCCACCGGTTTTGACGGCAGACGTCTGAACATGCTGCTGGCCGTGCTGGAGAAACGTGTGGGATTCAAACTGCAGCAGAAAGATGTGTTCCTCAACATCGCCGGCGGTCTGCGGGTACAGGACCCGGCTATTGACCTTGCCGTGCTGGCTGCCGTACTGAGCAGTAACATGGATATATCCCTGGATGCAGGCACCTGCCTCTGCGGCGAAGTGGGCCTGGCCGGCGAGATACGACCGGTCAACCGCATCGAGCAGCGTATCCAGGAAGCGCAGAAATCAGGATTCAAGCGGATCCTCATTCCTGCGGAACAGAAAACAGACACCACCCGTTATGCCATCGAAGTGGTGCCGGTAAAAAAAGTGACGGATGCATTCCGGTTGTTAATCGTGAGAAATGAGCAATGAAAGAGACAAGACGTGTACATAGCATATGGAGGTGGATGATGGTCCTTTCATTGTGCCTTGTCTCCCTGTGGCCGGCACAGGCGCAGACGCAGAAAGGCCAACAGCCCTATTTGTGCGAACTGGGTTTGCAAGGTGGTATGGGCTACTACGTGGGAGATGCGTCAGCGCATCTGTTCACCAATATACGCGAAGCGTACGGCATACATTTCCGATACAAGTTCACCAAGCGGTGGGCCATACAGGCCAAGGTGTCGGGACAGCGCATTGCCGGACATGAATACACCATCAAGGGAGAACGGTTGTCCTCCTTATGGACGAACCAACTGATCAACGGGGATGTGATAGCGGAGTTCAATTTCCTGCGCTTCGGCAGTGCGAACAAGTACGACAAACGTATCAGGCCCTACACCCCTTACCTCTTCTTGGGTCTGGGTGTGGGCGTGTATAACGACCGTTCATCCAACGGCTCCAAAAAAATGACGGCAGCGGGTTATATCCCCGTCGGCATCGGATTCAAATGGAAGTTCCATGACCGTGTTGGCCTCAACATAGCCTGGCAGCATAACATCTTTTTTTCGGATGACCTGGAGGCGCAGAGCACGCTGGACAACAAGCACAACCTGAACGGCTGGAACTGGATGAACTGCGACCTGACGGGCATGCTCACCGTCGGGATCGTCTTTGAGTTTGCTGAGGCGAAGAAAGCCTGCAGGATATGCAATCAATGACAAAAGTCGAAAGATAAAAGATAAAAGACAAAAGTCGAAAGACAAAAGACAAAAGTCGAAAGATAAAAGTCGAAAGATAAAAGTGATGGACTATCAACAACAAATAGACAAAACGCGTTTGCCGCGACATATCGCCATCATCATGGACGGTAACGGCCGCTGGGCAAAGAAGCAAGGTTTGGCACGCATGTTCGGACACCGCCAGGGGGTGGAGACCGTGCATAACATCACCGTGGCCGCCACGGAGTTAGGTATTGAGTACCTGACACTGTATACGTTCTCCACTGAGAACTGGAACCGTCCCAAAGAGGAGGTGGATGCGCTGATGACCCTGCTCGTGGATACGATCGCGAAAGAGACGCCTACGCTCATGGAGAACAACGTGCGCCTGCAGACCATAGGAGACATCGACCGTCTGCCCGAAGGGGCACGCCGTAAGTTCCTCGGGTGTATCGAGCAGACCAGCCGCAACACCGGTCTGACCATGGTGCTGGCACTCAGTTACTCCGCCCGCTGGGAGATCACGCAGGCCATGCAGGAAGCGGTACGGCAGGCGCAGGCAGGCAACCTGCGTGCAGAAGAGGTGAACGAGCAGATGGTGTCGTCGCTCATGACGACATGTAACATGCCGGATCCGGACCTGCTCATCCGGACCAGTGGGGAGTACCGCATCAGCAATTTCCTGCTGTGGCAGCTCGCATACAGCGAACTGTATTTCACCGACTGTCTGTGGCCCGAGTTCACGAAAGAGGAACTGTATAGAGCTATTGTTGATTATCAAAAACGGGAAAGAAGATTCGGAAAGACCAGTGAACAAATGAAAAGTGAAAAATGAGAGGAAGTAATTTACATAGAATAATCGGGTTGACGCTGGTGATCCTTTCATCTTTCATCTTCCCCCACTCTCTCCTGCACGCGGATGACAGCATTGCTTCCGACGTGCCGGAAATAGAATACGGACTGTCTCGCAAGACCTATGAGATTGCCGGCATTGAGGTGCAGGGAGCGGACAGCTATGAGGACTTTGTGCTCATCGGTTTCTCCGGTCTCGCCATAGGTGACAAGATCGAGGTGCCCGGCACACAGATCACCAAAGCGCTCAAGCGTTTCTGGAAACAGGGTTTGTTCTCAGATGTCAAGATCAAAGCGAAAAAGACAGAAGGCACGAAGATCTGGCTCGTCATAGAGTTGAAGCAACGCCCGCGTATCAGCGAAGTGCGCTATGAGGGCATGAAGAAAAGCGAACGAGAGGATGTAGAGATCAAAGCCGGCATCCGTCAGGGCAGCCAGATGACGCCCAACCTCGAGGACCACGCCAAGACCGTCATCAAGAAATACTACGCGGAGAAAGGATACCACAACACCGAAGTGCATGTGCTGCAGAAAGACGACTCCGATCATCCCGGCTACGTCAAAGTGCTGATTGCCGTGGACAAGAAAGTGAAGACCAAAGTGGGTAAGATATATCTCACCGGCAACGAAGCGCTGACAGACGTACAGATCAACAAGGCGATGAAGAAGACCAACGACAATCATATCGTCAACCTCTTCCGCACCAAGAAATTCGTTACGGCCGAGTACGAGAAAGACAAGCAGGCGGTCATCGACAAGTACAACGAGCACGGTTACCGCGACGCCTATATCGTGGCCGACAGCGTAGTGCCCAACCCCGATGACCCCAACCGCGTGGATGTCTACATGACCATCAGCGAGGGTGACAAGTACTACGTCCGTTCTGTCAAATGGGTCGGCAACACCCTCTATCCGTATGAGATGCTGGATGCCACCCTGGGTATCAAACCCGGTGATGTGTACAACCTCAAGACCCTCAACGAACGACTGCAGACCGATGATGACGCCGTCAGCAAACTGTATACCGACCGCGGTTATCTGTTCTTCAATGTCGACCCCGTCGAGGTGAACGTGGAGAACGACTCGATTGATTTCGAGATGCGCATGTACGAGGGCAAACCGGCGACTATCAATAAGATTAATATAGTTGGTAACACCCGCGTGTACGAGCACGTGGTGCGCCGCGAGCTGTATACCAAACCCGGACAACTGTACTCGCAGTCGGACATCATGCGCTCCTTGCGTGAGTTGGCGCAGATGGGCCACTTCGACCAGGAGAAACTGGTGCCGGACATCCAGCCGAACCCCGAAGATGGTACGGTGGATATTACGTATCAGCTGGAGACCAAGTCCAGCGACCAGGTGGAGTTCTCACTCGGCTGGGGTGCGACGGGTATCACCGGTTCGATCGGTTTCAAGTTCACGAACTTCGCCATCCAGAACCTCTTTAACAAGAAAGCGTACCGCATCGTGCCTCAGGGCGAAGGACAGACCTTCTCCATCAACCTGCGTACCAATGGTATCTACTCCACCTCCGTCTCGCTCTCCTTCCTTGAGCCGTGGCTGGGTGGCAAGCGTCCGAACCAGTTGAGCGCCAGCTTCTTCTTCTATAACCAGACCGGATGGTCCAGCCGTTATCAGAAAGCGTACCAGAACCTGTATAACACTTATTCCAGTTATTACTACTACTCCGGCAACTCCAACTACTACCAGCAGTTAGCGGAAGCCGAAGCGGATAAGGACAAGTTCATCCGTCAGTTCGGTGCCGCTATCGGTTACGGCAAGCGTCTGCGCTGGCCGGATGATTATTTCTCGTTCTACGTGGAGTTGGGTTACACCCTCTTCTGGATGAAGGATTGGCCGTACCTGCTCATCACGAACGGTACCGCACATAACCTCTCGCTCAACCTGCAGCTCAGCCGTTCGTCTATTGACAACCCCATCTACACACGCCGCGGTTCGCAGTTCGTAGTGGGTGTCAAACTGACGCCGCCATGGTCGCTGTTCAGCGGAAAAGATTATTCGGAGCTGCCGGCATCCGAACGCTACCACCTCATCGAGTATCATAAATGGAAACTGTCTGCGCGCGTCTTCACGCCGCTCTCCAAGGACAGCAAACTGGTCTTCATGACCCGTGCCGAACTCGGTTACCTCGGCCATTACAACCAATACGCCAAATCGCCGTTCGAGACCTATTACATGGGTGGTGACGGTATGGCGGGTTACTCCTCCGGTTACTCCACTGAGTACGTGGCGATGCGTGGTTACTCGGCCGGTTCGCTCACGCCCTACGATGTTTCCAGCGGCCGTAACCTCGGTTATCTGTACAACAAGATCACCATGGAGCTCCGCTACCCCATCACGTTGGAGCAAAGTGCCACCATCTGGGCACTCGCCTTCCTGGAGGCCGGTAACTGCTTCGCGGACATACGGGATTTCAACCCCTTCAACCTCAAGCGTTCGGCAGGTGTCGGTGTGCGTATCTTCCTCCCGATGTTCGGTCTGCTCGGTATAGACTGGGGTTGGGGATTCGACCAGATCAACGGCTCCAACCAATATAGCGGAAGCCAGTTCCACTTCGTACTCGGACAAGACCTCTAACAGAAGGCTACGCAGAAAGAAACAGAGACCGTAAACAAAGTTTACTGAAAGACAAAAGACTACATATGAAAAAGTATCTGATTATTTTATCCGCTGCCCTGCTTGGGTTTGGCACAAGTTTTGCAAAAGACCAGCCGATAGCATATATCGACATGACCTACATCCTCAAGAACCTGCCTCAGTACGAGCAGGCGAACGAACAGTTGACAATGCTCTCCAAACGCTGGCAGAAAGAGATCGATGCCGCGCAACAGGAGGCACGCGTCATGGCTACCAACTATCAGACCGAGCAGATCTTCCTCTCCGACGCCCTGCGCACTCAACGCGAACAGGAGATCGTGAAGAAAGAGCAGGAGGTGCTGGAACTCAAACGCAAGTATTTCGGTCAGGAAGGCGAACTGTACAAGAAACGCGAAGCGCTCATCAAGCCTATCCAGGATGAGATATACAACGCGATTCAGGAAGTGGCGAACGAGAAACGAATTGACATTGTCAAGGACCGTTCCGCCGACCCCGCACTCATCTATATGTCCTCCAAACTGGACGTATCCGACCAGGTGCTGCATAAACTCGGCGCGAAATAACCACAATCACGAGATCACGAGATCACGCGGTCAAAAGATCACGAAACAGAAAACAACAAAAACAATTTATAACAAATGAAAAAGATTCTTATTACCCTTCTGCTGATTGCCCCGATGGCTCTCAGCGCACAGAAATTCGGGCACATCAACACCCAGGAGTTATTCACCCAGATGCCGGAAGTGGCAGAAATCAAACTCAAAATGGACACCATTCAGGGTCAGTACGAAGCACAACTGGCCTCCATGAACGAGGAGTTCCAGAAGAAAATGCAGGATTATCAGGCCCAGGAAGCGACGATGGCAGACGCTGTGAAGCAGATCCGCCAGCAGGAACTGCAGGAGATGAACCAGCGCATCCAGCTCTTCTACCAGACCGCAGAACAGGACATCCAGAAGAAACAACAGGACCTGCTCACTCCCGTACACGAGAAAATGGCGAAAGCAATCAAGGCCGTCGGCGAACGTGATGGTTATACCTATATCTTCGACAGCCAGGCCATGGTACATATCGGTGCTGACGCTATTGACGCCACTCCGTCCGTAAAGAAAGAACTCGGCATCAAATAAATCGTCAATCGTCCATCGTCAAATCGTAAATATGGCAGACGGTTATCTGGAAAGCCACTACGCCGAATACGAGAAAAAGAAAGCTGAGTGGCTCAAAAAAAAGAAAAAGTTTAGTTATGGTACAAAAAATTCAACAAACACTTCGCGATAGTGCAGTTGCGCGTTGGACGGTATTGGTGCTGGTGGCATCCATGATGTTCTTCGCCTATATGTTCGTGGACATCCTCTCCCCCCTGGCATCGCTGCTTAACGATACACTGGGTTGGGATCAGGGTGTGTTCGGCACCTACGCCGCCGGTGAGTATCTGCTCAACGTGTTCGGTTTCCTCATCCTTGCAGGTATCATCCTGGATAAGATGGGTGTCCGTTTTACCGGTCTGCTCTCCGCCAGCCTCATGGTGCTGGGTGCAGCGATCAAGTACTGGGGCATCTCATGGGCGGACTCCAACACGGTGGAATGGCTCAATGCCTGGTGGCCTTCCATGCCCGGATCCGCCAAACTGGCGATGTTCGGTTTCATGATCTTCGGATGCGGATGCGAGATGGCGGGTACAACCGTCAGCAAGATCCTCGCCAAGTGGTTCAAAGGTAAAGAGATGGCACTCGCAATGGGTCTGGAAATGGCAATCGCCCGTCTGGGTGTGTTCGCGGCCATGTGGCTGGCCCCGATGTTCAGTTCGCATTTCGCAGTGGATGGTACGAACTCGGTTGTAGCTCCGCTGCTATTCGCATCTCTGCTCCTTGTCATTGGTCTGATCAATTTCTTCGTGTTCACGATCATGGACACGCGCTTTGACAACCAGCTCGTGGCTGTAGGTGAAGCGACGGGCGAGAAAGATCCGGAGGATGAGTTCCATGTATCGGACCTTGCTCAGATCTTCCGCTCGAAGATGTTCTGGATCATAGCGCTCCTTTGCGTGCTCTATTATTCGGCTATCTTCCCCTTCCAGCGTTTCGCGACGAACTTCCTGGAGGAGACTCTGGCTATCAGCAACGCCGAAGCCGCCGGTCTGTTCAAGTGGTTCCCCATCCTTGCGATGATCCTCACGCCGTTCCTCGGCGCATTCATTGACTACAAAGGCAAAGGTGCATCGATGATGCTGCTCGGCGCTGTCATCATGATTGCATGCCATAGTGTGTTCGCATTCGTTTTACCCGCTTACCCAAGTAAGACACTCGCCCTCGTCACTATTCTTGTGCTCGGTGTCAGCTTCTCGCTCGTACCCGCGTCCATGTGGCCCTCTGTGCCTAAGATCATAGACGAAAAAGTGCTGGGTTCCGCCTACTGCCTCATCTTCTGGGTGCAGAACATCGGCCTTTGCCTTGTACCGCTGCTCATCGGCAAACTGCGTGTTGCCACCAACGGTTATCTCGTGCCGATGATCGTCTTTGCATCCTTCGGCGTCATCGCCTTCCTGCTGAGCCTCGCTCTCAAAGTAGAGGATAAACGTAAGAACTATGGATTGGAGCTTCCTAATAAGAAATAAAGAATCGCTCTGCGTCACCACAGACAGCCGGAAGGTAACTCCCGGCTGCATCTTTGTGGCGCTCAAGGGCGAGCATTTTGACGGTAACGCATTTGTGGAACAGGCCCGCCGGGATGGTGCCGCATATATCATCAGCGGCGAGCATGCTCTTGCTGAGTTACAGGACCTTGCACGTGCCTGGCGGCGGGAGTTAGGACTGCCTATACTCGGCATCACCGGCACCAACGGCAAGACTACCACCAAAGAACTGTGCGCCGCCGTCCTCCGCACCAAGTACAACCTGTATTACACCCAAGGCAATCTGAACAACCAGCTCGGCGTGCCCCTCACCTTATTAAGTATAACGCGCGCGCATGAGATGGCCATCGTGGAGATGGGAGCCAGCCATCCGGGTGATATCAAGGAACTGGTGGAGATAGCCGAACCGGACTACGGTCTCATCACCAACGTCGGCCGTGCACACCTGCAGGGCTTCGGTTCGTTCGAAGGCGTGATGCGCACCAAGGCGGAGTTATACGACTGGCTCGTTGGGCATAACGGCATCATCTTCCGTAATGCCGACAACCCCTATCTGAAAGATATGCTGGAGACGTCCATGAAAACTCAATGGCCCAATGGTTCAACAAATGAACAAATGGGAAAGGAGAAAATGGTGAATTATTCTACCGGCACCATGCCCGAAGGCACGCACCTCGTAGGCAACTACAACTCCGAGAACGTGCAGGCGGCAGTCTGCGTCGGCAAGTATCTCGGTGTGGAGGAAGAGACGGCATTGGCGGCTATCCGTGACTACATACCTTCCAACAACCGTTCGCAGTTCATGCAAACGGAACGCAATCAGGTGGTGGTGGATGCCTACAACGCCAACCCCACCTCCATGACTGCGGCCATTGATGCGTTTGCCAACAGCCGAAAGCCGAAAGCGGACAGCCAGTGTTATATTCTCGGAGCGATGAAAGAGCTCGGAGAATATTCGCACCTGGAGCATCAGAACATCGTCAACATGCTGCTGGAGCGCAAAGCGGACAAAGTGCTGCTGGTCGGTGATGAATACAAAGAAACAACGGCACCCTATCCGGTTTTCGACAGCGTGGATACCTTATGCGAACACCTCAAGCAGGAACCCCTTGCCGGATATTACATCCTGCTCAAAGGCAGCCGCAGCAATCAATTAGAAAAAGTGATTCCCTTATTATGAGCAAAAAAACAGTTTGGATCGTATTTAGTGTACTCGGCGTCCTCATCTGCGGACTGGTTGTATGGAACCTCCTGCAACGTAGCGAACTCAACGAAATGGTTGAGCAGATGACCATAGAGAAAGAGGAACTGCAGGAAGAGTACGAAGACCTTGCCATTCAGTTCGACGGATACCAGAACCTGGACATCCGCAATGACAGTCTGCAGGACTTGCTGAGCCGTGAGCAACAGCGTGTGCAAGACCTGTTGGAAGAACTTCGCCAGACCAAAGCATCCAATGCACGCAAGATTGCGGAACTGAAGAAAGAACTGGCTACCGTACGCGAAGTGATGAAGGATTACGTCCGTCAGATAGACAGCCTCAATGCCACCAACGCCCGGTTGACCGAAGAGAACATGATCGTCCGTCGCGAGAACCAGCAGGTCAAGCACGAGAACTCCCAACTCTCTTCGCTCAACTCCCAGTTGTCCGAAACCGTTTCACGTGCCGCAATGCTGGAAGTGACGAGTTGCACGATCACTTCGCTCAACAAGAACGACCGCAAAACCCGCATGACCAGCCATATATGCAAACTGCAGTTCGACTTCACCATCGCCAAAAACATCACCTGCCAACCGGGTATCAAGGACCTCTATGCACGCGTCATTGACCCGAACGGCGCTATCATCGGCGAGAATCCGAAGAACGTCTTCCCCTTTGAGAGCGGAGAAATACCTTACTCGCTCAAACAGGCCATCGAGTACTCCGGTGAAGCCTTCAACGGCACATGCTACTGCCCTATCGAAGAGGTAACGGAAGGATTCTACTCCATTGACTTCTTCTGCGAAGGAAACCTCATCGGCTCTTTCCCGTTTACCTTGAAAAAGTAAGATAATTTGCATATTTTTGCAAAAATATTTGCATAGTTCAAAAAAAAGCAGTACCTTTGTACGCTTTTTTGCGTGAAAAGGCAGAAATGCCACGAAGCTGCAATGCCATATTCGGCTTTAGTGGTGATTGTTTAACTCGTCGGAAGTCCAAGTCAAATGACTGATGACCAACGACAAAAGACTTAATTAAAAATGTATTTAACTTCTGAAAAGAAAGCTGAGTTGTTTGCCAAGTACGGCAACGACGCCAAGAACACCGGTTCCGCAGAGAGCCAGATCGCATTGTTCACCTTCCGTATCAACCACCTGACCGAGCACCTCAAGGTTAACCGCAAGGACTTCGGTACAGAGCGTGCACTGACCGCGTTGGTAGGTAAGCGTCGTCGTATGCTGGATTACCTGAAGGCAAAAGACATTGAGCGCTACCGTGCTATCATCAAAGAACTCGGTATCCGTAAGTAAGAGAAAGTTGAAGGTTGAGAGACGAAAGAAGCAGATGAGTCGTATAGTTGAAAGTTATCACTTTTTACGCTAAAACTTCTCCAAACTTTAGACTCTTAACTCCAAACTAAAAAAAAAGCGACTTTTGGGTCGCTTTTTTTTGCATATATGATTTTTTTTTTGTAATTTTGCATGCAAAATTGTATGATAGAAATAAAACCGTACATAGAGCACGCTGTTTTGGTCGGTCTGATAACGCCTGACCAGCCAGAAGAACGCACCAGGGAGTACTTGGACGAACTGGCGTTTCTGGCTGATACACACGGCATTGTGCCTGTCAAGCGATTCACACAGCGCCTTAACCAACCGGTTACCGCGACTTACGTCGGAGAAGGCAAACTGAGTGAAATCAGGGATTACATCATTAAGAATGAAGAATTAAAAAAAGACAATGACGAGGTTGATTTGATAGACGTAGTCATTTTTGATGATGAGTTAAGCCCGCGGCAGATACGAAACCTGGAAAAAGCGATCAACCATCGTGAGAAGCATCCGGCGAACGTCCGTGTCATCGACCGTACCATCCTTATCCTTGAGATCTTCCTTCAGCGTGCGCAGACTTCGTACGCCAAGACCCAGGTGGAGATGGCGCATCTCCAATACATGCTGCCTCGCCTGACACGTATGTGGTCGCACCTTGACCGTCAGCGAGGCGGTGGCGGCACCAACCGTGGTATGGGTGAGACCCAGATAGAAGCCGATAAACGCGTCATCGGCCAACGTATCGCCTTGCTGCGCGAAGAACTCAAGAAGATTGACAAACAGATGGCCACCCAACGCCAGAACCGCGGAAAGATGGTACGTGTGGCGCTGGTCGGATACACGAACGTGGGCAAGTCCACCCTGATGAACCTGCTCTCCAAATCGGATGTCTTTGCGGAGAACAAACTCTTCGCCACACTCGACACTACCGTGCGGAAAGTGACGATAGACAACCTACCCTTCCTCCTGTCCGACACCGTCGGTTTCATCCGCAAACTGCCGCACCACCTCGTCGAATCGTTCAAATCGACGCTGGACGAAGTGCGCGAAGCGGACCTGCTCATTCACGTAGTGGATATATCCCATCCGAATTTCGAAGAGCAGTATGAAGTGGTCGAGAGGACCATCCATGAATTGATGGTTGGCTCCCGGGACAAAGAGCAAAGGACAAAGACGGGTGTACAAAAGGCAAAGAGCAAAGAGCAACAGATAAAGAGCGATATACCCACTATTGTGGTATTCAACAAGATCGACAATTTCACCTATGTGCCGAAGGAGGAGGACGATCTCACGCCCATTATGCGGGAGAACCTGTCGCTCGAGGATCTGGAGAAGACCTGGATGGCACGGCTCGGCGAAGACTGCATTTTCATTTCCGCCAAAAACAAAGACAATATAGACGCATTGCGCACGCTGATGTATGAGCGCATCAAAGCCATTCATATTCAGCGCTATCCGTATAACGATTTCCTCTTCCAGAACTACGAAGAGTGAAGAACCAAGAACATAGAACAAAGATATATTATGAGATGCCTTGACGAACAAGGGTACCATTTTGAAGAATGGTTGACCCCGCAGCAGATTGCAGAGGATGTACAACAGGTAGCTAATCAGATCAGTGCCGACTACAAGGACAAAGAACCTCTTTTTGTAGTGGTTCTCAACGGTGCTTTTGTGTTTGCATCCGACCTCATCCGTGCACTCAAGGATGTGCGTTGTGAGATCACTTTCATCCGCGTCAGCTCCTACTGGGGCATGTCATCCACCGGCAAACTGGAGTTCATTGTGCCGCTGCAGCAGGTGGTCGACAACCGCGATGTCATCATCGTGGAGGATATTATTGACAGCGGACTGACTATCCACCAGCTCAAAGCCCACCTCCGCGGACTCGGAGCGTCTTCCGTACGCGTCGCCACGATGCTCTTCAAACCCAATAAACTGGAGTACAATGATGCCGAACCCGATTATACCGGACATGAGATCACCGATGAATTTGTCATTGGCTACGGTCTGGACTTTGACGGTTTTGTCCGCAATCTGGACGCCATCTACAAGGTCAAAGAATAATTAAAGATCACGAATTACGAATTAACAAAAATATTAACACTTAAATTTTTACCATTATGAATGAAGAATTGAAAAAAGTAATGGAAGTCGCTGAGGTTTGGACCCGCGAACCCTTTGATGCGGAAACGCGTGCTGAAGTAAAAGCATTGATGGAGGCCGAGGATAAAACAGCGCTCATCGACGCTTTCTACCGCACTCTGGAGTTCGGTACCGGCGGTCTGCGCGGTATTATGGGTGTAGGAACCAACCGAATGAACAAATACATCGTAGCCCAGGCTACCCAGGGTTACGCCAACTACCTGCTCAAAGTACAACGCGAAGGCGGTTTTGAGCATGTGCAGAACGGCCGCGTGGCTGTGGTGGTAGGACACGACTGCCGTAATAACGGTCGTCTCTTCGCCGAGACCGTAGCCAACGTCTTCTCGGCCAACGGCATCAAGGTATATCTGTTCGAGTCCCTGCGTCCGACACCGGAGTGCTCGTTCGCTATCCGGCAGCTCAAATGTCAGGGCGGTGTGAACGTCACCGCTTCGCACAACCCCAAGGAGTACAACGGCTACAAAGCCTACTGGGAAGATGGTTCGCAGGTGCTCCAGCCGCATGACCAGGGTATCATCGACGAGGTGAACAAAGTGCGCATGGAGGATGTCAAGTGGGAGGCCAACCCCGATCTGATTGAGATCATCGGCGGCGAGATGGATTACGACTTCATGATGGCTGTCAAGGATGTCATGATCGACCAGGAGACCATCCTTCGCCAGAAAGACCTCAACATCGTTTATACCCCGATGCACGGTGCCGGCCGTCAGATCGTGCCGATGTGCCTCCGCAGCTGGGGTTTCCAGAACATCCATGTCGTGCCCGAGCAGATGGTCATCGACGGCAATTTCTCCACCGTTGTATCGCCGAACCCCGAGAACGCCGAAGCAATGACCCTCGGTATGAAACTCGGTACCAAGCTGGGTGCGGACCTCGTCATCGCTTCTGACCCGGATGCGGACCGTATCGCTATCGTATGCCGTGACAACAAGGGTGAGTGGGTCATCATCAACGGTAACCAGACTAACATCATGTACCACTACTACATCATCAATAACATGAAGCGTCTGGGTAAGATGCGTGACGACATGTTCATCGTCAAGACCATCGTCACCTCCGAGCTCATCCGTAAGATTGCTGATGCACAGGGTGTTACGCTGACTGATGAATACACGGGCTTCAAGTGGATTGCCAACCGTATCCGCATGTGGGAAGGCAAGCGCAAATATATCGGCGGCGGTGAGGAGAGTTTCGGCTTCCTGCCGTACGACGCCGTACGCGATAAATGCTCGCCGTCGGCTATCTGCCTCATCTGCGAGATTGCCGCTTACGCCAAGGATAACGGCATGACGCTCTATGATTATCTGCTCAAGATCTACGAGGACTACGGCTTCCAGCGTGAGACGACCATCAACGTCGTTCGTCCGGGTAAGAGCGGTGCGGAAGAGATTCAGGCCATGATGGTCAACTACCGTAACAACCCGCCGCAGGAGATTGCTGGCGAGAAAGTGGTTCGTATCAAAGACTTCAAGAGCCTCAAGCAATGCGACCTCAAGGACGGCAAGTGGGTGGAGAGTGCTATTGAGATGCCGCTGAATGCAACCTCCAACGTACTCCAGTACTTCACCGAAGGTGGTCTGAAAGTGTCTGTCCGCCCGTCCGGAACCGAACCGAAGATCAAATTCTATTTCGAGATTCCGGTGAAGAGCGGCAAACCGTTCACCGGCGCTGACTATGAGCGCTGCACCGCAGAGGCCGAAGCCAAAGTACCGGCTATCAAGGCGTCACTGGGTTTGTAAGAACAAGCCGTGGAGTAAAAAAACAATAACACCCCGAAAAAAGCGACCCCAAAAGTCGCTTTTTTTGGTATTTTCTTTGAAAATATTGGAAAATATTTGCACATATCAAAAAAATGTTGTAACTTTGCAGCCGATTAGTGCACATAATGGAACTAACAACATTATTTATATAAATTTTATGCATATGAAAAAAGGTTTATTCTTTAGCCTCATTGCTGCTGTAGCATTGTTGGCATCCTGCAGCAAGACGCTGCCGCAACCTGAACAGATTTCCGTTAATCCGAGCCCGCTCGCCAAGGTTGGCGACAAGGTGGACGCACAGATTACCGGTACTTTCCCTGCTAAGAAATTTGCCAAGAAAGGTACGTTGGTAGTTACTCCTGTGCTCAAGTTCGCCGGTAAAGAAGCGTTGGCAGAGCCTGTTACCTACGTAGGTGAGAAAGCAAAAGAGAACGGTGCAACCGTTAATTACAAAGAGGGTGGCAAGTACAGCCAGAGCTGCTCTTTCAAGTTTGAGCCGGAGATGCGCAAAGCTGAGTTGTACCTTCGCTTTGAGGCCAAGGTGGGCAAAAAGAACATTGAGATTCCGGATCTCAAGATTGCAGACGGTGTGATTGTTACCGACGAATTGGCAGAAGCTCAGGACAATGAACTCGCAGCTACCCCGGATAAATTCCAGCGTATCATTCAGGAGATGACCGAAGCGGACATCCGTTTCCTCATCCAGCAGGCTAACCTCCGTTCGTCGGAGACCAACTCGGCTGACATGAAGGCGCTGCAGGCTGCTATCAAGGATGCAGACAAGGACGATCGCAAGGCTATCAACAAACTGGAAGTTAGCGGTTACGCTTCTCCCGATGGTGGTCTGGATCTGAACGAGAAACTGGCCGTTAACCGTCAGAAAGCCGCTCAGGACTTCCTCAAACGCGACCTGAAGAAGAACAAAGTGAACGCTGAGATCGAAGCCGCTATCACCGCTGAGGACTGGGAGGGCTTCCAGGCAGCTTTGGAGCAGAGCAACATGCAAGACAAAGAGCTCGTTCTCCGCGTGCTCGCTATGTACAGCGATCCGGAAGAGCGTGAGGCACAGATCAAGAACCTCAGCTCGGTATACAAGACCATCGCAGAAGAGATCCTTCCGGCTCTCCGTCGCAGCCGTCTCATCCTGACCACCGACCTGATCGGTAAGAGCGATGAGGAGATTGCCGAGCTGGCTAAGAATGATCCTGCTCAACTGAGCGTTGAGGAGCTGCTGTACGCCGTTACCCTCACCGACAACAAGGCTGAGAAAATGGCATTGTATCAGAAGGCTGCTGATCTCTACAACGACTATCGTGCATACAACGGTATGGGTGAGCTCTACCTCGCTGCTGACAACGTAGCAGAGGCTCGCCGCTGCTTCGCTAAAGCGCTGGCTATCCAGCCGAACGATCCGGACGTGAACTACAACGCCGGTATCGCTGCTATGGCGGATAACGACCTCGCAAAGGCAGAAGAGCACCTCGGCAAGGCTGCAGGCACCAAGGGCGACCTCGACGCTGCTCTCGGTACGCTCTACACCAAGAAGGGTGACTACGCTGCTGCCAAGAAAGCATATGGCAAGAAGGCTACCAATAATGCTGCTGTTCAGCAGATCCTCGACGAGGACTATGCAGGTGCCCGTCAGACCCTCAACAACGTGAAGGAGCCGAACGCTACCACCGCTTATCTGAAAGCTGTTGTAGGCGCACGCACCAACGATAGAGCTGCCGTTATTGAGAACATCAAATCGGCTATCGCTCAGGACGCTTCTCTCAAGGACCGTGCGAAAAACGATATCGAGTTCGCTAAGTTCGCTGAGGACGACGAGTTCAAAGCTATCGTTAAGTAATCATTAGCACTTTGGTGTCAGCTGTCGGCCTCTTGACAGATGCTGACAGTTGACAGCCGATAGCTAATAACGCATTATGTCGGTTTTATTTCCGAAAATAAATAAACCCCGTGAGTGGGACTATCGCCCCATTTACTACGACCAGGAAAAGGAGGCGCGCAAGGATAAAAAACTTGCGCGTCTTCATCACGGGTCTTTCCGTGAGGAGCATGAGAAGAACATGACCGAACTGCGCAAGAAAAGGCAGTCCCGCCTCGTCTTCTGGCTGGTCCTTCTCGGAATGCTCATCCTCGGATTCTACGTCATTATGTAGATGGTCTTTGCGCGTTCAGCAAAGCAGTCTTACCCATTGAGCGAAACGGTCTAAGTATGGATATCATTCATTTGTTGCCGGATAGCGTAGCCAACCAGATAGCCGCAGGGGAAGTGATCCAACGTCCTGCCTCTTGTCTCAAAGAGCTGGTGGAAAATAGTCTGGATGCGGGTGCCAGCCGCATTCAGGTCATCGTTCGTGATGCCGGTCGCACCCTGTTGCAGGTCATTGATGATGGCACGGGAATGAGTGAGATGGATGCCCGTCTGGCTTTTGAACGGCATGCCACCAGCAAGATACGCGAAGCGCAGGACCTGTTCACGCTGCGAACCATGGGCTTCCGTGGAGAAGCGCTGGCAAGTATATGTGCCGTGGCGCAGGTGGAGATGACCACCCGGAGGGCGGAAGATGAGACCGGTACGCTGCTGGAGATACACGGATCCGATGTGATCAGGCAGGAACCTTGCATATGCCCCGTGGGCACGAACATCAAAGTAAGTAATCTCTTCTTCAACGTGCCCGTCCGGCGTAAGTTCCTCAAGACTGACCAGACGGAGTTGCGCAACCTGCTTACCGAGTTCTACCACATCGTACTGGTATATCCGAAAGTGAATTTCACTTTCGTCCATAACGACGAGATCGTGCTGGAACTGCCTGCCGGAACGGAAAAACAGCGTATTGAAGCCGTTTTCGGCAATCCGAAACGGAACAGTTACACCTCCGCCTTCGTGGATATCAGCACGGAGACAGACCTGGTGGGCATCCGCGGGTTTGTGGTCAAGCCCGAGAACGCCACCCGCAAAGCGGAACAGTATTTCTTTGTCAACGGCCGCTATATGCGCCATCCGTATTTTCTCAAAGCGGTTCAGACCGCCTATTCCGGTACGCTGACCAACGATTACCAACCCTCTTTCTTCATCTATTTCACGATCGCGCCGGAAGCCATTGATGTCAACATCCATCCGACGAAGACGGAGATCAAGTTTGCGGACGAGCAGACGGTTTTCCAGATTCTCATGGCTTCGGTACGGGAGGCGCTGGGCAAGTTCACCCTTGCGCCGCAGATTGATTTTGATACGCAGGGGCGCATAGATATCCCGCTTTCCACCGGCCAGCCCGTCCGGCCGCCGCAGATGCGTATCGACCCCACCTATAATCCTTTCCACACCCGGCAGAACCATGCGCAGCCGCAGACGGTGGCGCATTGGGAGAGTCTGTACGAAGGCGTATCCGGTCCGCGCGAACCCGAGGTTTCCCTGACACGTCCGGCAGTAGAAACTGCGCCTGATGCTCCGGATACAGAGCATGGTCCCCTATGGCAGTATGCCGACCGTTACATCCTGATGCCGGTCAAAGACGGACTGATGCTCATCAACCAGCACCGTGCACATGCCGCCGTACTAACCGCGCAGTTCATGGAGCAACTGGCGCACACCCAGGGAGCCATGCAGCAAATGCTCTTCCCCGAAGTGCTGGTACTGACGCCGGACGATATGGTCCTCATCCAGACGCTGCTGACAGACCTGAGGACCATCGGTTTCGACCTGGAGCAACTCAGCCCCGACAGTTATTCCGTACAGGGTATTCCCGCCCAGGTGGCGCATATGAGCGCCGTACCGCTGCTGCAGGACATCCTCATGCAGGTACGCGAACAGGGAGCGGACACACCTGCGGCATGGCGCAGCCAGATTGCCCGGGCCTTGGCGGAGAACGCCGCTATACCGTCCGGCAAACACCTGACCGAAACGGAGATGCGTGACCTCGTTACACGACTCATGCAACTGCCGGAATACCGCCGCTCGATAGACGGCAAGACCATCGTGTCCCTGCTGCCCGACGAAGAGATCAACAAACGGTTTTAAGGAATCCTATCATGAGAAAAATTCATCATTCAATCTTCATCCTTCTATGTCTCGCAGCCTGCACGCCGCAAGACCATCTGACGATTCTGCACACCAACGATACACACTCCCAAATAGAACCTCGGGCGAACGGTCAGGGCGGTTATGCCCGCCGCATGGGATTGATTGAACAGGAGCGCCGACAGGACCGTAACCTGCTGCTCTTCGATGCCGGTGATTTTTGTCAGGGCACGCCCTATTTCAATATCTACCACGGCCGCGTCGAGATAGAGGGCATGAACCGGATGAGATACGATGCCGTCACGCTGGGAAACCATGAGTTTGACAACGGACTGGATACCTTGGCGACTGTACTGCAATCCGCTAAGTTTCAGGTTGTTTGTGCCAATTATGATGTTACGGGTACACCCCTGGAAGGACTCGTGCAACCCTATACCATCATTCGCAAGGGCAGACTCAAAATAGGCGTCTTCGGCTTAGGATGCGGCCCGAAAGGGCTGATCTCGGACAAGAACTTCATTCCCGTCCGTTATCTGGACCCTTACCCCGTGGCGCAAGCCATGGCGGACACGCTGCACGCACAAGGATGCGATGTTGTCGTATGTCTCAGCCATATGGGCACCTACGGCAAAGCGCCGGAAGATGTGTGTGACGTGAACATGGTCCAGCAGACCCACGGAATCGATGTCGTCATCGGCGGACACACACACCGGTTGTATGACAACCTAAAGGTTGCCAACAGCCTCGGAGACAGTATTCCGGTGGCACAAATGGGCAAGGCGGGAGCCAATTTAGGCAAAATTGTGCTAAATTTAGGTGACAAAATTGAAAATTAATGCAAAAAATTTGCATAATTCAGAAAAAAGCAGTAATTTTGCACCGCTTTTTCCAAATAGGAAAAATAAAAGCGATACAATTAGTAATAAAAAACACACAAATATTAATTTAAAAAGAATACGATTATGGCAGAAATTGAAGCAAAAGTGAAAGCAATCATCGTTGATAAGCTTGGTGTTGAGGAGTCTCAGGTGACTAACGAGGCTAATTTCCAGACAGATCTTGGTGCTGATTCGCTCGACACTGTAGAGATGATCATGGAGTTCGAGAAGGAGTTCGGTATCTCGATTCCGGACGAGGACACCCAGAAGATTGCTACCGTAGGCGACGCTATCGCATACGTTGAAAACGCAGCGAAATAATCTGCATCCGTAGAGGATATACGAGTTTACGGGAAGCCTGTAGACTCGTATACTATATTTATACGAATACGAATTTATGGAGTTAAGACGAGTTGTTATTACGGGTCTTGGCGCGGTTACCCCTGTGGGTAATTCTGCTCCGGAGACATGGCAGGCACTGATTGACGGAAAGAACGGTATCGCGCCCATCACGGCGTTTGATGCCAGTCTGTTCAAGACGCAGTTTGCCGGTGAAGTGAAGGGTTTTGATCCCTCCGCTATCATTGACCGCAAGGAGGCACGCAAGATGGACCGCTATTCGCAGTTCTCTGTCTGCGTGGCTGATGAAGCGCTCAAGGACAGCGGACTGGATCTGGAGAAAGAGGACCGCAGCCGCGTAGGAGTCATCTGGGGCAGCGGTATGGGCGGCTTGCAGTCTACCGAGGAAGAGATCATCGATTATGCCAAAGGTGACGGCGTGCCCCGTTTCAATCCCTTCATGATCCCGAAGGCCATCCCGAGTATTGCTGCCGGACAGATATCTATCCGTTTCGGCCTGGGCGGTCCGAGTTTCTCGGTCAGCACGGCCTGCTCCTCGTCTTCCCATGCCGTAGGTTCGGCGTTCGACCAGATCCGCCTCGGCCATGCCGATGTGCTGCTGACCGGTGGAGCGGATGCGGATATCACCATCTCCGGTATCGGAGGTTTCAACTCGCTGCACGCGCTCTCCACTCGTAACGACTCACCGGCTACCGCCAGTCGCCCCTTCTCCAAATCCCGTGACGGGTTTGTGCTGGGCGAAGGAGCCGCCTGCCTCATCTTGGAGGAGTACGAGCACGCCAAAGCACGCGGTGCCAAGATATACGCGGAGATGGTTGGGGAAGGAATGACCTCGGACGCCTACCACATGACCGCGCCCGATCCCGAAGGAAAAGGAGCGGAACGGGTTATGTTGCTGGCTATCAAGGATGCCGGTGTGCGACCCGAAGAGATTGATTATATCAATACGCACGGCACCTCCACGCCGCTTGGCGATGTGACGGAGGTCAAAGCGATCCAGCGCGTCTTCGGTGAGCATGTCTATGACATGAATCTGAACTCCACCAAGTCCATGACCGGACATATGATCGGTGCTACTGGCGCAGTGGAAGCGATGGCATGTATCATGGCGCTCAAAGACGGTATCATTCCGCCGACTATCAACCATGATCCGGAGGATCAGGATGAGAACATCGACTACCGCATCAATTTCACGTTTGACAAAGCCCAGAAACGAAATATCAAGTACGCATTGAGCAACACCTTCGGTTTCGGAGGACACAATGCCTGCCTGATCTTCAGGAAATGGGAGGAATAAGGGAAAGATGCCCCTGAAAAGCATCTATTTAGTCACAAATTTATTTAAGGTACAATTCAATTATGATCGCAAAAATTGGTGAGAACGCAGGTGCCATTTGGGGCGCACTGCAGAACGGTGCCCAGGGTTTGAAGGCACTCAAGAAAGCCACCAAACTGAAAAACGACGAGCTTTTCCTGGCTCTCGGTTGGTTGGCACGTGAGGGTAAAATCTCCTTCACAGAAGAAGAGGCTGACACCATCATCGCTTTGGCTTAATGATGGTATGGTTATAGCCATTGTAGGCGCATCAGGCGCTGTCGGACAGGAACTGCTGGCTGTTCTTGAACAGCGGCAGTTCCCCGTTTCCGAACTGCGATTGTTCGGTTCGGAACGGAGTGCCGGAACTCAGTACACTTTCTGCGGCAAGCAGTACGAAGTACAACTTCTGCAACATGACGACGCTTTCAAGGGCGTCGATATTGCTTTTGTCTCCGCGGGCGCAGGCGTGTCACGTATGTACGCGGAGGATATCACGCGCTTCGGCGCTGTGATGATTGACAACTCGTCCGCTTTCCGGATGGACGAGGATGTGCCTCTGGTCGTGCCGGAGGTCAACGCTGCGGACGCACTCAACCGTCCGCGTAATATCATCGCCAATCCCAACTGCACCACCATCCAGATGGTCGTGGCGCTCAACGCTATCGAGCGGCTGAGTCATATCCGCCGTGTGCATGTATCCACCTATCAGGCGGCTTCCGGCGCCGGCGCGCAGGCGATGAAGGAACTGGAGAACCAGTACCGCCAGGTGCTCAACGGCGAAACGCCAACAGTGGACAAGTTCGCCTACCAACTGGCGTATAACCTCATCCCTCATATCGATGTCTTCACCGACAACGGGTACACCAAAGAGGAGATGAAGATGTTCAACGAGACACGCAAGATCATGCATTCGGATATCCGTGTCAGCGCCACCTGCGTGCGCGTGCCTTCCCTCCGTGCCCATAGCGAGAGCGTCTGGATCGAAACGGAACAGCCCCTCACGGTCAAGCAGGCGCAGGAGGCTTTTGCACAAGCTCCCGGCTGCGTGCTGATGGATGAACCGGAGAACAAGATATACCCGATGCCGTTGTTCCTCAGCGGCAAGGACGAGGTCTTCATCGGCCGTGTCCGCAAGGACCTCACCGATGAATGCGGCCTGAGCTTCTGGTGCGTGAGTGACCAGATCCGCAAAGGTGCGGCACTCAATGCCGTGCAGATTGCCGAGTATCTGAATAGCCAAATGGTAAATACCAAATGACCAAATGGTAAATGACCAAATAGTAAATATCATGGCTCCGGTAGGATGCTGGGAGAGTCTGGCAGCGGCGATACAAGCCGGTACCACCAGTGTCTATTTCGGTATTGAGCATCTGAACATGCGTGCCCGCAGTTCGGTCAATTTCACGACGGACGACATGGCCGCTATCGTTGCCACCTGCCGCGAAGCGGGCGTGAAGACCTACCTGACCGTCAATACCGTCATGTATCCGGAGGACCTGCCGCTGATGCGCGAGATAGTGGACAAGGCGCATGCCGTCGGCGTTGATGCTGTCATTGCGTCGGATATAGCCGTCATGCAGTATGCCAACAGCATCGGCCAGGAGGTGCACCTCTCCACCCAACTCAATATCGCCAACACCGAAGCGCTCAAGTTCTACGCGCAGTTCGCCGATGTGGTCGTACTGGCACGCGAACTGAACATGGACCAGGTCGCTTCCATCTATCGCGACATACAGGAGCAGCATATTTGCGGCCGCAGCGGAGAACCCATCCGTATTGAGATGTTCTGCCACGGAGCACTCTGTATGGCCGTCAGCGGCAAGTGCTATCTGAGCCTCAATAACTACGGCCTGAGCGCCAACAGGGGCGCCTGTGTGCAGGTTTGCCGACGCGGGTACACGGTCAAGGACAAGTCCTCGGACCTCGAACTGGATATTGACAACCAGTATATCATGTCGCCCAAGGACCTGAAAACGATCGGCTTCCTCAATAAGATGCTGGACGCCGGCGTCCGCGTCCTGAAGATAGAAGGGCGGGCACGTGGCGCTGAGTACGTCAGCACCGTGGTCTCCTGCTACAAAGAGGCGGTGGAGGCATGGCAGAATGGCGAATACACTGATGATGCCGTCATCCTGCCTAAGATAGCGGACTGGAACGAACGCCTCAGCCGCGTCTTCAACCGCGGTTTCTGGGATGGCTATTACCAGGGACAGCGAATGGGGGAATGGACCCATTCGTACGGCAACAAAGCCACCCGCAAGAAGACCTACGCCGCCAAGTGCACCAATTTCTTCAAGAATCTGAGTGTGGCGGAGTTCCTCGTCGAAGCCGTGGATGCCATCGAGCAGGGACAGCAACTGCTCATCACCGGCGAGACCACCGGCGTATATGAATGTAAAGCGGAAGGGATGCGCAACGCCAAAGGCGAACCTACATCGCGCGTGCTGCAGGGCGAATACTTCTCGCTCAGGACAGACACCCTCCTTCGCCGTGGCGACAAGCTCTTCCTCTGGTCATAACGACCAAATGACCAAATAGTAAATGGTAAATGACCAAATGGTAAATGATCGATAGTATCTCACATATCATCTCCCCCTTGAGCGCACCATGGTGTGGATGGGTGCTGTTCGGACTGCTGCTCTGCGCTGTGTTAAGCGAGTACATGCAACCCGGCATCGTCCGTCTGGCATACGTTTCGCTCATCGCCAGGTCAGAGCGTACCTATAAAGATGCGCCGGTGAACCTATATGGTCAGATTCTCATTTTCCTTTTCCGCCTCGGCACATTGGCTATGGGTATCAGTATATGCCTGTATAACGGCAGTACGTTCAGCATAGCCGTTTTCGGCATCGTCTTCGGCCTCGTGCTGGCTACCCTGCTGGTCAAACTGCTGTGCAATAAATGGCTGGATTACACCTTCTCCCTCTCACGCCGGTATATGCCCATGCATGAGCAGTACGGCGACCTTTCCACCATCGCCTGCACGTTCCTGTTCCTCGGAATCATGATCGTGATGCACACTGGCCGTCTTGCCTTGGCGCCGTGGATACTCGGAGGCGCAACGGCACTCTTCGTCCTCATGTGCCTCTACCGTGTCACCCTCCATTATGTTCAATCCCCGATGGGCATGCTTTATGTCCTGATCTATATAGTATCACTGGAGGTACTGCCCTTGGGCGTCCTCTATTTCCTTTGTTCGAAAACGATAGCATCACTATGATACAAAAGATTCTTTTCTCCCAACCGCGCCCCGAGACAGCGCATAACCCATACTCACGACTGGAAGAGCAGTTTGATGTACATTGCGATTTCCACCAGTTCATCCATATTGAAGGATTGACCGCCCGCGAATTCAGACAGCAGCGCATCAATCCATTGGATTACTCGGCAGTCATTCTCAACTCCAGACTGGGTGCTGAGCATTATTTCCGTTTGTGCGAAGAGATGCGGTTGAAAGTGCCGGATACGATGCACTACTACTGCAATTCCGAACAGGTTGGTCTCTTCTTGCAGAAATTCATCAACTACCGCAAACGCAAAGTGTTCTTCCCGGAAACCGGCAACAAGTTCGAAGACCTGCTGCCTGCTATGCATCGACGCCCCAATGAGAAATATCTCATGGTGCTCTCCGATATCCATAACCAGGACCAGATCAATATGTTTGCCGAGAACAATATCGAGGTGCAGCCGGCCATCATGTATCGCACGGTCACCTCGCCGTGGCCGAAAGACAAACCCTTTGACTACGATCTTATTGCGCTCTTCACGCCGGCTGGCGTCACTTCACTGCGCGAGAACTTCCCCGATTGGAAACAGGGTGAAACGCTCATTGCCGCTTTCGGTGAAGGAACCATCCGAGCCTTGGACGATGCAGGCTACCGCATCGACATCGAAGCCGGACAAGGCAAACCCTTTGCGTCACTGCCCATGGCCATCGCCGATTATCTGGAGAAAAACAGCTAAGGCAGCGAATGGCTAACGGCTTCCCGAAACAGAACAGACTCTGCGGACAGATGCGTATCGCGCAACTGTACAAAGAAGGCAAACGCTTCATGGCGTGGCCTCTGCGCGTGACCTACATGCGCCTACAGCCGGAAGCCGACAGACAGATCCTCATATGGGCACCCAAGTCGCTGTTCAAACGTGCCGTGAAACGCAATCATCTCCGCCGCCTCATGCGCGAAGCCTACCGCCTGAACCAGGATATCCTGCAGGCGGAGCCGGCCATCCGGCAAGCCTATTGGATTGCCTTCAACTATACGGATAAGGAGGAACAGCCTTTCGCCGTCATCGAGAAAGCGGTCAGGAAAGCCCTGAGAAAGATTAAGGAATCAGAGAGTAAGGAGCACAAATGAAAAAGTCCGGTCATCCATCTTCACCTTTCAGTCTGAAAACGATTGCCCGTCAATTGTTTCTGCTCCCTGTCTATTTCTACCGGTATTGCATCTCGCCTTTTACGCCGCCGTCATGCCGCTATACGCCCACCTGCAGCCAGTACATGGTAGAAGCCGTCCTCAAGTACGGCATCTTCAAAGGCGGCTGGCTCGGCATCAAACGTATCCTCCGCTGCCATCCCTGGGGTGGATCCGGATATGACCCTGTACCCTGATTGACGATTGGATGATAGATTGATCGTATTATGGTTCACTGCAAATCGTAAAATAATTAAATTGTCAATATATCGTTAAATCGTAAATCGCTAAATCGTAAATAAACATGCGAATCGATATTATCACTTGTTGTCCCGAACTCTTGGAGTCGCCGCTCAACCACTCCATCATCCAACGCGCGAAGAACAAAGGCCTTTGCGAGATCTACGTGCATAATCTCCGCGATTGGACGCTGGACAAGCACCGCAAAGTGGATGACTACGCGTTTGGGTTCAGTGCCGGAATGGTGCTGCAGATCGAACCCATCGACCGCCTCATCACCCATCTGACCTCTGAACGCCACTATGACGAGATCATCTTCACCGCACCCGACGGAGAGCGTTTTGACCAGAGAGCCGCCAATGAACTGTCCCTCAAGCAGAACATCATCATCCTATGCGGACATTACAAAGGTGTGGACCAACGCGTGCGCGATCATCTTATCACGCGCGAATATAGCATCGGCGATTTTGTGCTGACGGGCGGAGAGATGCCGGCAGCGCTGATGACGGATGCCATCGTCCGCCTTCTGCCCGGTGCACTCGGTGATGTGGAGAGCGCGCTCAATGACTCGTTCCAGGACGGCCTGCTCGAAGCCGGCGTATACACACGCCCCGCGGAATACAAAGGATGGCGGGTGCCTGATATACTCCTGTCCGGACATCAGGCCAAGATAGAAGAATGGATGTATGAGCAATCCTTGGCACACACACAGGAGAGAAGACCGGATTTATTAGAAGAAAAATAAAATGATGTATTTACCTGCTATATACTGTCATTTTGCAAACTACAAATAGCAAAATTATGTTTTATAACATTTTTTTGCAAAAATATTTGGTCAGTTCGTCAAAAAGCAGTACCTTTGCACCGTGTTTTTCATGGTATTAGATTTAAGGTTAAGTAAAAAGATTGGGTTGTCGGGAGACAACCTTCTTTGTTTTATGTAGTTTGTCATCTCTCTCCGCCCCCAAATGTCCCACTTTCTGCAAGGCATGTGCAGGGCAAGTGCCGGTAAAGTGCGAGGCAACCCGATAATGACGAATAGTAACCAAAACAAAAATGACGTGATTCCCTCACGCCATTTTTTGTATTGCCTTTCGTCTATCGACGCTTATCGTACCTCTGCGCCGGTAGCGTTGTATAACCGGCCGTTGCGCTCGATAAGCAGTTGACCGTTGACCAGCATTTTTTTGCTTTGGGTTGCCGGCGTTTGGCGGATTGCATCCATGCCGCTTAGTTCCGGATCAAAAGCCTGTCCTTCTATCTTCACGTCGCGAAGCAGGATATACTTGCCGCTGCCGCTGGTATGCTCGTGCCAGGGCAGGACACGCACGTGCAGCGTCTCGCCTGCCGGAATAGTGAGCGTTGGCGTCAGTTCGATAGCGTTCATCTCCTTATTGGGCAAAGCCGTCTGCGCCGCTTCGAAGATTGTGTGCACATCCGTGAACGCATCGCTGAAACCGGTGTTGATATGACATTTCATGAAGCCCGTCGAGTACGCGCCGATATACATGCTGATCTTCGTGACGCGCACTTCCATCGTGCCCGGTGCCGTAACTGCAAAATCCACATAACGGCTGGCGTTCTCGTCTATCTCTCCGGTCGGCCAGTTGGTCTTGGCGCCGCTCTCGTCGGCATTATGGATACGCACTACGGTCTCACCTGTCTCGCCGTCGATGACCACATCGTTCTTGGTGTCCGTAGCCACCATGAGGCTGAGCGTCATCTCTCCGGACAGCGGACCTTCACAAACGGCTGCCAGCGGCATGGACGGCTTGGCATGCAGCTCCCACGTGGCGGATACAGGACTGCCGCCTTCCAACGAGAGCACCGAAGCCGTCACCGGCACTTCCAGCTGCACTTCACCGGAGGTGACATAGATCGTATCGGCCTGTTCCCCGCCGGTACTGTAGTCGGCGCGTACAAACACTTTCTGGAACAGCGTGTTGCCCGCATAATCCACGGAAGCCGTGCGGCTGTAGTTCTCCTTGTCGGTGGAGATGGTCAGATTGGCCGAGGCACGCAGGCTGACCGTGCCCGCAGCCGGTTCCAGACCGAAACCGGTAAGCAGGAACTCCTTGTTCTGCGGCACTCCGCTGTACGTCTCGCCGATGGAGATAGACGCCGGATTGGCGGTGATGGATGTGGGGATGTTGATATACTCGGCCAGCACACCGGCATCTTTGAGCAGCTGCGCTGCGGAACGTGCTATGAGATTACCGCCCATGGCGTTGGTATGCGTGTTGTCGCCGTTGCAGAAGAGCAGTTGCGTGCACTGCGCCTCGCCGTAGTACAGATAGAGCTCACGCGAAGCGGCCGTGAGATCGATGAACGGCACTTCTTTCTCCTGGGCCACGATACGCATGGCATCCACATAGTCCATCGAATGATCATCGGCCGGAACGGATTGGTTCTCGTAGAGCACGCCGTCCTCTATCTTGCTGAACTTGTCACCCAGGTCATGCTGACCGTTGCGTTTGATCGTATTGCCGCTGAAATACTTGCGGCAGATAGGACCTACCAGCACCGGGTTCACGCCTAACGCGCGTGCCTCGTCGATGAACAGGCGCAGAAACTCGCGATACGTGGTCTGCGGGTTCGTTCCGCGTGCGTCCGTAGGCGCAGGCAGACCGTTCGTCGCGCAATACTCCGCGTACTCGAGGTTATCCATACCGTTGGTCACCGTTCCTTCATCGTTATGTGCGAACTGGATAAGCAGATAGTCACCCGCGCTCATCTGGCTCTTGACCGATGTCCAATAGGCGGCGCCGGTATAGAACTGGCGCGTGTCCGCACCCGACTTGCCGCGGTTGTTGACCGTCACAAATTCCGCATCGAAGAACGAACCCAGATACATGCCCCAGCCGCGCTTGTCGGTGGTATTCTCGTCGTATTCCGCCATCGTCGAATCACCGATGGTATGCACTTTGATAGTTGCCAAAGCCGTCAGCGAGAAGAAACTCATCACAAGAACGGCGAAAAGGGGTTTGTAGTTTTTCATGATGTGATATACTGAATATTTTCTGTTGTTTAGAATCTATTGGTTGCCCTTCGCTTTCTTTTTGCGGACCGGAGGCGTCGGCGGTGTCTCTTCCGTTGCCGCAGCAGGCTTGGAAGCATAGTGCTTGTAGTACGAAACGCCGAGCGTAGTGAGCGGCAGGGCGATGATCATACCGATGACGCCGAACAGAGCACCCCATATACTGAGCGACAGCAGGATAGCCGCAGGCCCCATGCCCGTCACCTTGCCCATGATCTTGGGCGTGAGCACCATGTCCTGCAAGGTCTGCACAACGATGAACACCAGCGCCATGCATAGCAAGGTCACCCATACCGGCCTGCCCGTCTGCGCCGATTGAACCAGGCACAGCAGGATACACGGCGGGATGCCCAGCGCCTGCATGTACGGCACCAGATTGAGCACACCGATGATAAGTCCCATCACAATACCCATCGGCATGCCGATGATACTGAAACCGATAGCAAAAAGGACACCCACAATCAGCGCCACCAGGCCCTGTCCGCGGAAATAGGCGTTCATGTTACGGTCCACGTCATGCACCAGCACACGTGCTTTGTCGCGGTATTTCTCCGGCACATAACTGCTCCAGTTGGCCCGTATCTTCGGGAAATCGATCATCAGGAAGATGAGGTACATCAGCCCGATGAAGATAACCACCAACTCCGCCATCCAGCTCAGACCGCCGGTGATCCAGCCGCCTATCTTCGGAGCCAGGTCCTTCAGGGCGTCACGCACTTCGGGATACGACAGCACGGACTCCAGGTTCAGACCGTCAAGCGTCTTCTGGATCTTCTCCTGCTGCTCCGGCGTGAAGTACTTGTCCGCATCAAAATTGGCGAAATACTGCTCCATGCCCGCCGCAGCGGACTTCACCTCACGACCGATGGCCGGAATGAGCAGATAGACCGACAGCGCCAGCAAACCCACGAACAGCAGCAGCACGATCGTCACTGACAGTCCGCGGAACTTGACCCTGCATTTGTTTTGCACGAAATCGACTACCGGATCGAGCAGGTAGGCAATCAGAAAACTGACAAAGAATGGCAGCAGGACACCGTATAGACGGGAGAGCATAAGGCTTATTTTTTGAACAAGCTACGGATGGTGCTCCATGCCGTCTGCACTAAGTTCACATAATGATTATACAGACTCTGCGCAAAGCGCACATGGCCGTTCATGCGCTCACGCTGCACGGCGGCACGACCTTCGGCACGCAGCGTCTCGTATTTCAGTTCTTCGCTGTTCTTCAGTCCGCTCAGCTTGCGCACGATAGGATCAACGAACAGTGCCTTGCTGCATGCAACGAGCAGCGGGATCAGCAACAGATAGAAGGCGCCCACAATCAGGCAAGCCGCCCATGTCGGAACGCATTGCGCCAGCGCGAAGACTGCTGCATAGGCGCAGAATGACAACACTGCAAACGCTATGAGAATAAGGCATATGGTCAATAACAGCGAACCCACCACGCGGCTGGTACTGTCAATCACCTGCAGGCGTGCCAGTTCATATTCCGCTTTGACAAAAGTCTCCGCTTCGGACAGGATCTGCTCCTTCGTGTCCTGCAAATCATTCAGCTGCTTGTCCATCCTTGGCCTCCATTTCTTGTTTTACTTTCTCGCAACACTCTTGGATTTTCCCCTTAGCCTGCTCTGCCAGTTCACGCAGTTCGCCCCGCACTTCTTTGCCCGAATCGGACATGAGCCACATCGCGCCGGCTGCGCCTACCGCTGCGCCTGCCGTAAACAGCAACGCGCCTTTAATCAGTTTGTCAATCATAATCGTATTGGATTAAAAACGTGCAAAATTACAACAAATATTTGGAATACACAAGACTTTGCGGGCAAAAAATCAAATTTATTTGAGATTTTTGTTCCAAAGGCTTGTCATTCGCAGGTCGGACCTGTGTGCGAACGTAAATTCGAAGGGTTCCTTTAGGGTAGTTGGTCGAAGTTACAACAAATATTTGGAATTCACAACACCATCTCCATGCACCTTTTCTGCACCTGCATGCCGATGTCCCGGTAAAAACGCATCGCCGCCTCGTTGCCTTCCCACACATTGAGCGTGATGGCCTGACAACCTATGGCCCGCGCATAATCGCGCACATGCTCGAACAGCCGTCGTCCTATATGCCTGCCGCGGGCGGGCTCGTCCACGCACAGATCGTCTATATACAGTGTCTTGCGGTCTTGCAGGAGCCGGTCGTCACGTACTTCCTCTATCCGGCAGAACGCATAGCCGGACACCCGGCCGTCGTCAAACACGAATATCGGTTGCGCCGCTACCGCCATCATGGCCGCCAGTTCTTTTTCGCTGTACTTGGTGGTATGCGGCTTGAACAGGTCGGGACGCAACTCATGATGCACCATGTTCACCTGATGCAGCAGGTCAATGAGACGCGGGATGTCCGCTATGGTCGCTTTACGGATGACATTCATAGATCACAACAGACTCAGGAAGAGGGAGATGATGGCGGTGTTGATGATATCGGTGAACATCGAACCGATGATAGGAACGATGAGGAAAGGCGCCGCGGTGTAGTGGTACTTATAGCATACAGCACTCATGTTAGCCATCGCATTGGGGGTGGCGCCTAATCCGAAACCTGTCAAGCCTGCACATAACACGGCGGCATCATAACTGCGGCCCAACATAGGAAAGGCCACGAAATAGACGTACAGGATCATCAGCACCACCTGGGCGGCCAGAATGACTATCAACGGAACGGCCAGACTCTTCAGCTCCCACAGTTTCAACGATATCATCGCCATGCCGAGGAACATGGACAGGAAGATGTTACCTACACTGGTGATGCGCTCCATATCCAGTTTCTTATCCGCCTTCACCCATTCTCCGTCTTTCTTGTAGCGGATGACGCCTAACAGATTGCGCACGATGATCGCCAATATCAACGCGCCGAAATAGGTGGGGAACGTCAAGCCCGTCTTGGTGAGCAGCCAGCTCAGCAGCGTGCCGACACCCATGACCAGGAAGATGATATAGCACGCTTTTGCATACTGCTGGAACTCCTGTTCGTTGGAACTGACACGCATCGCCCGTCCCGCGGGAGAGGCCTCGTCGCTCTCGATACCGGCCATAGCGGGGTCTATCGTCACATCTTTCGGCTGTATCTCTTCGTCCGTCAGTTTCTTCCGGATGATCCGGTTGGCCAACGGACCGCCTACCATCGAACCGGCTATCAGACCGAAGGTCGCCGCAGCCATGCCGATCGTGTCTGCGCCATGCAGACCCATCTGCTCCAACACGCCCGCGAAACCGCCTGCCGTGCCGTGTCCGCCCGTCATCGACACACTGCCCGCCGCTATACCGATCAGCGGAGCCACGCCCATCAGACGCGTGATCCCCATCGGCATCAGGTTCTGCATCGTGATCATCAGTACTAACAGAACGAGCATGATCGCCAACGGCTTGCCGCCCTGTTTGAGCACTTTCAGGTCGCATTGGAAACCCACGCAGGTGAAGAACGCCACCATGGACAGGTTCTTCAGTGTGTCATCGAACGACACTTGCACGTCGAACCACGAGTACAGCGCCAGCGTGATCAGCGAGAAGATGAGACCGCCGCTCACAGGCGATGGCACGCATATCTTCTGCAGAAAGGCGATCTTTCGCGTTAATACCATTCCGACCAGAAGGGCTAAGGCGCCTATGCCGGCCGTTTGTAGCATATCCAATTCGAGACTTGCCATATGTTAATTTTTTATCAATCCTGATTATCAAATCCTATCGGCCGGAACTGCTCCTGCTCTTCGCTATAGGTATAGCCGGCTTCGAGCAGATAGGCCTTGATCTGCTCCGCATTGGTGTTGAAGTTATCACACAGCGACTCCAAGGACTCATATTCTTCGTCCCGCAGCAGCATGTTGATGCTCGACACTAATATCGCCGGATTCTTTGGTAGATAGTCCATCATCGTTCGTTGGGTTATATCGCGCTCAGTGCGCGGTGGTAATGAAATAATCCGTCAGCCACTGAGGTATTTTGCTTTTCTTCTCCGGCTCGTCCTGTGCCGCCGTCGGCAGCTGCGTGTCGCCTAACACCTCACGCACCCTTTTCTTGCCGGCGCCGAAGCGGACACCGATATGGATGCACGCCTGCCAGTTCCAGTTGGCGATACTGAGCGACGACATATCGCCGGCTTTGGAGGCGAAACGCAGATGGCTGGCTTGCGCCCACGCGGACATGTGCACCCATCGGTTGATCTCCCAACTGACAGCGACACGCATGTTACCCGTGACATGTACCGGCACCGCCGGACGTAACACATACTGCGGATCACCTTTTATCGTCACGGTGGAAGGAAGCGCATAGGAGATATGGTTGACCGAATAGCACACCAACTGCATGTTCGCCGCGGCATGCAGCACCACCTTGCCGTGGTTCGGCGTATAGTTGATGCCGTACCCGAGTCCGACCGCCACCTGCCGCGTGATGGTCCCGGACACGCCGTCAATGAGCGTAACCGCGCTCTCGTCACGGATATACTTGGCGGTATCCAGTATCTCCATCTGGGACGACATGTAGGCCACCGAGAGAAGCAGTGAACCGGCTGTGCGCTTCTGGATATAACCCTGATCAATCGCCGCATTATGCGAGTAATGGGCGGCATTGAGTATATACCAGGCGCTGAGGGAGGTGGTGGAGATGCGGAACTCCCCTTTGTCCAAGACAGGAGTGTTCGCCATCCATTCATTGCCCATGTAGAACTTGCCCTTGAGGTTCGTACTCACGTTGCGCGCGATAGCAACGCCAAGGAAGTTGCCGCCCAGCGAGATGTCCCATTTGGTCGTATAGGCATTGAGCACATCCCATGAGTACCCGCCGCCGTAACCACGGTAACCGACACTGAAACCGATATCCAGACTGGGAGTCGTCTGTGCACGGAGCGCGACAGGCGTTGACGGATCCACCCACGTGGTGTAGGTGGAATGGATTCCCACCCCGCCGGTCGTCAGTGCAATGCTCCAGCTGTGTTCCGGCAATGTGATGTAATTCGTATCCAGGTCCCGCAGCTGAAGATTATCCACCCGTTCGCCGAGACGATAAAAGAAAACGGCCCCCTTGGATGGTGTCGAACCCGCCCGCGTCATAGTGACGCAGACGATCAGCAATGCCAACAGGCTGAGGACTCGTTTTCGCATCATTGTTTATCGCCAATTCTGCCTGCAAAATTACTACAAATATTTGGAATATACAAGCCTTGCGGGCAAAAAATCAAATTTATTTGAGATTTTTGTTCCAAAGGCTTGTCATTCGCACAACTGTGCGAACGTAAATTCGAAGGGTCCCTTTAGGGTAGTTGGTCGAAGTTACAACAAATATTTGGAATATACAAGCCTTGGCAAAAAAATGTCGTCTATGCTTGCATAAGCAGCATTTTTTTGATGCAATAATGATAGATAGGAGTTGAGGGTGTTAGGTGTACGGGATATGGACAAATTGGCAGAAGGTGGACAATTTGGCACGAAAGATGGACATATTGGCAGGGATTTTAGGGTTGGCACATAATTTGCCTTTGTTAGGGTGAAAACGCAATTACGCATACTACGCCAACAACGTAAACTACGCAAGCTAC
>Ga0265298_10000706_pt1 | contig 48522 bp, 42 predicted proteins | sample AusTroGonzalo_MG_3_FD_193486 | JGI IMG/M metagenome (GOLD analysis project Ga0265298, IMG submission 193486) | Bovine rumen microbial communities from tropical cattle in Woodstock, Queensland, Australia - Gonzalo_01 | ecosystem: Host-associated > Mammals > Digestive system > Stomach > Rumen ...
CTTCCCATTCCGAACAGAGAAGTTAAGCTCACTTGCGCCGATGGTACTGCTACACCAAGTGGGAGAGTAGGTGGCCGCCACCTTTGAGAGCCATGGGTCTATGACCTGTGGCTCTTTTTTTATGCTTGGTTATCTAACCTTGAGGAGGGTGCCGTTGTCGTTGACGATGGCGCGCTTGAATTTCATGGAATAGCCGGGCCAGTCAGGAGATATGGGGATGTAGTCGGTACTGCCGTTGGTCTTGAAAGATCCATCCTCATTCTGCCATTTCACAGTGCCATCCATGTATTTGATAAGTAGATACTTATCTAAATTATCCCATTTGTCGAACAGGGCGTCTGCCTCGCTCACGGAGAAATCAGTCAAGTATTTCAACAGCTTCTTTTCCGATTTGATGGTCAGCGCTTTCTCATCGCAAGCAGCCACCTTTTTCACCATCTCCTGCTCATGTCCCCTGATCCGCTCCTGGACTTCCAGGCCGATCGGATTGTAACGAAGATAAGCAAATTGCGCGATGCGGTTGTTGAGCCAGAACATCGATGTCGGCGAGTATTCCACCATCGATCCATTGCCCAAAGCATAGTGCCAGGACACAGCACGAGAGGCTGAATAGACGGGCGTCAGTGCGGATGTGCCGGCATCATCGACAGCAAACCAGAATACCCCGCCGATGGCGTCTGGCAGCCAGCCCCGGCACTGCGCCACGAACCAGAAGCCCGTCTGCTGCGTGCAGATGGGCCGTGCATTGGAATACTTTACCCCATCCACCGTCCAGTCATTCTGCTTCCAGCGATACGGCGTCTCGTTGCCGGCGGCACCGATATCGGTCGTCATGTCGAAAGGCGTGCCCTCATAATGGTCGCGCATCATCTCCGCCAGATCGAGCACCGACAATTTGCCTTTGGGCCTCACATAGAGTGGCATCCGGTTTTTCGGATTATCGCCCATCACGAAATCCAGATACGGATCCATGTCCAGGGCACCCCAGCGGTGGAAGAAACTCCAGACGCGGCACTCACAACTGCGCAACAGCGAAAAGGAGAGCGGACAATAGGTGTCTGCGAAACTGAAATCCTCGTCAGAACCCTCGTAAATGCCGATTTCCCGGGCATGGGAGATGACATCGGGCGCGTAGATGCAATTGGCGGGATCGTTCTTGGGGAAGGTGGTGATACGGGCGCAGTTGGCGTGCGCGGAGATGTATCCGTCCGGAATACGGACCGCTACCCAAACGACGCCTTTGTTGCGGTTCACGCCGTCCACCATGTCGGGTTTCTTGGCGATGACTTCCAGTATCCAGGCTTCCTCCGTGTCGGCAAAGCTCAGCGATTCGCCCGAGGATGCGTAGCCGTATTCATTGGCCAGTTTGACGAACAGCTCGATGGCCTCGCGGGCTTTCGTGCAGCGCTGCAGGCAGATATATTCCAGCGAGCCGTAGTCCACGATGCCCTGCGGATCACGCAGTTCGGGACGGCCGCCCCAGGTGGTTTCTCCGATGACGAGCTGGTGCTCGTTCATGTTGCCGATGACGTTATAGGTATACGGCGCTTCGGGGATCTCACCCAGGTAATGGTCCTGGCCCCACTGCAGGATGCGGCGCATCTCACCGGCCTTGTGCTTTCCGGCCGGGTAGTGGACCAACGTGCCGTAGCGGGTGTAGGAATCCGCTGCATAGGTCACCATGACGGAGCCGTCGACCGACGCCCCCTTCGTTACGATCAGATTGGTACACGCGTATCCCGCCGTCACAGACAGCGCTAAAACCAAGGTCAAAAGCAGTCGTCGCATAGCAATAGAATAAACAATTACTGATAAAGATACGAAAAAAGAAAGTCCCATCCATTCTTGGACAGGACTTTCTTCTTGCAGGCTTATCGTTGGCCTGGTGGATGCTTCATGGGAGCCCTCCGTTAAATCATCAGCGAAGCGACGAGTGCAAGGATGGCGTAGAATTCAGGAAGGGCGGCGTAGATCATCGTGTTGGTCTGGACGTCGTGGCCCTGGCTGATACCGATGATACCGTTGGCGCAGACCTGACCCTGACGGATGGCCGAGAACAGGCAGATCACGCCGACGGCGATGCCGACGGCGAAATAGAGATAGCCGCTCTCCTGCATCGCCTCGATGGTCTTGGGCCAGAACAAGAATGCGACGAAACCGTACAGACCCTGCGTCGAAGGCAGTGCGGAAAGAATCATATAGCTCGAAGATTTCTCCGGATTCTTCTTCAACGCACCTTCAGCCGCATTGCCGGCAATCGTCGTGCCGATGCTGGAACCGACGCCGGCCAGGCAGAGCATCAGTGCCAGACCGACATAACCGAGAATAACTGTTAACATAACGAAAAATTTTAATATTATTGTTTTTTAGATTTGTTCATTCTTTAATGGGCTGTAATTCAATCCCTTTCCTTCGTATCCGCTGTTCTTGAAATACTCAACGAATGTCAGACGGAGCGGGTGGACGAACGCGCCCAGGCAACTCATCGCAAAGTTCAGGGCATGGCCGACCAGCACGATCAGCAGGAACGGCACCCAATGCCAGGTCGGATTGTCGCCGAGTGCCATCGTGGCCAGGTCGTTGAAGGCCGATCCCAGCATGCTGCCGGCCAGGCCGAGGGCATAGAGGCGGATATAGCTCAGCGTGTCGCCAAGGATACCCGTAACCATCTGGTACGAATCCCAAAGTCCTGCGCCTACGTTCACCAGCGGATTGCGTCCAGGTTTGTTGAAGATGAAGATGCCCAGCACCGACAGCACGCCGACCGCGATGATCGCGATCTTGGTCGCGGTAGCGTCGAGCACGTGGGTCAATGCCAGGCCGGCCACGATGAGCCCGCCGACAATCAGGATGACCCATCCCCAGGTGGATATGGCCTCCTTGAATCCGGCGCGTTTCGTTATGCTGACGGCCTTGATGAACAGCGCGAGGCAGATGTGTACGACACCGATGGCGACCGCGGCCACCATGGCTACGTCGTAGGATCCGCCGGCTACTTGTAACTTGCCCACCAGCATCAGGTTCCGCAGTCCTTCGGGCAGCCAGGAGACCTCCTTGAGGTTGACGCCGAAGAATGTACCGAGGAAAATGCCGATGAAGAAGGTGCCGACACCCAGTGAAGTGACCAGCCGCCAGTGCTTCTTGAGACTGAGCAGGTCGAAATTCTTCACTTTGTGCAGCAGGATGCCCAGTGCGATGAGCAACAGACCGTACCCCGCGTCACCCATGCAGAAGCTCCAGAAGAGCAGGAAGAATGGTGCCAGGATCGGGGTAGGGTCGAACTCATCGTAGACGGGCATTCCATACATGCCGGTCAGGGTTTCGAAATTACGCGCGAACCAGTTGTTCTTCAGGTGGATGGGCGGGTTGTCCGCTGCCGTGGCAGGTTCGGCCAGATAATAGATCGATTTCCGGTCGAGTTCAGCCTTCAGCCGTTCATCGTCCTCGGTGGGCGCGAAGCCGGTCAGGACGGAGATATAATCTTCCGCGACCTTTACGGAACTGCACTGAGCCAGGTAACACTGTAATTCCTGCATCATGATGGCGTACGCATTGCGCATCAGGTGAAGTTCCTCTTTCTTGCGCACCTGCATGGCTTCTTCCCTGCGCGCTATAGCGTGCTTCAGGAGGGATATCTGCCTGTCCAGTTCGTCGAGGGATTCGACAGCCACATGGGTCCGGGCGACCTGGAAGTTGTTCGAACCTTCCGATGCCCTGTCCACACGGATGAACCGCACGAATTTATCGTCTCGTTCAATTTCAACGATGGCGTATTGCTGCTCCCAGGCCGGGTTGTATTTCTTGATGGGAACCGTGTGGTAGTTGAGCCGGCAACCGACGTCCCGCAAGGCTTTTACCTTGTCGACATCCACGTCGCCCCAGTGCTGTTTCTCGGCACGGGCCTCCTGTGCAGCTGCCAGTTTCGCACTGAGGTTGTGATGCTGCTCGTCACGTGCGTAGTCGCATCTTTCCACGGTTTCGATCTCCTTGCGGAGAAGTTCGCTTTCCCGGTAGTATTTGCCCGAGGCAGCGTCGACCGGCTTGCGCGAGCGGGTGATGTCAAGCACGCCCAGGTCCTGGATTTCGTGGAGGAAAGCTTCCGTGTCGCTCGTCAGGAGCAGGAACGTGTATTTGGTCATTTTCGTGATCATGCCTCTTCCTCCTCTTCTGTCTGGTGCCGGTTCTTGACGATCTTCTGGGAGGCTTTCGAGAGATTCTCTTCATCCTCCATGAAGCGCTTGATCTTGCGGATGGCCTCCTGATAGCCCGGAATCTGCACCTTCTCGTAAAGATTCACCTTCTGGGTCGTCTTCTTGCGCTGGAATTCCAGGATCCGGCTCTTCTCCGTGTAGACCTCACTCTCGATGCCCAGCTGGGCAAGTTTCTTGAGGATAGCCACGCCCTCGCCGTACCACATCGGCTTGGCGAAGGCATTGAACGGCTTGACGTCGTAGATGACTTCCTTGAGTTCCGGGGTGCGGACGCCTGCCACCTTTACAGTAACCAGTTCCACATCCTTTACGGAGATCAGCCCGGGCTCGAATTCGTTCCAGAGGCCCGCCATGTAGTCGTAGGTCTTCAGGGCGGATTCGAGTTCATGCTGCAAACGTTCCGATTCGGCCTTGGCCTGGATGACACTCACGCGGAGCGCCGACTCCTTGTTCTTAAGGGTCGGCAGAGCCCGCTGGCGCACCTTCAGCTGCTTGCCGAGGTTGGTCAGGGATGTCTTGTTATATTGAAATTTGATAGCCATTGATTTGTATCAGGTCCTCGATCAAACCGGGAATGACGTTAAGCGGGCCAGTATTTGTCGATCATCGCTTGCTTGATGCCTGTTTCAGCCTTGCTGAAATACTTCGCGAAGAGTTTCCAGCAGGTGTCGAGCATCTGGGTCAGGCCGATGTTCACGTCGATCGAGAGAATCTCGACGGCGTAGTCCTTGGCGTAGTCGAGGCAGCGACGGTCGTAGTCGGAGAGGTCGAAACCATTCTCCATCTTGGTCTTGGCATTCTGTGCGTCGGCATAGAGACGTACGGAAGCGTTCATCACCTGGGAGTGGTCCTCGCGGGTCTGCTTACCCTGCACGAGCTGTTTCAGTCGGGAAAGGGAGCGGAACGGGTCGATGATGACCTTGCCCGTATCGGTGTCGGCGCGGAGGTACAGCTGGCCTTCCGTGATGTAACCGGTGTTGTCGGGGATGGCGTGGGTGATGTCACCGTCGTTCAGCGTGGTGACGGCGATGATGGTGATGGAGCCGCCGCTGGGCAGCTGCACCGCCTTCTCGTAGATCTTGGCCAGGTCGGAATAGAGGGAACCCGGCATGGAATCTTTCGACGGAATCTGGTCCATACGGTTGCTGACGATACAGAGGGCGTCGGCATAGAGCGTCATGTCGGTGAGCAGCACCAGCACCTTCTCGTTCTTGTCGACGGCAAAGTATTCGGCAGCCGTCAGGGCCATGTCCGGAATCAGCAGGCGTTCCACCGGCGGCTGCTCGGTGGTATTGACGAAGCTGATGATCTTGCCCAGCGCTCCGGCCCGCTCGAATTCATGGCGGAAATAAAGGTAGTCATCGTTGCTCAGGCCCATGCCGCCAAGGATGATCTTGTCCACGTCGGCGCGAAGGGCCACCTGGGCCATCACGGCGTTATAAGGCTGGTCCGGGTCGGCGAAGAACGGAATCTTCTGGCCGGAAACCAGGGTGTTGTTCAGGTCGATACCGGCGATGCCGGTCGGGATGAGCTGCGAGGGCTGCTTGCGCTTATAAGGGTTCACCGAAGGACCACCGATCTGCCGGCGTTCGCCCTCTACTTTCGGCCCGCCGTCGATGGGATCGCCGTATGCGTTGAAGAAGCGGCCGGACAGTTCGTCGCTCACCTCGAGGATCGGCGGTTCGCCGTGGAAGAGCACCTCGGCGTTGGTCGGAATACCCTCCGTGCCCGCGAATACCTGCAGGGTGATCAGGTCGCCCTTGATCTTCACGACCTGTGCCAGACGGCCGGCCACAGTGGCCAGCTCGTCGTTGCTGACGCCCTGCGCGTGCAGCGTCACCGTCGCCTTGGTGATGGCCTCGAGCCGGGTATAGGTTCTCTGGAATGCTTTACTGCTCATTGGACAAAAGGGTATTAAGCTGTTCAAGGTATTGGTTGAACTGTTCGCTCTTGAATTCAGAATAGTTCATCTGGCGGAGCACATTGATAATCTCCTTGTATCTGGCGCCGCACTGCTCGTAGTTGTCAAATTCAAACGGCACGTCGCAGACTTTAAGGACGAGCGAGAGCATGTATTCCTGGCGCTCCATGGGACAGAGGGAGTCGATGGGATCGAAAGCGTCCTGCTGCAGGATCACGAAGTCGATGAGCTCGCTCTTCCAGAACTGCTCGTGGTAGCTGATGGGCACGCCGTCGTCGCCGAGGATGTTGATCTGTTCGGCGATCTCATTGCCGCGGCGGATCAGGTTCTTGGCGCGGTTCACTTTTTCCACCCAGCCCTTTCCGACACGCTCCTGGAGGTATTCGGTCACTTCCGGGTACTCCAGGTACTTGGAATAAGAATCGATGGGATCGACGGCGGGGTAGCGCTTCTTGTCGGCGCGGGCCTGTGCCAGGGAATAGAAGCAGCGGGCAGCTTTCTTGGTCGACTCGGTCACGGGTTCCTTGAGGTTGCCGCCAGCCGGAGAGACGGTGCCGATGAATGTCACGGCGCCGGTCTGCCCGTTGCGCAGCTTCACGATGCCGGCGCGGGAGTAAAAGTTCGAGATGATGGCACTCAGGTCCACCGGGAAGGCATCTGCGCCCGGAAGTTCTTCCATGCGGTTGCTCATCTCGCGCAGGGCCTGTGCCCAGCGCGAAGTGGAGTCAGCCAGCAGCAGGGCTTTCATGCCCATGGCGCGGTAGTATTCGCAGATGGTCATCGCGGTGTAGACAGAGGCTTCGCGCGCGGCCACCGGCATGTTGGAGGTGTTGCAGATGATAGTGGTACGCTCCATCAGGTGCCGGCCTGTGTGCGGGTCGATGAGCTCCGGGAATTCGGCGAAGATCTCCACCACCTCGTTGGCGCGCTCACCGCAGGCCGCCATGACGATGATGTCGGCGTCGCCCTGCTTGGCAATGGCGTGCTGCAGCACGGTCTTGCCGCAGCCGAACGGTCCCGGGATGAAACCGGTACCGCCTTCGGCGATGGGGTTGAGCGTATCCATGCAGCGGACGCCCGTTTCCATGATGCGGAAGGGACGGGGTTTCTCCACATAGCCGCCGACCGCCACCTTGACGGGCCAGCGCTGCACCATCGTGACCTTGTGCTCCTCGCCCTGGGCATCGGTCAGCACGGCCATCGTGTCGTCGATCTTGTAGTCGCCTTCCGGCGAGACGGACTTGACGGTGTAGTTGTCCTTGAAGGAGAACGGAACCATGATCTTGTGGGGCAGCCAGCCTTCCTTCACCTCTCCCAACCAGTCGGCGGCGTAGACGGTGTCGCCGGGTTTCGCGATGGGAGTGAAGTGCCAGACCTTGTCGTGGTCGAGCGGGGCGGTGTATTCGCCGCGCCGGAGGAAGACGCCATCCATCGTGGCGAGGTTGTTCTGGAGGCCGTCGTAGCTGCTGGACAGCAGGCCCGGGCCCAGCTGGACCTCGAGCATGTGGCCTTCGAACTCCACCTTGTCACCCTGGCGCAGGCCGCGCGTGCTTTCATAAACCTGCACGAATGCGTTCTTGCCCGACACCTTGATGACCTCGGCCATCATTTTCGTGCCGCCCAGGTCGATGTAGCAGATCTCATTCTGGGCTACGTCGCCTTCAAAACGCACCGTCACCAGGTTGGAGATGATACCGGTAACTATACCTGTAGTTTTCATTATCTGTACTTTATAATTGTTCTGCGTTGATTCCTTGGAATGTGCCTCGCACTTCGCTGACAAGCTGCGCGAAGAGTTGTTTGCCGGTCTCCGGGTCAAGCCGTTTCCATCGGGCGGCGATGTGGAGCCGGACCAGCAGCGAGAGGATGGTGTCGAGGGTGAAGATATCGAACTCGACCAGTTCCACGGCCTTGTTCCAGCAAAGCCGGTCGTAGAGTCGCTCACGCTGGTACAGGTCATTGACGTTGAATACAAGCTCAGCCTTGTCCAGTTCGGGGAAAGGCTCCGAGAAAGGCTCGTTTTCCAGATAGGCCACCTTGGCAAGCCGCAGTTTCCGGTCGAATTCAAACCATTCGGCCAGGAAGCGGTTGGGGCATTGTTGTACTTTCCGGTAGAAATGCCTGCCCAGATGGCTCTCGTCAAGGCCGAACTCCAGCCAGTCCACCAGCTGGCAGTCCTTGTCGGAGAGCTGGGACTTGACTTCTGCGAGGACGGCTTCGGAATCGAACTGTTTGTGCTCGGATTCCAGCAGCAGGTCCGGGAAGCTGGCGATGATGTAAGGGTAGTTGGCCATTACTTGCCGAACAGGAGCTTCTTGGTTGCGGGACGGAGATATTCGCCGACCAGGGCGGTGAAGTCGTCGGCCGTGAAGCTAAGCTGATAGCCGCCTTCCTTGGGCCCGATCTTGAAGCCGTTGGCGAGACCTTTGACCTGCTTGATTTCCACGCCTTTGGAAAGGTTCTTGGCGACTTCGTTGGCAAAGGCCTGGTCCAGTTCCTTCCGTGCCTGGGCAGGCAGGATGACCTCGAGGTCCACGCCGTCGGGATTGGCGGCGTTGAAAGCTTTCACGACCGTGGTGATGAGGTCCTTGACAAACTTGTCGTCCGAGAGGGCGGTGTCGACGGGGCCTGCGACGGCTTTGGCGACGACCATGTTTTCCACCTGTTGCCGGAGAGCGGCGATGGTCTGGGTGGAAGCCATCTTGAGGTCGCCTTCGACGGTGGTCTGGGTCTCGGCCGCCTTCTTCTCTGCCTCGGCTACGATTTCGTCCGCCTGTGAACGGGCCTTGTCTATGATTTCCTGGGCTTCGATCTTGGCTTTTGCAAGCAGTTCCTCGGCTTCGCGCCGACCTTTCGACAAACCTTCGTTGTAGAGCTTGTCCGTCAGTTCTTGCAACTTGTTCTCCATATTTCGTACTTTGTAAAGAATAATATCTATATATCTAGCAAAAATAAGAAATAATAGGCAGACCGCCAATATTTGGTGGGCTTTTCTGAGTTTTGTCTCGCCCGGCCTTAGCCCTCTGTCTTGCCCGGCGCCGACTTGGCATCTCATTCCGAAGAAGTGTGCGCACTCAATCTCCCCAATAATGCGACTTTTACCCATTATCCGCGTGCACCTACCTTTGCAGCTGGGTGTGTGCGCAGTTCATACTTCAACGATGTCATGCGTCAGCCTTTCCCCGCGCGCACTTTGGCTAGAAGGCCGATCCGAAGTTGGGTAACGCTTCGTTTTTACTCGAAAATTCGTATTTTTACATATTGATTGGAAGTCGAGTATGCCCAAGACCGCCCAAAGAGCTCAGGAGCAGGATGCCAAGTTTGTCCGGATGACGACGCAGCCGGTCGGCCGGCTGGTCACGGCAATGGCGATTCCCTCCATCGTGAGTATGCTGGTGTCGGGCATCTACAATCTGGCGGACACCTTCTTTATCGGGCAGATCAATACCCCGTCGGTGGCCGCTATGGGCATCGTGTACGCCTATATGGTGCTGATCCAGTCGCTGGCCATCTTTTTCGGACAGGGTTCGGGCAATTACATTTCCCGCGCACTGGGCCGGCGTGAGACCGTGGATGCCGAGGAAATGGCCGCCGTCGGACTCGGCTCCTCCATCCTGACCGGCATTATCCTGGCCGGAGTCAGTTTCCTGACGATGCGGCCCCTCCTCTCGCTGCTGGGCTCCACCGAGACCATCCTGCCTTACGCCATCGACTATTTCCAGTTCATCCTGATCGGAACGCCCTTCATAATGGGCACCTTCACGCTCAACAACCAGATGCGCCACCAGGGCAACGCGATGCTCTCGATGATCGGCATCGTGTCGGGCGCCGTGCTCAACATCATTCTCGATCCGGTCTTCATCTTCGGTTTCGATCTGGGCATTCGCGGCGCGGGTATGGCGACGGCGATCTCGCAGGTTTTAGGCTTTGTCGTGATTGTGGGAATGATCGGCAAGCGCGGATCGTTGCCCATCCGGCCCCACCACTTCAAGCCCACGTTGCGACGCTATCGCGACATTGCGGCCGGCGGCCTTCCTTCGCTGGCGCGCCAGGCCTTGATGAGTATCTCGGCCATCTGCCTGAACCAGATGGCATCGAATTATGGCGACGAGGCCATCGCGGCCTTCTCCATCGTCAACCGCATTATGATGCTGGCTTGTGCTGCGATGATCGGTTACGGGCAGGGGTTCCAGCCTGTGTGCGGCTTCAACTATGGAGCCGGCCTGTTCGACCGCGTCCGTAAGGCCTACTGGCACAGTTGCAGTGTGTCAACGGTTTACTGCACGGTACTGGCGCTATTGGGTTGGTTCTTTGCAGGGCCGCTGGTCGCCCTTTTCCGGGCCGATGATCCGGAAGTGATCCGCATCGGCAGCGAGGTGCTCCGCTATCAGTGCTACAGCTTCCCGCTGACAGGCTTCATCGTGCTGGCCAATATGTACTTGCAGAACATCCGGAGGACCATTCCGGCCATCATTATGGCATCTGCCCGGCAGGGCATCTTCTTCCTGCCCGCCCTGTTCATCGGACACGCCCTCAGGGGCTTCACGGGCATTGAGATTTCCCAGGCGCTGGCCGATATCTGCTCCTTCCTTTTTGCCGTGCCTGTCGTTCTCCATACACTCAAAGCTATGGACCATCAGCCGATAGCCCGATGAATCCGGTCCGTCCCATCCATTCCCCGGAGGCAATGATTGCCGAAATCCGCCGCTACGGCGTCCTGCCGTTCTTCAAGTGTGGCGTCCCCGGCTGGTCCGTCGAAGAACGGACGGCACCCGGCTGCTGGATCTTCGAAGACGATGAGGCCGTGCTCGGTCCCTGGGACTGGAAGATCGATGCGGTCCGCGAGGGTGACATCGCGTACGGAAAATTTCTCGGTGGCAAAGCGGCTTTTGCCACCGTGGAATGGTATCGCGAGCTGATGAACTGGCGCCGCAGTCAGCCTCGCTGGCGGATGGCTGTGGGAGGCCGATACCGCGCCACGACGGCACACGACAAACTGATGAAGCGCCTCGCTCCGGTGGCCCTGGCCGCAATCCGGGAGGCCGGCGCCCTTGAAGCCCGGGAGCTCCGGCTCATCTGCTCAGCCCACGAGCAGGCTCCTGTCAAGAAAAATGTGATGGACAGCATCGTCCAGTTCCTGCAAATGGGTACCTGGACCGTCATCGGCGACTTCGAGCGCGTTTACCGCGGCCCCGACCTGACCTACAGCGGCTGGCAGCGCGCCTCCAATACCACGCCCGACGAACTCTTCGCTGCCCCGGTCCTGCCTATTGCCAAAGCCAGCCTCCAGAGTGACCCCCTCGCCACGAGTCTCACTCCCGCCGCCTCCCGCGCCCGGCTCATCGCCCAAATCCGCGACTTCTTCCCGGATGCGGATCAGAAGGTGCTGGAGAAACTCTTCTGATTACCATTGATCCTTCGCATCTGCCTGTTCCTGTCAGAGTGTGCGCATCTTGTTATTGTCATACTCTGTGAGTCGCAAATGAAGCGCGTACACTGACCTGAGTAAGGTGAGAGTGTGCTGTTAGTATGTAATATTTTAGCTAGAGTATAGGTATAGTGCGCTCACTAAATCTATTCAATTCGTTCAATTGTTATACTTTGATATCCCCCCCATGCTTCCTGATAAGCATCATAATTATCACTGGGAACGCGTATAATTGTTTCGAAAGAAAAAAGAATACTCGAAATAAATGGATGCAAATTAGTATTATCAGTAAAGTCCAATATAGGAGGAGTAGGAGCTAGACAAGTTATATACTTATACTCGTTATATCCACCAAAAGCGAACTGACCGATGTGTTTAAGAGTTGATGGGAGTGTAAAATCAGTAAGTCTTGAATACGCGAAAGCGTGCTCGGCAATAGTTATTATCCCCTCAGGGATAGTGGAATTGCGTCCTCCATATAGAAGGGTATTGGTCATGGTTCTAACCAGTGCATTGCAATTATTACGAGAATCAAATGTTGTATTGTTCTCAGAAACCACCAATGTACGAATGTATTCCGGATTAAGTATGTTGTCACCAATAGACGATACGCCTGCACCAAATTTAATATATCCCAAAGCTTGGCATCCCCAAAACGCACCATCTCCAATAGAAGTTACTTGATCGGGAATAACGAAACTAGTCAGATGATCGCACCCATAAAATGAACTATCAGCTAAAGATTTAACATTAATGAAATATTCCACCTCGTCAAAGGTGATTATCTCTGAATGATTGGAAAAATAATCAAAAAAACCAGTCACTGCTGCTTCAACGAAAGATATTTCTCCATCGTCATTTGTATCCCAATGTTCAACACAAATCGCCTTGACGTTTGCGTCAGAAAAAACAATGTTGAGATTGGTTCCTTTATAATTGACAGATGTAATGTTTGAGTTATAAATTAACTGATCTATTGTTTGTCCCGTCATTAACCATAATGTCGCTAGATTCGGATTATTAGAGCAATTTAGGTAATTAAGATTAGAATTACAGCTAACATCCAATTCTGTAATTTTATTCCCTGGGCAATTAAGGTTAATCAGCAAAGAATTACTAGAGGTATTCAGATTCTTCAGATTGTTATTTTCGCAGTTTAAATATGCAAGAGAGGAACAACCGCTAATATCCAACGATGTAAGATTGCAATCAAAACATTGAATTGTCGTCAATAGTGTATTCCCAGAAAGATCAAGTTTTGAGATGCTTTTATTTGACACATCAAGCCCTGTCAACAGGTTATTCTTGCAATCAATAATATCAGCAGAAATATTCTCTGAAAAGCGCAATGAGGACAGTTGATTATTCCCGCATTGTAGCCTATTCAGTCGCGTTTGATTAGACAAGTCTAGCGCTGTTAACAGGTTATTCATACAGTAAAAATCATATAACCTCGTTGGAACAGATAAATCCAAACTAGTTAACTTGTTGTTATTACAATTTAAATACTCTAACCATGGATTGTTGCTAATATTCAGATTGGTCAGTTCATTGTTATCGCAGAAAAAACTCACTAACTTATCATTATTACTGATATTGATTTCATTTAACTGATTATTGGTTATATAGAGACGCTTCAATTCAGTATTATTGCTAACATCCAACGAAATCAAACGATTATATCCACAATGTAAAGCTACTAGTGCCATATTACTACTGACATCCAATGATTCCAAATCATTCCCTCCACAATATAGAGTCTCTAGTGCTGTATTATTTTTGACATTAATGTCTGTTATGAGATTTGCTTGGTTTCATATTCAATATACTCAGTCTTTCATGCGCACACATTTGCAGAAACAAAATTAAAGATAGTGGACGTGATAATAAGATCGAAAAATGAGTTGGACTTTAAGAAATATTTCCCAACTTCGCAAAGTAAGACGACCATTCGTCGGGTCATCACGTTGGTGACGTACGATTGAGGCGCTGGATGTATCATGATGACGAACGACTTTCTTTTTCTTGAGCGGGAAGACTATCCCCATTATTATCATCTTTGTTCTGACGGTGAGCTGACTCCGCAATTTATTCTTGACGCAGAGGATTTTCGTGTGGCTTTCAACTTGGTCGGTGTATGTGCCTCTAACTCCGACGTCAGGGTGCTGGCCTTTTCTATCGAAGACACACACATTCATTCCCTGCTATATGGGACGAAAACGGGCTGCGTGCAGTTCAAGACGTTGTTTGAAGAGAGTTGGGTACACCATATCGGTCGTATTCGTGGAACACGGGAGGGCGCCGACATTGAGTTGGAGCTGATCCCTATTGATACAGAGGAATACCTGATGAATGTCGGTACCTATACCCTTTATCAAGCGACAAAAGATGGGAAGCAGATGATGCCCTATGACTATCGCTGGGGAACTGGTTCGATGTATTTCCGGAGCGCGGGGTATAAACCTATTTGGAGTACTGATATTAATGGGAATTATCTTCCTCCGGTGAGGATAGATGAATATAGTGAGCGCGCCCGCAGAAGACTCCTTTGCTCACGGCTGGAAGTCCCCAGATCATGGAAGTTGTGCGGAGATATCCTGTTGCCCGATAATTATGTGGATGTCGCCCGTTATGAGCAGATCTATCGGACGGCCAATTGCTTCCGCGTATTCCTGGGGAATAGCCGAAACCGAGACCAACTGGTGCATGAGAAAATGGCGGCGTACAGAGGAATTGCGCTCGAGGACGCTGAAGCCCGTAGATATTGCAAAGACATCATGAAAGAGATGTATGGTTTTCAGGATGTCCGACGGCTGGATGGACATCAGCGTATGCTGCTGGCCCAGGAACTGCGAAAACGGCTCAAACTTTCAGCCCGGCAGATCGCTTCGTTGGTCCTGCTTCCATATAAGGAGGTTTGCAAATATATTTGATGGCCGACGATAAGCCTGTTTTTGCAAAAGTGTGCGCAAGAGGAGGGTGATTCTGGTCAATAGAGAGTTATGAAGCGCGCACACCCACCTAAGCTGCGGGGGGTGTGCGCGGATATTCTGCGAAAAATGATATGTGTGGCACCATGGACGCGCACACTATGGCTAAAAAAGGGAAACTGCCGCCGGAGGACCGGCTGTGGGCTATTTCTTCTTCAGGTCCCTGACGGGGAAGGTGAAATAGGTATCGGGGTAGGGCTCGTCTTTCAGCACGAAGTGCCACCATTCTTCTTCGATGGGCAGGAAGCCGTGCTTGAGCATGAGCTCGCGCAGCAGCATCCGGTTGGCATACTGCTGCTCGGTAATGCCCTCCTTGTAGTCGGGGTGCGATTCCTTGCCGAACCAGTCGAAGCCATAGCCCATGTCGATGTCCCTGCCGCTCTTCATGTCGACGAGGGTCAAATCGGCGACAGAACCGCGGGAGTGGCCGCTGCGGCGGGCGATGTATCCCTGGTCGAATACTACATCCTTTTCGAGGTAAGGGTAGAAGTAGCGTTTGGTGAGCGTATCGGTCACGTTTTCGCCCCAGCGGCAGAAATGGTCGACCGCCATCTGCGGCCGGTAGGTATCCCAGATCTTGAGCCGGTATCCGAGGGAGATGGCCTCGTCGCTGACTGCCTTGAGCGCCTGTGCCGCCTCGCGCGTAATCAACGCAATCGGTTCCTCGTATCCGTCCACGCGCGTACCGACGAAATTGAAGGTGCTGTAGTAACGGATTTCCAGGATGACGTCGGGCACCACATCGGTCAGGACGACGAATCCGCTCGGATCTGCGGCATTCATCGAGTGACTGTCACTGGCAGCCAGCTTCTGCTGCGTTCCACAGGCTGTCAATGCGAAGACGCAAAGAATCAGCAGGATGATCAGATGATTTCTTTTCATAGTCCAGGTTGTTAATGCAAATATACAAAAAAGGAACCGAATAAATCCGGTTCCTTTTTTCATAGGGCAGCGCCCCGCTAACCGAGGAAGCCGAGCAGCATACCGGCGGCGACGGCGGAGCCGATCACACCGGCAACGTTCGGGCCCATGGCATGCATCAGCAGGTAGTTCTTCGGGTCGTACTCGAGGCCGACGTTGTTCGACACGCGGGCAGCGTCAGGCACGGCCGACACACCGGAGTTGCCGATGAGCGGGTTGATCTTGTTGCCTTCCTTGAGGAACAGATTGAAGAATTTCACGAAGAGCACGCCGGCGAACGTGGCGATCACGAACGAAAGGGCGCCGATGATGAAGATCTTCACGGATTCCCAGCGGAGGAACTGGCTGGCCTGCGTGGAGGCACCCACTGTCACACCGATGAGGATGGTGACGATGTCCACCAGCGGACCGCTGGCCGTGTTGGCCAGACGCTTCGTCACGCCGCTTTCCTTCAGCAGGTTGCCGAAGAACAGCATGCCGAGGAGCGGAATACCGGACGGCACGATGAAGGCCGTGAGCAGGAAGCCGATGATCGGGAAGAGCTTCTTCTCGGTCGGGGACACCGGACGCGGCGGTTTCATGCGGATCAGGCGCTCCTTCTTGGTGGTGAGCAGGCGCATGATCGGCGGCTGGATCACCGGCACGAGGGCCATGTAGGAATAAGCAGAGACCGCGATGGCACCCATCAAGGTCGGAGCCAGGCGGGATGACAGGAAGATGGCCGTCGGGCCGTCTGCACCGCCGATGATGCCGATGGCACCAGCCTGGGCGGCATCGAAGCCGAGGGCCAGCGAGATGGCATAGGCACCGAAGATACCGAACTGGGCGGCAGCGCCGATCAGCAGCAGCTTCGGATTGGCAATCAGGGAGGAGAAGTCGGTCATTGCCCCGATTCCCAGGAAGATGAGCGGCGGATAGAAGCCCCGCTGCACGCCCTGGTACAGGATGTTGAGTACCGATCCCTCCTCATATACACCGACATTCAGGCCGGCGAAGAGGGGAATGTTGCCGATCAGGATGCCGAATCCGATCGGGACCAGCAGCATCGGTTCCCACTCATACTTGATGGCCATGAAGATGAACGCGCATCCGATGACGATCATGATGAGGTAGCCAATCTCGAAATTGGCGAAGCCGGTAAACTGCCAGAACTGTTTCAGGTTTTCAAGGATATGTCCCATAAGGCGTCGGGGTTATGCGATTACTGCCAGGGGAGCGCCTTCGAGGACGGAATCACCCTTCTGCGCCTTGACGGTGATCGTACCGTCGCACGGCGCCTCGATGGCATTCTCCATCTTCATGGCTTCGAGGACCATGATGACCTGTCCCTTGGTGACCTTGTCGCCGTCTTTGACCTTGACCTCGAGCACGACGCCCGGAAGCGGGGAATTGACGGTGGATCCGCTGCCGGAGGCGGCTGCGGGAGCGGCGGGACGGTTGGCCGGAGCAGCACCAGCGGAAGGTGCGGCGGCCGGCTTGTTGACCACGCTGATGGTCTTGGGTTTCGAGATGGGTCTCTCGAATTCGACGTTGTACGGAGTGCCGTTCACTTCGACCTTGGCAGCATTGCCCTCCACCTCGTCGATGGTAACGTTGTATTTGTTACCGTTGATCTTGATTTTATATTCTTTCATTGTCTTTCTGGGTTAAGGATTTATCTTCTGCGTCTGTTGACCTGCGGCGTTTCGCGGAGCGTGTAGATCTTCGAGCTCCAGGGCGAGTAGGAACGGTCGGTGTGCTGGAGCGTCACGACGAAGCTCTCTTCGTCGTGGCCTTCGCCTTCCTCATTGTAGAGGTGCATGGCTGTGGCGATGGCCGCATAGACCTCGCCCGGAACCTCACCGTACTGTGATTCCTTCACGTCGGTACCCGCAACGGCCGCAGCGCGCTTCTTGCCCGCGCGGATGTTGGCGTTGCCGATGGCTTTGAAGATGAAATAGAGGATAATCAGCGCCAGGAACACCACCGACATCGCGGTCATGGCCAGGATCCAGCCGTACGGGTCGATTTCCTTCATACGGTCGGGTTTGGCTGCCTTGTCGATCAGGGCGTTGTTGGTGCTCGGAGAAGTGCGGTCCAAGACAGCCCAACCTTTCGCGCTGCCGTCGACGGAACCGATGCCGTCTTCCACGCGGCCGAAGGCAACATTTTCGCCCAGGTCGTGCCGCACGGGGATGCGGTCGATGATGGTCTTGCCGTCACCTTTGGTAAAGATGATCTCTTTCGCGTTGGCCAGGTCGAAGGAGACGTGGAACGTGCCGCGATAGGGCTGGTTGTCCGCCCAGAAAAGGACGTGCTGGCGCGGCTTGACCTTGGTCTGCAAGTCGCCGCCAGGAATAGCGTATTTCTTGAGGTTGTTGGGATCGTCGGACAGGTAGCATCCTGCGATGTCCACCGTGCCGTAGGAGGAGTTGAAGAGCTCGATCCAGGCATTCTGCTGTCCGAAGTCATCCTGGAAGTCATCGGTATTGACCACCAGGTACTCGTTCAGACGCATCGCATCCTGGCTCTGCGCTCCTGCCGTGAAGCACAGTACCAATCCGACAACCGCCAAGAACAGTTTGAGATGTTTCATAGGGTTGCGGTTTGGTTAGAGAGGCAGGTTATCGTGTTTCTTGGCCGGGTTCGAGAGCTTCTTGGTGGAGAGCTGCTCGAGGGCGCGGATGATGCGGAAACGGGTGTTGCGCGGCTCGATCACATCGTCGATGTAACCGTACTTCGCAGCGTTGTACGGGTTGCAGAACAGGTCGTTGTATTCCTTCTTGCGGGCCTCTTCCAGTTCTTTGCGTTTCTCGGGATCTTCCTCTGCCTTGAGTTCCTTGGCATAAAGGACGGCCACGGCACCCTCGGCACCCATCACGGCGATGTTGGCGGTCGGCCATGCATAGTTGATGTCACCACGCAGCTGCTTGCAGCTCATCACAATGTGGCTTCCGCCGTAGGACTTGCGGAGCGTGACGGTCACCTTCGGAATGGTGGCTTCGCCGTAGGCATAGAGGAGCTTCGCACCGTGGACGATGATGCCGCCGTATTCCTGCTGCGTGCCAGGGAGGAAGCCAGGCACGTCGACGAGGGTCACGACAGGGATGTTGAACGCGTCGCAGAAGCGGACGAAACGAGCACCTTTGCGCGAAGAGTTGATATCGAGGACGCCGGCCAGGTATTTCGGCTGGTTGGCCACGATGCCGACGGCCGTGCCGCCGAAGCGGGCGAAGCCGACGATGAGGTTCTTCGCGTAGTCCTTGTGGACTTCGAGGAACTTGCCGTCATCCACGATGGCGCCGATGACCTCATACATGTCGTACGGGGCGTTCGGGCTGTCGGGAATGATTTCGTTGAGGGAGTCCTCCTTGCGGTCGATCGGATCTTCGGTCGGCAGGTACGGGGGTTCCTCCATATTGTTCTGCGGGAGATAGCTCAGGAGGTCGCGGATCGTAGCGATGGCGTCTTCCTCCGTAGCGGCCTTGAACTGGGCCACACCGCTCTTGGTAGCGTGGACGTTCGCACCGCCGAGTTCTTCCTGCGTCACGTTCTCACCGAGGACCTGCTTGACGACGGCCGGACCGGTGAGGAACATATAAGAGGTGCCTTCCGACATGATGATGAAGTCGGTCAGGGCCGGAGAATACACGGCACCACCGGCGCAAGGGCCGAGGATGGCGGAAATCTGCGGCACCACACCCGATGCGAGGATGTTGCGTTCGAAGATCTCGGAGTAGCCGGCGAGGGCGTTCACACCTTCCTGGATACGGGCACCGCCCGAGTCGTTCAGGCCGATGCAGGGAGCGCCGTTCTTCATGGCCATGTCCATCACCTTGCAGATCTTCTGGGCGAGGGTCTCGGACAGCGAACCGCCGATCACCGTGAAGTCCTGGGCGAAAACATAGACCAGGCGGCCCGCGATGGTACCGTAACCGGTCACCACGCCGTCACCCAGATAGGTCTTCTTCTCCATGCCAAAATTGTAGCAGCGGTGGGTCATGAACATGTCGAATTCTTCGAAGCTACCTTCGTCGAGCAGCATGTTGATGCGCTCACGAGCCGTGTATTTGCCTTTGGCGTGCTGGCTGTCGATACCTTTCTGGCCGCCGCCCATGCGAGCTTTCTCTCTCAGTTCGATAAGCTCTTTTACCTTTTCGAGTTGCTGACTCATTATTGTGTGTGCTTAAGTTTGTGTTCAGGTTTCCGTTACTCCTGCGGCTTCTTCATGCAGAATTCGGTCAGGACGCCCTTGGTGGACTTGGGGTGGATGAACGCGATCATCATCTGCTCGGCACCGGCACGCGGGGCTTTGTCGATCAGGCGGACGCCTTTCTCTTCTGCTTCTGCCAGGCAGGCGGCCACGTCGTCGGTCGCGAAGGCCAGGTGGTGGATGCCCTCACCGCGCTTCTCGATGAAGCCGGCGATGGTGCTCTCCGGGCTGGTGGGCTCGAGGAGTTCGATTTTAGTCTGACCGATCTTGAAGAAAGCGGTCTTCACTTTCTGGTCGGCGACTTCCTCGATGGCGTAGCATTTCAGGCCGAGTACATTTTCATAATAAGGGATAGCCTCTTCCAGCGACTTGACGGCGATTCCGAGGTGTTCGATGTGTGTGAGATTCATAGTATGGAAATTTTAAGATGATTATTCTTCAGCCAGGTTGTGGAAGACGTTCTGGACATCATCGTCCTCTTCGAGTTTCTCGAGGAGCTTGTCGAGGTCCACGCGGTCCTCGGCGGAGAGATGCTTCATCTCGCCGTTCGGGAAACGGTCGAAACCGGCCGACACGAGCTCGTAGCCCTTGTCCTCGATGTACTTCTGGATGTTGTTGAAAGCGGTGTACTCGCCGTAGATGTTGATGACTTCCTCGGTGTCGCCGTCCTTGTTCTCGAATTCGTCGATGAACACCTCGTCGGCGCCGAAGTCAATGAGTTCGAGCTCCAGTTCTTCGATGTCGATGTCGGGACGGTTCTTCACCTTGAACACGCACTTGTGGTCGAACATGAAGGCCACGCTGCCGGAGGTGCCGAGGCTGCCGCCGAACTTGTTGAAGTAGCTGCGCACGTTGGCCACGGTGCGGTTGGTGTTGTCGGTAGCGGTCTCCACGAGGATGGCCACGCCGTGCGGGCCATAGCCCTCGTACACCACTTCCTTGTAGTCGGCCTGGTCCTTGTCGGTGGCCTTCTTGATGGCGCGTTCGATGTTCTCCTTCGGCATGTTCTCACTGCGGGCGGTCTGCAGCAGCGCGCGGAGGCGCGGGTTGCCGGTCACGTCCGGGCCGCCGTTCTTGACGGCGATGGTGATTTCCTTGCCGATCTTGGTAAACGTCTTGGCCATGTGGCCCCAACGCTTGAACTTTCTCTCTTTGCGGAATTCAAATGCTCTTCCCATGGTGCAGGCTATTTCTCGTTTTCGATGCGGGAGATGTATTTCTGGATGTCGTAGCCTTCCAGGGTCTGGGGATACTTGGTCTGGATCTCCTTGTAGAGTTTCAGGGCGCCGTCCTTGTCACCGAGTTCCTCGGAAACGATCGCGGCCTTGAAGAGGTAACCGGCCGTATAGGCGTTCTCCTCGAGCGCGGCGGCTTTCTTGTACCAGTTCAGGGCTGCGGTATAGTCCTGGAGGTTCGAGTGGGCGTCGCCGATGGCGCACCAGGCGCGACCCTGCATGATCTTGTCCTTGGTGCTGTATTTCGACAGATAGGAAATGGCTTCTTCGTTGTTGCCGAGCTGGAGGTTGCACAGGCCTGCGTACAGGGTTGCGCTCTTGCCGGCCTTCTTGCCGTAGTTGTTGATAATGTCGGCGAAACCGAGCACGTTGCCGTCACCGTTGAGAGCGGTCTCGTAATTGCCGGCACGGAATTGTTGTTCAGCCTGGTACATCTGTCCCTGCGCTTCCTGGCGGGCGGGCGCTAAAACCCAGCGGTTGTAGGCGAGAATGCCGAATACGATGACCAGTACGGCGATGAGCGCCCATTCGATCCATTTCTGGTTTTTCTTGAAAAATTCCTCAACACCGGAGACGGTCGTCGCGACCTGCTCCTGCTGAGCTTCCTGTTGTTTGTTCTTTGCCATTGCTTTTTTATTGTTTTTTTGTTTTGTTTTTATTCGTTTAATGCCCGTCAGGATGGCTTCTGGAGGCGTTTTTGCGGTTTTTCACGCAATCTGCAAATTTACAACAAAAATGGGAAACACCAATTATTTTCCGTACATTTGTAGCAGAAGATTTTAACATGTTTTTAAACAGAATCATCCTGCACGATTTCAAGAATATCGCCGAGGCGGACATCGTGTTTTCGCCGAAGGTGAATTATATCTATGGCAGCAATGGTGCGGGAAAAACCAACCTGCTCGATGCGGTCTATTATCTCTCGATGACCAAGAGCTACTTTTCTTCTTCCGACCAGTATGTATATGCCTACGGTGCGGAAGAAGCGACGCTGTGCGGTTTTTACCGCATGGACGGCGGGCTGGAAGAGAAAGTGGCGGCATCGGTTCGCAAGGGAGGGGAAAAGGTGTTCCGGCGCGGGGCCAAGCAATATGCGCGCTTTTCCGAGCACATCGGCCTGCTGCCCATCGTGATGGTATCTCCGCTCGACGGCGCCCTGATCAACGATTCAGGGGAGGAGCGACGCAAATATCTGAATTTCATTCTGTCGCAGATCGACCGGTCGTACCTGCAACATATCCAGGCCTACAACCAGCTGCTGCTGCAGCGCAACCGGCTGCTGAAATCGGAACTACCTTCACAGGAGCTGCTTGAAACGATCTCCGAGCGGATGGCACCCCATGCGGGATATGTGTACGAGGCCCGGCGCGACCTGTGCGGTCGTCTGCGGCCGCTGATCCAGGCTTTTTATGCGCAGTTGTCCGAAGGCAGGGAAGTGGTTGACGTGGAATACCGTTCCGACTTGGACGAAGGCCCGCTGACGGATGTGTTCGCGCGCGAGGCGGAGAAAGAGCGGGTGCTTCGCTATACCACGGCCGGCATCCAGCGGGACGATTTGCTCTTCCGCATCGACGCTCATCCGCTGCGCCGCTGCGGGTCGCAGGGGCAGCAGAAGAGTTTCCTGCTGGCCATGAAACTGGCCCAGTTCCGCTTCGTGCGGGAAAGTTGCGGCGAGACGCCGATCCTGCTGCTCGACGATGTCTTCGACAAACTGGACATGCGGCGGGTGGAGAATCTGCTGGGGTTGGTATCTACGCTTGATTTCGGACAGATCTTCTTGACGGACAGCAATAAAGTCCGGCTCGACCAAGTGTCCCGCGGCATGGACGCTCCCTGCCGCAGCTACCGCGTCGATTCGGGAAACATCACGGCAGAATGAAACGTGCAGCCACCCGGTCCCTTGGCGCTGTCATCAATGACTATGTGCAGGAAGCCCACCTGGAGGAAGGGTTGCTGCAGGTCCGTGTCTACGCGGCGTGGGATGCGCTGGTCGTGGGCCAGGTTCACCTGGGTGCCTATACGGCGCGCCATACCTTCCGGGATGGGGTGCTGACCTGCAAACTGCATTCGTCCGTGGTGCGTTCTCATCTGCAGTTCCAGCTCGAAGCCATCCATGCGGAATTGAACGCCCGGCTGGGAGAAGCGGTTGTCAAACAGATCAGACTGACTTGAGATGATTCGCCCTGTCCTTGTCGCTGACCGTGACATCCCTTTTCTGGAAGGAGTGCTCGAACCCTGGTTCGACGTCCGGTACCTGGCCGGACGGGCCATCGGGCCGGCCGACGTGCATGACGCTGTCGCACTGGTTGTCCGCACCCGCACGCGTTGTGACGCTGTCCTTCTCGCAGGTTCCTCTGTGCGCCTGGTGGCGACGGCGACCATCGGCACCGACCATATCGACCTGGCATACTGCGCGTCCTGCGGGATTGCGGTGGCATCTGCACCGGGTTGCAATGCCGCTGCGGTCGCGCAGTACGTGGCAGTGGCCTTGCACGAGCTTTCGCTCGACCGTCCGGCTTCTACGCTGGGCGTCATCGGGGTAGGGCATGTGGGTTCGCTGGTGGCCGAAGCTGGGCGCCGTGCCGGAATGCGGGTCCTGCTGAACGACCCGCCGCGGGAAGCTTTGGAAGGCCCTGCCGGCTTCACGTCGCTGCCGGCGTTGCTTTCTGCCTCCGACGTGGTAACGCTTCATATTCCCTTGTGGCCTGAAAACCACGGTTTTGCAGATGATGCTTTCTTTGCCGGGATGCACCCTGGCGCCGCCTTTTTCAATGCATCGCGTGGAGAAGTCGTCGAGGAAGCGGCTCTTCTGGCCGCACGCCCCCGCCTGGGCCGCGTCGTGCTCGATGTCTGGCAGAACGAACCGGACATCAACCGCGCCCTCCTGGCCGCTGCCGACATTGCCACCCCGCACATCGCGGGCTATTCCATCCAGGGAAAGATCAACGGTACCGAAGCCGTCATCCACGCTGTCGGCACCGCCTTCGATATCGCACCGCTGTCTACCTTCCACCTCACCGGCATTCCCATGCCGCAGGAACCCTACGATATCTGGCGTGATGATAAAGCACTGCGGAGTGACCTTGCATCTTTCGAGTCCCTCCGCAGCCACTATTCCTACCGCAACGACGAGATCAGGCCTTTCTGACGGCGATACACTCGATTTCGACGAGCCAGCCGGGACGACAGACGGGGGCGTGTAAAAGCAGGTACTCGAGGCACGGATAGTGCTGGTCGATGACCCTGCGGACGATGCGGGCGTCTTCGGGATTGCGCAGATAGACGAGGGCTGAAGCGATGTTGCCGAAAGTCGTGCCGTCCTCTGCCAGGAGTGCCTCGATGTTCTCACAGGCACGCAGGGTCTGGCGCTCCACGTCACCCGGATACAGGATCTGCCCCTCCTTGTCGATACTGGCGGTGCCGCTGATGAGCGTGTATCGGCAGTCCCCGTAAGTGAATGCCGCGCCGCGTTCGAAAGTGACGCCGTACTTTGTGGTGCGGCTCAGATATTCGGGGGCGTAGAGATAGCACAGGCTGCCGGGAGCCAGGTCGGGGATGGCGAGGGCGTCCATCGTTACGATCACCCGCGGGTCCCGATGGGTGCCGCCGATGCCGGTGCTGGCGATGAAGTGGGTTTCCGGCGTGAGTCCGATCTCATTGAAGAAGCGTTTCCGTCCGGCAACGACGCCGGCATATTCGTGATCGATGTCGCGGACGAAGATCCAGGTGCGGACGCAGTGATCCGCCACATTCATGAACTGCCCGGCCAGCAGGTCCTCGTATTTCTCGAAGATCTGGTACATCTGGCCTTCGGCGTCGAGGGTCAGGTCGTCGGCAATGATACCCGTGTCCCAGCGCCACGATCCGGGACTTTCAAAATCCCACTCCGCGACCTGGGAACCACCCAGCGGCGCCTGGCCGATGAGTGATACCGTCCGGCCCGGAACGCTCCGGAACGTGTCTTCCAGCCGCTCGCGCAGGGGGGAATCCTGAAAAAAGTATCGTCGAAGCCCGGCCATGGGATACCTACCTCCGTTTCTTTTTCCTCATGAGCCTGGCGGCCATGGGATTTTGCGTGGTCATGTTCTTCATGACCTTGCGGGTGCCTTCGAATTGTTTGAGGAGGCGGTTGACGTCGGCGAGGGTGGTGCCGCTGCCTGCGGCGATGCGCTTGCGCCGGCTGCCGTTGATCATCGTCGGATTTTCCTTCTCATAAGGTGTCATCGAAAGGATGATGGCCTCCGTCTGCTTGAACGAATCGTTGTCGATGTCCACGTCACGGAGCGCCTTGCCCACACCCGGGATCATCGAAGCGAGATCCTTGATGTTGCCCATCTTCTTGATCTGCTGGATCTGGTCGTAGAAATCCTGCAGCGTGAACTGGTCACGGGCGATCTTCTTGTGCAGCTTGCGGGCTTCTTCCTCGTCGAATTGCTCCTGGGCCTTCTCCACGAGGGTGACCACGTCGCCCATGCCGAGGATGCGGTCGGCGATGCGTTTCGGATAGAAGATGTCGAGCGCCTCCATCTTTTCGCCGGAAGAGACGAATTTGATGGGCTTGCCGACCACGGCCTTGATGGAAAGGGCAGCACCACCGCGGGTGTCGCCGTCCATCTTGGTGAGGACGACGCCGTCGAAGTCAAGATATTCGTTGAAGGTTTTGGCTGTTTCTACGGCATCCTGACCGGTCATGGCGTCGACCACGAAGAGCGTTTCGGTAGGTTTGACGGCCCGGTGCAAGGCGGAGATCTCATCCATCAGTTCCTGGTCGACAGCCAGACGGCCCGCGGTATCGATGACGACCACGGAATAACCCTCGGCCTTTGCTTTCTTGATGGCATTCTGTGCGATCTGGATTGGATCCTTCACGCCGTCTTCGCTGTAGCATTCCACCTGGATCTGGCCACAGAGCGTTTTCAGCTGTTCGATGGCGGCGGGACGGAAGGTGTCGCACGCGGCGACCAGCACTTTCATGCCCCGTTTGCTCTTGAGGTTGAGGGCCAGTTTGCCGCAGAACGTGGTCTTACCGGAACCGTTGAGGCCCGCGACCAGCACGATGCCCGGATTGCCCTTGACGTTGATCTCGGAGGCCTCGCTGCCCATGAGCTCGACCAGTTCGTCGTGGACGATCTTGATCATCATCTGCTCCGGGCGGACGGCCTTGAGCACGTCCTGTCCGATGGCCTTCTGCTTCACCTGGTCGCAGAAGCCCTTGGCAATCTTATAACTGACATCCGCGTCGAGGAGTGCCTTGCGCACGTCCTTCATGGTTTCGGAGATGTTGACCTCCGTGATGCGGCCTTGTCCCTTGATGAGGCGGAACGAGTGTTCCAGCCTGTCGGTCAGATTCTCAAACATGTTGCTACTTCTTCAAATCGTCGGAATATACGGCTTTCGCCAAATCTTTCTGGTTGTATCGCATGGCCATCACCTGCCCGTAGGCGCCGGCGGAGTGGATGGCGACCAGGTCGCCACGCTGGCAGCGGCTGATCATCCGCTTCTGGCCCCAGCAGTCACTCGACTCGCAGACAGGCCCCACCACGTCGTAGCGGAGTTTCCGTCCGGAGTAGGAGAGGTTCTCGATGTCATGGTATGCCTGGTATAGCGCCGGGCGGATGAGGTCGTTCATGCCGGCATCGAGAATGGCGAACTTCTTCTCCTTGCCCACCTTTACATAAAGCACGCGGCTGATCAGATGACCGCACTGGCCCACGAGCGCGCGACCCGGTTCGAAATGGACATGCTGTCCGGGACGGACCACCAGATTCTTGTGAATCAGCGCGAAATATTCCTCGAAGCGGGCGATGGGATCGCCGTTCGGGTTCTGGTAGTCGATGCCCAGGCCACCGCCCAGATTGATGTTGCGGATCGGGAGCTGGTGCTCGATGAACCATTGCTGCAATTCTTCGACCCTCCGGCAGAGGAGGCTGAAGACAGGGAGCTCGGTGATCTGCGACCCAACGTGGAAGTGGAGTCCGAGGAATTCGATGTGACGGCACTGTGCGAGGGTGTCGGCAACATCCTGGAAAGCCCAGGGGCTGATGCCGAACTTATTCTCTTTCAGGCCGGTGCTGATATATTTGTGGGTATGTGCGTCGATGTCGGGATTAACGCGGATCGAGATTCTGGCGCGCTTGCCCATGCCGGCGGCCAGGTCGTTGATGATGCGGATTTCCGGCACGCTTTCGCAGTTGAAACTGAAGATGCCGGCGCGCAGGGCGGCGCGGATTTCCTTGTCGGATTTTCCGACGCCCGCATAAACGACCTTCTGCGGGTCGAACCCCGACCGGACAGCCAGTTTCACTTCGTTGCCGCTTACGCAGTCAGCGCCCAGACCGTAGCTGCGGATGGTGTCGATGATACGGTCGTTGGCATTGGCTTTCAGCGCGTAATGCGCATTGTAGCCGTATTTTTCAATCTGGGACTTATAGATATCCAGCGTCTTGCGCAGGAGATCCATGTCGTAGAAATAAAAAGGAGTCTCGATCGTGCCGAAGGCTTCAACCTGCTCTTTTGTGATCATGCCGTCTATCTGTTTGCGATATATCTGGCAAATATACAAAAAAACCAGCAAATGCTATTGCCCCCAACGTGAGGCGGGCAATCAATGCAAGCTTCTGTAATTGTAGCGGGCGACGACCGTCCCGTCGTGCATGACGAGGATGACGGGGAAGGTGCCGTTGGTGATGCGGAGGAAGTCGGCAGGCTCGATGAAATGCACTCCGTCAGGCTCCAGCCCGGTCTCGGCGAAAAAGGCGGTGGTGTCGGTGTCGGCGCCACGTCCGAAGATCACGATGAGAGGGGTCGTGGGAAAGTCTCCGCGGGAACGCAGGGTGACCAGCTTTTGTGCCGACATCTTGCAGAAGTGGCAGCGAAGGCTGTAGAAGCAGACCACGCGATCTCCCTTCGCTACCTGTGCGGGAAGAATGCCCGAAGCGAGGGCTTCCTGCAGTGCAGGTTCATTGACCAGTTCATGCCGGGTATAGGAATCGTAACGCCAGTTGTCGGGCGGCGAGACGATCAGGACCGTGGCCAGCGGCACGATGGCGGCCAGGGTCAGCCAAAGGCCTTGATGCCGCACCCGGAAAGCAGGCACGCCGGCGCTCAGGAGCAGCAGTACCAGCATTCCGAGATTCTTCCAGAGCGACTGCGCGGGGCTCATGTCCACCCATTCACCAAAGCAGTTGCAATTGTCGTGGTGGCCTGTCGCCGCAAGCATGGCCAGGAAGGCGGAAAAGCCGATGAGCAAGGCCAGGGTGCTCCAGAAAGCCAGCTTGGGGCGGAAATTAGCGATCAGCAGCAGCCCCAGCGTGTATTCCGCCGCGATCACCAGCCGTGCCAGCAGGTAGGCCGTACCCAGCGAAAACCAGCCAAAGCTGAACAGGTAGATTTCGAACGCATCGATGCCGACCAGCTTGGCGGTGGCTGAAAATAAAAAAAGTATTCCGAGCAAAGCCCGGAATACATACTTGATAATCTGGTTTCTTTTCAAGTCAGTGACTTAGAAGAGAACCGGCGTGCATTTCACTTCAGCGTTGACACCCAGAAGCGGAATGTTGACCAGCTTGTTGTAGTCAGAGCATTTGTCACCATCTTCGAGAGAAACGCTCGTTTCATACACGACTTCGCCATTGTATTTACCGACGCAGTTACATTCCTTGGAGCAACTGGAGAAGGCGATGAGGCCACAGGCCAGAACCACAGCAAATAAAACTTTCTTCATGATATTGTTGTTTAAATGTTTGTTTGGCGGAGAGATCGGGATTCGAACCCGAGATACCCTTTTGGGGTATACACGCTTTCCAGGCGTGCCTCTTAAGCCACTCGAGCATCTCTCCAAATCAGACTGCAAAAATATAAAAAACGTGAATAATTACAAAAAATACTGTTTTTTTATCTTTGACCCCTTCTTCTTGGTAAAAGTGATTTCCTCGGGCGGCATGATGCGGGTATACCCGTTCTGTTCCAGTACTTTAACCGTGCTGGCATAGCCCCGGAAAAAGAGCTCTTCGAGTTTGGTCATGTCGTAGGCGCTGCATCCTTCGGTGTCCAGGTCGACCAAAATATCGGCATGCCGGGCGTCCGCCACGATGTTCGACATGAACATCATGAAAAAGGACCGGTAGGCTACCGCGAGCACGTTGTTCTTGTAGGGCTCGTCGTACAAATGGTTGAGGTTGAAAGCAATGACTTTCTCGCACTTCTGCCGGATGGCGGGAACCGGGAGGTTCTGGAAAGCGCCGCCGTCCACGTAGTGCACGCCGCCTATGACGATGGGGTTGAAGATCACGGGAATCGAGCAGGAAGCCACGGCACGCGGCGCGATCTCGCCCCGCGAGAAAACCTTGACGGTACCGTGTTCCATGTCGGATGCCACGACATAGGTGGGAATGGGCAGGTCCTCCAGCCGGGTGTACGGCAGGTGCTTGCGCAGGTGCTCGATCAAGGGCTTGGAATCGAACATGCCGCCCTTGGGCAGGGTCGGGGCCACGATGTCCTTGAAGAAATTCATGCCGAGGAACTGCTCTACGATCTCCTGGGGCTTGAACCCGCAGGAGTAGTAGATGGCGACCAAGCTGCCGGCGCTCGTGCCCGACACGATGTCGGGTTTCAGGCCGAACTCATGCATGGCCTGCAGCGCGCCGCAGTGGGCGGCAGCCTTGGCGCCACCGCCGCTGAAAGCGGCACCCAGCTTGTATTTGCGGGCGGTCATGCTTATTTACGGGAAGCCAGGAAGGACCGGATGTTCTTTTCGATGCGGCCCAGGATGTCCTCGTCTTCGTGTTTCTGGAAGGTCGTGCCGGTGATGTGCTCGTAAAGTTCAATGTAACGGTCGGTGATGCCGGCGACCACGGCGTCGGTCATCGGCGGTACCTGCTGGCCTTCCTTGCCCTGGAAATTGTTGGCCATCAGCCATTCGCGGACAAACTCCTTGGACAGCTGCTTCTGGCGCTCGCCGCGAGCGAGGCGTTCCTCATAGCCTTCCTTATAGATATAGCGCGAGGAGTCGGGCGTGTGGATCTCGTCCATGAGGTAGATCCGGCCGTCGCGCTTGCCGAATTCATATTTGGTATCCATCAGGATCAGGCCGCGTTCCGCCGCCAGCTCCTGTCCGCGCTGGAAGAGGGCCAGCGTGTACTTCTCCAGCTGTGCGTAGTCTGAAGCGGAAACCAGTCCTTGGGCAATGATCTCTTCGCGGCTGATATCCTCGTCGTGTCCCTCGGCAGCCTTCGTGGTCGGGGTGATGATCGGGTGGGGGAGCTGCTGGTTCTCTTTCATGCCCTCAGGCAGCGGTTCGCCGCAAAGGGTCCGCTTGCCAGCCTGGTATTCGCGCCAGGCGTGGCCAGCCAGGTAGCCGCGGACCACCATCTCCACCTTGAACGGCTCGCAAAGCACACCCACGGTCGCCATGGGATCGACCTCGGCGAGTTTCCAGTTCGGGACGATGTCGGCGGTCTTGTCGAGGAAACTTGACGCAATCTGGTTGAGAACCTGTCCCTTGCAAGGGATGCCTTTGGGCAGGACTACGTCGAAGGCGGAAATGCGGTCGCTGGCGACCAGCACGATGTATTTTCCGTCGATGAAATAGACGTCCCGGACTTTTCCGACATACTTGCCGGTCTGTCCCGGGAATTGGAAATCGGTGTGGGTGATGGCTTTCATATTTTTTTCAGATAATCATTCTCATAATAGTCGATGTAGGCGCGGTTCAGCAGCCGGTAGCCGCCCGGGGTGGGGTAGTCGCCGCTGAAATACCAGTCACCGGGGTGGTTCGGGCAGGCGTTGTGCAGGCCTTCGAGCGACTGGTACACGATCTCGACCTCGGCGTTGATGTCGTCGGGACGCAGGAGCTCGACGATCTTCCGGCTGATCTGGTCGTCGGTGAAGGCGTCGTAGATGCGGCGGACATAGTTGAGGTAACCGGAAAGCGGCAGGTTCTCCTGCTGCTTACACTGCTGGTACACCACGTCGATCAGGCTGGTCATGCCCTTCTCCTTGAGCAGGGCAATGGCGGCATGGAAGGCGATGAATTCCTTCATCTGCGACATGTCGATGCCGTAGCAGTCGGGGTAGCGGACCTGCGGGCTGGAGCTCGCGATGACGATCTTCTTCGGATGGAGGCGGTCCAGGATGCGGATAATGCTCTCGCGCAGGGTGGTGCCGCGCACGATGCTGTCGTCGATGACCACGAGGTTGTCCACATGGGGCGTGAGGGTGCCGTAGGTGATGTCGTACACATGCCCGGCCAGGTCATTGCGTGCGTTGCCCTCGGTGATGAAGGTGCGGAGCTTGATGTCTTTCGAGACGACCTTGTCGGCACGGACGCCCGGATACATGCTGCGGATACCCTCCACCATGCCGTAGTAGGCTACCTCGGCGGTGTTGGGAATATAGGAGAAGACAGTGTGCTCGATGTCGTGGTCGATGGCCTTGAGGATGTTGTCGCGAAGCTGGAAACCGAGCTGCTTGCGCTCGTTGTGGATGTCCCGGTCGTTGCCGCGGCTGAAATAGATGCGCTCGAAACTGCAGGCCGCCATCCGGCGGGCGGGGATGACCTGCTTGAGGGCCATCTCGGCGCGCCCGTTGATGATCAGGGCCTGGCCGGGCATGATCTCGTGTACCTGGTTGTACTCGGCGCTGAAAGTGGTCTGGAGCACCGGGCGCTCGCTGGCGATGGCGAAAAGTTCGTCGTCGGCATACCAGAACGCGGGCCGGATGCCGTTGGGGTCGCGCATGGCGAAAAGTTCGCCGCTTCCGGTCAGGCCGCAGACCACATAACCACCGTCGAAGTGGGGCATGGTGGTCTGGAGCACATTGGCAATCTCGACATGCTGGTCGATGTATTCGGTAATCTGCCGGCCAGTCAGTTTCAGATTCCGGGCGTCGACGTAGTTGCGCTCCACTTCGCGGTCGAGGCGGTGCCCCATGAGCTCGAGCATGATGTAGGCGTCGGAGCTGTTGCGGGGATACTGGCCCTGTTCGGCGAGCATGTTGAAGACGTCCTCGATGTTGGTCATGTTGAAATTGCCGCAGATGCACAGGTTCTTGGCTTTCCAGTTGTTCCTGCGCAGGAACGGATGGACGTATTTGATGCCGCTCCGGCCGGTGGTCGAGTAGCGGAGGTGTCCCATGTACAGTTCTCCGATGAAAGGATGCTGCTCGCCGTCGGGGGTGTCTTCGATCTGCTGGTGCACGCTGGCGAAGACGTTGGTGATGGCGTCCTTGCCGAGGGCTTTTTCACGGAACATGTATTCGTGCCCGGGGTCGCTGACAATCTTGACACTGGCGATGCCGGCGCCCTCCTGGCCGCGGTTGTGCTGCTTCTCCATCATCAGATAGAGTTTGTTCAGCGCATAGAGTTCAGTCCCGTACTTTTTCTTGTAATAATCGATCGGCTTGAGCAGCCGGATCATGGCGATGCCGCATTCGTGCTTGATCTGTTCCATCGGATGAGATTGCAAGGCGCAAAGATACAACAAAAGATGGAATAATATGTGCCAAACTTGCTATATTTGCGGCCCGAAATTGAATCTCACCATGCAAGCGCTTTGGACCGTCCTGATGCTGGTCTGTTCCAACATTTTCATGACTTTCGCCTGGTACGGGCACCTCAAACTTCAGGAGATGAAGATCTCCACCGGCTGGCCGCTCATCTGTGTCATCCTTTTCTCGTGGGGCATCGCCTTTTTCGAGTACTGCCTGACCGTCCCGGCCAACCGCATCGGCTTCAACGGCAACGGCGGTCCGTTCAATCTGATGCAGCTCAAGGTGATCCAGGAAGTCATCTCCCTGACGGTCTTCTCGATCATCGTATTGTTTGTCTTCAAGGGCCAGCCTCTTCAGTGGAACCACCTGGCTGCCTTCGCCTGCCTCGTCCTCGCTGTCTTCTTCGTTTTTCTAAAGTAATTCGGTCGGGCCTTCCACCAGGCCCTCGCGCGGCCCGACCGTCCGTCATGCAGGGCCAGATCCGGCATCTTAAAGACTGTGCTGTTGCAAAAAATCCTCGAAGCGGGGGCGGTAGCTGTCCGTGACGGGAATGAGACGGCCGGCGACAATCACATCGCCGTCACGGGTGACGCTGTCGATGTGTTCGAGCGAAACGATGAATGAGCGGTGGACGCGCAGGAAGGCATCGCCGGGGAGTTGATCCTCCATGTTTTTCATCGTGCTGTGGGTGACGAGCGGCTGCTTCTCAGAAGCCAGGTGCACCAGCACATAGTCTTTCATTCCCTCTACGTACAGGATATCAGCCAGTTCCACCTTGCGAAGATGACCGTCCACCTTCAGGAAGAATGAAGACGGAGCGGACCCTTGCGCCACAGTGCGGACATCCTCGCGAGCGAACCATTGCTGCGCTTTTGTTGCGGCTTCCAGGAATTTCTGGTATCGGATGGGTTTGAGCAAATAGTCCAGCGCCGACACTTCGTAGCTCTCGAAGGCATACTGCTTAAAGGCGGTGGTGAAGATGATCCGAGTGCCGGCCGGTACCATGTGCGACAGTTCCAGGCCGTTCAGGTCGGGCATCTGGATATCGAGGAAAACCAACTGCGGCTGCAGGACGGGCAGTTGCGCGAGTGCTTCCATCGAATCGGTAAATGCGCCGGAAAGCGTCAGGAACGGCGTTCGTGCCACATAATTCTCCAGCATCTTCACGGCCAGGGGCTCGTCGTCGACGATAACACATTTGAGCGGGTCCATCACAGCAAATTCTTAAGCCGGATTTCGACACGGTACATACCGTCCACGACAGATTGTTGATATTCGTACCGACCAGGATAGATGAGTTCCAGCCTGCGGCGAAGGTTGACCAGGCCGATGCCCGAACCGCTGCGGTCTTCCGAGCCCTTTTCGAAGAGTGTATTTTCGCAGACGAAACACAAGTCATTCCCTTCACTGTGCAGGTCGATGTGTACCACCGAATCGTTGCGTGCACTCACCCCATGCTTGAAAGCATTCTCAATCAATGAGATAAAGAGTAGCGGGGCAATCATCACCTCGTGGTCTGGCAGCGTCAGCGTACGTTCTACCCGCGTGCGCTCGTTGCAGCGCAAAGCCATCAGGTCGATATAATTCTCCATAAAGGACACTTCGCCAGACAGCGGCACTGTCTCCGCCTCGCTGTCGTAGAGAGCGTAGCGTAGCGCGTCGCTGAGTTGCCCGATGCGTTCCTGGGCCTGGTCCGGGTCGATCTGCGTGAGCGACGAGATGTTGTTGAGCGTGTTGAAGAGGAAATGCGGGTTGAGCTGGTTCTTGAGCCAGGTCAGTTCCGCCTCTGTGCTCTTGCGGCGCTCTTCTTCCGCCCGGACCAGTGCCTCGTGGGTCCGGATCACGTAACGGGCGCCAACCGCCAGGAGGATAACCAGGCATTCAACGATAAACATCATCAGAATGCTGACGGCGTAGATGGCCCACAACTTGTCGGCACCGAACTGGTCGATAACTTCCTGCGGGAATGTTAGCGGCTGGTGCGGGAGATATTGCCACAGGTTCCATGCAACGAGTAAGAGGGCGTTGGACAAATAGAACCAGGCAGGCTTTCCACCGAAAAGGTATTTCGGCACCAGAAAGAAAAAGTTCAGGAAATACAGGATACAAAGCGGCAGTACGACAGCCCCCGTTGCCTTGAGCACAGTAAATGCTGGCCCAAAGGATCCGGCTGTCGACCATGTGATCAACGCCGGGGCAAGGAAAACACCCGCCCAGACGATGATCTGGGTGGTGTGAATGATCAATTTCCTGCTGTCACGGGTCTGCATACGGCAAATATAATCATTTTTTGTCATATTACAGGCCGATGACGGAGCCCACACTCTGAGCGGTTGTGGTACTGTTGAGCTGCGTATCGTTCTCAATGGTCCGGCGGGCTTTCTTGGTGGTGTAGTTGCCCTGCTTGCCGAAGCTCCAGCTGATTTGGAAGTTGATGGAAGCCAGGGGAATCCGTGTGGTCATATCCGATGTGAAGCCGCTGCCCCGGGTATGGGACGTCATATTCAACCTGGCTCCTTTGGCGAACGGGACCATGCCGCTGAGGGAAAGGCTCAGCCTGTCGTCCAGGAACGTCTTGGTAAGGCCCAGCATGCCGAGAGACATGCCGCTGGACCACCCCTGCAGGTCAATCTGCCGGCCGGAAGCGATCACATTGGCGCTCAGGCGAAGATCCCAGGGAAGCGTCTGCTGTGCGCCCAGCAGCACGTTGTAATCCCAACCGGCATTTTGCTGGCCCAGTTCCTGGCTGCGCAGGTCGGTATAGCCGAAGCCGCCGTTGAGCATGATGCGCGTCTTGCTGGTGGGGGTCACCATCAGGAAAGCGTTCAAGCTGGTTTTGTTGCTCTTCACGATGTTTCCGTAAGTGGTATTCAGGATGTTGTCGGCACTATAGAAGCTGTAGGCCGAGATACTGTTGCCGGTGATGCTGTGGCGCAGGGTGGCGTTGACCATGACTTTCGGCGAATAGAAGTTGTACACCAGGGAGATGTTGTGGCCGCGTTCGGTATCCAGGTCGGGGTTGCCGTAGCTGCGGGCCATCGGGTCGGAGGTGTCGACGTAGGGATTCAGGTAGGAGATGCCTGGACGGCTGATGCGCATGTTGTAGCTCAGGCCGATGTTCTGCGTGGGGCTCAACGTCCACTGCAGGCTCGCACTGGGCACGAGGTTGCCGTAGTTCACGCCGAAGGCGCCGCTTTCTTTCGAAGATTTGTAATTCTGCCAGGTGTATTCGTATCGTACGCCGGCTTTCAGGTTGAATACGCCATAATTGCCGGTGAGTTCTGCGTAGGCGGCTCCGATGCGGTTGTAGAAGTCGTATTGGAGGCTGCCGAGCGGATTTTCCACGAAAGAGGTACCGTTCCAAAGATAGTCCGTCTGGTCGGAAGAGTTGTGGCGGTGCAGGAATTTCGCTCCTGTCGAGAGACTGTGCTTGCTGCCTAGCGGCGTCGTGAAGTCGAGCTGGACGGTATGGTCGTCGGAACCTGTGCGCCCCACGCTCTTACGGTCCGTGAAATCGAATCCGGGGAGGGAAGCCGCATCGATCAGCGTCATGCTGTTGTTCACGGCGGGCGCACCATTATATTGGTAGCTTAATACCAAGCTGCGGCCCGGCACACCGGCCCAGAGATGCTGATAATCCGCACTGACGGAAATGCTGTTGCGGGTGTTCCGGGTCGTCAGCGTGCCGGTGTAGCTGAAGGGCTCAGTGCCCGGAGCGGCCTGGATGGCAGTGGTAAAGCTGTTTCCGTTCACCATGCCGTAGTGCATATAACCCAGCGTGGCTGACACGAGGTTCAGGCTGTCGATCTCGTAACTGGCGCTGCCGTTGACCATGGCCACGGGAATCTTCATATTCGTGGAGGTGTGGGTCGTGTTGGTGAAACCATTGTCCTGGGCACGGACCAGATCGGTTTCAGTGTGGTTCATCGCATTGTATGAGCCGCTGGCATTCAGGCTCATCGCGAATTTTCCCTTCTGGAGGGCGGCCGTCACGCCGCCGCCGCCGCCCCGGTTCGAGCCGGTCGCCATGACCGTACCATAGAAGCCGTCAGCCATGGAAGAGCCGCCCGTCGCATCTCGGTTGGTGGTGATATTGAGCACGCCGCCCACACCTTCCGCGTCGTATTTCACGCCCGGATTCGTAATGACCTCGATGTTTTTGACCGTACTGGCCGGCATTACTTTAAAAATGGTGGAGGCGTTCTGCGACAACATCTGGTTGGGCTTGCCGTCCACATACACCTGGAAACTGCTGCTACCGTTGACGGTGATGTTGTCCTGGCCATCCACGGAGACCATCGGCACCTTGCGAAGCATGTCAAGCACTGTGGAAGTCTTGGCATCCACGTCGCCGGATACATCGTACGTCATCTTGTCGACTTCCATCTTCACCAGGTTGCGCTGCGCTACGACCACACCGGCCGATAGCATTTCCACGTCGTCCTGAATCAGGATCTCGCCCAGATCGAGCGTATCCTGCTGCCCGGGAATGATGAAACTGCGTCGTGCCGGCTTCCGTCCGATGCCGCTGAACAGCAGTTCATAGGTGCCGGAGCCATCCAGCCGCTGTATGAAGCGGCCTTCCTCGTCGGTCGTCGTATAGGCCACGGGCTTTTCCTGGTTGTTCGCCTGGAAGAACTGCAGCACGGCGGCCGGCTCGCCATCCCGGGTCAGGGAATCCCGGACGACACCGGTCACGATGGTTTTCTGGGCAAAGGTCGGCAGGCTCACCAGCAGGGCCGACAGGAGGATCATTACGCGGGTTTTCATGGCTTTGTGTATTTCTTGGCCACAAAAGTATCCCGCCTCGCGTCTGACGCTTCGTTTTTTCGACGAATCGGCCGGTTTCTTCGACGAAAGGAGCGACGTGGAACGTTACGCCAGCGAGGAGAGGAACTTCTCCCGGTTGACGATGAATCGGATGTGGGTGCCTTCGCCGATGCGTTTGTCGCCTTCGGAAGCGGTAATGCTGAAGGTGAGCTTTCTGCCTTCGATATGGGTCAGGACAGCTGTCGCTGTGACTGTTGCACCAACGGCAGAGGGCTTCAGGTGAGAGACCGATATCTGGCCGCCGACAGTCGTCTCGTCAAGCGACAGGGCGGGTGCCACGGCCAGCATGGCCGCATTCTCCATCAAGGCGATCATCCGCGGCGTTGCAAGCACCTCCATGTCGCCTGATCCTTGCGAAAGGGCTGAATCAACATGAGATACGGTGAGATGACTGGTGTGCGACAGACCTTCTTTCAGGGTGTTGAGCATAAAAATAAAGCCGTTCGGGTATTGATTTGACGAAGATAATAAAAATGCATTAACTTTACAACAAGAATAACCGGACAAACCTTTCAGTGCAATGAAACAGAGCAAAGAACCCTATAGCCCGCCTGCGTGCGACATTCTTGTGCTGCAGTACGGGAGCACCGTCATGACACTGTCCAATCCCAACTCCGCAATCGACAGTGCGGAAGAGGAAGACTGGGGCCTGCTGGGCGGGATCGTCAATTTAATCTAAAGATGAGCCGCCGTATGAAAAAGATTCTCAACCTTTTCGCCGCTGCGGCAATCCTGCTTGCGGCATTTTCCTGCACCAGTGAACTCCATCCAGTCGCACAGACAGGCGACCGCCTGGTCGAATTTACCACAGGGCCTGTCACGAAGACGGTTTTCGGTGAGAAAACAGGGACATCCTATCCTACGCTCTGGACGGGGAACCAATTGGTGGCCCTGTCGCTGAATTTTGGTACCGCCGTGAAATCTTCTGCGCCTGTTTCCACGGATGGCGGCGTCACGGCCCACTTTTCGGCCGAACTTGCCGATGACGCGTCCGGCACCTACCGGATTGCGGCGCTCAGCCCTTTCAAGGCCCTTCCCAGTACAAGCAGTTTCAACAAGAGCGACAAATATGTCCGGTTCGACATCAATGAAGACCAGACTCCGCTCGATGCCTCTGTGGATGAGGCGGTTCAGGTGCTGGTCGCCTACTGTGACGCCGGCACCGCGTTTCCCTCCAGCGTGACGCTGAACTTCAGCCATGTCACCGCCTATGGCCGGATGAGCCTGGCCAACCTGAGTCTTGCCGACGGAGAGCATGTTGACCATATCTCCCTCACTGCCACGCTGGATTGGGCCGGCCGGTTCGACTATTATTTAGAGGACAGCGGCAATCGTCATGCGGGTGACATCAAGGTCAATGCCGGGAAAAAGACCATCACGCTGGACACACAGAAAACGACGGACATCTGGTTCGCCTGCGCTCCGGTTGAGATCGGCGGAACGGCCGTTGAAGTCATCGTCACCACGGACCAGGGCACGAACTATGCCAAGAGCGTTTCTTTCCCCGCCGGCAGGCAGTTCCAGAGCGGTCACGTAGCCAAATTCACCGTCGACATGACGGGCGCCGAGGTCAGCGGGGCCACCGCCTATACGCTGGTTACGGATGTGGCCGATCTCACGCTGGGCAGCGAATGCATCTTCGTAAGCAATGAGGCGGGAAAGGCGGCCGAGTCCATGGGTAACGACACCTATCTTCCCGCCTGCAGTATTACGCTTTCCGGTTCCACCGCCTATGTTCCCACATCCGCCACTTCCGTGGAGGTCTTCACGGTGGCCGACGGTCACGACAGTGGAACCTATGCTTTCCAGTGTTCCTCGGATGGGGAGAAGTACCTGGCTTATGAGGATAAGGCGGAAATGGAAAAGAGAACTTTTTGTGACAGGTACGGCAGCTGGTGTGTCACCGTTTCGGACAAGGGCGACGCGACCATCCGGAACAGGTGGGATCCGGACCGGTACCTCCTGTACAACAGTTCATCCGACAGGTTTACCACATACGTGCCGAGCGCCAGTTACAGCAGCGTGCGCATCTATAAGAAACCCGGCACGGGCAGCGGATCCATCACGCCGAAGGAGCCGGACCATCTGGTGATCAGCAAAGCGACCACTTCTTTCTCCAAGGGAGACGCTTACGTGTTTGATGGAAAGGTGACGCTGGTCTATTCCGATCTGAGCGAGGAAGTTCTTACTTCCGGCTATACGGTCGATGACAGCGCAGTCAACATGAATACGCCCGGCGAGTATCCTGTTTTCTTCACGTACGACGAAGATCCCATCAATGTGGATGGTTACTATGAAATCACGGTGAACGGTTCTGTCGCGTATACCTGGACCCTGGTGAGCGGGGATTTGACGCAAGTCGTGTCAAAAACGGAAAAAACCTATGCCACTTCTGTGACCAAAGGCGGATCCGTCCCCAAGACCTGGACGATCGGGTATGCCTGGCAAGGGGAAAAACATTCGGCGCCGTCATGGGATTCAAGTAAAGGCGTGAAGATCGGTACTGCCAGCAATCCGGTAAGTACCGTCACTTTGACGAGTACTGGATTTTCTTCCTGGCCGGTCACCCGGGTCCGGGTGAACGCTTCACAGGCAGCTTCCGGTTCCGGCAGTGGATCGGTCAGTGTTTCGGTCGGTGGAACCGCCTACACTTGCACCAACGACGCCGGAAACACGCTGAGCGCGAATCCCACGGATTTCATTTTCACAGGCAGCAGTACCGGAACCGTCGTCATCACTATCTCGGAGACCGGTGGTAAAGCCGTCTATATCAAGGAAATCGGCGTCAACGAAGAGGAGTGATCCTCCGCTCCCGGAAAGGGGCGTGGGACATCAGAAGCAGTCGCGCAATATCTCCATGACGTTGCGCGATTTGCCCATTGTGTAGAAATGGACGGCGGGGGCTCCGTGGGCGAGAAGGTCGCGGCACTGGGCGATGCACCAGTCGGTGCCGAGACGGTAAACCGCCTCCTTGTCGTCGCCGACCTGGCGGATGGCCTCGGTGAGTTCCACCGGGATGTCGATGGAGAAAGACTCGGGCAGGAGGGCGATCTGCCGGGCCGTGGAGATCGGTTTCAGGCCCGGTATGATGGGCACGGTGATGCCGGCCGCACGGCAGCGGTCCACGAAACGATAGAATACACTGTTGTCGAAGAACATCTGTGTGATGACCACGTCGGCCCCCGCATCGACTTTCTTTTTCAGGAACTCGATGTCCGTTTCCAGGTTGGCCGCCTCAAAGTGCTTCTCCGGATAACCTCCCACACCAATGCAGAAACTGTCGCCGTTGTCCTGTTCGAAACGGCGGATGGCAGCGACGAGTTCGCTGGCATGCGCATACCCTTCCGGATCAGGGGTGAAGCGCTTTTCTCCGGTCAGTGAATCGCCGCGGAGCGCCATCACGTTCTCAATGCCCATGAATTTGAAATCCTGCAGCAATGCCTCTGTCTCATAGGCAGGTGTGCCGCCACAGATCAGGTGCGGTACCACTTCCACCTGCCAATTCGCCTGGATGGCTGCGCAGACAGCCACGGCGCTCACGCGGTTGCGCACCACGCGACGGGCAAAAGAGCCATCTGGCTGTGGCTCGTAGCGAAATTCGTCGCGGTGCGTGGTGACGTTGATATACCGGGGCTTGAATTCCATCAGCGGAGCGATGCTGTCGAGGAGTTCCTCCTTGCGGATGCCGGTCATCGGCGGTACGATTTCGAGGGACGGAAACGGCTTGGCGCCGCTGCGGAGCATGTCGGAGATTTTCATATCAGATGGGATAGGTAGAGCCGCGCCTCTTCGGGTGAGAACCCGCGGGCGGCAGCGTAACGGTCGTATTGGGCCTGGCTGATGTGGCGGATGTCGGGATATCCGGCTTCGGGATGCACGAGCACCAGGCCGCAGATGGAAGCAGCGGGGCGCATGGCACAGGTTTCCGTGAGCGTGATGCCGAGAGAACCGGCGTCAGGCAACAGGCGCAGGATGTCGCGCTTGACGCTGTGGTCGGGGAAGCTGGCATAGCCGGCAGCGGGCTTGGCCACTTTCACGCCAGCTTTCCGGATGCGGGAAGCCAGCTGCAAATCCAGCCATTTGGACGCCGCTTCGGCCAGGGTCACTTTCACGGCGCGGCGCAGCATCTGCTCGTATTCGTTGTGGCAGGCTTCGCAGGAGCAGCCTTCGGGATGTCGCTCGGCGTCGTGCACGCTGAGGGCGAAGAGACCCAGCGGACCGCTGCCCGCGGCCGGCACGAAATCGGCCAGCGAGCGACCAGCACCTTCTTCCTGCCGCAACATGGGCAGCAGCGTATCGGCATTGAGCCGGATGGCATCGCCTTCGCGAGAAGCGTCGAAAAACTTCAGGGACAGGCGGATATGGAATTCCGGGCGCTGTTGGGCCCGGTCGAGCAGGGCCTGGGCCTCGGCTACCAGTTCCGGTGCCTCTTCTCCTTTGAGACCCCAGGTCATCCGGAAGATCCGGTCGTCAAATAGCGGCAATACTTCGGACAGCGGTACTTCGCAAGGACCGATGTCGCTAAAATCGTATTCACCTGGCTTGAGATAGCTCTCGGGGGCGAAATCACTTCTGGGAGCGGCCGGCTCGCTGGTCGGCTTCTCGCGGTAATACAGCGTGCGAAGGTGCGCCTGGGCCGCATGCTGCTGCTGTTCGAAGGCGGCACGGTCGGCCAGGAGGCGCTTGGCCAGGACGGCATTGGCGGAGGCATCCGGCGAATAGAATACGTGGTCGTAAAGCGGGGCCAGTTTGACAGCGGTATGCAGGGCGGAGGTGGTGGCGCCGCCGATGAACAGCGGCGTGTCAAGGCCGCGGGCGGCCATTTCCCGGCAAAGCTCCTCCATCTGGAAAAGCGACGGGGTGATGAGGCCGCTGACGCCGATAAACGAGGCGTGGTGCTCTGCAGCGGCTGCGAGGATGGCCTCTTTCTCTACCATCACGCCCAGGTCGATGACTTCGAATCCGTTGCAGCGCAGCACGATGCCCGTGATGTTCTTGCCGATGTCGTGTACGTCGCCCTTGACGGTGGCGTGGATGACGACGGGACGGCTGGCCGTTTCCTCCGTGCCGGCAGCCATGTACGGTTCCAGGATGGCCACGGCGTCTTTCATCACCTTGGCGGACTTGACCACCTGCGGCAGGAACATCTTCCCGGCGCCGAACTGGTCGCCGACCTGTTCCATGCCGGCCATCAGCGGTCCTTCTATGACCTTGACGGCCGAACCCAGCGCATCGAGGCAGCGCAGCACGTCGCCCTGCAGGTCGGCGGCCTTGCCGGCCACCAGGTCGGCGCTCAGCTGCGCTTCGGGCGACAGCACGGCGGTGGCTTCCTGCGGCGCTGCGCCCTGCTCCTTCAGGGCCAGATAACTGGCTGCCAGCGCAGTCAGGCGTTCTGTGGCTTCGGCATCGCGGGCGAGGACCACATCTTCGGCCGCTTGCCGCAGCTGCGGCTCGATGCTGTCGTAGGGCTTGAGCTGTGCCGGATTCACGATGGCCATATCGAGGCCTGCACGGATGGCGTGATAGAGGAATACGGTGTGCATGGCGGCACGCACGGGCTCATTGCCACGGAAGGCGAACGAGAGGTTCGAAATGCCGCCGGAGGTATAGGCACCCGGCAGGTTTTGCTTGATCCAGCGCACGGCTTCGATGAAATCGATGCCGTAACGGTCATGCTCAGCGATGCCGGTACCGACCGAGAGCACGTTGACGTCGAAGATGATTTCCTGCGGCGGAATGCCGGCCGCCGTGAGCAACCGGTAGGCCCGTTCACAGACGGCGATCTTGCGCGCATAGGTCGTTGCCTGACCCTCTTCGTCGAAAGCCATCACCACCATGGCGGCGCCGAGGCGGCGGATTTCGCGTGCCTTGTCCAGGAAGGCGGTTTCGCCTTCTTTCAGGCTGATGGAGTTGACGATGCACTTGCCCTGGGCGTTCTTGAGTCCGGCCAGGATGCAGTTCCAGTCGGAAGAGTCGATCATCAGGGCGGCCCGGGCCACGGCGGGATCGTTCTGTATCTGGCGGACGAAGCGTTCCATGGCGGCAGGGCCGTCAAGCATGGCGTCGTCCATGTTGATGTCGATGATGTCGGCGCCACCGGCAATCTGGTCGGCAGCTACCAGCAGGGCGGTGTCGTAGTCACCGGCAGCGATGAGACGGGCGAACTTGCGCGAGCCCGCCACGTTGGTGCGTTCGCCGATGAGGGCGAAATTGTTGTGCTCCACATCGAGCGTGACGGACTGCAATCCGCTGACCCGTAGGAGATTGTCTGGCCCCTGAAAAGGACGGGGCGCGATATGCGCGACCGCTTCCTGCTCGGCAGCAATGTGCTCCGGCGTGGTACCGCAACAGCCGCCCACGATGTTGACCAGCCCGCCGGCGGCCATCTGGCTGACAGCGACCGCCATCTTTTCCGGCGTTTCGTCGTAGAGCCCCATCTCGTTGGGGAGGCCGGCGTTGGGGTAGCAGATGACCGGCACATCGCAGAAACCGGCCACTTGTTCGATCAGCGGCAGCAGCTCTTCGGCGCCCAGCGAGCAGTTGAGGCCGAAAGCCGTCAGGGGATAATGCCGCACGGCCGTGTAAAATGCCTGCAGGCTCTGTCCGGTCAGCGTGCGTCCGGCACGGTCGCCGGGCGAAACGGAGACGATGACGGGGAACCCCCAGGCCACGCGGCAGACAGCATACAAGGCTGCCTTGGCGTTCAGCGCGTCAAAGCAGGTTTCGATGAGCAGCAGGTCGACGCCGCCCTCGATGAGCGCTTCGACTTGCTCCTGGTAGACAGCGGCCAGGCTGTCGAACGACATTGCGCGAGCCACTCCGTCCGCAAGGTCGGTAGCCAGGGTCAGGGACTTTGACGTAGGGCCGATGCTGCCGGCCACCCAGATCTTGCGGTCGGCGCGATCTGCTTCGGCACGGGCGATACGGGCACCGGCGCTGGCCAGCGCCGCGGCCTGGTCTTCCAGTCCGTATTCCCGCTGGGAGATACGGTTGCTGCTGAAAGTGTTGGTTTCGATGATATCGGCACCGGCGGCAATATAGGCTCGGTGAATCTCGGCGACAGTCTCGGGTGCGGTGAGGTTCAGGTGATCGAAGTTGCCGCTCAAGCCGCGGCGCTGCAGGAGGGTTCCTGTAGCGCCGTCAAGCAGCAGGATCCGCTCCCGCATCGCCTTCCGGATATCATCGTTCGTTTTCACGCCGCAAAAATACTATATTTTATCCAAAGCCTGCGACAGGTCCGCAATGAGGTCGTCAATATGTTCGGTGCCGATCGACAGGCGGACGGTGCTGTCGTAGATGCCCTGCTGGGCTTTCTCTTCGGATGTCAGCTGGGAGTGGGTGGTGGTCGAAGGATGGATGACCAGGGATTTGACATCCGCCACATTGGCCAGCAGCGAGAAGATCTGAAGGCTGTTGATGAAGCGGAAGGCTTCTTTCTGCCCGCCTTTGATTTCAAAGGTAAAGATCGACCCGGCGCCGTTCGGGAAATAGCGCTGGTAGGTGGCGTGGTCCGGATGACTCTTCAGCGAAGGATGGTTGACTTTCGCCACTTTGGGATGCTTCACCAGGAAATCCACGATTTTCAGCGCATTGGACACCTGCCGCTCCACACGGAGCGAGAGCGTTTCAAGTCCCTGCAGCAGGATGAATGCCGTGATGGGGCTGATGCTGGCGCCCGTATCGCGCAGCAGCACGCAGCGTGCGCGGGTCACGAAGGCCGCAGGACCGGCCAGGTCTGCGAAGATGACACCGTAATAGCCGCTTTCCGGCTTTGTGAACTGCGGAAACTTGCCGGAAGCCCGCCAGTCGAACCTCCCGCCGTCCACGATCACGCCGCCCAGCGCGGTGCCATGGCCGCAGATGAATTTGGTGGCGGAGTGGACCACGATGTCGGCACCGTGTTCAATCGGCCGGATCAGATAGGGTGTGCCGAAGGTATTATCGACCACCAGCGGAATCTGGTGCTTGTGGGCGATGGCTGCTACGGCGTCGATGTCGATGAGGTTGCTGTTCGGATTGCCCAGCGTTTCAATATAGAGGGCTTTGGTGTTAGGTTGGATGGCCTTCTCGAAGTTGCTGAGGTCGGACGGATCCACGAAGGTAGTGGTGATGCCGTAGGGGATGAGCGTATGCTGCAGCAGGTCGAAGGTGCCCCCGTAGATGGTCTGGGCGGCGACGATGTGGTCGCCGGCACCTGCCAGGTTGAGGATGGCATAGGTGATGGCGGCGGCACCCGAAGCGACGGACAGTGCGGCCACCCCTCCTTCCAGCGCGGCAATGCGCTGTTCGAAAACGGTCTGTGTCGGGTTGGTGATGCGGCCGTAGATATTCCCGGTCTTGCTCAGGTCAAAACGGGCGGCAGCCTCTTCCGCGTCAGGGAAAAGATACGCGGTGGTTAAATATACAGGTACTGCCCGAGCGTCGGTCACAGGGTCGGCCTGTTCTTGTCCAACATGCAGCTGCAGGGTTTCGAAGTGGAGTTTCTGGGTTTCCATGGTGATTGGTTTTGGTTGCAAAATTAGGTAATATGGATTTTTCGGACAAGAAACAGCGAAAAATAAGAAAATACATCCAATTTGAATGGAAAACATAGAATAAATGAAGAAACGGCGGCTCATTATTAGGAACGGGTAGAAAAAACGGCTGTGATCCGGTTTATGGATTCTTTCAACGTTCAAATGTTTGCTTTCCTTGTTCAAATGCCTCCTCTCTGTTTGGAAAGAGAGGGTTTTCTGTATAAGTTTGTAAGGAGAAATAATCTAATCCATTATAATATGAAGAAAATCTCTGTTTTACTGATGGCAGTTCTCTGCACCCTTTCCCTGTTCGCGCAGCCGAAGCTGCGTCCCGACAACATCGAAGACGTCATCAAGGCGATGACGCTGGAAGAGAAGGCTACCTTGCTGGTAGGTGGCGGCTGGGGCTCTATGACCGCCGGTTCCATGACGGCTTCGAGTGAAACGCTCGTTTCCGGTGCCGCCGGCACGACCCGCCCGGTAGAGCGCCTCGGCATCCCGGTGACCGTCCTCGCCGACGGCCCTGCCGGCCTCCGCATCAATCCGACCCGTCCGGGCACGGACAAGACCTTCTACTGTACCGGATTCCCGGTGGGCACCGTGCTCGCCTCGACCTGGAACACCGCCCTGGTGGAGGAACTGACCACCGCCATGGGAAACGAAGTGAAGGAATACGGCGTCGACGTGCTGCTGGCTCCGGGCCAGAACCTGCACCGCAACCCGCTCTGCGGCCGTAACTTCGAGTATTTCTCCGAGGACCCGCTGCTCTCCGGCAAGATGTCTGCTGCTTATGTGCGTGGTGTCCAGAGCAACGGGGTGGGCGTGAGCATCAAGCACTACGCCGCCAACAGCCAGGAAGTGAACCGTCAGCAGAATGATTCCCGCATCAATCCCCGCGCCCTCCGCGAACTCTACCTGAAGGGCTTCGAGATTGCCGTCAAGGAATCCGATCCATGGACCGTGATGAGCTCCTACAACAAGATCAACGGCACCTTCACCCAGCAGAGCCGCGACCTGCTGACCACCATCCTGCGCGACGAGTGGGGCTTCAACGGCATCGTAATGACCGACTGGGGCAACAAGGAAGGCACCGTGGCCGCAGTCAATGCTGGCAATGACCTGATGGAACCCGGCATGCAGAACGAGATAGACCGCATCGTCGCCGGTGTGAAAGATGGCCGCATCTCTGAAGAACAGCTGAACACCAACGTTCGCCGCATGCTGGAATACATCGTCCGCACCCCGCGTTACCAGGGCTACAAATACTCCAACAAGCCGGACCTCAAGGCGCATGCCAACCTGGTCCATGAGGCGACGGCCGAGGGTCTCGTGCTCCTCGAGAACAATGGTGTGCTCCCGCTCAAGGACGTGAAGAAGGTGGCGCTCTACGGCACCGGTTCGTACGATTTCATCGCCGGCGGCACGGGCTCCGGCAACGTGAACAAGGCGTATGTCCGCAATGTGGCCGAGGGCTTTAAGGCCAATGGCCTCGAGGTGGATGCCGATATCCAGACCTGGTATGAACAGTATATCACCTTCACCAAGACGCAGCTACGCAACAATGCTCCCGACAATGGCCTGGGCATCCTGCTGGGCGACCCGGTGGTTCCTGAAATGGAAATCTCCCGCGCGTTCATCGCGAAGAAGCAGCCCGTTACCGATATCGCTGTCCTGACGATTACCCGCAATGCCGGCGAGGGTGACGACCGCAAGGCCGCCGACGGCGACTGGACCCTGACGGGCCTGGAGCGTGAACTTATGCAGACCCTGGCCGACGTGTATCACGCAGCCGGCAAACAGTTCGTCGTGGTGCTCAACATCGGCGGTGTCATCGAGACGGCTTCCTGGAAGCACATTCCCGATGCCGTGTTGCTGGCCTGGACGCCGGGTCAGGAAGGTGGCCTTGCCGTGGCCGACGTGCTCTGCGGCGCCGCCTATCCTTCGGGCAAACTCCCGATGACCTTCCCGGTGAGTTATTTCGACATCCCTTCCTCTTTCAACTTCCCGCACAACTACAATGGCGGCAATTCCATCGATTTGGCTGCTTTGCTCGGTGGCGGCAACATGCGCCGCAGAATGCTCAAGGACGTGGACTACACCGACTATGCCGAAGGTATCTGGGTGGGCTACCGCTACTTCCAGACAGCCGGCAAGGAGGTCTCCTATCCGTTCGGCTATGGCATGAGCTATACGACGTTCGCTTATACTCTTCCTTCTGTCAAGGTCGCGAAGGACGGTACGGTGACCGCCACGGTCACGGTGACCAATACCGGCAGCGCGGCAGGCAAGGAAATCGTGGAAATCTATGTGACAGCTCCCGACGGTGGTCTTGTCAAACCGGTGTATGAACTCAAAGGCTTTGCCAAGACGAAGGAACTCGCTCCGGGTGCCTCCCAGACGCTGGCCATCACCATCGATCCGTACACCCTGGCATCGTTCAACGAAGTGACTTCCGCTTGGGAGACCGCTGCCGGTACGTACACAGTCCACTTCGGCGCTTCCGCTGCCGACATCCGCGGCAAAGCTTCGTTCAAGCTGGCCAAGCCGCAGAGCTGGCCCGTCCACCGCGCCCTTCTCCCTGCCGAACCCGTCAAGGAGATCGCTGTGAAATAATCTCGGACTTATCCCGGCATCTATACGCTGTCCGGCCAGGAAATCTTCGTGATTTCCTGGCCGGACTTGTTTGCTGGCCGTTGCCGGTTTTGTTCTTTACCGGATTCTTCGTACCTTCGTAAACCAAAAATCGCACGCCCGTTGCTGCCGGTCCGGAATTCTCACATCATTCGCCATA
>Ga0265298_10000707_pt1 | contig 48509 bp, 48 predicted proteins | sample AusTroGonzalo_MG_3_FD_193486 | JGI IMG/M metagenome (GOLD analysis project Ga0265298, IMG submission 193486) | Bovine rumen microbial communities from tropical cattle in Woodstock, Queensland, Australia - Gonzalo_01 | ecosystem: Host-associated > Mammals > Digestive system > Stomach > Rumen ...
GGCCGCCAGATTGCACCACGTCTCGCCGGTCGCCTCCTTCATCAGGTGCTCGTAGAGCTGTGCGGCCTTGACCTGCTTACTGTCGCGCGCGAGGATCTGTCCATAAGCGTAGCCGGCTTCCAGATAAAGGGTGCGCATGTCATCGGGCGGAACGGTAAACAGCCTGAAGAACGCATCGTATATCCTCATGCATTCCGCCTTGCCGTTCGGGCCTTGGCTGAAGTAGCCATTCGCAACCTCAAGACGAGAGGCCCAATACTTGCTGCCGCGATCCGGCAGGGCTGCGATCTTTCTTTCGGCCTCTTCAAACCTGCCGAGCGAAATCATTCCGCGAATCTCGAGCGCGAACAGGTCGGCCTCCGACTCGGGCCATTGTGACTTGATTGAAGCGATCAGCGACTCGGCGATATCTGGATATCCGGAATTGACCAGAGCCTCGGCATAGGCGATTTCATCCGAACAATCCGGCCTCTGCGCCCAAAGCGGAGCAGAAGCAGATGCGGCGACCATGCAACCCAGAAGGCATGCCAGTCTGGAATTCATGGCACCACGCAGGCGAGGCTACTTAGAGAAGCGCCCGCACCGCATCGACGGCGTCGGCAGGCGCGACCATACGCGTCTGAGACTTGTCCTCGCTGCGGCGCTTTATTTCCACTCCTCCGTTCGCAAGCCCCTTCGCCCCGACCACAACGCGAACAGGGAATCCGATGAGATCTGCGTCCTTGAACTTCACGCCCGGCCTCTCGGCACGGTCGTCGACGATCACATCGACGCCAGCAGCCTCCAGCGCAGCCTCGAGGTCGTCCGCGATCTTTGCGACATCGGGCTGATCCGGATCCAGAAGCTCCACAACGACCTGGTATGGTGCGACCGACGACGGCCACACTATGCCGTCCTTGTCGTGGCTCTGCTCGATGATCGCCTGCAAGGTGCGGCTCACGCCGACACCATAGCAGCCCATGATCATCGTCTTCTCCTCGAGGCTGTCGTTCTTATAGACCGCCTTGAACGCGTCCGTATACTTAGTACCGAGCTTGAACACCTGACCGACCTCAATGCCGCGCCTGATTGCGATGGGCTTGCCGCAGTGCGGACAGAAGTCGCCCTCCTTGACGACGGTCAGGTCGGCGAAGTCCGCATCGCCGAGCTTCGTATCGCGGGCCAGGTCCACGCCCTTCAGATGGTATTCGTCCTTGTTCGCGCCGACGATTCTGTTATTCGCGCCCTTGAGCGACATGTCCGCTACGATGCGCAACGACGCGTCCGCGGGATTCACAGGCCCGACAAATCCGGCGTTCGCGCCTGTCGCGGCAAGCACCGTCTCGAAGTCCGCCAGCGCGACGGACTTCGCGCCGAGGAAGCGTCTCAGCTTGACGTCGTTGACGTCGCGGTCGCCAGGCACGCACACCATCACTGGCTTGCCGTCAGCCACATACACAAGCGACTTGACGAAAGCCTCGGGGGACAGCCCCATAAACGCCGCAACCTGCTCGATGGTTTTTGCACCGGGGGTAGCGACCTCCTCGACGGAGGCCGACTCGCCAGAATCCTGCGCACCGCCGGACATGCGCTCCGCCTTCTCGAGGTTCGCCGCGTAGCCGCATCCCTCACACCAGGCTATGCCGTCCTCGCCGGCATCCGCCAGCACGTGGAACTCGTGCGTCAGGCTGTCGCCCATGTCACCGCCGTCAGCCTGGACAGGAACGGCCTTCAGCCCGCAACGTCCGAATATCCTCTTGTAGGCCTCGTACATCGTCCAGTAGCTCTTGTCGGCGCCATCCGCGTCGACATCAAAGGAGTATGCGTCCTTCATGAGGAACTCCTTCGAGCGCATTAGCCCGAACCTCGGACGCGTCTCGTCACGGAACTTCCACTGCATCTGGTAGATCGTGAGAGGCAGCTGGCGGTACGAGCTTACGATTCCCTTCGCGATGTCCGTGAACACCTCTTCCGCCGTAGGCCCAAGCGCAAATTCATGCTCCGCGCGATCGCGAAGCTTGAACATGTTCGGACCCATCGTGTCCCACCTGCCGGTCGTGCGCCACAGCTCGGAAGGCTGAAGTACCGGAGTCACGACCTCCTGTGCGCCCGCACGGTCCATCTCCTCACGGACGATCTGCTGTATCTTCCTTAGAGTCCGCATGCCGAGCGGCAGGTATGCGTAGAGACCTGCCGCCACCTTGCGGGCAAGGCCTGCGCGGATCAGCAGCTTGTGGGAATCTATCTCTGCGTCGCCGGGATTTTCCCTGAGCGTCTGTATGAGGGTCTTTGTCCACTTCATTGTATGGCTGTCCTTATCGCGCTTATTCCTTGGGCAGAAGCTTCTCCTGTCCGTTCATGTAGGGCCGCAGTACCTCTGGAATCGTTACCGAGCCGTCCGCGTTCTGGTGCTGCTCAAGAAGCGCGACCATTAGACGCGGCAGAGCGACTCCCGAACCGTTGAGCGTATGCACGAGCTTCGTCTTGCCGTCCGTGTCCTTGAAGCGGCAGTTCAGGCGACGCGCCTGATAGTCGGTGAAGCAGCTGCAGGAGCTGACCTCCAGCCACTGCTGCTCGCCCGGTGCCCAAAGCTCAAGGTCGTAGCACTTGGCCGCCGAGAAGCCCATGTCTCCGCTGCAGAGCTGAAGCACGCGATAGTGCAACCCAAGCCCCGTCAAGATCGCCTCGGCCTCGCCGACCAGAACCTCAAGCTGCTGGAATGAAGTGTCGGGATGTACGAAGTTGACCATCTCGACCTTGTCGAACTGATGTACGCGCAGCATTCCGCGTGTCATCTTGCCCGCGCTGCCGGCCTCGCGGCGGAAGCACGGCGTGTAGGCCGTGAGCTTGATCGGCAGATCCTTCGCCTGGAGAATGTCGTCGCGATAGTAGTTCGTAACGGGGACCTCGGCAGTCGGTATCAGCCAGAAGTCGTCGATCTGGCAGTGGTAGAGATCTTCGGCGAACTTCGGCAGCTGGCCCGTACCCGTCATCGAATCGGAGTTCACGACGAACGGCGGCAGCATTTCGGTGTAGCCCTGAGTCTGGCAATGGACGTCGAGCATGTACTGTATCAAGGCCCGCTGAAGCTTCGCGCCCTGGCCGAGGATTATCGGAAAGCCCGTGCCCGTAAGCTTGACGCCGCGCGGAAAATCGAATATGCCGAGTTTCTCGCCTACGGCCATGTGGTCAAGAATCTTGAAGTCGGGATCCTTCCACTCGCCGACCTTTCTTACCACGACGTTGGCGGAGCTGTCCATGCCCGTCGGAATCTCCGGCGCGGGAATATTCGGAATCATCAGCAGAGTCTCGCGAAGATCGTGCTCGACCGTCGCAAGCTCGCGGTCGATCTCTGCTATGCGATCGCCGACCTTGCGCATCTCGTCCTTCGCGGCGGCAATGTCGCCGCCCTCCTTCGCGATCTTGCCGATCTCCTTCGACGCGGCGTTGCGCTTCGCCTTCAGCGTCTCGGTCTCGCCGACCAGCGCACGGCGCTTGGCATCCAGGTCGCGAGCCTTCTCCAACGTCGCCTTCTCCACGCCGCGGCGCGCAAGCGCTGCTGCTGTCGAATCGAATTCATCCCTCAGTTTCTTTATGTCGATCATGTTCTAGGCCTCTTTCCGGCAGATTCAATATTCATGTTATTATACCAAAATCGCATTGTCCCTATGCCTCCAGGGCTCCGGTCAGCTCGGACACGGAGGCGAATCCGTGACGTTCACAGTATTCCGCTATGCCGTCGCATACCCTTGCGGCGGTCGACGGATCCGTAAAGGTCGCCGTACCTACCGCGACTGCGGTCGCCCCTGCGAGCATGAGCTCTATGGCGTCCGCCGGCTCATACACTCCTCCCATAGCCAATATCGGCAAATCAGTCGCCTTGTGGGCGTCGTAAACGAGCTTCACGGCGACAGGATGCACGCACCGGCCCGAGAGCCCGCCTGACCTGTTGGCGAGAACCGGCCTTCTGCGCTCCACGTCTATGACCATCGCAGGTATCGTGTTTATCATGGAAAGCGCATCCGCCCCGCCGTATTCGCACGCCTTCACGTAAGGACGCACATCGGGGACGTTCGGGGCCAGTTTCACGATCAGCGGCAGGGTGGTCTTCTCTCGCACTGCGGCGACCAAACGGCGCAGCACTTCGGGATCCTGCCCGAAGGTGTGGCCGCCCTCCTTGACGTTGGGGCAGCTCACGTTGCATTCTATGGCGCCTATGACGGAACGTCCGCCGGACGAGGCGGCCTCTGTAAGCAGCCGTGCGACCTCGGCGTATTCCTCTACGCTGCCTCCCCATATGTTGACTATCATCGGCGGCGCATCCTTCACCGCCTCCATGTAGTGAGGAACCGTGATGTCCAGGAAATGCCCGATCCCCGTGCCCTGCAGCCCTATGGCGTTGACGAGGCCGCCGAAGACCTCGCAGTGGCGGGGCATGGCGTTGCCAGGCCACGGATCGAGCCTTATTCCCTTCGCCGTGACGGCGCCCAGCTTCGAAAAGTCGACGGCCCCGACGTATTCGAAGCCATAGCCGAATGTTCCGCTGGCGGTGGCCACCGGGGTGGACATCTTGAGTCCTCCGAGATCGACGCTCAATCCAACCATCGGTTCACTCCCACAAAAGGTCTTCGGCCCTGAACACGGGCCCCTCCACGCAGCAACGCGAATTGCCGCGGACGGTCTTCTGTATGCACGCGTAGCATGCGCCCACGCCGCAAATCATATGGCGGTCCATCGATATCCAGCCTCGCGATCCGGTGCCCGTCGCCCGCATGGCGACGGCCCTAAGCATCGGATCTGGGCCGCACGCGAAAAGCTCGAACCTTCCGCCCTTCTCGCGTATGCGCACAAGCTCGTCATCCAGAGGATCGGTCACAAGCCCCTTCACGCCCTCGCTGCCGTCGTTTGTCGCGAGATGGACGCCCACGCCTAGTGCGCGGAACCGATCCACCGCGAGCAGATCGGCCTTTGTGCGTCCGCCGATGAACACTTCAACGGCGTCGTGTCCCGAGGCCTTGAGCGCACGGGCCAGAAAATGGAGCGGCGCGACGCCATAGCCTCCGCCGACAAGAAGCGCGATGCCTTCGCACTTCACCGGAAAGCCCCGTCCGAGCGGCCCCATGACGCAGACAGTCTCGCCTGGCTTCGCCTGGTTGAGCGCCAGCGTTCCGCGTCCTACCGTCTTGTACAGAATGTACACCCTGCCGTCTGCGGCATCGAACACGCTGAATGGACGCCTCAATGCGCTCGGCTCCAGCGACGGAACGCGCACATGGACGAACTGACCCGGAACGAGTTCGGCGGCGAGCTCCGGCGAATCCAATACAAGGCGCCGGTATCCGGCGCCCATATCGGAATGAGCAACGACTGTCGCAGGATGGTCGCGCACCGTCAGCCGACCTTCTTGACCACGCTCGTGCAGGCCTTAAGAACGCCCGCCACGTCCGCCAGGTTGGACGGTATTATCATCGTATTGTTCGTCTTGGCGAGGTTGCCGAACTGGGAAAGGTACTGCTGGGCGAGCTGCATGTTGACGGATTCAAGTCCGCCCTTGGCGTTGATGGCCTCTGCGACCTTGGCGATGCCTGTCGCCTGCGCTTCCGCCACGAGAAGAATCTCCTTGGCGCGGCCTTCGGCCTCGTTTATGCGGCGGGCCCTCTCGCCCTCGGAGAGCGCGATCGCCTGCTGCCTTTCGCCCTCGGCCCGGTTGATCTTCGACTGCCTCTCGCCCTCGGACTCCGCGATCATGGCGCGCTTCTCGCGCTCTGCGCGCATCTGCTTCTCCATGGCGTCGCGTATCGACTGCGGCGGCGTGATATTCTTTATCTCGTAGCGGGTCACCTTGATGCCCCACGGATCGCTGGCCTTGTCCACGGCGGAGACGATCGCCGCGTTGATCGCGGTGCGCTCCTCGAACGAACGGTCGAGGTCGAGCTTGCCCATCTCGGAACGCATCGTCGTCTGTGCGAGCTGGGTGGTGGCGAAGAGGTAGTTTCCGATTCCATAGCTGGCCTTCGCCGGATCCATCACCTGCATGTAGAGTATTCCGTCCACCGAGACGGCGATGTTGTCCTTGGTTATGCACTCCTGGGGCGGCACGTCTATCGCCTGCTCCTTCAGCGTATGCTTGTACGCCACGCGGTCGAAGAACGGGATGAGTATGTGGAACCCCGCGTCAAGCGTGCAGCGATAGCGCCCCAGGCGCTCCACTATGTACGCAGTCTTCTGCGGCACGATGACCGCAGTCTTCATTATCGCGACTAGCACTATGAATGCGACTATCGCGAAAAAAACCAAACCTCCGCTTACCATGTTTGCCTCCTTTTTTTGTTTGACTTCAGATCTTCTCGACCTTCATGGTCAGATTGTGCCGCGAAACGACGCGGACGTCAGTTCCCGCGGCAATCGCCGAGTCGGCCTCTGCCGTCCACTCGGCGTCGCCCACCATGACCCGTCCCGTAAGAGGCGGATCTATCGCCACGGTCACCTTGCCGAGGCGTCCGGCGTCTTCGTTCTCGAAGTTGGAGTCGGCCGTCTCGACCTTGCCGGCGAACACCTTGCGGACCCGGCTCCTCAAAAAGACCAGATAGAGAATCGAGAACGCGGAGAACGACGCCAGCTGCCACGTCAGGTCGAACGCCTCGCCGAACGCAAAACGGCAAAGCCCCACCGTAGAGGCTGAAAGTCCGAAGAAGAATATGACGAACCCGGGCGCCATCAGCTCCATGAGCATCAGTATCGCACCCAGATACATCCAAAGCCACGCACAGGAGAGAAAGTTCATTTTGAAGTGTCCTTTATGTCAGTTATGGTCGCACCGGGAAAGATCGCCAGCAGTTCGTTCAGCTTCGGGTCGTCAAGCATGTCCTGCCTGACAGTACGCTTCGGCGCCTGTTCTGACGCAGCCGGGCGCGGCAGGGCGACATCTATGTTTTCGCCTACGCCGTCGCTGCGCAAGGCCCTCACCGCGCGCATCAGCTCCTCGACCGTCGCCGTCGTCGCTATGCGGGAAGCCCTTATCAGCGACATCTCTATAAGCGTCCTTACGCTTAGCACGTAGCGAAGCTTGTCCTCCATGTCGGCGATCTGGTCACATACTCGAAAGACCCTTCCGGCGTCTACGGACTTCGCTTGCTCGACCAGGACCTTTATCTGGTCGGGTGTAGCGGTCAGCGACTTCGAGTTCGGCCCCAGCGCCTGCACGACAACAAGGTTCCTGAAGTGCTGGAGAAGCTCGCCGGCAAGCCTGCGCATGTTCTTGCCCGCCGAGTCGAACATCTCTATCGAAGACAGTATGCCCGCCGTATCGCCCGAGAGTATCGCGCCCGCAAGAGACTCCAGCGCGGAGCGCGAAACCAGACCGAACACGCCGAGCGCATCCTCTTCGGTCACCTTGTCGCCCCTGAATGATATCAGCTGGTCCAGTGACGACAGCGCATCACGCATGCCGCCCTCGGCCCCTCTCGCAATGGCTAGAAGCGCGTCCTCCTCGGCCGAGATCCCCTCGCGTCCGCAGACATGGCGCAGCCTGGCCACTATGTCATTCGTCTGTATGCGCCTGAGGTCGAAGCGCTGGCAGCGCGATATTATCGTCGGCAGCACCTTGTCGCCTTCGGTGGTCGCGAATATGAACCGGACGTGCGGCGGCGGCTCCTCCAGCGTCTTGAGCAGCGCGTTCCACGCGGCATTGGAGAGCATGTGGCACTCGTCCACTATGTATATCTTGAAGCGCGATGTCGCCGGCTTGAACTCCACGGACTCGATGATCGGCTTTACGTCGTCCACCTTGTTGTGGGACGCGGCGTCAAGCTCCGTGACGTCCAGCGAACGCCCGGCCGCTATCTCGCGGCAGTTCACGCACTCTCCGCATGGTTCCACGCCCTTTGGGTTCAGGCAGTTCAGCGCCTTGGCGAATATACGCGAGAGCGTTGTCTTGCCTATCCCCCTCGGCCCTATGAAAAGGTATGCGTTGGCGATCCTGTCCGACTCTATCGCGTGCCTGAGCGTCTTTACGACATGCTCCTGCCCGACGACGTCGTCAAACGTCATCGGACGGTACTTGAGCGGCAGCGCAACATGTTGTGTCATCCCGGACATCGGTCGTATTATACCATAATTTCCGAATTTCCTGCTAGCCTATCACGATTTCCTCTTGCGGATACCGTATGTGGCGCGTCGTCTCGCGGTCACCGATCATCATCACCACCGTAAGCGCCCCGAGGCGCCCGGCGAACATCGCCGCCATTATGACGGCCTTGCCTGCCGTCGAGAGCCTCGCCGTCGTGTCCGCCACAGAAAGCCCAGTGGTGGTTATCGCCGACACCGCCTCGAAGAACAGCGCGTCGGACGAAAATCCCGGCTGCCCTCCCTCGGTTACAAGCAAAACGCCGAAGACGAGCGACGTGAACGCGACCAGCGCCATGAAGATGACGAGCGACTCGCGCACTATGGCGGAAGGTATCGTCTTTCGGTCGATGACGGTCTCGCTGTCGCCGCGGCACATCGCGGTCAGGGTGTATATGAGCACCGCCAGGGTCGTGACCTTCATGCCGGCCGCCGCGGAGCCCGGCGCACCGCCTATGAACATTAGCAGAGTGTATACATGCCTCGTCAATGGCGTCAGATCTTCCGTCGGTATTATGCAGAATCCGCACGTCCGAGGAGTGACGGCCTGGTAGAAGCCGGTGTACAGCTTCTCGGCAAGAGGCAGCCCGCCGAGGGTCGCGTTCCACTCTGCCGAAAGCACCACGATGAGCGCGATCGCCAACAGATACAGCGAAAACCGCAGCACGACCCTCGTGTGGAGAGAAAGCCTGCCTCGTCCGCCGGACGGCCTGCGCAGGAACTTGAATGTGCAGAGGTTGTATATGACCAGAAACCCGATGCTGCCGAGTATCGTCTCCACCGCCAGCACAAGCACCACGACGGGATCCTTCGCGAACGCGGCTATGGAGCCCGGAAGTATGCTGAAGCCCGCGTTGCAGAATCCCATTACGGAATAGAATATGCTCAGATACACGTCGCGAAGCCTCACATAAAGCACCGTTGCCCCGGCAAGCTCTATCACCAGCATGGAGCAGACGACCCAGCATATGAGGCTCTTGACACCCTGCACCTCCGCCACGCCATACGCGTTCATTAGCGAAAACTCGCGCGAAAGCGACAGGCGCCGCCCTATGGCGACCATCAGAAACGTGCTGACCGTCATCAAACCGAGGCAGCCGATCTCAACGAGCACAAGAAGCGCGATCTGCCCGGCGAACGAAAATTCCGCCGCAATGTCCACGACGGAAAGCCCGGTGACGCACACGGCCGAGCACGCCGTGAAAAGAGCTGTCTCCGGCGAACCCCAGACGCCCTCGACCCTCGCCCACGGCGAGGCGAGCAGAACGGCTCCCAGGCCGATCAGTCCCAAAAATCCGAGCGCTACCGAAAACCGGCCCTTCATGCCCTCTCCCTGAGCCATACGGCCCATATGGACAGCTCGTAGAGCAGACAGAGAGGAATGGCCATTATCAGCTGGCTCATCGGGTCAGGCGGCGTCAGGAACATCGCCACGACAAACGCAAGGACTATCGCGACCCTACGCTTGGCCCGCAGCGCCGCGCTGGTCACCAGACCGAACCAGCCAAGCACGAAAAGCACAAGCGGCATCTGAAAGACTAGCCCGAATGCGATCACCGTCTTCAGGACTATGGCGATGTATCCCTCTATGCGTATGGTCGTGACAGGCAGGCCCACCCATTCGTTTATGGACTGGAATGCGGAAACGACCAGCGGCAGGGTCTTGCCGTACGCAAGGCCGACGCCGACCATGAAAAGCGCAGATCCGCTGACCAATATCGTCAAAATAGAGAACTTCTCCCTGCGGGTCAGCGCCGGAAAGACGAAGCGCAGCACTGCATACGCAAGAAACGGAAACGACAGCGCAGTGCCCCCCCACAGGGCTATGGACATCATGGTGGAGAACCCGCTCGTCAGGTCCAGTCCCTGAAGCATCTCCTCGCTCGCCGCCGCGGGGCTCTTGAGCCACGCAAGAACCTGCGGAGAAAACACGCAGGCGGCGATGACGCATATCGCCCATGCGACGGCGCCGAACACGAGCATGTCGCGCAATGCGAGCAGATGCTCCAGCAAGGGACGCTGCGGATCGTTCCGCTCGTCAGGATTTCGCACCAGCGGCATCCTCGCCTCCCTTGTCCGCATCCACAGTGAATGCCACGCTCGCCACTCTGTCGGCCTCGTTCGCGGCGCGGTCGATCTCCGCCTCCATGTCCATCAGCTGGCGCTTGAAGCCCTCGGCGACCCGACATATGCGCGAATACCAGCGCCCCAGGGCGCGGGCCGCCTCAGGAAGCCTCTTCGGCCCGACCACAACAAGAACGACGGCGAGCAGTACAAACCACTCGCCGACGCCTACGTCGCTGAATATGAATGCGAACGCCATCCGGCGCCTACTTCTGGTAGATGCCGAATTCGCCGCGGCGGTTCACCGCCCAGGCGGACTCATCGTGGCCTTCGGAGACCGGCTTCTCCTCGCCATAGCTGCGCGTCTGGATTCTGTCGGCTGCTACGCCGCTCTGCACGAGATAATCGCGCACGGTCACCGCACGGTTCTCGCCGAGCGCAAGATTGTACTCGTTGGAGCCGCGCTCGTCGCAGTGGCCCTCGACGACGACGACGCGATCCTGCCTGTCGGCAAGGTGCTGCGCGACAGAATCGGCCTTGGAAAGCTCGCCCTGAGGGATGACCGTGGAATCGAAGCCGAAGTAGACCGGAGCGAAATCGACGTCGGTGCACTTCGTGTACATGTCTTCAAAGCGCCTCTCGCCGGCGGCGCTGATGTCGCCCTCGTCGGAGGATATGTCAGAGCCGTTGATGTCGCTGCCCAGTGCGGAGATGTCATCCGCGCCGGCGTCACCGCCCTTGGCCGCCTTGTTGTACTTGCAGCCCGATGCCGTGAAGACAAGGGCAACCGCAAAAACCGCCATTATCGTAGAGAACTTCATTTTATCTTCTCCTTGGTTTTGAAAAATGATTTGTTGTATATGATACCGAATATCGGCGCGAAAATCAAGGGGCAAAGTTGACTTTCCACGGACCGCGCCTGCGCCACATGTCCCAAACCGATTCTGCGTCTGGTTCGACGTAGAGCGGCGTTGCCTGGTGGCGAAACCACGTGTCCTGGCGCTTCGCGAGCTGGCACGTGCGTACGAATATCTTCTCACGGTCGTCCCCTTCGCGGTATCCTATGGCGAGCGACGCGGTGCGCGACCATACCGGATAAAGCTCCTTGAGCCGGCGCTTCTCCTCCTCGAGCCCGGACATGAACATGCCGTCAAGCCTCGCGCGTATGCGTTCGCGCACGATAGCGCGGTCGATCTTGATGACGGGATACTCCGGCGGAGGCTTCTCCCACCTTCGGTCAAGCCCCCGGAGCAGCGCCGAAAAGTAAAGTCCAGTGCCTCCGACTATGACGACAGGCGTATCCGCCGGCACGTTCGCCGCCCACTCTGCCGCCGCGCGAAGCCAGGCCCCCGAAGAGAACTCCTCGGCCGGGGTCACGATGTCAACCCCTCCCATGCCGAACTCATCAATCTCCTCGCGCGAAGGCTTCGCTGTGCCTATGTCCATGCCCCGGTAAACGAGCATGGAGTCCGCACTGAGTATCCTGGCGCCAAGACGTCGGGCGAGGATGGCGGCGATGGCGCTCTTGCCGCTTGCCGTGGGCCCCGCCAGCAGATACGCCTCGCGCTCCATCACGCTTTCTTGGGCGAGCCCTGCCTGAACGAATCGAGAATCAGCAGCCCTGCGGCGATGCATATGTAAGCGTCCGCCAGGTTGAAGCACGGAAAATGGTGCGCCCCCAAATGGAAGTCCAGCATGTCTATCACATAGCCCCGCCAAACGCGGTCTATTACATTGCCGATAATGCCCGCGTACATGAGGCAGGGCGCGACCCATGCGTCGCCGAAGACGGCCCGACGTTTCCACACGAGAAAGGCGAGCGCCGCCAGGCCGAACGCCGCGAGCGGCCAGACCGCCCCTTGAAGCATACCCCACGCGCAGCCCCTGTTCTCGACATACGCCAGGCTGAACAGTCCCGGAACTACCGAAACCGCCGCAGACCCCTTGAGAAGCCCTGCGGCGAGTTCCTTGGCGACGGCGTCGAACAGTAGAAGGTTCGCCACCGCCGCAAACGTCACGACAAGTCGCTTCATCCCTTGCGGATGCGCTCCATCTCGTTCTGGCACTCCATGCACGTCTGCACGAACGGCTGGTTCACGAGACGGGGCTTGCGGATGAGCTGCCCGCACACCGTGCACACTCCGTAGGTTCCGTCCTCGATGCGGTGCAGAGCCTCCTCGATCTGCTGTATGGTGCGGTTGATCGTGCCCATCTGCCCGAGCGCCTGCAGACGCAGCGTCTGGTTGGTGCCGTCTCCTCCGTCGGCCTCGCGGTCGTCGGCCTCGTTGAATCCGGTCGCCTTCATCGCGTCTACGCCCGAGAGCGCCTTCTCGCGCTCAGCGAGGAGCCTCTTGCGGAAGTCCTTGAGGTCGCTCGGCGGGAAGCACACCGTCTCCTGGCCCTTCTCCCTCGTCGTCGGACGGCGCGAAAGCTTGATGCCCCCGTTAGCGGCGGCGGCCTTTGACGCGGCGGCCGCGGCGCGCTTCATCTCCTCGGCGATGGACATCGCGAAGGCGACCGCCTTGGCCGTGTCTATCTCAGGCATCGGCGGAGGGATCTGCTTTGCTATCACCGGCGGCTTGCGGATTATGCGCGGCGGTACGCGCTTGATCTCCTTCTTCTCCTCGACAGGCTTCTCTACAGCCGCCGGCTTCTTTGTCGCCGCAGGCTTCTTCGCCGCAGGCTTTTTCGCCGCAACAGGCTTCTTCGCCGCAGGCTTTTTCGCCGCAACAGGCTTCTTCGCGGCCGCAGGCTTCTTGACCGCCGCAGGCTTCTTCGCCGCCGCCTTCTTGGTCGTCTTTACTGAAACTCCCATGTCATGCCTCCTTTCGTGCGTCTGCTCTTTAGCTTACGGTCTGTATTATATCATATCTGCATTCCGTCTGGAAGCTTCATCCAGTCGCGTATCTCCGCAGGCAGCGGCTTGATCTGGACTATGCGGCCGAACTGCGCCGCGCCGTCTGCTCCGGGCATCTCGAACTCGTCGCCGGTCTTCTTGCCGAGCATGTTCTGCGCGAGGCGGGCCTTGGACGAAAGCACCCCGAGCCCGGTGTCGTTGTCCCACTCGCCGAGAACGTGATAAGTGCGCTCGCCGTCAGGGGCCGCGATCACGACCGTGACTCCGGGCATGACCTCCTCGACCGAAGCGTCGGCGAAGTCGTCCGGCTTGACGGTTTCGAGGTCCTGCTGCATTAGCGTCTGCTTCTGCATGAGCGCGCGCTGCTCGTCCTTCGCGTACTGGTACTCGGCGTTCTCGCTCAAGTCGCCGTAGCTCTTCGCGAACTCGATGCGCTTGACGTTCGCCGGCATGTCCTCGTTTATGAGCTTGAGGTACTCGGCCTTCTTCATGGCGAAGCTGCGGTAGCTCGTGACGCGCGCGTACTCCTTCTTCTTCTCGACCTTGACGACGTGCGACTCGAGCGCGGGCACTATGCGGATCATCCTCACGACGATGGTGTGGTGGGTCGAGGGATCCCACGCTATCGACGCCTGGAAGCGCTCGAAGAAAAGCGCCTTGTCGTCGTCGTCAAGCCAAGCATACACCTTCTCGAGCCACTTCGTGTCGGCGAAGAGCCTGCGCACGATGTTCTGCATCTTCAGCGTCTCGCCGCCCTGGCGGCCTTCGCCGAGCGCGATCGCGTGCGTCAGTATCGTTATGAGGGACGGCAGCTCTGCCCATTCCTTGAAGCCCTCGTACTTGCCGACGATGAGCGTCACGAGCGTCGCAGGCGCCTTGGGCTGGCGCATGAGTTCCGCGACCGCCTCGCGGCACGCAGCCTCGCCGCCGAACTGCGAAACGACCTCGCCCACCGCCGTGAAGCACATCTCGGGCAGCGCCTTGTAGAGCCTGGCCTTCGCCTCTTCGTCGACGGCGAGAAACGCAATCATCGCGCCGACCTCGCGGGCCGGCAGCGTCGCGGCGGCCTTGATGAAGCGCTTGCGCTCCCACAGGTACTCGCGCATCTCGGCGGCGGGCGGATTGGCGAACCCGAGGTCGCGGACGAGGCACGCCAGGCGCGCATACAGGGCGTCGTCCACCTTGCGGGCCGCGGTCACGGCGAACCCGAGTCTCTCCTCGATCTTGGACTTCGCGGAATCGTCGGCCTCCTTGAACTTGCCCTGCGCTACGTATTCGCGCACCCCCGCCAGAATGAGCTTGGGGTCGGTCTCGTGCGAAAACGCCGTCAGCCAGCTGTCGCCGTAGTCCTCGGCGGACTCCTTGAGCCTTATCGGATCGGTGCGCTTGACGGGAATCGTCACGAGCGCGTCCTTGCGCAGATCGGCGCGGGCGTCCTCCCAGAACTTCTTCCAGTTGACGGCCTTGACGAAGCCGTTTGCGACGCACACGTCCTCGAGCTTCACGACAGGCATGTCGCCGTAGCTCTTGAGCACGGCCTTGACGAACTCGCCCGGATGCTCGCGCAGCATCGTCTCGACGCGCGTCGGATCGCTCTGGCGCAGCACGAGTATGTGGTTCTCGGGCGCGCGCTCGAGCATGTCGGTCGCGGCCGCGTACGTCAGCTGGTGGCCCTTGCGCGTCTTGAAATCGACCGTTATGCGGCGGTAGAAGTAGTCGAGGCGCCTTACGACGCCGAGGCCCCACGTGTCGTTGAGCACGAGCGAGCCCTGCTGGAACGACAGCAGCTTCTCAAGCCTGACGAGCGCCTTGTCGAGCGGCTGTGTTGCGAAGTCCACGCCGTCCAGAAAAGAAAGAAGAAGACGATCCTTGGTCGTCTTCTTCAATGCATCTCTGATGCCCTCGGGACGGATCTTCTTGGCGAGCTCCGCCATGTTCTTCCTGACGAGCGCAAAGGCCCCGTCGAAATCCTGCTTTGAGGCGCATTCGCCAATCTCGGTCACGATCGCTTCCGTGTCTGCCATTGTGTAACCTCTCCTCTTGTCTTGAAAACGGTTTAGGGGTGAATTATAGCATAAAACACGGGCCGCGGCAACGCCGTGACCCGTGTCTTTTCGCATGAGGCGCGAAGTCCGCAGCCTTACATCATGCCGTCCATGCCTCCCGGCGCACCGTGTCCGCCACAGCCGCAGGATTCCTTCTTCTCGGGCAGGTCAGTGACCATGCAATCCGTCGTGAGCAGCAGACCCGCGATCGACGCCGCGTTCTGCAGGGCGGAGCGCGTCACCTTCGCAGGATCGACCACGCCGGCCTTCAGCAGGTCGGTGTACTCGCCAGTGCGGACGTTGTAGCCGTTCGTGCCGGTCGCCTTCTTGACGTTGGCGACGACAAGCGCGGCCTCCTGGCCGGCATTGCCGACGAGCTTGCGCAAAGGCGCCTCGACGGCACGCTCGACGATGCTGGCGCCGACCGCCTCGTCACCCTCGAGACCGAGGGCCTGGATGGACTTCTGGGCGCGGAGGTAGGCTACGCCGCCGCCGGCTACGATGCCCTCCTCGACCGCTGCGCGGGTGGCGTGCAGCGCGTCGTCGACGCGGTCCTTCTTCTCCTTCATTGCGGCCTCGGTCGCGGCGCCGACCTTGATCAGCGCAACGCCGCCGGCGAGCTTGGCGAGACGCTCCTGGAGCTTCTCGCGGTCGTAGTCGCTCGTGGTCTCCTCGATCTGCTTCTTGATCTGCTCGGTGCGGGCCTTGATGTCCGCGCTCTTGCCGAGACCCTCGACGATGGTCGTGTTGTCCTTGTCGACGACGACCTTCTTCGCGCGGCCGAGGTCGGTGAGCTGCACGCTCTCGAGCTTGACGCCGATGTCCTCGCTGATGAGGCGGCCGCCCGTGAGCACTGCGATGTCCTCGAGGATCGCCTTGCGGCGGTCGCCGAAGCCCGGCGCCTTGACTGCGCAGACCTGGAAGGTTCCGCGAAGCTTGTTCACGACGAGCGTCGCAAGGGCCTCGCCCTCGACATCCTCGGCGATGATCATGAGCGGACGGCCCGTCTTGGCGACGGCCTGCAGCAGAGGCAGCATGTCCTGAAGGTTCGAGATCTTCTTCTCGAAGAGGAGAATGAACGGATTCTCGAGCTCGCACTCCATGTCCTCGGGCGAGGTCACGAAGTAGGGCGAGAGATAGCCCTTGTCGAACTGCATGCCCTCGACGACGTCAAGCGTGGACTCGAGCGTCTTGGCCTCTTCGACGGTGATGGTGCCTTCCTTGCCGACCTTGTCCATGGCGTCGGAGATCATCTTGCCGATCTCCTCGTCGCCGTTGGCCGAAATCGTCGCAACCTGGGCGATCTCGTCCGCGCTCTTGACCTTCTTGGCCTGCTTTGCGATGGAGTCGACCACAGCGGCGGTCGCCTTGTCGATACCGGCCTTGAGCGCCATGGCGTTCGCGCCGGCGGTGAGGTTCTTGAGGCCCTCGCGGTAGATGGCCTCGGCGAGAAGCGTCGCGGTCGTGGTGCCGTCGCCTGCGACGTCGTTCGTCTTGGAGGCGACTTCCTTCACCATCTGGGCGCCCATGTTTTCGAAGGGATCGGGCAGCTCGATCTCCTTGGCGACGGTCACGCCGTCCTTGGTGATCTGGGGCGATCCGAACTTCTTGTCGAGTATCACGTTGCGGCCTGACGGGCCGAGGGTGGACGTGACGGCGGCGGAGAGCTTCTCGACGCCCGCCAGTATCTTCTGACGCGCTTCGGCGTCGAACTTGATTTGCTTAGCCATAATGTTGCCTTTCAGTGTTCTAGATGGGCTAGTGGTTCTAGATGATCTAGGTCTGCTAGAACCTCTAGGTTCGGTTTACTTCTCGAGAACTCCCAAGAGATCCTCTTCTCTGACGAGCTGCAGCTTCTTGCCGTCGAGCTTGACTTCAGTTCCGCCATACTTGGGCAGAAGCACGGTGTCGCCAGCCTTCACGTCGAAGGGCAGCTCCTTGCCGTCCTTGTCGGTCTTCTTGCCGACCGCGATGACTTTGCCCTGCATGGGCTTCTCCTTGGCGGAGTCGGGGATGATGATTCCGCCGACTGTCTGTTCCTTCTCTTCGATGGGCTCGACCAACACGCGGTCGCCCAGAGGTCTGATCTTCATTGTTGTTTTTCCTTTCAAGTAGGATTGTCTGTTTCAGATTACTTCATCGTGAAGTCGGCGTCGACGACATCGTCGCCGCCCTTCTTCTCCTGCGAGCCGCCGTTGTTCGGCGGGGGAGTTCCAGCGCCGGGGGGCGGAGTGCCCGCGCCTGCGCTCGCACCCTGCTGGGCCTGCTGCGCAGAAGCGTACATCTCCTGGGCGACGGGCTCCATGGCCTTCATGAGGGCCTCCTGCTTGGCCTTGATGTCGGCGATCGGGGCGGGCGGCTGCTTTGCAAGCTCGTCCTTGAGCGCCTTGAGCGCGGCCTCGACAGGCGCCTTCTTGTCGGCGGCGATCTTGTCACCCGCATCGCGCAGCGTCTTCTCGACCTGGAACGCGAGGCCGTCGGCCTTGTTGCGCTCCTCGACCTCGGCGTGGCGCTTCTCGTCCTCGGCTGCGTGCGCCTCGGCGTCCTTGCGCATGCGCTCTATCTCGTCCTTGGAGAGTCCGCCGGCCGCGGTGATGGTGATCTTCTGCTCCTTCTGGGTGCCGAGATCCTTCGCCGACACGTTGAGGATGCCGTTGGCGTCGATGTCGAACGTGACCTCGATCTGCGGCACGCCGCGCGGGGCGGGCGGAATCCCGTCCAGGTTGAAGTTGCCGAGGCTCTTGTTGTCGCGGGCCATCTTGCGGTCGCCCTGGAAGATCGCGATCGTCACCGCCGGCTGGTTGTCGGCCGCCGTCGAGAACACCTGGCTCTTCCTTGTCGGAATCGTCGTGTTGCGCTCGATGAGCGGGGTCATCACGCCGCCTAGCGTCTCGATGCCGAGCGTAAGCGGGGTGACGTCGAGAAGCAGCACGTCTTTGACTTCGCCCTTGAGGATGCCTCCCTGGATTGCCGCGCCCATGGCGACGACTTCATCAGGGTTGACGCCCTTGTGGGGCTCCTTGCCGAAGAGGCTCCTGGCCTTCTCCTGGATGAGAGGCATGCGCGTCTGGCCGCCGACGAGAACGACCTCGTCGACCGTCGAAAGCTCGGCGTCGCTCATGCACTTTCTGCAGGGCTCGCTCGTCCTGTTCACGAGATCCATCGTCAGCGCCTCGAGCTTCGCCTTGTTGAGCGTGGTCGTGAGGTGCTTCGGGCCTGTCGCGTCCGCCGTGATGAACGGCAGGTTGATGTCGTAGGTCGTGGCGGTCGAGAGAGCGCACTTCGCCTTCTCGGCCTCTTCCTTGAGTCGCTGAAGGGCCATCATGTCGTTCGAGAGGTCGATGCCCTGGCTCGCCTTGAAGTCGTCGATCATCCACTTCATGATCGCCTGGTCGAGGTCGTCGCCTCCGAGATGCGTGTCGCCGTTCGTCGCCTTGACCTCAAACACGCCGTCGCCGATATCCAGCACGGAGATGTCGAAAGTGCCGCCGCCGAAGTCGTAGACAGCGATCTTCTCGTTCTTCTTCTTGTCGAGACCGTAGGCGAGCGAAGCCGCCGTCGGCTCGTTGACGATGCGCTTCACGTCGAGACCGGCGATCTTGCCGGCGTCCTTCGTCGCCTGACGCTGCTGGTCGTTGAAGTATGCGGGAACCGTGATGACGGCCTCGGTGATCTTCTCGCCCAGGAACGCCTCGGCGTCCTCCTTGAGCTTGCGCAGCACCATCGCCGAAATCTCCTGCGCGGTGTAGACCTTGTCGTTCACCTTGACGGCTGCGTCGCCGTTCGCGGCGCGGACCACCTCGTAGGGAACCATCTTGATCTCGTCGGTCATCTCCTCGAAGCGGCGACCGATGAAGCGCTTGATCGAATAGATCGTGCTCTTGGGATTCGTGACCGCCTGGCGCTTGGCCGCCTGGCCGACAAGCACCTCGCCCGTCTTCGTGAACGCCACGATCGAGGGGGTCGTACGCGCACCCTCCTTGTTGGGGATGACCGTCGCCTCGCCGCCTTCCATGACGGCCATGCAGCTGTTCGTCGTACCCAAGTCGATACCTAGTACCTTTGCCATGTTTTTTCTCCTTTTCGTTGTAAATGTCTTGTTTCGCCGCCCGCCGTCGAACCGTTCGTCGGCAGCGACGCCATATTCCTAGCAAAGGGCGTGCCAAACCGTGTTTGTCACACAAAAGGAGGGGCAAACGCCCCTCCCTTGTGCCAACTGCGACATTACGTCGCGCCAATATGTCGCAGTCTACTTCTTCTGGGACTGCGCCTCGCGGGCGCGCTGGATTGCGTTCTGCGTATCCTGCACGGCGGCGGAGTCCGGAATCAGCCTGAGCGCCTTGGCGACATTGACCTCGGCCGCGTCGAGCTTGCCCAGCTCAAGCTGTATCATCGCAAGGTTGTTGTAGACCGCAGGCTCGTTGGGCTTGCGTAGCAGGCACCGCTTTAGATACTCCTCGGCGCGGGTCAGCTGGCGCTCCTTGAGGTAGTACATGCCCATCGCGAAGTTCGCGTCCGCATTATCCGGCTCGGCCGAAAGTATCGTCTCCGCATACAGCTTGCCCATCGTGAAGTCGGCCCTGACGAGCGCGAGCTGAAGCCCTTCCCTCGTCGTAAGCTGCTGCGACATGCGGTCGCTCTGCTTGCGGATGTTCTGAATCATCTCCTTGTACGTCTCGTTGACGTCGTTCAGCTTGGCCGCAAGCTCGGCCTCGGCGATGGCGTTCGCGGCGTCGCCCGCGATATCGGCGCGCTCTCCGCGATAGGTGCACGCGCGGGAAAGGCGCCACAAGACGTTCCAGAACGCGCGGCGCGTATCCTTGTCGGTGCAGTCCTTAAGCCCCTTCGAGCATATCTCAAGCGCCCTCTCCGCCAGGGCGCGTCCGCGCTCCACGCTCGCGATGCGCTCGGAATCGTCCGGCCAGCCGAGCGGACGCGAGATTATGCCGCCTACCGGCGGGATTGCCTTGCCGTCACGCTTCCAGAGATCGTGGCCGAGCTGTATCACGCAGCTGCCGAGCTTCTGTGGCCTGTCGCGTATCCACGACCTGAGGCCCATCGCGGCGTCGAACGTGAAGGAGAACTTGTCCTCCTTGTCGTCCGTCAGCCCGCGCGTGCGCAGGTAGACCTTGTAGGGCGAACCGCCGCCCATCATGGAAAGGCACTTCAACGAGCCGCCGTCGCGATGGCTGCACAGCTCGATGGCCGTGTCGAGGTTGCCGTCGCTGAACATGTATTCCGCGTCGCCCGACTCGACGATGATCTCGGCCAGGGCGTCGCGTATGAGGGCGAGTGCCGCGCGCGTCGCGGTCTTCTGGCGGCCCGGCAGCATGAGCAGCACCAGTATTACCGGAATGACCACCATCCCCGTACGCCTGATGAGCGTGGAGAGGCGCGATGTGACCTGCGGAGCCTCCACATCGTCGTCATCAGCTCCGAACTGCTGTATCGCAAGGTGCAGATGGTCGCGGCATAGCGAGTCCACACCAAGAATCATCACGCCGCCTGCGACGGTGACCGCGGCGAGAAGCACGCCGACCGACAGCAGATATGGCGAGATGTTCGGGGCGTAGGTCCAGAACCAGAGCTCGGGAATCGGGCCGCTCTGCAGAATCGCGACCACGCCGCAGAACAGGAACACCATGCCTGTCGAGTACGAAAGGAACACCTCTTCGTCGGACGCTGACGGGAACCTCACTATGGTCACCACGAACGGAGTGAGGCAGGCGCCGATGAGCATGATCCAGCCCGTCAGGTCAGCCGCGTGCGAGAGCCTGCCCCAGTAGGCCAGCAGGTATTCGAGCGGAATGTAGCCGACCGACTCGCCGATGGCGTCAAGCCCGCCGTGTGCGACGAACGTCCAGCAGTTGAGCAGCACGCCTGCGATGAACGTCGCCATGAAGATGAAGGTCATGTACCACTTTCCGACCGCGATCACCTCGGGACGGAAAAACGGCGACTCGAGTATCGGCAGCACCTTGAGGACGACGAAGTTCAGCGCGACGAACGCCGCGAGGAATATGAAGCCCATCGGCGACTCTGCGGCGAGCAGGCCGAGCATTACCGCGCAGATGTAGGCGTAGCGTATCGCGCCCTTGCGCAGGAAGATAAAGTAGAACTCTATCGCGCCGAGCGTCAGGGCTATCAGTATGGTCGTCTCTGAGAGCGACTGGCCTGCCATCCAGACGGGATCTGTGCAGATGAACGCGACAGTGCCGACGAAGCTCGCGATCTTCACGACGAGCGAGCGGCGGGCGGAGCGCTGCGGACGGGCGCGCATGATGAACACGAGCATCTCGCGTATTGTCGCGTATACGAGAACCGCGATCAGCGCGAGAAAGATGTGGCTCAGGAAGCGCATCATCGCAGGCGCAGCGTTGGCTCCGAATATCGAATGGATTACGCTCGCCGCGAACGTGAAGTAGCCCGGCAGCACGCTCGCCGCAGGACGGACGCCCGCCGCGACCGCAGTCTCCTGCCAGAGCGTGGGGGACAGCGAGGGATACGACCAGACGGTAAGGCCGATGAACGTAGCCGCCGCAAGCACCGCCGCTATAATCAAATCGCCCAGCCCGAACTTTTCGGCCTGGGCGATTTCGGCGGCGATATCGTTCTTGTCTATCGCCGGATTGTTCTTCATGCAAGGCTCCTATTCTTACGCTTGAGACCAAGGAACGCCGCACCAAAGAGCATCAGAATCGCACTCGTCGGCTCAGGGACAGGGCTCATGCCACCGCCTGCAGCCGCATGCCAAATCGGAACAGTTGCCTCGCCATCATCAATATCAGAAAGCGAAGTCGTCGCTGATTCTGCCGTATACGCCAGAAACTCAGTAGAAGAAATCTCTTTAGAAGTTGTCGTAGAATCATCACTATGCGTAATCTCAATATAGTAGCTGTAGCCATCCTTTATGCTAGACTCATCTATGGCATAGACAAGACCATTGCTCATATTGGATGATTCTACTTCAACCAAAATCGGATTGCCATACTCATCTTGACCAAGACCATACGCCTGGACTATGGACGTGTTACCTTTACCATCTTTACTGTAAATATTAACCGCTGTGGAATCTTCAGAGGTGTTGTCCAGCTGCCAATACAGATAAGCCGCATTTGACATTGACGCCATCAACAGAACGCCTAGTGTTAAAAAGAGCTTCTTCATTTTCATTGTTCCTTGTTAAATTGCTTATACGGCCAAATCATTCATTGCTCACATAAGGAGCTTCCCACTTAATTGTAAGATTGTTCGGGTCACACCTCTTGTACCAAAATCCACGCCCCGCAGGAACAGTAGGAGTTGACGTGTGATACTCGTTCACCCATTCCCACACTTCATTTGTGGTATTGTACTCACGAACGAACCTAAGTGTCATTGATCCTAACGTATCAACAACTATCTGATCATTAGTATGTATCGTGCCGTCAATAATATCCTTGAAAAACTCATTCACATTAACTGCCAGATTGGTCGCACATGGCGGAGCAAGCATGTTGTATGTGGGCGTAGATTCATCCATCGCCCCAATAATGGTTGTCTGAACATATTGATTGGTGCCGACCTGCCCCACGACATAAAATGTTGTTGCCGCAGCAGTCCCATTCGTGATTGTAAGGATAAGCGCATCACCCTGATGCACAACCGGAACGTCTGGGTTAGTTCCGCTGGCGTCTTTCCAATATTTTGTTCCACCTACATCCTCAAGATTCCATATGGTAAAGTTCGTATCTTTAAGGTTGTAAAGATTGAGTGTCGTCACACCCTGTCCAGAAGGCAACCCTGCGGTCTTTACGAGATTCGTTACTGCAACCGCATTGGTCGTGCCGCCTTCCGCAACCCAAGGGACAGACAGTATGAAATCAGTCTTTTCAGCAGGAACATTTACTGGCATGACGCCAATAACGTTATCTACCGTCACCTCGGTTGAATCGGCGATGGCTATTCCCGCAAAGAAAAGAGACGCGGCAAAAATCGATTTCTTCATTTTAAGGCCCCTTTCAAATCCTTGTTATTCCTCAGTCGTCTCAGTCTTCATTTTCTGATCGTACCGATGGCGAATTATCTGGAAGAAGTTCGCATTCTCGGCAGAGACTATAAACGGAACTTCCTGATCCTTGGATGCAGCCGACTTTGGTGACGCAATCCTATAGCTCGTCATCTCTGACTCAGACGGACCAGAGCCCATTCTGACGTTGTAATTGACGCCCGGAACCATGCCGACAACACTGATTTCCACCTTCGCATCATCAAGAAGCCTGAAGCCAGAAATACTAGGCTTGTCAAATTCGGTAGGAAGGCTCGATTCGCCCCACTTGTTGAGAAGGTTGTTGTCCTTGGCAACAGTAGACGCAGTGGCATTACGCTTCTTCGGCTTCTTTTTGCCATTGCTGCTAAAAGATTCAGCCGTGTAGCTACCGGAAACCGCCGCGCTGTTGATGAACAACGACTCCTTGGTCTTCGCGACATCCGTACCCTCTGCGTTACGCGTATCAAGCAGATACACGAAATAGTTACCGCCCGACTGGACCATGGATGAATCGGCCTGGAACACAGTAAACTTGCACCCGACCGTACCGTCGGCATGTTTCTCGGCGCGAGGCATCATGTCACAAATCACGTCACCGTCAACAACAGGCTTGAAGTCGTAGGTAATGCCACCGAACTTGCTGCGCGGAGACCAGCAAAGTGCATACCACTCGCCTGGCAGCACTTGAGTACCGTCGGCATAATAGTCGTCTTCAGAATAGAATGACACGAGAACATTAAGCGCGTCAGCGAACGCGCCGGCGGCGAAAACGGCCGCAGCGAGCATGAAACAGAACTTAGAGAACTTCATTTGACTTCTCCTTCCATTTAGAGACGATGGGCATTATACCATATTGCGCTCGCGACTGTCAACCACCCCCCTACGAGTCTGAGGCGGCGGCCCCCTATGGGTCGAAGGTCTGCATGCCTAGGGGTAACGGCCTCTCATGCCTAGGTATGCGAGCCTCTTACCCGTATGGGTCTGGACATCGCACTCCTAGGGGGCGTCGGCTAGCCCTTCCACAACGCTAGCTCGCATTACCTCCCTCACCATATGGAGGATGTTCTTTCTTAAGTTTTACAAGTCACCCCGTCGAAAGCCGCGCCAAAGCCGCACGCCCAAGAAGCTTGACTCTGTGGCGAGAGGGTGCCGACTGCGGGCGGGAGGCGTTCAAATTCTGAAGCAGGGAGCGAACTCCTCCTGTTCGCGTCTCGTTATGCCGATTCGCTCCGCTATTTTGCGCCAGCCGCCCACAACCGACCGAACACTCTTCAACACTTCTTGCGCCTCGGACTTGCCAATCCTGAAATACTCCGCAGCATCAAGGAGCGCATCGACGGAATCTACGGGGATTCCGGCATCCAGTTCGAGAGTGAGCGACCCTTGCCTCCTTACATTGGCGTTAAGGTCATAAGCCGGCGACAATCGCCACTTGCCGTTCTCAAGAAGAAATCCATGATTGCGCAAATGGTCGTCGGTGTTCGACACCAAGAACGAGAACACCATCCTGCGCCACAACTCCTTCAAATCTGCTTCCGGGCGAGATCCATGCTGCATTATGAAGCCCGCCATGTCAATATAAGTACCGTTCTGCTCATCTTGCATATCCTCGCAACCCAACATCGTCATTGCGGACGCAAACGGAATCCTGCACTGCCCATTTCGGTCAAAGCGCCTGCAAAGGAATGTCGAGCCGGACTTCGAGAACTCGCGGCACTGCGCTTCCGGCACACGAATGCCCGCGTCCTTCGCCAGCAAATGCACAAGATACTCCCACGCGCCAGCATCGAATTCATCATCCCTTGACGGAAACTTGGCGACCCAAAGTGATCCGTCTGGCGCAGTGACGCTTGCCTTAGGCCTTGCGCCGCCCAGCGACGTGCCGGGCCGCAACAACACCGCCAAGGCCGAATCATCAGAATCGTCCGCCTCGAATCTGCGCGATGAATTCTCAAGAGTCCGCAGTGTCGTCCATGGTGGCGCAGGATTCTCGCCGTCAGAATTCGCAAAGCCGTCCGCTCCTTCAACCTTGAACCGAAGTGCGCCCATGCGCACAAAATCGAAGACGCCAAGCAGGTAATCGGACTCGCGAAGGCTCCTGCGCTTCTCACGGCGACGGATCAGCCTCCGTCCCCAGGAATCAGGTGCAGCATCCTGAAAGAGTCCAAAGCCGGAAGAAATAATCGGGTATTGCTTGCCATTGAACAAGCCGATGTCGGGGCCAAGGAAATTGGCGCAAGGATTGCGGACAAAGCCTGCGTCGAGCGAAAAGGAAGAAACTTCGCGCCCTCTGATCTCGTCGTATTCAAGCGTTCCGAGACGCCTGTCGACGGAATCTATCGAAACATATACCTCTACCGTCTTCATGCGCGCACCCTTTTGGGAAGGTCTATGTCCTGCAACTCGCGACCCAGCGAATCATCGCTCGCGACCTTTTCGATATCCCTGTAAAGGTTGAGACAGAACAGCACCGACATGTACCCGGCCATAGATACAGAACCCTGTCCGCGCTCAATCGCCGTAAGCGTGGCATGGCTCACGCCGGCGCGTTCGCACATCATCGCCGCAGTGATGCGTCGTCGTTTGCGCGCAAGCCTCAGATTCTCTCCGAGGATCGCCAGCGATTTTGCCGCCTTTGGCAAAAGTACGGTCTTCTTTGGCCTCATGTCACACCCTCTTTCAAAGTTTACGGCTGATATTATAGCACTTATTCCTGATGAGTGCAACAATACTAGCGCACTCCCATCAAATACAGCCCCCTCCATCACGCTCCAAATCGGCCGCTTCTGAACATCTACTGCAGAAGGTGCATCGCGAAGGCGATTATCGGGGGCATTGTGAATATGCTCAGAATCGTCGTCCCTCCGACCATGCCGACAGACATATCGACATCTCCCCCATACTTTGCCGCGAATATCGACGTCAGCGCCGCGACGGGCGCCGACGCACTTACGGCGAGAGAGAGAAGCATGACGCTCTCCAGCGCAACGAACCTCCTCGCGACAGCCATCGCCCCTATCACGGCGAACGGAAACACCACCAGCCGGAACCCTCCAGCCAGATATGCCGAAGGCGTCCTGAGCACCTTGCCAAGCCGCGCGCCAGCCAGATAATACCCGATCACCAGCATGGCAAGGGGCGTGTTGAGCGACGCGACGGACCTTGCGCACTCCAAAACGACCATCGGCAGCTTGACCGACAGAAAGAACAGGGGAAGCCCCACGAGAAGTCCGATCGTGCCTGGATTCACAAACATCGCCCTCAAATCCGCCCGCGAAAGCCGCCTGAGGCTTCCGCCTCGCATCGTGCAGATCCCCCAGCTCCACATCATCACGTTGAACACGCCCACATAGACTATGCCGTAGAACACCCCCTCTTCGCCGAACAGCGCCTGTTCGAGCGGAATCCCCATGAAGCCCGCGTTGGAAAAGACCGCCGCCACCCTGAGGACGCTCCTCGTGCCGCGCGCAGGATGCCGGATTGCCGCGCCCGCAAAGGCGATGCCGAAAAAGTGGGCGGCGAACGCCAGAAGCGCTGCCCAGCCGAGCGATTGCAGCATCGCCGAAGAGAAATCGCGCTGGAACGCAACGATGATGAGGCTTGGCGTCACCGCCAGGATGAGCACGTCAACAAACCCCTTCACGACGGCGTCGTTGAGCACCTTCGCCCGCCTGAGCGTCGCACCGACGGCAATGATCGCGAACAATATCCCGACCTGCGCCGCAACCGATATCAGATTATCCAGCATGTATGAACATTTTACCACATCGCCTGGCCAATCCGCAAACAAGGGCTGGAGGCGAGGGTTGTTTCGCGCCTCCCTTGGCTACGCCCGCAGGAGCGCCATGTAGACGAGCGTGCCGGCGATGATGGCCAGAAGCGGATTCTTCTTCCATAGCTCCAGCACGATCGTGACGCCCCCGGCGACATACGGCGCCGCAGTGCGCCATTCGAGCGACGCGTACGAATAGACGACCAGGCACGCGATGATCACCGGAGAAACGAACGCGCCCAGTCTCTCCACGGACTTCGGCAGCTCCCTCCCCTTTCCGCCGAAAAACACGAACGGCAGCGCCCTCAGCCCGAAGTTCACCGCGAACCCCGCCGCCACGACGCCCAGCATATAGGCCACTTCACTTGCCATGGCCGAAGAATCCCTTCATCTGGTCGGTGAAAATCACCAGAAACAGCGCCACCATGGCGAACTCCATGCCGTTCGTCGCCCGCCTGATGGACTCCGCGTCCACGGCGAACCCCAAAAGGCACACGAGCAGCGCGCCCGCCGTCACTCCGCTCACCCAGTATGAATGGTTGAGCGCCGAAAGAATGAGGCAGTAGCGCTGGTGTTCGCGCGGATCCTTCAGCGGCGATGCGTCCTCCAGCGCGTAGTTTTCGTCCGTCAGAAGCAGAATGAGGTACATCTTGCGCCAGAACGGAACGCCCTTCCATCGCGCGAGCAGCGAAAAGCCGTAGAACGCGTAGCGGAAATTGACGGCGAGCGTCATCAGCGCAATCGCATATGCGCTCGACCGCGCGGCAACCTCCGGAATGAATGCGAAGCTCATCGTGCCGGTAATCCAGCAGGCCGACGACAGAAAACCCCAGAGCGGCGCCAGCATGAGATCGCCCTTGGCCGCCAGCAGCACGCCCGCCACCAGCCCCATGGTGGTGTAGCCCATCATGACCGGCAGCGAATCGGTCAGCGCCCTGCGGAAGATGCTCCCTTCTGCCCCCTTCAAGTCACCCCTTGGGACTAGTGCGTCTTCATGAGCGTCGCGCTCGTATGGTAGGCGTGGCGCGAGACGAAGAATATCCACACGCTCTCGCTCACCTCGTGGCTCATCAGAGAGCCTATGGTATAGGCGCCCTCGCGCTGCACTATGCGGGTAAGTTCGTCCAGGTTGTTCTGAAGGTTCAGCGTGTCGTGGAAGAACACGGTGGAGCACCTGTTGACTCCGTGCGGGTTGCCGCACAGCAACGGAATCATGTCGAACAGATACCAGCCCGTATTCTCTATGTCAACAGTCAGAAGATGGCTGTACTCGCCATCGCCCGGGACGCCGCTAGGCGTGCGGGACGTCTCGCTGGTCATGCATCCGGCGAACGCAAGCGCCAACAGCGGCAGAATGAACCTTCTCATCGGGCCACCTCCTCTGCAGCCTCTTCAGGATCGCGCACGAAGACCACCGACATCTGCGTCCTGTGGTGGCAGAGTATGTACGGAATGGACAGACCCTGGGTGGACGGCAGCTGCATCAGGGTTACGCTGTTGTTTATGGCGTTCATCTGGATAATCCTCTCGCCGCGATCCTTCGCGCGCCTCACGATCGCCCGCTGCACGAAATCCATGCTGACCTCGTCGTTGAAGAACGTCCAGGGCAGCCACGAACCGATGTCGGCGTTGCCGCATACGATGGGGATTCTGTTGAAAAGAAACCATCCGTCGTTGCGCACAAGCATGTGCGCGGTCGGTATGCGCCCGGTCTCGGACGCGAACTGGCAGTTAGAGAAATCCGTGGAGCTCGCCACCTCTATGGAGTAGCACCCCGACAGCACAATCGCGGCAAAGGCCGCAAGCGCAAGCCTGTATGTCTTCATTGCAAAAGATTTTACCAAATCCCGTCCCTCCGCGCAACAGCCGGCGTAGACCGGAATGCTCCGTATGCGATTGCGGCGAGGGTTGCGGCGAGCGAGAGCCCGCCAAGCCAGGTCAGAAACGAAACCGGGGGCTTGGACTCGTCCGGCGGAGAAGGCGGAATCCCAGGAATCTCGAAAAGCATGGCGTTGGCGTTGCGGGCAGCGGTCTGGCGAATCGCGCGCTGCGTCAACGCATAAGCCCCTATGGGTGCCGCATTCTTCGCCTTGAGCCATGCGGCGAGCCGGTTGTCCGCCAGCTGTGAGGCTCCAGCCCATATGAAGCGGATATCCGGTGCGTTCGGGTCGCCGGACATCTCGATGCGCTTCGAGGCAAAGCTCCACGAGACCAGTCCGCTACCGCCTTCCATGAGGTCCAGGACCTTGCCGTCGCCCCGTTTAAGTATCTCGTCTGCGGCGGGGTTCTTCGCCCTGACGACCGAAAGGTCTATCGCGGCACAATACAATCTGTCGATCCTCGCGAGATCGCATGCGCCCAGAACGGCGACCGCACCTAGTATCGCCGCGGCCCTGCCGACCGAAAACCCCTTCACTGCGGCGAGCCTTGCGCAAAGAGATTCGATTCCGAAACCGGCAAGAACGCAAAGGCAAAGCTCAGTAAGATGGTGCCATTTCACTGGCGCACGCAGATAGTCGCCGAACGGCAGCATGAACACGATTCTGTAAAGCGGCTCGAAATACCTGCCCATGGACAGCAGCCAGAACACAAGCGCGGCCAGGGCGAAGAACACGACTTCGCGATTCTTGCGTCCAAAGACGATTCCCGCGATGGCCAGGAGACACGTGATGAACCCGACATAGAGCGAGTGCTGGCGGTAGTTGCCCTGCTTAGCGCCGTATGGCCTGCCGAGCGCCCCGGTGTATGGACGCACCCCGGTTCCCTGCCTGCCGCCGATGGCAAGCGTCATCGGACAGCTAGTGTCGCCATTGACGCGGGGAATGAAAAACTCAAGCGTTTCAGCGGGCGGCAGCGACCAGTTGGTCACGAATATCCACCTCGCCTCGCCGTCGTCCTTCTGCTCGCCGCCGGCAAGCGCCGAGCCCTTCGCCTCCTCGATCTGCCTGTCGCGTCCGGCCAGATCGTTGACTATCGCGTTCCAGAAGCTTGGCGTGCCTATCGCAAAGAAAACCGCCGCCGCGACCAGCGGACCCTTCCACCCGGGAAACCTTTTCTCGCGGAAGCAGCACCATACGAAATAAATGCCGGTGAACGACGTAAAGAGGAACCAGAGGTCTGACTGGTAGAAGCTCGCCCAGGCGACGCACGCACCGAGAAGAACCCAGTTCTTCGACTTGTTCTTGCGGACGGCGCGGTCGGCCAGACCGAACGCGAACACGCCTGACGCCATCCAGCGAAACCATCCGGCGTGACCTGCGGAAAAGAGCGTCAGCCAATATCCGCAGAAACCAAGCAGCAGGCCCGCGCCATAGCAGGAAACCAGGGAAAGCCCGCGTCCGCGAAGGTAATACGCGACGCCCAACGCCGCCAGATAGACGGGAACCACATATTGAAGCTCCTGCCAGAAATACGGGGATCCGATGAATGCGGTGATGTCCCAGGGGATGAACTTGCCTGTCCCAATCCAGTTACGCAGGAAATCCGCCACATACCCGGACGAATGGAAGTACATTGGTGCATCCGGCATGACCGGACACGCCGAGAGGCTCCATGTGCCCCAAAAGACGAACCCCGCCAATACCGCAAAAACCGCGGTAAAGGCGAGGAAGTACGCCTGCGCTGACTTGAGGCGCATTTAGCCGATCTTGCCGAGCGCGATAAGCGCGAACACCATTGCGAAAATGGCTACGGTCTCGACAATGCCGAGCGCCGCAAGATAGTTCGTGAAGCCCTGGTTCGTCTCGGCCTGCGCATCGCACGCCGCAGCACCTGCACGCCCCTGGAAGAGGGCGGAGAGTCCGATCGCAAGACCGGCGAAGACTCCGGAGACGAGCACCGGCACTCCTGCACCCGCAATGCCTGTCTTGCCGAGCATGATGAACATGAGGATCATTCCGTAGAGCGTCTGGGTGATGGGCGCACCGACGAACGACAGAAGAAGGAAGGGAGCCGGCTTGTTGGCGGCATAGCACTTCTTCCACGCGCCGACGGCCGCCGCCGCCGCAAAGCCCGTTCCGAACGCACTGCCCGCACCCGCGAGCCCCAAGCAGGCGATTGCGCCCGCGACGATCATTGCTGCATCACTCATTGTTTTCTCCTTTAGTTGGTTTTTCTGAATGGATTGAAAGCGTAGCCCGACCACGAAACTCCCTTGTGGTTCGAGAACTCGAGAGTGTTGAGGCGCACCGCGTGTACGAGGATCGAAAGGCCCGCCATCGCGAGGTTGAGCACGTGGCCGACGACGAGTATCGCCACCATCGCGACGGCCATCAGCGCGTTGAGCCATATGGCGTTGTCCGCGCTAAGAAGCCCCGTCGCCATGGAGTTGAAGTTCTCCGCGACCTTGACGGACGCGAGGCCGACGGCGAAGAGTCGCACGTAGCTTATTATGTCGCCAAGGGCGCTCATTATGTTTAGCGGCAGCATGCCGAGCTCTGCGCCGCGCGTCTTCAGCTCTGAAGGCTTCACGGAGAAGCCGAACACGAGAACGAGCGACACGCCGAACACCCAGAACATCGCCTGCGGTATGCCCGGGAAGATGCCGACGATGGAGTTCGTCACGAAATACATGAAGAGCAGTACGCCGGCCCAGCCAAACTCCGCAAGCGCGGTCGAGTCGGGCAGACGGCAGACGCCGTTCCAGAGACGCGCAAGCATCAGGTGCGAAACGCCTATCGTAAAGCACAGCAGCATCATGTTGCCGTAGCTCGGATCGGCCAGCCACTTCACAGTCGGCCAATCGGCGCACCACGGGATGCTCGCCCCGAACCACGTATTCGACAGGACGCCCCAGACGACCGTCGCCGACGAAAAGACCGTCAGAAGGATAAACCAGCTCTTCGGCAGCTTCCTGCCGAGCGCAAGCGTCGCCGCAAGGAATATGGCTCCATAGGCGCCATCGCCGACAAGCATCGCAAAGAACAGCGAGAAGTAGCACATGAACGGAACGGACACGTCGGCCTCGGTGTATGCAGGCGCGATGCCAAGCCCGTCGAACAGGGCCTTTACCGGACGGAACAGCCTGGGCGGCTCGATGAGCGTCGGCGGAGTTTCGCCTTCGGCCGGATCGCGGGCGAGCAGGCCCCAACCCGCGCCGTGTGCCGCCTCGCGCAGGGCGTCCATGCTGCGTTCGGCAATCCACCCCGACACAAACGCGACAGCTCCGCTCTCAGACATCAGCTCCTTGGCGCATTCGAACGCTATCTTGTCCGCCAGCGCGGGGAACTGCCTCAATATGGACTTTTCGTCGCATCCGGCAAGCCTCGCGGTGCCGGCGGCGACAAGCGTATTAAGCCTATCGAGGCGGGCGTACATGTCAGAAAGCCTCATCTCCGGCAGCTTGGCCGGCAGGTCTGCGACCGACGAAAGGTCAACCCCGGCGTCAAGCAGCTTCTTCGCAAGCACGGGATCGAAATCGCCGTACGGCTCGTAGACGGCAATCGTACGCTTCAGCTCCTCCATCTCCGCCTTGAGCTTCTCGCGGTCTGCGTCAAGCTTGAGGATTTCTTCTATGGGTCGCGGACGTATCTCGATCGGCTCCTTGCCTTCGCGGGCCTTGAGAACGACCCGGACGGCGCGTTCGGCCTCGGCCGCTTCGCCCTTCGCTTCGGCGACCTTGTCGCCCGAAGCGCTTCTGAGATCGAGGTGCACCGCCCCGAGATCGCGCAACCTGGAAAGCGTCGCCTCCTTTTCGGCGGCAACGCAGACCAGGTCTATGTGTTTCATCCGGACTATCATGCCGCCTCCTCGCTGCCGGAATCGGGCGAACGGCCCTTGGCTATCTTGCCGCGCGTGACCGCGGCGGTCTGCTCGTCGCCCAAGGCGATCTTTATCACGCGGATCGCCTCCTTGCACTGCGGAATCTTCACCTTCTCGAAAAGGTTGACTCGCTGCGAGGTGGTCTGAAGCTCAATGGTTACGAGACGGCGCTGCTCTTCGTACACCGCACGCTCGCACTGGAGCGAAAGTATGTCTGTCGCGACCTTGACCGCATCGTCCGCCCAGGCAGGAGTTGTCCACGGATCGATCTCCTTGACTTCGGTCTCAATGGACTCGAACGTCGGGATTGTGACGCCGGCTATGTTCGCCGCACCAGTGCGAACCTCGCTCACCTTGACAAGCCCGTCGAGCAGCGACTCGTCAGTGGCGAACAGCCCTACCCAGCGGTCGAGCCCTTCGCGCATGGCGAGCTCCCTGGCGCGCACCTCGTCGGCCTTCGCCGAAATGCCGGCTATTTCACTCTGAAGCTGCTGCTTCTTAAGCTGAAGCATCGGCAGAAAGCGCTGGAAGCGCTTCAATGCGTCCGTCTGAGCCTTCAGCTCCGTCTTGGTAAGCTTTATCTTAGCCATCGGCGGACATTATACCACTTTCCCCATGATAATTTCAAGGGTTCTCCGTCACTGGACGCCAACATTGCCGACAAAGCGGACGTCGGCCACGGACACACCGTCGAACGATTTTGCTCCTGGGCTGTCGAACACGTTGCCCATTATGAGGATGTTTCTGTGGTAGGGAACCTTCTGCGCCGCAAGATCGGGCACGGTCGGCGCAATGGCCACGACCGCAGTGCAGAACTGATAGCTCGACGTAAGGCAGTTCCTGAAGGCGTTGCCGACTATCTCCACCTCGCGGCACGCGCCCGACTCGTACCAGTTTGCGGCATCGCCGGCCAAAAGTATGGCCGAACCTGACACGCGGTCGAACGTGTTGCCTATCACGGACACCTTGCCGGGCGTCGTGAAAAGAGCCGCCCTGGCCCTGTTGTTCCGTACGGTATTCCCGTTGAACATCACGCTCGGCTGCCAGTCTGCGTTCTCCACGGCATCTCCCTCGCCATATCCTGCAAGAGCCTCCGCGCCAGCCTCGTCCAGCTCGAGCACGACAGTCCGCTCGTCTTCGCGGACAACTCCAACCACCCTGCACTCCGGGCCGTTCTCGAGAGTCCGCGAACGTATGAACCTGAGACGCTCGCCCGGCTCGAAGACCTCGAAGCCTATCGCCTGCGGATGCACATAGCGGCACCTTATCCTGCCGCCCGGAAGCCTCGCCTCTATCCGCAGGCAGGTGGAGTGCACGTTTATCGCATCGTCCATCATGCCCTCGAACAAGGCGCCCGAGACGGACACCTTGCCGCGGCAGTTGGAGAAATGGGTGGCGTCTGCCTTCGTAGAGCATATGCATCCCTTGCGGGGATAGACTCCTCCGCCGATCCATGCGATGTTGGCGGAACGCTGCGCCAGGAGCCCCATGCCATGAGCGGAATGAACCACCACGTCCGCGAACCTGACGTCGCGCGAGCGGTACAGGCATACGGCAGGCGAAGGCCTTGACCATGAGCGGAACGACATGATGTCGCCGACTTCCGCCTGGCTCATCTCGAACACGTCGCCGGTGCCCGGCTTAATGGAATGCGTCTCCGCGTCCCAGAGCATCCTGGCGGAACCCTCGCCGTCGAACGCCCGCACAGTCCAGTCCAGGATCGGGGCGCCGCCCGGCGCAAACGACGTTATCTTCGCCTCGCCGATGGGAGACTCGGCCCAGTCCAGCGAAATGTTGGAGAACGCGACGTCGGTCGAGTCCATGAGCAATATGCCGGTCGATTCCCCGTGGAAGACAAAATGCGCACCCTTGCCTAGTCCGATGATGGCGACGCCGCGTACTTTGCGCAAAGGCAGCTGGACGCGCCTAGGCAGATCCTGGTCGTGGTTGGATATGTAGACATCCATCATTTCGGCCGACGACGAGTAGAAATGGTAGGTGCCCTCCGAGAGGACGACCTCGCCGCCCAGCCCGGCGGAATGCACGGCGTCAAGAACCGTGCGAGTCATGTCGTTCGTTCCATCGGGATGCAACCTGGGCAGCTCCCTGGCGAAGGCTTCGCAGGACACCGCCGCCAGGCATGCCGCAAGAGCCCGCCGAACGAAAACCGCGATCATGCGCATAATCCAACCTCCTTTGCGACGGCATCGCACGCCTGCACCACACTGCGCCACACGTCATCCGGAGAACCGTTGGCGTCTATCACCTTGATGCGGTCAGGCTCGGCTGCCGCCATTTCGAGAAAGCCGGCTCGCAGCCTGGAGTGGAACGCGTCGCCCGCCTGCTCTATCCTGTCGGCTGAAGTATTCGTGGCCGCCTCCCTGCTGCGCATCCTGGACGCTGCAACCTCGGGACGAACATCCAGCAGCAGCGTAAGGTCCGGTTTGAGGCCCTCGCACGCAAAATCGTTCACAAGACGCAAGACGTCCAGCGGAAGTCCCCTTCCGTATCCCTGATATGCAAACGTCGAATCGCTGAAGCGATCGGACACGACCCACTTGCCTGCGGCCAGCGCAGGAGCTATCACATTCCTGACGAGCTGTGCGCGGGCCGCGAGGAACAGAAGAAGTTCGCTGCGGTCGCACGGCGGGTCCTCCCGCTCGTCCTTAAGAAGCGAGCGTATCAGCTCCGCAAGGCGCGTGCCGCCGGGCTCGCGGGTCGTGACGACCTCGATGCCCCTCTCGGCCAATGCAGCGGCCAGGCGCTTGGACTGGGTTGACTTTCCGCAGCCTTCGCCGCCTTCGAAAGTTATGAACATGCCGCGCATCAGACGTCTATCCTCACTATCCTTCTTATGATTAGCCACCCTGTAACGACAAGCGCGACCGTAAGAAGGACGGCAAGCACGCCGTGGACGCTGCAGAAGAAAGGTATCATGAGCCCAGGCCTCATGGCCGTCAGTATGGCGCCAAGCACCAGCGGCATTGCAGAGACTATCGTACCCTGCATGCGGCCCTGGGCTGTCAGCGTCTTCACCTTACGCTCGATCTTCTGCCGCGCGCGTATGGTGTCGGATATCATATCGAATATCTCGGTCACGTTGCCGCCAGTCTTGCGGCTGACGAGTATCGCAGTCGTGACAAGCGACAGGTCCTCCGATCCTACGCGCTGCGAAAGCGACTCGAGGGCCTCGTCGAAGGACATGCCGATCCTGAGCTGCTGCCTGAGTATGCGAAACTCTTCGCTTATCGGATCCTCGCCGATCTCGACTATGGAGTCAAACGCCTGCGACAGCGAGAAGCCCGCCCGCAATGCGTTGGACATCGTCGCAAGAGCCTCCGGCAGCTGCGCATTGAACTTCTCCCTGCGACGCGCATCCATCCAACGGGCAATGGGGGAGTCTCCGTTCTGCCAGCCCGGGCGCACCTTTATGCCGGACGCGACATACCATGCAATTCCGCCGAAGGCGATGGCGACAAGCGCGACTATGGCCCATTCGATCATGCGGAGGCTCCCGTCATATGCGAACGACGCCGACTTCCGCGGACGATGCAGGATCGAACATCTGCGGATCGACCGAGAAGCCACGTCCCGCCAGCTCCCCGAAGAAAGTCGGCATGGCTCCGGTAGGCTCGAACCTGCCGATTATCCTGCCGCGTTCTCCGACACCCGTCTGCTTGAACACGAAAAGATCCTGCATGACGACCTGGGTGCCTTCAAGCCCCGTGACCTCGGATATGGCGACCACCTTTCTCGTGCCGTCCGACATGCGGGACTCGTGGATCACAATATCCACCGCGCTGGCGATCTGCTCGCGTATGGCGCGCGAAGGCAGATCCATGCCGCTCATGAGAACCATCGTCTCGAGTCGCGATATTACGTCACGCGGCGAGTTCGCGTGGACGGTCGTGAGCGAACCGTCATGTCCTGTGTTCATCGCCTGCAGCATGTCAAGCGCCTCGCCCCCACGGCATTCGCCCACAATTATGCGGTCGGGACGCATTCTGAGGCAGTTCCTCACGAGATCGCGTATGGTGACAGCGCCCTTGCCCTCTATGTTCGCGGGCCTTGCCTCAAGCCGTACGACATGCGGCTGCTGCAGACGCAGTTCTGCGGCGTCCTCCACAGTCACGATGCGCTCGTCCTCGGGGACGAATCCGGAAAGCAGGTTCAAAAGCGTAGTCTTGCCGGATCCTGTTCCGCCGGCGACAATTATGTTCTTTCTGAGCAGTACGCACAGCTTCATGAACTCCGCCATGTTGCCCGTCCATGTGCAGAACCCTATGAAGTCCTGAGGCGTCAGCGCCTTTTTTGAGAACTTGCGTATGGTTATGGTCGGCCCTGACAGCGACAGCGGAGCGATTATCGCGTTGACGCGCGAACCGTCGGCCAGACGCGCGTCGACATACGGCTGCGACTCATCGATGCGGCGACCCAGCGGAGATACGATCCTCTCTATCACCGCCAGCACGCTCGCGTCGTCGGTGAACTGGCAATCCGAAAGCTCGAGCCGCCCGCCGCGCTCGACGTAGACTTTCGCCGGGCCGTTCACCATTATCTCGCTCACGCTGTCGTCCGCGAGCAGCTCCTCAAGCGGGCCAAGGCGCAACGCCTCGTTGAACACGTCGTCCTCAAGCCTGACCGGATCTATTCCGTCCGGCAGCCTGCCGTTGGCAACGACCTCGTCTATTATCTGGCGTATCTTCTCCTGCGCACGCTCCTCAAGCCCCTCGCGCCCTATGCCCTGCACGGTCAGGCGCTTCATGTCCATGCGCTTCAGCAGCTCGTGCTGTATCTGGCGCTGGACGTTGCGGCGAAGTTCGCGCAGCGGATCTCCCTCGACCTTGGGCGCACCAGCCTCCTCCACGACCTCCTCGACCGGCGCATCGCCCGATATGCGGAGCATGCACGAACCTATCTGCACCACATGCCCGCCATCAAGCACGACCCGACCGGATATCTGCTCGCCGTTCACGAACGTTCCGTTGCGCGAATTGAGATCCTCAATGAAGGCCTGCCCGTTGCGCACCGTCAATATCGCATGGCGTTCGGACACGTCAGGCTGGGCGAATCTGACGTGGCACCCCTCGCCGCGCCCGATTATGTAGCTGCCGTCCGGCAGCTCGCGCGTTTCGCGCCATCCGTCGACGAGTGTGGTCAGAATCATGTTCAGCGACCTCCGAGCCTGCGCTGGCGCTCCATGTTGAGGGACTCGATCTCGCTCTTTATCATCTCGAAATCGACCTTCGGCAGCTCCGGCTCGAAAGTGACGTCCGTCCTTGAGCGCAGCGTCAGGACGAGCCGCCCCTTCATCTGCTCGGCGAACGCTATCATCTCGGCCTCGCGCGGAGTCACCTCGAGCGTCACGGTCGAGTAGCCTCTCGCGGAATCGCCTTCGGAGGCGCGCGTCTTCGCCGTAGTCTGGCCGGTCGCCAGCACCAGCACGTTCTGCAGTATGGTGCGCGTCTCGACATCTCCGTTTCGGACCCTGCCGTCCGCGCCCGGAAACGCGAACGTGCCTATGACGTCCACATGGTCGTTCGGCCTGACCATGCCTGAGACAGCCGCCGATCCGCTGCAGTTTATCGAAATCGCACGCATCTTGGGCTTGAGATCGGCCGAAAGCCCGCGCTCGGACGGGTTGCCGCCCTCGATGTCGCTCCAGAACGCAACCTCCCCGGCCTGATGTCCGAGAAGCACCCTGCGCCCGACCACATCGCCAAGGCTCTCCCGCAGGATGGCCTGCCCCCGAAGTCCAAGCTTCGGCGCGATGCGCGGCTCAAGGTCGGACGCCGCCAGCACGGTGCCAGTCGGCAGGTCCTTTGCGAAGACCAGAACCTCTATCGTTCCGTAACGCTTGTTGAGTGCGTCCTTCTGGGCCTTCACCTCGGCATCCTTCATGGATACGTACACCCGTGTAAGGACTGCGGCGAGAAGTCCGACGACGAGGCTCGCGACTAGAACAACCGTGCGCTTCATATCAGAACAGGCCCTTCACCTTGCCGGTCTCTACATCGACGTCGATCCTGCGGTAGGCAGGCGAGGCGGACGTGCCCGGCATGAGCTTTATCTCTCCGGCGACGGGCACGATCAGACCCGCACCCTGGTATATCAGCACATCCTTTACCGGCATGCGCCATCCCTTGGGGCGGCCCAGCAGCTTCGGATCGTGCGAAAGCGAATATTGCGTCTTCGCCACGCATATCGGAAGCTTCGCCGTCTCGGGGTTCGCCTGGAACATCTCAAGCTTGCGCAGCGCCTCCGGCTCGAAGTCGACACCGTCTCCGCCGTAGACCTCCTTGACCTGCTTCTCGATGCGGTCCTTGAGCGGCTCCGCAAGATCGCAGAGGAACCCGAAAGCGTTGGGCGCGTCGCAGGCCTTGATTACGGCCTCGGCAAGCTCCAGTGCCCCTTCGCCGCCCTTAAGCCAGTGGTCGCTGACGGCGAACGTCGCTCCGGCGTTCTCTGCGACGCGCTTAACGAGGTCGCGCTCAGCCTGCGTGTCGGTGTAGAACGCATTAAGGCAGACTACGGGCTGTACTCCGGAACGTCGGATTATGTCTATGTGGGCAAGCAGGTTGTCGCAGCCCTTCTCCAGCAGTTCGAGGTTCTCGCTGGTGTATACGGGGTCGAGCGGAAGCCCCGCCTTTACAGCAGGCGCGCCGCCGTGCGCCTTGAGTGCGCGGACGGTCGCGACGAGAACCACAGCATCGGGCTTGAGCCCTGAGCAACGGCACTTTATGTTCCAGAACTTCTCGAAGCCCATGTCGCTTGCGAAGCCGCTCTCCGTCACGACGTAGTCGCCGAGCGCGCAGGCGAGCCTGTCCGCGACGACGGAGTTCTGGCCTATCGCGATGTTGGCGAACGGCCCCGCGTGCACGAACACGGGCTGGCCCTCGATGGACTGCATGAGCGTGGGCTTTATGGCGTTCACGAGAAGCGCGCACATGGCGCCGTCGACCTCAAGGTCGGCAGTCGTGACAGGCGCACCGCTCTTCGTGTATGCGACGATAATCCTCGAAAGGCGCTTTCTAAGGTCTGCGAGGTCTGCGCTCATTGCGAGAATCGCCATGACCTCGGACGCGACCGTGATGTAGAACCCGCTCGCGCAGTTGAAGCCGTCCAGTTTGCCGCCACGCCCGATCTCGATGTTCCTGAGGCCCTGCGCGCAGAAGTCCATCGCCCAGCGGAACTGTATGCGCTCGGGATCTATGTCGAGTCGCTTGAGCCCGCGCTCGGCGAGCCACGCGTCGTCGTGGTTGCGCTCGTGCTGCATCCTGGAGTTCAGCGCGACCATGGCGAGGTTGTTCGCGTTGGTGATCGCGTCTATGTCGCCGGTCAGCCCGAGCGAAAGCGAGGTCAGCGGAACGACCTGCGCAAGACCGCCGCCCGCCGCACTGCCCTTGATGTTGAATGTCGGACCGCCCGAAGGCTGACGCACGCAGCCGACCACCTTCTTGCCGAGCCTGCCCAGTCCCTCCACAAGGCCGAGGGTCGTCGTGGTCTTGCCTTCGCCGAGCGCAGTGGGGGTTATCGCGGTGACGTCGATGTACTTGCCCTTCCTGCCTGCGCCAACGCGCCGCAGGACCTTGGTCACGTCAACCTTGGCCAGCACGCGTCCGTACGGCTCCCACTCGTCATCCTTCAGCCCAAGCTCGGCGACAAGTTCCGTGGCGGGTTTCAACGTCTCTTCGGCAGCCTCTGCGATCTGCCAATCCTTCATCTTGGTGGGGTCGAGTTTCATAGGTACATTATACCAAAAATCACCGTGCGCATTGCCTGGAATATTCGCAGCCGCAGTACGACTGCCTGTAAAGCCCCAGTTCGGCGCTGCGGGAAAGGCTTCGCTTGAATCCGTCACGCTTTTTGAAGTTCTCCTTGAGGAACCGCGGATCGTCGCTTGCGGCAAACACCATCTCGCTCACCTTGTGCGGGCTGACGGTCAACGATGTCGTGAACGCGTCGAAACCGTGAGCGGCGGCGTATTCCGCAGTCTTCGCGAGGTTGTACCTGAAGCATCTCCGGCAGCGTTCGCCCTTTTCAGGCTCTGACTCGAACCCCGCAGCGACCTCCTTTAGCCACTCCTCGTGGTCGTAGGGGAGAGACGCGATCTCGACCCCCTCAGTCTCCGCCAGTTTCCGCGCCTCGCCCAGCCGCTTCTCGAACTCCTCGCGCGTGTCTATGTTGGAGTTCGCGAAAAGCATGGCCGGCTCGTGGCCAAGCTCCTTGAGTCGCGGAACGCAGGCCGAGGCGCACGGCCCGCAGCAGCTGTGCAGCAACACTTTCACGGCGCGAACGTCGCGGACGGATTCTCCGCAAGCGCATTGAACGCATCTGGCAGCAGGGCGGCGGCCCTGAGTTCGCCAAGCGGGCACCACAGGAACTCTATCCAATCCTCCTTCGCCGAGACTTCGGCGTCAGGTTGCGCGAGCGCCATCTCGTACACGAGATTTATTTCGGCATGCGGCTTGCCGTGCTGCATGAAGCTGTTCTCCACGACGCCGAGAAACCGTCCCGTAGAAACGGCGAGGCCAGTCTCCTCCTTCATCTCGCGGACGAGCGCCTCGCGTCCCGTCTCGCCGAACTCGATGTGTCCGCCGGGCAGATACGACGTCCTGCCGCCCTTGGCCTTGCAAAGGAGCAGTCTGCCGTCCGAGATGCATACGCCTCTGGCGATGGTCTCGATTCCTGCGAGTTCGTATTCCTTTATCTCATCTTCCATATGCGCGTATTATACCAAACCAAGCAGCTTCGCGGCGGCCTGCGCCTCGGCCTCCTTGCGGCTTCGGGCCTCCGCGAAAGCCTCGCCCAATCCATCCACCTCGACCTTGACGGTGAATATCGGCTCGTGCGATTTGCCTGCCGTCTTCACGAGAGTGTATTCGGGATGCCTCGGAGGCTTCATCGCCTGGGCCTTTATCTGCAAGGCCCCCTTCGGATTGTCGTCGGCGATATCCTCGGGAGCTTCTGGCGAAAGTCCAAGCGCATCGAAGACCTTTCTGGCGGCGGCCAGTCCGCCGTCAAGCCAAGCGGCGCCTATCAACGCCTCGACCGCGTCCGCAAGCGTCTTCGACCCCTTCGGCGCTGGGGCTGCGCCCTTGTTCCAGCGAAGATGCGACGCAAGGCCAAGCCTGTCCGCCGCCCGGCAGAGCGCAGCGGCGGATACCATGCGTGTTCGCATTACGGTCAGCGATCCCTCGTTTGCGCCGGGATGTTCCGCGTAAAGCCTGTCTGCGGCAAGCAACCCCAGCACGGAGTCCCCGAGAAACTCCAGCCGCTGGTTGTCGCGGACGTTCGGATTCTCCATGCGGTATGCCGGAGTAGTCAGCGCCTCCTCCAGAAGCGGTTCGTCCTTGAAGTCGTATCCCAAGATCTCCATAGGGTCAATCCTTTATTGCAAGCTCAAGTTCAGAAAGGCTGCGGGCCAGCTTGACGACATGCCACCGTCTGCGCCAGGCGGGGATGTCGCGCCAATAGGCGACAAGTTCCTTGATGCGTCCGAGAACCGGCCTTTCGCCCGAAAGCTCCTCGCGTGACGCGGCGATGTAGCGGACAAGCAGAGCCGAGGCGTCAGGCCGCCTTCCGAGCGCGCGGATGAAGCCGCGTCCGACCATCACATCATGCACGGGGCAGCAGACCGGGGCTACAGAGGATTCCGCATCGCCGTTGTACACGACAGGCAGCTTCGAGGCGGCCGCCACGCGCTCGAAAGCGGCCCGGTCGCATTCCCCGTCGTACATCTGCCTCGCCGTACGAGCATGGACAGTCAGATAGCGCAGCGGAAAACCATTTATGATCGGCATCAGCGCCAGAAGTTCGTCCGGCCTCTCCACGCCAAGCCTGGTCTTGAGCGAGAAGCGCCCTTCGCCCATCGTCTCGCAGCCGACTTCAAGAAGGCGTCGCAACACGTCGGGCGTTCTGAGCAGCCCAGAGCCGCGCCCCTTGTTGCGCACCATCGGAAACGGACACCCGGCGTTCAGGTCGGCTGTCGCATAGCCTGCCTCTCGAATGCGCAGCAGGCAGTCGCGGAGCGCGGAAGGATCCTTCGAGATGAACTGCGGAGTCGTCGCAATGCTCTCTCCGCCCTTTAGCTCGCGGTCGCGCAGAGGATCCACCCCCTTGTTCGCCGTCACGAACGGCGTGACCGCCTCGGAGAATCCGGCCTCGGCGATTTCTCCGGCGAACGTGCGCCGGAAGCACCTTATCGTTACGCCTCTCAACGGAGCAAGTATCATGTCGCGCCCGCCAACCTTTCCGCAAGGCCCGTGCGGCGCTCGCGCACGGTGTTCGTCTTTATGGCCTGGTCGACAGCGTATGGCACGCCCATCAAAAGGACGAGCTTGCGCCCTCGCGTTATCGCCGTGTACAGAAGGTTGCGCTGCAGCATCACGTAGTGCTGGGTGTGCATTATGACTATGACCGCCGGATATTCGCTGCCCTGCGACTTGTGGATCGTCATCGCATATGCAAGCACCAGCTCGTCCAGATCGCCCGCATCGTACCTCACGGGACGCCCGTCGAACGTCACGACCATCGTCCTGTCTGTGGCGTCCACGGCCTTTACGAAGCCGACATCGCCGTTGTAGACATCCTTGTCGTAGTTGTTCCTGAGCTGCATCACGCGGTCGCCTACCCTGAATGTCGTGCCACCACGTACAAGACCCTCGCCATTCGGATTCAGCGCCTTCTGTATCTCGCAGTTGAGGTTCTCCGTTCCGAGCGCATTGCGCCTCATCGGGGTCAGCACCTGCACGTCTTCGAGAGGGTCCAGGCCGAACTTGCGCGGTATGCGGTCGGTCATGAACTCTATCGCCCGCTTTATGCACATCGCAGGATCCTCTATCCTCATGAAGTAGAAATCTGTATCGCCCTGGCGTATCTCAAGCGGCTCGCCTGCGTTTACATGGTGTGCGTTGCGAACGATGAGTCCCGTCGTGTCCTGGCGGAATATGAAGTTCAGCCTTGTGGACGGCACCACGCCCGAGCGTATCATGTCGCCAAGAACGCTGCCTGCCCCGACGCTGGGCAGCTGGTCGGTGTCGCCAACCCACACCACGACCGCGCTTTCAGGTATCGCGGCGAGCAGATCTGACGCGAGCCTGATGTCTATCATCGACGTCTCGTCGAATATGAATACGTCTCCCTCGTAGCGGTTCTCGGCGTTGTACGTGAACTTGTTTGTCACGGGGTTCCACTTCAAAAGCCGATGGATCGTCTGGGCCGGGGCCCCCACGCTCTCCGTCATGCGCTTGGCGGCCCGGCCGGTTGGCGCGGCCAGCACCACCTTCAGCCTGCGCTCGCCGTATATGTCGACAAGCGCGCGTATTATCGTGGTCTTGCCTACGCCAGGCCCGCCGGTTATTATCGAGAACTTGCTGGTGAGCGAACGCTCGAGGGCGCGTGCCTGCATGGACTCCAGGGTGAACCCGGCGCGATGCTCCCACCACGCGATCGCACGGGCCGCGTCTATCTCGCGGAACGACCGCGGCGTCGAAAGCACCCTCCTGACGCGCGCCGCCACATCGCGTTCGCAGAAGAAGAGCTGACGCAGGTATATGCGGCGGGGCGTCTCGCCCTCCGCAATGACGCGGCCTTCGGCCAGCTCGGTCTCAAGCGCCGCGGCAAGTATCTCGACAGGTATGCCCGTAAGCTCGTTGCCCCGCAGAAGCAGATCGTTCTCCAGCGTCCAGCAATGTCCGCCATCTTCCGCCTCGGTCTCAAGCGTGTACGAGATCGAGGCCCGTGCGCGGAGCGGGGAATCCTTCGGGATGCCTACCGAAAGCGCGATCTTGTCGGCTGTCGCGAACCCTATTCCCCATATGTCGCGGCAGAGCTTGTACGGATCGGCCTTGACTATCGCGATCGCGTCCGGCCCGTATTTGCGGACGATCTTCGTCATCTTCGCGATGCTTATGCCGTATGTCTGCCCGAAGATCATGTTCTCGCGCATCGTGGCGTTGGCCCGCCAGCTTTCGCGTATCTGCGCGATCTTGGCGGCGCCCAGCTTGGGAACCTCCCTAAGCCGCGCAGACTGGTAGTTGAGCACGTTCAGCGTGTCGTCCCCGAACGTGTCGACGATGCGCTTTGCGAGAACCTTGCCTATGCCCTTTATAAGGCCTGAGGCCAGATAGCGCTCTATGCCCGCGATGGATTTCGGCGCGACGCATGTTATGGTATCTGCCTTGAACTGCCGGCCGTGCACCTTGTCTGTCACCCACTGCCCCTCGGCGTGCACCTCCTCACCCTCCCAGACGGCCTGGGTCTTGCCGACGACGGTTATCTCGTTGAGCTGCCTGAGCGCATATCCTGAAGGCAGCTCGACATGCAGCACCGTGTAGCCGTTTTCGTCGTTGTGGAAGACGACGCTTCTTATCGTACCTTCGACGACCTCTCTGCTCGCCTCTTCAGCCATGCCGACCAGCGATTCCCCTAAGCGCAAGAACTGCCGCCGCCGTCAACGGGCGACGCAACGAAACGGGAAAGCGCGCCAGCGCAGATGCCACGGCCTCGTCCCCAACATAGCGCATGAGCCCTTCGCGGAATTCGGCGAAAGAGAGCCCCGCGCGACGCCACAACCTGAGCATCTCAAGCGCGGAGAACACGCAGCTCGCTTCGCAGTACTTCCAGACTGCGCCCCCTGTCGCGGCGTCGAGCCGCTTGCGGAACTCCAGCGCGAGAAACTTGTAGTCCCAATGACGGCGCGAATTCATGCCGACGGCCATGTTGCCGGAAGGTCGCGACTCGTAGTCGTAGAGACTGTCGGCAATCGAAACCGCCCGCTCTGCGAAGGCGACGCATTCCGAAAGGAACGCCGCATCCTCGTAGAGCCTCATGCGCTCGTCGAAACGGATGTGCCGCCCTTCGAGAAAATCGCGCCTGTATGCGCAGCGCCACACCTGGCCCAGCTCCTTTCGCTCCGCGAGCGAACCGCCCGCGTACCACCTGCGCACATCGTCGAACGAATAGCCGAAGAACGCCGGCATGTACCTTTCGCGGATCGCATCATGCCCCGACAGATTGGACGCGACAAGCCGCGGTCCCCCGGCGTACGAGAAGAAGCAGAGGTCGGCCCCCGAGGTTTCTAGCGCGGACAGAGGCGCGCGGAAGAAGTCCGGACGGACGGTATCGTCCGCATCGCAGAAGAATATGACGTCGCCTCTGGCCTTGTCCAGCCCGCTGTTGCGCGCCCAGCTGGGACCGCGCCCCTCGACGTCGTCAACGACTATAGTCTCGACGTCAAGGCCCTTTGCGGCGGCCTCAAGCGACCGGAGCGTCCGGGGCAGGGTTTGCCGAGACCGGTGGCTCGGTATTATCACGCTGGCTGTCATCAACCCTCACTTCATACCGGGTAGGGTTCTTGGCCATGAACTCCCACGCGAATGCGCGATAGCTCTCGGCCCCCTTCGAGCGCGGATCGAGGAACACGACAGGCGTACCCATCGAGGGAGCCTCCGAAACGCGCACGTTGCGCGGTATCATCGTCTCGTATACCTTGTCTCCGAAGTGGCTACGAACCTCGTTCATCACATCCTGGGTGAGCTTCGCCTGGGCGTTCACCATCGTGAACACGATGCCGTTCAGCGATATCCCGGGGTTCACCGAGGCCTTGATGCGGTCGATGGAGCCGGTTATGAGGGCGAGTCCGTCCATCGCAAGGAACTCTGCCTGGATGGGTATGAGCACGGAATCGCTCGCGACGAGTGAGCTTGTCATCACGATGCCCAGCGACGGCGGGCAGTCGAGCAGTATGTAGTCGAATGCGCCAGACTCGCGCACCGGGCCGAGAGCGTTGCGCACCATCTCAAGGCGATCCTCGCGCGCGCCAAACTCCAGCTCCGCGCCAGCAAGGTCCACCTCTGAAGGTATCACGTTCAGGTTCTTCCACTTCGTAGGCTGGATGACCTCTTCGATAGGCTTTTCGCCGAGGAGCACGGGATACAGCGAAATGCCCTGCTGCTTCTCAAGGCCAAGACCCAGCGTCGCATGCGCCTGCGGATCAAGATCCACCACAAGAACCGTGCGATGGCGGGCCGAAAGCGCCGCAGCGAGATTCACGACCGTGGTGGTCTTGCCGACCCCGCCCTTCTGGTTTGCGATTGCGATTGTTTTCGTCCTGCGTTCCATGATGTCTCCTAAAAGAGCTTGCCCCTCTCCCTCAGCTCGCGTATGTTCTTGTTTGCGCTTCTGCCGACCTCGCGGCGCCACAGCTCGACGAGCGCGATGTCCCACGGCTCGTCCACGCCCTGCAGCACCGCGGAGAACCTGTCGTTGCGGGCGACGACCTCGGCCTTGACCCGGTCGATGACGGCCTCGACGGAGTCGGTCACCACCTGCTCGGAGAAGTTGTCGCTCTTGAGGTGGTAGCCGTACTGCAGAATCCGCATCGTCTCCTCGTTCTCCTTGAGCCATTCGAGGTACTCGCGCGCCGCCTCGCCGAAGCCTTCGGCGTGAATCTTCGCGAAGCCGCTTGGCGTCATAACCAGCGGCTGGTGCGCCTCAAGGCGCCCTTCGCGGATGCGGACCTTGCCGGGAAAGTCGTCCAGCTGCGAAATCAGATGGTAGTTGACGAGCGTGGAGCCGAACGTCTCGAGCTCGTGGGACGGCGGCAGTATTATCCTGACGTGCGTCGCCGCGTACCACCTGTCGAAGTTCGGATCAAGGCTCACCTGTGTTCTCCATTCCTCAAGCGCCGCGACCGCAGCACTTCTTGTACTTCTTGCCGCTGCCGCAAGGACAGGGATCGTTGCGCCCGACCTTGGGCTCCTCGCGCACGATCGGCTTCTCGCCCACAAGCTCGCCGTCGGCGAACTTCCATCCGTCGGCTTCGCGGACGAAGTTCGAGACCTCGTGGTGGTTGCAGAACTCGCCGTTCGCCGAATAGAGCGCCCTGAACTCCACCACGCCGTCGTCGTCGCCCGGCTGGCCGCGCTCGGTCGAGATTATCTCAAGGCCGTGCCACTCCGCGGCGTTGCTCCACGCCCTGGACGCATTCTCGTCGAAATCCTCCTGGACGGCCTTGGTCGCGCTTGTGCGGAGAAAGCCGACGTCGCCCGTCACATAAGATGAATAGCGCGCCCGCATGAGCGCTTCGGCAGTCTCGGCCTTGACCGCGCCGGACAGCACAGGACCGCAGCATTCACCAAAAGTTTTCCCCGACTTGCAGGGGCAGAGGTCTTCGTTTTTCATGATTGTGGATAGTCTATCAAAATATTGCCCCGCATGGCAACAAAGCAGGCTCTAATTTCGCGATTGCGTGTGGCTGGCGGCGAGGGTTGTTTCTCGCCAGGATTGCACTATTGCCGTCCTGTATACAGTCCGGCAATTCGCGAAACCTTCGGGGTTCGACATCGATTTGCTCCGGGCCCTACGCAGCTTGGCTCGCAGAGCCTTACGATGGCTGCTAGGCCCTGCGCAAATCGGGTCTTCACCGCTCGGTTTCGCGACCGTTCCATCATGCTTCGAAACACCCCTCGCCTCCAGCTACGCCCAAAAGGGCTAGACGTCGTGGCGGGAAGCCGGTTGGGGTGCCGGGGAGGACATGTGGTACGCCCGCTTGATGCGGCGCGAGCGAGACAGGCTGGCGAGGAGCGATGAGCGAGCTTAGCGACGAGGGTCGGCTCGGGGCGCGCCAGGCGCGGCGAAGCGCAAGCAGGGCAAGGAGCGACGCGCCGAAGCGGAGCGAAGGCGCAGGCGACGCCGCAATGCGCCGCGATTCGCCTGCGAATGGCGCGGGAGAGCCGGAACGCGGAGCGGGAGCGAGCGAAGAGAGCCGAGACGGCCTGGCGAGCGTTCTCGAAAATGCCATGCGCGGTCACGGTCGGGGCCGCAGCCGGGCGGAACGATTTTGGACGAGGCGGATTTGGATGGACTTCGACCCGA
>Ga0265298_10000708_pt1 | contig 48508 bp, 42 predicted proteins | sample AusTroGonzalo_MG_3_FD_193486 | JGI IMG/M metagenome (GOLD analysis project Ga0265298, IMG submission 193486) | Bovine rumen microbial communities from tropical cattle in Woodstock, Queensland, Australia - Gonzalo_01 | ecosystem: Host-associated > Mammals > Digestive system > Stomach > Rumen ...
GATGAATGGGATCGTCTGGACAAGCGCGTGAACAACCTGTTGGATGCACCCCTCTATGTCGATGATACGCCGGGTCTCTCGGTTTTCGAACTTCGTACGAAGGCTCGTCGTCTGGTGCGTGAGCATGGCGTGAAGATCATCATGATTGACTACCTGCAACTGATGAATGCCAACGGTATGCGCTTCTCCTCACGTCAGGAAGAGGTGTCGACCATCAGCCGTTCGTTGAAAGGTTTGGCCAAGGAGTTGGATATCCCTATTATTGCCTTGAGTCAGTTGAACCGTGGTGTGGAATCCCGAGAAGGTCTGGAAGGTAAACGCCCACAGTTGAGTGACCTGCGTGAATCGGGTGCCATCGAGCAGGATGCGGATATGGTGCTCTTTGTGCATCGTCCGGAGTATTATCATATCTATCAGGATGAGAATGGCCGTAATTTGCGTGGTATGGCACAGATCATCATTGCCAAGCACCGTAAGGGTGCCACGGGTGATGTGCTGTTGAACTTCCGTGGACAGTTTACGCGTTTCGAGAATCCTGAAGACACCAATATCGGATCTATGCAGGGCAATACGGGTGGTGAGATCATGGACTCGAGTATCAATGGCGGTGAGTTGCCTCCTACTGACAGTGGCTATGATCCCTTTGCCAATTTGTCGACCTTGCCGCCTCCTGATTCGGGAGATGGACCGACACCATTCTGATAATAGATAAAAACAACAAGGGCTGCGATGATGATGTCGCAGCCCTTATTTGTTATTTTGCATATTTCTCGATGAGTTCATCTGCCTGTGGGTAGCCCAGTTCCTTGGCTTTCTGGAGATTGGTAAGACCTTCTTTCTTCTTGCCTTTCATGCATTGTGAAAGGCCGAGGAAAAGATAGCCGTCGCTGTTGTCCGGTTCCAAGGTCATGATCTCGTTGGCTGTCTCCATCACCTGGTCATACAGGCCTACTCGCAATTGCAATGAGGCTTTCTCGGCCAGGTAGAAGGTATTCTTGGGTTCCATCTTTGCGGCCTGACCGATATCGTTGAGGGCCTGCTGGAACAGGCGTCCCTCTACTTCTGCCTGATGGCGGATATAGTAGAAGTTGGCATTCACATCGGCAGCCATCAGTTGCTCGTAGTCGTTCATGTCGTTCACAGCCTCACGGTATTTCTTGCTATTGAACTTGGCATTGGCTCGTGCCCAGAGGTAAGGGGCAGCCTGCTTCAGGTAGGGCTTGCTGAACATGTTCATGGTACTGTCGAGCAGGGCCAGCATCGCAGTCGTGTCCTTCAACTGTCCTTTGCAGAGTGCAGCGCAGTACCAGGTCTCGGCGGTAACCATGTTGGTCTTCGTCAGTTCGATGAAACGGTCGTAGGCTTCTGCATAGTTCTTCTGCGTATAGAGAATATTGGCCTCCAGTTCCCTGTAGGCGGGGACGGGATTGATGTTCCATGCCTCGCGTGTCTCACTAAGGGCTTTGTCAAGGCTCCAGTTCTCATAGGGTTTGTTGGCCTGATAGATCTCTTTGTTGTAGATCATACGGGCATAGTTGAAATGCTCGTTGTCTTTGTTCGTAGAGAGTTTGATGGCCTCTTCCATATCCTTTTCGGCAGAAGCAAAGTCACCATAACTGCTGGCGAACTGTGCACGATAGGCATAGCCGTCGGGTGCAGCGGGGAACTTCTGGATGAAATCGCTGATAAGCCGGGTATAGGTGGTGGAGTCGGTTGATGCCCCAGCCAGGTACATCATCAGGTTGGCATCTTCCAACGACTCCGGCATCTCGGTGCGGATCTGCGTGAGTTTCAAGGTCGGGTCGTTGATGCTCAGTCCTGTCACCTTCAGCGAGTCGGCAAATAGTGCGCTGATGGCGTAGCAGAGGGAGTCGGCACCTGAGGCGGCAGGCTGCAAAATGCCTATCACCTCACCATTATCGTTAAGCAGGGGAGAACCGATGTGCTTCTCCTGGGCCTGCATGGCGATGGTGTAGTAGGCATAGTCCTGTTGGAAGGTCTCAGCCTTGCGCACGATGCCATTGCTGAGATTCTTCGTTTCGAGATAGGGTAACAGCCACGTCCGCTCTCCGCTTTGTGCGATGCCGGAGGCAACTGTGAGGGGACGGGTCTTGCCGACTACGCGGAACTTGGCCACGTCATACATATCGTTGGCACCAATCATGCCACTCACATTCATCTCTTTACCGGCAGCATCGATAATGACGGCACGAACCGCCCCCTTAAAAGGCGTGAAACTACTGATGGCCTCGCCGTTGTTACCTGTGAAGAAACCGTTGCTGCTTGCTATCAGCGAACCGTCGGCTGAGAATGTCTTTAAGGTGAATACCGACTTGCTAGCACTCTTCACCCAGCCAGGCTGGGCAAAGGTGAATAATGAGATTTGAAGTGTGAAAAATATAAATAGAATCTTTTTCATAATCGTAATAATTGTTTTGCGTTTTGGATGGCGGCCTCCGTGACCTTGCTGCCACTGAGCATCTGTGCAATCTCCGTGACACGCTCTTCGGTGGTAAGGATTTCCATGCGGCTGGTGGTGCCTTGTGGTGTTTCCTCTTTTTCCACCTTATAATGCGCCGAACCTAAGGCGGCTATCTGCGGGAGGTGGGTGATGCTGATGACCTGACGCTCATGACTACCCATCTCGTACATAATCTCTGCCATCTTCTCGGCTATCTTGCCGCTGACCCCCGTATCAATCTCGTCGAATATGATGGTCGGCAATTTTACGGCTCCGCTGATCATGGCCTTCAGGGCCAACATCACACGAGCAATCTCACCACCCGAGGCCACCTGTGACACAGGCTGGAGTGGGGTGGAGGTATTGGCGGAAAAGAGATAGGCCACCTTGTCCTGACCATTAGCCGACAGACTGTCTTGGGTGATGCTTATCTGGAAGCGGATATTGGGCATGCCGAGGGGCACCAGTCGCTGTTGCATCTCTGCCTCAATTTTCTTGGTGGCTTTGGTGCGCAGTTGGGTCAGGTGGTCTGCCTGCTGCTGGCACTGAGCCTTCAACTGGTCCACCTGTTGCTGTCGTTCCAGCAGGGCTTCGTCGCTGTTGTCGATATGATCTAACTGTTGTTTTAGGGAATCCCTCAGGGTAATGAGTGCTTCGGTATCGTCGGCATGATATTTCTTCTGTAAGTCGTAGAGACGATCCAAGCGCTCGTTGACGGTATCGAGTTCAGCAGGATCGAAGTCGATACCCTCCAACAGGCTGCCCACTTCCTGGGAGATGTCTTTCAGTTCGATGTAGGTACTGTCCATCCGGGAGGCCAGTTCTTCTGCCTCTGGGAAGACATGACTGATGCCTTTCAGGGCACTCATGGCATTGCGCAACGAAGTGACGATGCCTGTGCCTTCGGTCTGCAAGGCATTGTCGGCGGTGTAGAGCGCACTCTTGATGTCCTCGGCGTGAGTCATTGTATCGCTCTTCTGCTCTAATTCCTCTTGTTCGCCAATCATCAGGTTGGCCCCTTGCAGTTCCTGATACTGGAATTGCAGGAAATCCACATTCTGACGATTACGCTCAATCTCTTCTTTCAAGGCTTGCAGTTCGATAGCAGCCTGGTGGTAGGCGTTGAACGTGTCCTTATAGGCAGCCAGTGCCTTGGCATCGTCGGCAATGATGTCGAGGACGCTAAGTTGGAAGTCCTGTTTGTTAAGCAACAGGTTCTGGTGTTGTGAGTGAACATCTACGAGACGTTCACCCAGTTCCTTGAGCATGGTCAGTTGCACAGGGGTGTCGTTGATGAATGCCCTGCTTTTCCCAGCAGCCGTCAGTTCGCGGCGAATGATACAGTCGTTGGCATCGTATTCGATATCGTTTTCCGTAAAGAACGGCTCCATGTGGTAGCGCGAGAGATCGAAGTGTGCCTCAATCACACACCTGTCGGCCCCTTGTTTCAGGGTCTTCAGGTCAGCCCGTTGTCCTAACAGCAGGCCGATGGCACCGAGAATGATGCTCTTGCCGGCACCTGTCTCGCCGGTGATGACAGAGAATCCTGGATATAGGTCGATATCCAGGATGTCAATGAGTGCGAAGTTCTTGATATATAGATGCTTCAGCATAATAATCAGTTGTTAATTTTCTCCCATGCGGTGTTTTGCGAGGCGTTGATGCTGCTCAACAGGTCGTAGATGGTCTGCTTCTCCTTTTGGGTCCCCTTGCCCTTGTAGATGTTTACCAGTTCGTCTTTCTTGTAGTCCGTCCATATCTGCGGCAAGCGACTGAGTGGTTTGTTCTCGTGGGCTTTCTTCAACTGCGACTCGAGGGCGGAGGATATCTCCGTTCGGCCTCGTTCGGCATTGCTGGCCATCTCGTCGAGGCCTTTGCGATAGTAATCGTACTGCAACTGCCGGAAGGGCTTCATCTGCTCGTCGAGATAGTCGTTGATGATGGCAAAGCGGTTGCGGGAGTCCTCAAACGACTTCCAGCCGGGGTAGCCTAAGTCCTGAGCGTTGTTCACAAGTTGCATACAGCGTTGGAGAATGTCGGTACCACCCATGGGCGAGAAACTGTCGAGGTCGAGGCCGATGATGAGGTAGGCATAGTAGGCAGCAAGGGCTGTCAACTGGTTGTCTACGGTCTCATCATTATAGTTCAGTTGGTCGAATTGCGCATACTCGAAGTGGAAGTTCGCATCCCTATTATTATATAAGGTGGTGGTGTAACTGGCATTGTAGACGGGCCGGTTGGCCTGTATCAATGCCGTACATTCAAACCTATTTTCCTCACGGGTATATTTTGAAACGGTGATGTTCAGGTTGCACTGGATGCGCTCATTCTCCTGAAACTGCAGGTCTGTCCACTGGCGCTCGTTGATAAACTGCTCCAGCGTCTGCTGCAGGTTGTCGAATACACTGTTGTCGCTTCCCTGTATCTGGCTGTGGTTCACAGTCACCTTCACTTGTAACTCCTGTGCAGAGATGGTGAATAACGAACAGTGAAAAGTGAAAAGTAGTCCCAAGACTCTGAACCACCTATTCGATGATAATCCGTAAGTCCTCATAACTATTCACGATTCACTAATCACTATTCACTAAGATTAAAATTTCGCTTCTGCCAGACGGATGCGGGTCAGTACCTGCTTGGTGTTATAGGTGAAGTCGCCTTGCAGAATCCAACCATAATAGCCAGGATCCCTCTTCAATACTTCGCCGACAGGCATGCCCTTGTATTTTCCGAAGTTGAATACCTCAATGAGTTTGGGTTCCCCTTTCTCATCGAGCACGGGGTTTCCCTTGGCATCCTTCATCTCGCCCCAGACGATACGTCCGGCAAAGTCAACATTGTTGTTCATCTTTGAGAAGTCTGCCAAGGCTTGCATGTCGTTTTCCAACACTTTCTCAGGATCCTCATTGGCACCGGGGGCGTATTTGTCGAGTTGTCCCATCAGCACGCGGTAAGTAGCCTCCGTGTCCTGGTCGGCACGGTGAGCCTCGAAATCTTCCTCCATCTTCCGTCCGCAGTAGAATTTATAGGCGGCGGCCAGGTTGCGGCGCTCCATCTTCCTGAAAATAGAACAGGCGTCGATGAGTCTGCATTTGGTGAAGTCGAAATCGATACCCGCGCGCAGAAACTCTTCAGCCAGCAGGGGGATGTCGAAATGGTTGGAATTGAAGCCGGCAAAGTCGCTGCCCGCGAACTGATCACTCAGTCGCTGGGCAATCTGCTTGAAGGTGGGCTTGTCCTTGACATCCTCATCGCTGATACCCGTCAACTGTGTGATAACAGGCTCAATATGGCGCTCGGGGTTGATCAGTTCGTCGCCTCGCTCTTCCTTGCCGTCGGGATATACCTTAATAAATGAGATCTGTATGATGCGATCCTTCACCAGATCGAGTCCGGTGGTTTCCAGATCGAAGATGACCAGCGGTTTTGTCAGGTTCAGTTTCATCTCCTATTAATCGTTGATCAGCATTGGCATCATCAGCATCAGTACATCCTGATTCTCGGGCTGCTCAGAGGGCAGTACCAGTCCGGCACGGCTGGGGTCGGCCAGTTGGATGACAACCTCAGGACAATCGAAGTTGCTAAGTATCTCGATGAACGACGAGCCCTTGAATCCGATGCTCATGGCTTTGCCGTTGTATTCGCAACTCATGCGCTCGGTGGCGGTCTTCGAGAAGTCGTAGTCCTCGGCATCGAGTTGCAGTGTGTTACCCTCTACGTGGAAGCGAATCAGGTTGCTTGAGTCGTTGGCGAAGGGTTGCACACGGCGCAGGGCGGCCAACAGACCCAGACGGTCGACACGCAGTTCGTTGGGGTTGCTCTGTGGAATCACGGAGTTGTAGTTGGGGTATCTGCCCTCGATGAGTCTGCACTGGATGGTGCCGTCACCGTAGTTCACCTCAGCATTACGCTCGTCGAAACGGATGACCACGTCGCCGCCGTCCTTGCCAAGCAGGCTCTTCAACAGGTTGGCCGGTTTCTTGGGCAGGATGAAGGCTGCGGGCTGGTCGCTCTTGATGGTGAATACCTTGTTGCGCACCAGTTTGTGTCCGTCGCTGGCCACAACAGCCAGACAGTCGGGTGTCAGGTCGAAGTAGATACCGTTCATCACGGGGCGCAGTTCGTCCTGAGCCGTAGCGAAGATGCTGCGGTTGACATTCTCGGCCAAGGTGATATTGGGTATCGTGATGGTATAGGCATTGTCGCCGATGGACTGTGCCATTGGGAACTCGTCGGCATTCTCGATTGGCAGTGAGAACAGACCGTTCTGATAACTGATCTTCACGGTATTTTGCTCCTGGTTGACATCAAAGGTGATGGGCTGCTCGGAGAATCCCTTTACGGCTTCCAGCAGGTCGTGGTTTCCAATGGCGAAGCGGCCGTTGCCGTCACTCTCTGTCAGCGCGAGGGTGGTGCGCATGGTGTTCTCACCGTCGGAGGCGGTAAGGGTGAGGTTCTGACCGTCGATGTCGAATACGAAGTCGCCCAAGATGGGAAGGGCGTTCTTGCTGTTAATTACCTTTGAAAGTGCTGAGAGTTTACTGCTCAGCGCAGAACTTGATAAAGTAAATCTCATAATTATGCTAGCGTTTTGTTTTTAATTACTTCTGATTTGACGACAAAATTACAAAAAAACGTTGTTATAAACAAAAAAAAGGCGATAATTTTTCGAGTTTCAAACTATTTTTAGTAATTTCGCCGAGTGAAACAAGAAAAAACAACAAATAAAAACATTTAAGACAATGGAATTAACAGGTAGAATTATCGCCGTTTTACCGGCAAATAGTGGTGTGTCTAACCGTACTGGCAACGCATGGATGTCTCAGGAATATGTAATCGAGGTTCCTGGACAGTATCCCCGCAAGTGCGTGTTCCGTCTTTTCGGTGAGGATCGCATCAGGCAGTTCAACATCCAAAATGGCGAGGATCTAACTATCCAGTTCGATATCGATGCCCACGAATATAATGGCCGTTGGTTCAATGAGATCCGTGCCTACAACGTGATCCGTGGCCAGGTGGCACCTGCGGCTCCGGCTGCTTCGCCCTTTCCACCGGCACAGGGCCAGCCCGACGCTGCTGCTGCAACCGCTCCCTTCCCGCCAGCACCTGAGGCATCTGCCGAGGGAAGTGCTGACGACCTGCCATTTTAAATAAATAAAAGAATAAGAGATTATGTGTGGAATCGTTGGATATATAGGCAACAAGGAGGCTTTTCCCATTCTGATCAAGGGCCTTCGCAGATTGGAATATCGTGGCTATGACTCGGCCGGTGTGGCATTGATCAATACCGACGGCGAACTGAATGTCTATAAGACGAAGGGCAAAGTGGATAATCTTTGTGAGTATTGCAGCGATAAGAATGTGAGCGGTACGATCGGCATTGCCCATACCCGTTGGGCCACCCATGGCGAACCGTCGTCAAGAAATGCCCATCCTCATTATTCACAGTCGCGTAATCTGGCTATTATCCACAACGGCATTATCGAGAACTATGCCGATATCAAGGAGAAACTGAAGTCTAACGGGGTGCAGTTCAAGAGCGATACCGATACTGAGGTACTGGTACAACTGATTGAGTATGTGATGATGAAGAAGAGCCTCCCGTTGCTGGAGGCTGTTCAGGTGGCGCTCTATCAGGTGATAGGTGCCTATGCTATAGCGATTCTCGACAAACGCAATCCCGATGAGATTATTGCTGCCCGTAAGCAGAGTCCGTTGGTGGTGGGTATTGGTAAAGATGAGTTCTTTATCGGTTCCGATGCCAGTCCGATTGTGGAATATACCGACAAGGTGGTCTACTTGGAAGATGGCAATATTGCTGTTATTAAGCGCTCAGAGGATATGCATGTGCTGAGTATCCTCGGTGAGGAACAGGAGTTGAAAATCAAGACAGTCGACATCGATTTAGGTCAGATAGAGAAGGGCGGTTATCCCCACTTTATGTTGAAGGAAATCTTCGAACAGCCGGAGTGCCTGACTAACTGTATGCGTGGTCGTGTGAATCTTGAAGCAGACCATGTAACACTCTCGGCTCTAATTGATTACCGCAGGCAGATGCTTGAGGCGAAAAGGGTTATTATCGTGGCCTGTGGTACCTCGTGGCATGCGGGCTTGATTGGCAAGCAGATGATCGAAACTTTCTGTCGGATACCCGTGGAAGTGGAGTATGCTTCAGAGTTTAGGTACCGTAATCCCGTAGTGGGCAAGGGTGATGTGGTGATTGCCATTTCTCAGAGCGGTGAGACGGCCGATACGCTGGCAGCCGTACAACTGGCCAAGGATCGTGGCGCCTTCATTTATGGCATCTGCAATGCCATCGGCAGCAGCATTCCCAGAGCTACTGATACCGGTACTTATATCCATGTGGGACCGGAGATTGGTGTGGCATCGACCAAGGCCTTCACTGGTCAGGTGACGGTGCTTACGATGATTGCCTTGGCCATGGGTGAGGCAAAGGGTACCATCAACCGTGACGAGTATCTGAAGGTGGTGAAGGGCTTGAGCGAGATTCCTGTGAAGATCCGTGAGGTGCTGCAGACGAATGAGAAAGTGGCCGACCTTGCGCGTACCTTCACTTATGCTCATAATTTCCTCTATCTGGGTCGTGGTTATTCTTATCCCGTCGCTTTGGAGGGTGCGCTGAAACTGAAGGAGATATCATATATCCATGCTGAGGGTTATCCTGCTGCGGAGATGAAGCACGGTCCGATTGCGCTGATTGACTCTGATATGCCCGTTGTTGTGATTGCTACGCATAACGCGATGTATGAGAAGGTATTGTCGAACATTCAGGAGATCAAGGCCCGTCAGGGTAGGGTAATTGCTCTCGTCTCGAAAGGTGATGATACCATCGCGCGAATTGCCGACGAGGTAATCGAACTCCCCGATGTGCTGGAGTGTCTGGAACCGCTGGTGGCTACCATCCCCTTGCAGTTGTTGGCCTACCATGTGGCGGTCTGCAAAGGAAAGAATGTCGACCAGCCCAGAAACCTCGCAAAAAGCGTTACGGTAGAGTGATTTTTTTGAAAAACGGCCTGAAAACGGCCAAAAGTTAAAAAAAATAGTGTAATAATTTGGAAATCTCGAATTATTGCACTATTTTTGCATTCGAAACTGTACATAACCTACCGCTAATTGAAATAATGGGTGAGTCTCTAGAGTCAAATATCAATAGGAGCGACTATAAGATTCTTATTGTCGACGATGTGATGAGTAATGTCTTATTGCTCAAGATCCTTCTTACAAACGAAAAGTTCCAGGTATGCACGGCCAACTGTGGTAAGGCTTGTATCGAGCAGTCGCGTGCAGAACATCCTGACCTGGTGCTGCTCGATGTGATGATGCCTGATATGTCGGGCTTCGATACGGCTGTCATCATGAAGAAAGACCCTGAACTGAAAGACATACCGATTATTTTCCTCACAGCCTTGAATACCCCGCAGGATTTGGTTCACGGCTTCCAGGTAGGTGCCAGCGATTTTCTTACCAAGCCCTTCAACAAAGAGGAGTTGGTGATGCGTGTAATGCAGCAGATTTCATTGGTGGCAGCCAAACGTATTATTGAGAAGCAGAATTCAGAACTGAAAGCCACACTGAGCAACCGCGATAAGATGTATTCGGTGATTGCCCACGATCTGCGTTCGCCGATGGCCAGTATCCGCATGGTGCTCAACCTGGTGGTGCAGTCGACATCGGAGGAGACAGTAGGACCGGAACTGCATGCGTTGCTCGACCAGGCGAACAGGGAGTCTGAGGAGGTGCACGACCTGCTCGATAATCTGCTGAAGTGGACCAAGAGCCAGACGGGTCGATTGAGCGTGGTGCTGCAGGATCTGAACTTGGAGGATATCGTGCCTGGTGTGGTTGAGATCTTCGAGATGATTGCCCAGACAAAGCATATCACGCTTGAACTGAAGAAACCGGAATCACCATTGAAGGTGAATGCCGATAATGACATGCTGAAAACCGTGTTGCGTAACTTCATGTCGAACGCTATCAAGTTCTCGCCAGAGAATTCCACCATCCAGATTATCATGGCAGCTGAGGGCGACTTTGCCAGAGTGAGCGTGAAGGACGAGGGAGTGGGTATTGCTGCCGACAGACTTGAAACCATTTTCCATAAGGGTGAGACCACTTATGGTACTGGCGGTGAGGAAGGTTCCGGACTCGGACTCCAACTCTGTCAGGACTTTGCCCGTAAGAATGGCGGCGATTGCTATGTGGAGTCAGTCGAGGGGCAGGGCTCTACCTTCAGTTTCACGGTACCGTTAAAAAAAGACTGATGGCTACACCTATTTATATTATAGAAGAAAAGAAACTTCGCCGTAACCTCAGACTGATTTCTGAAGTTGCGGCGAAAGCCGATATAGAGATTATCCTTGCCTTCAAGGCCTTTGCCCTGTGGAAGACATTCCCCATCTTTCGGGAATATATTCATGCCACTACGGCCAGTTCGCTGTCGGAGGCACGCCTCGCCTTTGAGGAGTTCGGCGCACCTGCCCATACCTATTCGCCGGCTTATACCGACGATGAGATTGATGAGATTATCAGGTGTTCGTCGCATCTTACTTTCAACTCGCTTTCACAATACGAGCGCTATCATGAACGGGCGGCAGGGGTGTCAAAGGGTCTGCGGGTGAATCCTGAGTATTCTGAGGTGGGCACCTTATTATATAATCCCTGTGCACCTGGGACACGCTTCGGGGTGACGGCCGACCGATTGCCCGAACATTTGCCGGCGGATCTCGAGGGATTCCATTGCCATTGTCATTGTGAGAGTGGGGCCGATGTGTTCCAGAGAACTCTGGTGCATATTGAGGAAAAGTTTGCCAAATGGTTCCCGCAACTGAAATGGATCAATTTCGGCGGTGGCCATCTGATGACGCGAAAAGACTACGATGTCGATTTGCTCATCCGGATGATGCAGGCGTTCCACCAACGCTATCCTTGGCTGAAGGTGATTCTCGAACCGGGTAGTGCCTTTGCCTGGCAGACGGGCCCGCTGGTGGCGCATGTCGTTGACATCGTGGTGGACAAGGGTATCAGGACGGCCATTCTTGACGTGAGTTTCACCTGTCACATGCCCGATTGTCTGGAGATGCCCTATGATCCCGAGGTGCGTGGCGCGGAACATGTGGATCTGGAGAAGGCGGTGGAGCCGCAGACCTATCGCCTTGGCGGAAACAGTTGTCTGAGTGGCGACTTCATGGGGTCTTGGCGCTTTGATCACGACCTGCAGATAGGTGAGGAGATAATCTTCGAGGATATGATCCATTACACTACCGTTAAGACGAATACTTTTAATGGTGTCACCCACCCGTCGATAGGCATGTTACATGAAGATGGCACACTCGAGGTTTTACGCCGTTTTTGCTATGATGACTATCGAAATCGCATGGATTGAAGCGTCAGAAATGGTCATTTTTCGATAAAATGGCACTTTTTCTTAAAAAAAGTCCCTAAAAAGTTTGTCAGTTCCAAAAAAAGCATTACCTTTGCATCCGCATTCAGGGGAATGCTCCTCAAAAAGGATGAAAAATGCGGAAATAGCTCAGTTGGTAGAGCACAACCTTGCCAAGGTTGGGGTCGCGGGTCCGAGTCCCGTTTTCCGCTCCATTTATTGAACAAAAAAGAGACATCAGGGAATGGCCCTCTTGTTAAAATGCCCAGGTGGCGGAATTGGTAGACGCGCACGTTTCAGGTGCGTGTGCCGCGAGGCGTGCAGGTTCGAGTCCTGTTCTGGGCACTCTTTTTTATTCAATATCATTTATTGTTGGAGAGGTGGCGGAATTGGTAGACGCGCTACTTTGAGGGGGTAGTGTCAATTGCGACGTGGGAGTTCGAGTCTCCTCCTCTTCACATCTTTTTATTGCGGAAATAGCTCAGTTGGTAGAGCACAACCTTGCCAAGGTTGGGGTCGCGGGTCCGAGTCCCGTTTTCCGCTCTTTTTATTAGGAAAACAACGAATCGTTCTTACATGAATTTATATTTAAGGTATTTCGACCGTGAAACACTTGTACACACTGTCGATGAGGCAATCGCCTTTTTAAGCGAAATTGAAGAAGTAGGGATGAATCCCGTTTTGGAGGCTGATATCCGTGAATATGCAGCCAGCGATGTTTTTTATCCCAAGCGTTATAAAGTCCGTCCCCGCATATATTTCATTATTATTAAGACAGAAGCCGAGAATATGCAGGACTTCAAGGATAAGAAGGCCGTGCATAATACCGCTGCCTTGGTGAGTGCGTCAAAGCCCACTGCACCTGCTGTGGTGCGTCTGAACGAGGAAAAACCGGGCTGGTATGAGGGTATGATTGATTTCAAACGCGTGTTGCTGGTGCCTGGAACGGGCAAATATCAGTATCGCGACACCCAGTTCATCGCCAATGTCAAGGCCAATTCGGGCATCGACTGCTACAACCGTATCGTCGAGTATCTCCGCGAGCGTGTTGATGAGCGCAGCCAGTTCCCATCGGCCAAGGGTAAGAACTTCAAGTTCCGTTATCTGGGAATGGCAAAATAGCATTTAAATAAACCTTTTACTACTAATATGAACAAAGTAATGTTGATTGGAAACGTAGGACAGGATCCTGAGGTCCGTTACGTTGATCAGGGTGTTGCTGTTGCACGCCTTCGTCTGGCCACCACCGAGCGTGGCTACACGCTCCAGAATGGTACACAGGTGCCCGATCATACTGACTGGCACAATGTCATCCTCTGGCGGAAATTGGCTGAGGTCGTGGAGAAATATGTGCACAAGGGCGACAAACTCTATATCGAGGGTCGCATTCGCTATACCACCTACGATGACAAACAGGGTCAGCGTCGGTTTATGACGGAGATATGGGCCGACAATATGGAAATGCTGACACCGAAATCAACAACTCCGACATCTGCCCAGCCATCGGTGATGGTCAATGAGTCTGACGCTGCCGTTCAGCCTCAGGATGTTGCGCCGGAACCTGGCGGTGATTTGCCGTTCTAATCATGTAAAATGGACTATTTTCAAGAAATATTCAATGAAGTAACCATCATGGCTCCCTCTGCGGGGGCCATCTTCGCTATAGCCTTAGCGGCTGTCCTACTGCTCTTCTCCGGATTTGCCTCCGGATCGGAAATCGCTTTCTTCTCGCTGACGCCGAACGACATCAACGAACTCGAGGAAAGCAGTTCCGATAAAGATAAGCGCATTCTTGAACTGCGTGAGGATTCTGAGCGCACCCTGGCCACCATCCTGATTGCCAACAATGTAATCAACGTGACCATCATTATGCTCTGCAACTACTTCTTCGACCATGTGATTCATTTCGGCTCGGTCGTCTGGTTGCAGTTCCTCGTTATCACCATCCTGCTCACCTTCTTGTTGCTGCTTTTCGGCGAGATTATGCCCAAGGTGTATTGCGGACAGCATGCCTTGGCCATGTGCCGTGTTTTCTGCGATAGCATTTTCTTCCTCCGCAAGGTGTTCCGTCCTTTGGCCAATATCCTGCTGCGCTCCGGCGCATTGGCGGGTAAGGTTGTTCAGATGGAGAACCATGTGCTGAGTGTCGACGATCTGGAACAGGCGCTTGAACTTACCGACGAGGAGGATCTGAAGGAAGAGAAGGATATGCTCGAGGGTATCGTGCGCTTTGGTGACGAGACAGCCAAGGAAGTCATGACCAGTCGTCAGGACATCGTCGACCTCGATTTTAAGAGCAAGTTCCACGAGGTCATCAAATGTGTGGTCGAGAACAACTACTCCCGTATTCCTGTCTATCAGGACTCCATTGATAATATCCGAGGCATTTTGTATATCAAGGACTTGCTGCCGCATCTGGCCAAGCCCGACACTTTCCGTTGGCAGTCGCTCATCCGTCCGCCGTATTTCGTGCCTGAGACCAAGAAGATTGACGACCTGCTGCGCGAGTTCCAGGAGAACAAGGTGCATATTGCCATCGTGGTCGACGAGTTTGGCGGTACAAGTGGTCTTATCACGATGGAGGATATCCTTGAAGAGATTGTCGGTGAGATCAACGACGAGTACGACGAGGAGGAGAAACCCTTCGTGCGCATCAATGCCAATACCTATATTTTCGAGGGTAAGACGCTCTTGAGCGATTTCTACAAACTGCTTGATTTGGATGACGAGACCTTCGAGGAGGTAGAGGGCGATGCCGACTCACTAGCCGGACTGTTGCTGGAGATTAAGGGCGACTTCCCCGAACTCCACGAGCGCATCGATTACCGTAACTTCACCTTTGAGGTAACCGAACTCGATGGCCACCGCATCTCAAAGATAAAGGTTGTCGTTCACCAGCCTACGGATTCGTAGCCTGCGGCATAATACCAGCCGAACTTCTTGATATTAATATTGTCTGTGGTTTGCGATTTCCATTGGGGGATAAACATGCTCACACCGCCATATTTCTCCTCCGTCATTTCAAAATCGCCATAGAAATCGTTCCATATTCCCCAACTTGGTACCAGGTTGGTCATCCAGGTATCGGCCATTATTTTGTATATCACAACCTTGTCAAATGCCTGTTTCCAGGTGTTATATTCATTGGTCGGGGCATATTTAAGGATGAAGTCATTGGCATCATAGTATAGTTGCTTATCGCTGAAGGTATAATAATAGTGTATCAGCCCGCTAAGGTTGGGGTAGGTTGAGCCGCTGAAATTCTCCTTACTGGCGTTCAGCGCGTTTTTGGTGGCATGAGCCAGATTCTCCATCTCGCTGGTCTTGATCACAGAGAGTGGCAGGTCATAGCCGGATGCGCGTTGCTCGGCATATCTGTCTACAATCGATTTCCAGAAGGTGGTCTTCTCCATCATGGCCGGTGCCACAGTGATATAGGGCGCGCCCACTCCTGGAATCTCTGCTGGCGAACCGATGATATAGTCGGCCACGTTGCGCAGTTCATAGGCCACTTCCAGGCACTGCATATTACAGCAGTCGAAGAAGATATACGAGAAACGTGGGAATTTCTCAAGCACCTTTTTCATCGAGGGGATATTCATCCATTTACCGTCCATCGACTCTGAATTCCTGCCGTTGTCGATGCCGTAGGCCCTGTTGCGGGCCATGCTTGTGTAGGCAATGGAATCCTTGACGAGCCAGCCTGATCCGTGTCCGAAGAAGGCGAGGGCATAGTCATTGTTGTTCGAGGGATATTTGTTGATGGTATATCTGATCACCTTCTCCATCACTGCGGGGTCGCTGGCATATTCGTCGCTCTTGCTGATGCCCATGTCGGCAATCGATACGGAGTCGGTAATCTGTCCGTCCTTCAGTCTTGCCAACCAAGGCAGTTCCTTATAACTGCTTCTGTCGACATAGACAATCAGGTTGTTGTGACCGATGCTTTTCGAGCCGATAATCAGTTCGTCCAGGTCTTTCTGTGCGAAACTCGACAGGTTGTTTTCGCCCGACATATAGACCAGCACCGTGCGGTCGGCGCTTCTGTCTTCCTCCTTATCCTTATGGCAGCCTGTGAGTACAGTCAGGGCCAGTAATGCTATGATTAACTTCTTCATTTCTTCCGATTTTGCTGCAAAGTTACGCATTTGTGTGCGAATTTCCAAATAAAACCGCAAAATTTGCATAAAGTTACAGCCTGATGCCCAAGGCGATGCGGGCATAGCCATCGAAGATGCTGATCTTGCTCTGATCCTTCTTGTAGGTGAAGTTATTGTACTGCGCCTGAAGGCCGATGAAGTAGTCCTTCCAGTTGTAGGCAATGCCGAGCCGCAGGTCCAAGTTGAGCCGTAAGGCACTGTATGTTGTCTCCGAGCCACCGTCCCAATAATAGATGTCATCCTCTTCGTTCAGCATGGGCAGGGGCTTGTGTGTCTTCCCGTTGGACCAGGTGTTCTTCTGAAAGATCCATTCGCCATAGTCGTCCACATTCTCTTCAGGAGCCAGGATGAAGTTGAAGTCGTATTTCTCGACCTTCACGCGGTTGTAGACACTGATGGTTGGCATGACCATCGCGTTGACCACGAGGCCGCGCAGCGGAACCCAGTTGTAGCCGTAGCCGATGCCAAGATTGGCTTGGTGCACCTTGATGCGGCTGATGCCGTAGCCGATGATCATGAAGAACGCATTGTCGATGTCGGAATAGTCGAATGACGACTGATACCATGTGGCGCCCAACAGGAGTGAACCTGCGGAACGGCGCTGGATTACTGATTGGTTGTAGGCGGCAGCCTGCGAGTAGCGGCGCCCGTTGAACACGTAGTATCCGTTGGCATAGACCGAACGGATCCATACCGGACTGGGCATCGTGAATGTGGTGTCATAGGGCTCGCTAGCCACCTGTCCGTTTTCGTAGTCTGTGGCGCTGAACTGGGCATCAACCGTGTTGAATCGTCTCAGCCGGAAATTAAAACCGTATTTGGCGCCTGTCGTGCTGAACGAGTAATAGCGTCCTGCGTTCTTGGTGAGCGACTTGGAGTAGGAGAGACCCGTACCACGATAGCCCACCCAGAAGCCAATCGACGACGCCATCGGCGGCATGAAGTGCAACTGCCATTCCGAGCGTTCGTTCGTCTCGGGGAAGTCGATCGCTTGGTCGTAGTCCACATCCACCGCATTCTCCTTATAGCGAAGAATAACTCGCCAAGGCTTTTCAGGCACTTCAATGAAATGCTGATCCACCTTCGCCTTGGCTTTGGCATCCAGGTATTGCTGCACCTGATGAAGCCGTTCCATCATGGTGGGTCTGCTTTCCTGCTGAGGTATACTATCTGTCGTTTCCGGATCCTGTGCTGCTGCATTCAGAGAAAACAGTAAACTGCAGATGATGATTCTTCCTGTCATTGGCTAGTTAATACTTATTTCGTTTATCGACTGCAAATATAAGGTTTTTCTCGGTAAGTTCCAAATTTTCAGTAGAAAATATTGTCCAACGTTGTGACAGTTGTGACAATAAAAAATTAACCTCGATTCTCCTTTTATTTTATATAATATAATATATATATAAATATAGTATAGAAGAAAGTTCCCTCGCTACGAATTGAACTGTCACAACTGTCACAGTCACCGAGCATACTGCTCGCTGCCCTCGAGATTACTGCTCATAGACAGTTTGCTTACTTCCCGACAATCGCCTGCTTACTTTTCATCGATTAACAAATTACTTTACAAATGCTTAACCTCCGAAAATTTCCTTAAAATATGGTTTTTTGCAACTATTAATAGTAACAATTGCTACTATACTATGAAAATTTTGCTACTATACTATGCTGCAATTTTTTCTTCGAATAGCATCCCCTTGCTGCTTGATTATAATTTTTGAAAAATCATTACGTGGTATTCGCCTTTATCAATCTCTTATTGAATAATAAGTGCCGCTTATTCAGCAACAAGTGGCAGAACCGTCAAGAACAGGAAAAACGAAAAATCGGGCAGACTATTTGGTAGGTCCGATTATTTATCTTAATTTTGCACTCATGATGGAACAGATAAAAAGAATCAGGCAGATGGAACGGCGGATGAAGCGAGTGGCTAACGCCGTCACGAAACTATCGGCAGCGTTGGAGAACTATGAGGCTGTGCAGGAGGATATCGCAGCACTTGAGCAGTATTACGGCAGTGAGGCCTGGAAGCAGGACTTTGCTGATGATGAGGCTGGTCTTTTGCCCTCAGATCTGAAGCGTGGGGTGCTGTCTGAGGACGGCATCTGGAACCTGCTCTCGGATGCCCGCGAACTGAACAAGAGAATAGGCTAATCCTCTATCATATATATCATTTGATGGCATCCTGAATGACGAGACCTGCAAGCATGAAACCGAAGATGGCGGTGATCTGAACGAGGGAACCTTTTCCTTCTCCCTTTGGTTCGATGAGTTCATCGGAATAGACACAGAGGAACTTGCGCGAGGGATATTGTCCTTCGTGTTTGAAACGTTTGCGGAGAACACGAGCAAGGGGGTCGCCTTGAATCTTCCAGAATTCAGCAATCTTGATATGCGTGGGATCAAGTTTCAGGGCTGCACCCATCGATGAGAAGAATACGGCCTCAGTCTGACAGGCCATCAGGATGAGTAGGGCCTTGTCTTTGAGTGAGTCGATGGCATCGATGATATAGTCATAGGTGTCGAGATGGAAACTGTCTGCCGTTTCTGCCGTGAAGAACTCATGGATGGCAGTGATCTGGGCAGAAGGGTTGATACTGAGCAGGCGCTCACGTAACACGTCAACCTTTACCTTTCCAACGGTCTCCGTTGTCGCCATCAGTTGGCGATTGATATTGCTAACGCACACGCTGTCGGAATCAACGATGGTGAGACGCTTGATGCCTGAGCGCACCAGACTCTCTGCGCACCAGGAGCCAACACCACCCACGCCGAAGATGATCACGCGTTTCTGGGCAATGTGTTCCATTGCTTCCTGACCCAATAATAGTTCTGACCTCTGAAATATCTCTTGTTCTAAAACCATAAATATTAGTGTTATCGGTTCATCCACTCCTTCCGTTCCTTTTCGGGCATCTTTTCGATGGCGTAACGGAGCATGGTGCGGGGCATCTCGTGGGCATGCTGGCGAAGAAACTCGCGAAGGAGATCCATGGATACTCTCTTGCCCATCTCGCGGAGCATCCATCCGACGGCTTTGTGCATGAGGTCGTGGGGATGATGAAGGTGGATCTCGGCATAGCGGAGGCACCACGAGGGGTCGCCCTGCTGTGAGGTCTTCCAGGAACAGACGATGCTCATGCGCTGTTTCCATAGGCAAGTACTGGCGGCGAGTTCATCCAATACCTTGATCTTATAATCCTGATCTCCCAGATTCGTGGGCAGGAGCAGCCAGTGACCAAGAATCTTATGAACGGAGAGATCCACCAAGTCCCAGTTGTTGGCCTGTTCAGCATATTGCAGATACATGGTCACAATCTCATCGCGCAGTAGGATGGCCTCGGGATTGTTTTCCAGTCGTTTGGTGGCGGCCTTCTCAAACTTGGCCACGAGAATCAGGAAACCGCAGAGTCTCACTTCATGCCAACGGTTCATCAACAACTCTGGCACCTCGCTCAACGGGAAATCTATCCCAGCGGCCTGAACTACCTCGCGCGTCTGCGGCACCTTCAGCCCTAAGAACTCATCGCCGAAGCCGTACTCACCTGGCCTTGTCTTGAAGAACCTCATGAGTATCTTGCGCTGCTTGTCATTGTGCAGCGACTCCATGTGATCGATAATCTGTTGAGCGTTCATATTCGTATTTCGATGTAAATTCAAAGTGTTATCCTATTGAATTACGGGTTTATTGGCCTCTTTCCAAGCGATGATGCCGCCTTTCAGGTTGACACAACGGTAACCGATGTCGGCCAGTCGACCAGCAGCATTCGCCGAACGCCTACCACTACGGCAGTACACCGCAATCTTCTTGTCTTTGGGCAGCGCAGCCTTGGCCTGTTCGATGAAATCACTCTGACCCTGATCTATCAGCATAGCCCGCTCGATATGTCCCTCTGCATACTCCGCCGCCGAGCGCACATCAAGCACCACCACGTTCGTGTCGGCAATCAGCGTTGCAAAACCATTCACATCTACATTCTCAAAATTGCTCTGTCCGCAAGCCGTATTCAGCCCCAGCACAGCCATCATACAAGTTAGAAACTTCTTCATAAACCAATCAATCTGTAATTCACGTCTGCAAAGATATGGTGTTTTGGGGAAAGAACCAAATTTTTAGTCGAAAAACAACACACCTTGACTTGGCGCACGATTCAAGGGTGAGAATAAAAAAAATGGGTCGAGGCTTTCTTTGTTTCGGAAAAAAAGTATAATTTTGTGGCTTAAATTCCGGAAATGATGAAAAGACGAACTATTATATACATTATTATATTGTTGATAGCCGCGATGACGGGGGGCGATGCCTTTGGTGCCAAGCCCAAGAAGCAGCAGCGCCGCACACGGCAGAAGACAACGAAGGTGGTGAAGAAGAAAGGCAAGTCGAAGGCTAAGGCGAAGACAAAGACGGTGCGTGCCGCCAAACCCGCACCCGACCCGCGCCTGAACGATCCTGACTACGACCCCTTCCTGCAATGCGAGGATACGTGCAGTCATGTTCACGGCATCGACCTGAGCCGTTATCAAGGCGATGTGTTTTGGGAGACGGTCGGCGAGAACACGAAGATGGCCTATGTGTATCTGAAGGCCACCGAGGGCGGTGACCGCATCGACCCGAAGTTTGAACGAAACATCAACCTTGCTCATCGCTATGGGCTGAAGGTTGGCTCATACCATTTCTTCCGTCCGAAAACTCCGTTGCAGAAGCAGTTGGAGAACTTTACGGCACAATGTCTGCCTGGCGAGCAGGACCTTATACCGATGATTGACGTGGAGACACTCGGTGGCCTGCCTGTAGACCAGTTCTGCGACTCGCTGCTGACTTTCCTCGGCATGATTGAGGAGGTTTATCACCAGAAACCGTTGGTGTATACATTCCGCAATTTCTATAATTGGCATCTGGTGGGCAAACTCGATGACTACCAGTTGATGATTGCCATGTATCTGGACGAGGAACCGGTATTGGCCGACGAACGTGACATTACGCTGTGGCAATATACAGGAAAGGGACGCATCGTTGGCATCAACGGTTATGTCGACAAGTCGCGTTTCCTTGGTCGCCACGGCCTGCGGGAGATTCGTTTCCGTCATTATAATTAGAGATTTAAAAAGATTAGGATATGATAATCAAGTGCCCTGAATGCGGCCATCAGGTAAGCGACCGCGCAAGAACGTGCCCATCGTGTGGTGTAGACATCGCAGGCAAGGTGACCCGTTGCCCCGATTGTGGAGAATATATCTTCAAGGATGACCTTGAGTGCCCGAACTGTCATTGTTCCATTAATGCTGCTGCACCGGAACCGGCTCCGATTGTTTCTGAGGAAACCGAGACACAGGCTGCTCCGGCCACGCCTGAAATCGCTTTGCCGCAGCAACCAAAGAAGAAGAGTCGTAAGGGTTTATGGTCGGCTCTGATTGTGGGCTTCGTGTTGGCGCTGATTATCGTGATGCTCGGCATCTATTTTTCCCAGAAGACACAGCAGGAGAATGAGCAGCGGGCCTACGAGAACGCAATGATGAGCACGGAGCCCGCTGTACTGCAGAATTTCCTCGACATGTATATCCAGGCGCCTGTGGCCCATCGTGATTCTATCAAGGTGCATCTGCTGGCGCTGATGAAGATTGACCGTGACTGGGAGAATGCCCGCGTCAGTCAGTCGAAGTCGGCCCTGCAACTGTTTATCGACCGTAACCCCGACAATGTGCATGTGCGCGAGGCCCGTATCATGATTGATTCGCTTGATTTCGAGACGGCGAAGATGCTCAACTCGATGGAGTCGTTTAAGAAGTATATGGAGGATCATGAACAGGGCTATTACTACGATGAGGCCAAGAATGAATACGACCGTCTGGAAGAGGAGATGGTGCGTGCTGCTCAGATTAAGGCTGAGCAGGATTCTCTCAAGGCACTTGAGGATGCCGATGCTGTGGTGGTTCCTCCCGTCGTTCCCTGATTACTCCTCAATGTTTGAGAGTGAATGGGCGAACGAGGCAAAGAAGTTTGTGAGTGTTTCTGAAGGCAGGTAGCGGAAGTATTGTGCCGAGCGGCGGATATGTCCCAATATCGCACTACTGTTGCTGGTATGGAGGAATACGCTTTCCGAATCCTGTGAGAAATAGAATTCTTCGGTCCTGGTGTTGGTGAATTCCGTCAGTTCCTGTGCCACCCGTTCTACTCGCTTGTCAGGCTCTCCCGTCAGGAAAGGAACTTCTTCCTTGTTGAATCCAAACATCTGAATGAGCAGAGCCCCTTGGAGTTGTGCCATTGGGGTGAATCCCAGTTTTTTCAGCCATTGGTTCAAGGTAAGGAAATCTACGCGGTGACTTTCGGTATGGAGGTATTTCCCCAGTTGTACCAGATGATAGACGGGCACACCCTCGTTCAGAATATGCCGCGTGATATGAATCATGATAAGTAAGAGTTGACGTGTGGCGATGTCGGACTGCTCATCGTCGAGGATAGCCTGCAGTTTCTTGTTCAGCAAGGGATTCGTCAGGTGGTCAGCCCGTAGCAGTTCGTTTTCTTCCTCTTGCTTGTTATCAGCCTGTGCGGCCTCCGTGTTGGCCTTCTCCCATTCCTTTATCTGTTTTTCCGATAGGTGTAAAAAGAACTGGTCTTTGCATCGCAGGATGCCTGCATAGACCGACGGTATCACCTGATGCATCAGCGCCAGTTGATAGACCTTGTTCCATTTGCAGATGGACATGGGCTCTATTTGTTCCTGTCTGTTGAATTCACCGCAGCGGATGAGCCGGAAGAAGTTGCGTTGGATAATATTCACTGGATAATGATTTAAGAGTATCTTTTGGGATAGCGGAACAGAATGGAGAGTAGTGCGGCAATTCCGATGGAGAATGGATAGAATAGATAGGGGATGATGCTGACGGGACTGATGGCTGCCAGACCGGCGGCAATCAGCAGTTGGGCACCATAGGGAATCAAGCCCTGCACGAAGCACGAGCAGGTATCGAGAATTGAGGCGGCCTTTTTGTTGTCGACACCATAGCGGTCGCCAATCTGCTTGGCAATGCCTCCGACGGTGATGATGGCCACTGTGTTGTTGGCTGTACAGATATCGACTACTCCCACCAAGGCGCCGATGCACAATTCTGCGCCACGCTTGTTATGGATATGTTTTACCATGCGTTGGATGATGAACTCGATGCCGCCTTGCTGCTTAATCAGTTCAAGCATACCGCCCGCCAGCATGGTGATGATGATGAGTTCGCCCATGCCGGTCATGCCGTCGCCCATGGCCTTCATCCAGCCGAAGACATCGAAACTGCCTGTTAACATGCCGATAACGCCTGTAAGGAGGACGCCGAGTGTGAGCACGGCCATCACGTTCATGCCGAAGACAGCCGTCAACAGGACGACGAGGTAGGGGATGACCTTCACCCATTCCACAGCATTCGTTTGATGGGAAACCTGAACATTCGTCCCCATGAAGTAATAGACCATCAGGATGATCACGGCAGCGGGTATCACGATGAATGAGTTGACACGGAACTTATCGCTCAGTTTGCAGCCTTGGGTAGAGGTGGCCACGATGGTGGTGTCGGAGATAAACGAGAGGTTGTCGCCGAAGAATGAACCGCCAACGACGATGGCGGTCATAAGGGCAGCATCTGTGCCCGTCTGCTGGGCCACGCCTACGGCAATCGGTGTCAGGGCCACGATGGTGCCAACGCTTGTGCCGATGGAGATGGAGATGAAACATGCGGCTAGGAAGAGACCTGCCAGCAGCATCTGAGAGGGTAGGAGATTGAGTGTCAGGTTGACGGTGGCATCGATGCTGCCCATCACCTTAGCAGAGTTGGCAAAGGCTCCGGCCAAAAGGAAAATCCAGATCATGAGCATCATCTGACTAGATGCGGCCCCTCGGCTGAAGATTTCGATGCGTTCCTTCAGAGACCTGTCGCGGAAGATGGCGACAGCGTAGATGCTGGATGCCATGAATGCCACAGTAATGGGCACTTTGTAGAAGTCACCAGCAATGATGCTGGTGACCAAATACAATATCACGAACACCCCGAGGGGTGACAATGCGATAAGCCCTTTACTTTTCACTTCTTTTTATTATTATAGCGTTACGCCGTTCTTGAAAATTGATATCTCACGGTAACCGTTCTCTTCGTTTTTGGCGGGTTCGCCACTAGCGACGGCGAGTACCTTGTCGATGAACTCGGGCACCAGATCCTGCATGGTGCGACCCTCTACCAATTGTCCTGCCGAGAAGTCTACCCAACTGGGCTTGTTCTTGGCCAAGGTGGGATTGGTGGCTATTTTCATTGTGGGGACGAAAGTGCCGAAGGGCGTGCCGCGTCCTGTGGTGAAGAGCACGATATGACAGCCACAGGAAGCGAGGGCCGTCGATGCCACCAAGTCGTTGCCTGGGGCAGACAGGAGGTTCAATCCTTTGTTGGTCAAGCGGTCGCCGTATTCCATCACGCCACTGACGGGTGCCTTGCCACATTTCTGGGTGCATCCCAGCGCCTTGTCTTCGAGTGTGGAGATGCCACCGGCTTTGTTGCCTGGCGAGGGATTCTCGCCCACGGGCTCGCCATGCGACAGGAAATACTCCTTGAAGTTGTTGATCATCGAGACGGTCTGGTTGAAAAGTTCCTTGGTACGGCAGCGGTTCATCAGAATGGTTTCTGCGCCGAACATCTCTGGCACTTCGGTCAGGACACTCGTTCCGCCCTGAGCCACCAACCAATCGCTGAACTCGCCAACCAGCGGGTTAGCCGTGATGCCGCTGAAACCGTCGCTTCCGCCACATTTCAGGCCTACACGGAGTTCGCTCACAGACACTTCTTCGCGCTTGTCCTCCTTGGCAATGGCATACAGTTGGCGCAGGATCTCCATGCCAGCCTCTACTTCATCGCCTTCTACTCTCTGTGTTACCAACAATTTGATACGGTCTTTGTCGTAGTCGCCCAGCATGGCCATGAAATCTTCAGGCTGGTTGTTCTCACAGCCCAGACTCAGTACCAATACACCGCCAGCATTGGGGTGCAGGCAGATGTCGCGGAGCACCTTGCGGGTGTTCTCGTGGTCCTCGGAGAGTTGTGAACAGCCATAGTTATGATGCCACGCATAGACGCTGTCGATGCCTTCCAACTTGGTCTCGTTGCGCAGTTTCTCTGCCAATTTCTCAGCAATGCCGTTCACGCATCCCACAGTGGGTACAATCCATATCTCATTGCGCACACCCACATCGCCGTTCTTGCGTCTATAACCCTTGAACGTGCGGTTCTCCTTCTTAATCTTCAGTTCTTCGCCTACGGGGTTGTAAGTGTATTCGAGGGTGCCGGAGAGATTGGTCTTCAGATTATTCTCATTGACCCAATCGCCTGTCTTCATGTCTTGGCGGGCATGACCGATGGGGTAGCCGTATTTGATGATGTCTTCGCCTTCGCGGACATCCTTGATGAGCACTTTATGACCGGCTGGCGTGTCCTGGTTCAGGACGACCGTCTTGCCGTCGATGGTGATGATTTCTCCTTGTTTTTTAGGTTGCAGACATACCACGACACTATCTGCAGGATTAATTCTTAAGTAAGTTGCTAATTCCATTTGTTTTGTTTGTTTTTTAGTATGCTTTTGTAAGTTCTAAGTCTATATTGCTTTGCGACGGTAGAATTCGACATTCTCCTTGGTGAGGATTTCGATGGGCATGTAGTTCACCGGGTTTACCTCGCGCTTCAGGACAATCGCATTGAACAGGGCATCTACGCTGGCATAGCCCTGTTGGTAGGCGTGCTGGGCAATCAGGAAAGAAATGCTGCCCTGACGGATACAGGCCTCGTTTTTGGGCACCATGTCGTAGCCCATAATCTGGATATTACGGCGATTGCTCTTCTTCAGGAACTCACCTACGATGTGCGCCTTAGAATTGAAGGTGATGCAATGGTGAATATGAGGGTGTTCTTTGAAGAATTTCTCAAGGATAGAGTCATATTCTACGCGCTCCTCATCGAGGGGCAGGTCGACTTCAATGATCTTAACATCTGGGAAGTGGTCTACCATATAGTGACGGAAGCCCGTCTCACGGTTGGCCTGCTGTTTCGATCCCACCTTTCCGTCGCGTGTCTGCTTGACCAGCGCAATCTCTTTCTCCTTAGCAGCGATGAGCATCAGCATGCGGGCAGCGAAATAGCCGCTAGCAAAGGAATCCTGTCCGAAGAAGGCCAGTGGTTTCAGGTCGGGCATATAACTGTCGAGCAACACATAGGGGATGCCTCTGTCAATCAGTTTCTCGGTGAAGCGTGCCGTTTGCTCCAGCGTTGTGGGCACGATGATCACACCATCGAACTTCTCCGTAAAGAACTCACGCACCATGCGGGTGAACGATGCATTGTTGAAACGCTCGTAATAGATGAATTTCAGAGTGATGCCGAAATCGCGGCGGAAGTCAGTACAGGCCTGCGCACCTTCCTCAATCTCGTCCCAATAAGCCTCTTGCTCATGCTTGGGAAGCACACAGTAGAAGGTGTATTTCTTATTATAAGCGAGGGCAGAGGCATACATGTTTGGCTTGTAGTCCATTTCTGCCAAGGCCTTGTTCACCTTCTCCAAGGCTGCTTTTGATACGTTGGGACGATTGTGAAGCACGCGGTCGACCGTTCCTACCGAGACGCCTGCACGCTCGGCGATGTCCTTGATTCTGATATTCTCCTTACCCATGTTGTTTTCTCCTTTTGCTGTGCAAAGGTACAAATAATAATTGATTCCACCAAATGATTTTGTAACGAAATCGTTTCCGTAACTTTTCTACTCTTTTTAGGTATATATTATTTGGTGGTTTCAGAAATAATTCGTACTTTTGTCGACGAATTGAGAAAAATAGTAGTAATCTATAAAACAAAGAACAAAAAAACAATGGCAAAAATCGTAACATTGGGCGAGATTATGCTTCGCCTTTCCCCGCAGGGAAACGACCGTTTCATTCAGAGTGAATCATTCCGCATCATCCCTGGTGGTGGTGAGGCTAACGTGGCTATTTCAGTTGCCAACTACGGCCATGAGGCATATTTTGTTTCCAAACTTCCTAAGCACGAGATTGGTCAGATTGCTGTCAACGCCCTGCGCCGTTATGGTGTCAATACCGAATTTGTGGCCCGCGGTGGCGACCGCGTCGGTCTGTATTATGCTGAGACTGGTGCCTCAATGCGCCCATCGAAGGTAATCTACGACCGTGCCCACTCATCTATCGCTGAGGCTGTTCCTTCTGATTTCGACTTTGATAAGATCATGGAGGGTGCTGCATGGTTCCATTGGTCAGGTATTACACCAGCTATCAGCGACAAGGCTGCCGAGTTGACAAGACTGGCCTGTGAGGCTGCCAAGCGTCATGGCGTGACTGTATCTGTAGACCTGAACTTCCGCAAGAAACTGTGGACTTCGGAGAAGGCCATCTCAATCATGCGCCCCTTGATGCAGTATGTCGATGTTTGTATCGGTAATGAGGAGGATGCAGAACTCTGTCTTGGCTTCAAACCTGATGCTGATGTAGAGGGTGGTAAGACCGATGCCGCCGGTTATGAGGGTATCTTCAAGCAGATGATGAAGGAGTTTGGCTTCAAGTATGTTGTTTCTACGCTCCGTGAGAGTTACAGCGCCACGTTCAACGGCTGGAAAGCCCTAATCTACGATGGTAAGGAGTTCTATCAGTCAAAGCGTTATGAGATTAACCCAATCATCGACCGTGTGGGTGGTGGTGATTCGTTCTCAGGTGGTCTGATCCATGGTCTGCTCACCAAGAAGACTCAGGGCGAGGCTCTTGAGTTTGCGGTGGCTGCTTCGGCCCTGAAGCACACTATTAATGGTGACTTCAACCTGGTGAGTGTCGACGAAGTGGAATCGCTTGCCGGTGGTAATGCCAGCGGTCGTGTACAGCGCTAACGCTAATTGAAAAATGATAATTGACAATTATGGCAAAGTTTGATAAAATTGCAGTATTGAAGAAAATTGGCGATACCGGAATGGTGCCCGTCTTCTATCATAAAGATCTTGAAACCTGCAAGAACGTGGTGAAGGCCTGCTATGAGGGCGGCGTTCGTGCATTTGAGTTTACAAATCGCGGCGACTTCGCCCAGGAGATCTTCGGAGAACTGGTAAAGTGGGCTGACAAGGAATGTCCGGAACTGGCCTTGGGTATCGGCTCCATCGTTGATGCTCCCACCGCCGCTATGTATATCCAATTGGGTGCCTGCTTTGTTGTAGGTCCGCTGTTGAATCCCGACATCGCACCTGTTTGTAACCGTCGTCTTATTCCCTATTGCCCTGGCTGCATGACCGTTTCTGAGATCGGTAAGGCTCAGGAGTTGGGTTGCGACCTGACGAAGGTGTTCCCAGGCGATGTGGTCGGTCCTAATATGGTGAAGGGCTTGAAGGCTCCCATGCCTTGGTCGAAGATCATGGTGACCGGTGGTGTTGCTCCAGAGGAGGAGAACCTGAAGTCATGGTTCAAAGCCGGTGTGTTCTGTGTGGGTATGGGTTCGAAACTCTTCCCATCAGACAAGGTGAAGGCTGGCGACTGGCAGTACGTGACCGACAAGTGCAAGGAAGCACTCGGCTACGTGGCTCAGGCCCGCGCTTGATATCCGTCATAATCCCTCTCGCTAACAATATAGAGCGGGAGGGATTCTTTATTGCTTATGAAGTTCTGGCTATTCATACTATCAACCATTCTCGTTTCCGCCTGTTCACGTTCAGATAGACAGACGGTCGATATGCTGAATTCCTTGTCGTATGCCTATCATTATAAGGATGTAGACTCTACCGAATACTATGCGAAGCAGGCTTATGACTTGTCTGCACATTACGATAAGGGCAGGGCAGAGGCACTCAACAATCTGGCTTTCACCAATATTGTAAAGATGCAATATGATGAAGCAGAGCAACGCTTGAACGAGATTTTACAAATAACTGATAATCAAACAGAATTGCTTGTTAGTTATATTCAGCAGATGCGTCTTTGTCAGCGTCGTTCCAAGAACCGCGAGTTTTACGAATACCGTGAAAATGCGATGGAGGCCCTGAAGCGTATCAATGAAGAGCGGGAACAATTAAGCGACCGTCAGTTGGCTCGTCTGCGCTATGCCGAATCGGAGATGGCCATCGTCACTTCCACTTATTATTATTACGTGGGTCTTGAGCGCCAGTCGATAGATGCTATCCAAAATATCGATGTCAATGACCTCCGCCGTGACACCGCACAATGGCTGAACTATCTGTACTATGTCGGCTCTGGCGGCATCATTACCACCGGTACACAGCAAGACATCAACCAGGAAGAGTTCGATCATCTGTTGCGTTGCTTCCTCCATGCACGTCAGGGTAATTATCCGTATTTTGCCGCCAATGCCCTCGAGGCCCTTTCCGAACATCTGATGGACTCGGAATATCGTCGGCAACTGCTGGCGGATAACCTTCCGGCCATGAAGTTCATCAATCCTGGTGGCATCGACGACGACATGCTGGCAGGCTCGCTTGCAGAGGATGCCCTCAATCTCTTCATTCGCTATGGCGATATCTACCAAATTGCCGGTGCTTATCGTACATTAGCATCCTGCTATCGTCAGATAGATGATTATGAGTCGGCACTCTATAATCTGGAGCAGGCTCTTTCCGACTCAGCCATCTACCAGGCTCCAGACCTAGTGGCCAGTATCCGCGAACAGTTGAGTCTGGTGTATTCGGCTATGGATGAGAAACAACTGAGCGATGAGAACCGTAATGCCTATATCGACCTGATGAGCGAGACACGCCAGGACCGTCAGTTGGAGGCCCGCGCCGCACAGTATGAACGTAGTGCAAATCAACTGAATATCATGTTGGCGGCTGTGGTAGCGGCCATCATCCTCTTGGTGTTCCTTTTGTGGCTCTTCAACCGTTTAAATAAACAGAAAAAGGGTAATTACGGCCAATTGGAAGACGAGATTGAACAGCGTCAGGATGATGTGACCGTCAGTAAGTTACGCCTCGAAGATAATGAGCGCCGCCATTTGGAGCAACGTGCCAAGATTTCACTCGTCAACGGTATTACTCCCTTTATAGACCGAATTATTCACGAAATCAGCAGAATGGACTCTCTAGATGCCACAAGCAAGGAGGAGAGTTTGGCTTATATCCGTGAACTCACCGACCAGATTAACGAGTATAACGATATTCTCACCCAATGGATACAGTTGCGACAGGGCGAACTGAATCTCAAGATTGAGAGTTTCCCCTTGCAGCCTCTCTTCGAACTGATGTCGCATAGCCGTAAGGCTTTCGCCATGAAGGGTATCGTTTTGGATGTGCAGACTACTGATGCCCAGGTGAAGGCCGATCGTGTTCTGACTCTCTTCATGTTGAACACTTTGGCGGATAATGCCCGTAAGTTTACGGCTGATGGCGGTCGTGTGACTGTGGCAGCAAGCCAGACTCCCGATTATGTTGAGATTTCAGTCTCGGATACGGGTGAGGGTATGAGCGAGGAGCAGTTGGCGCATATCTTTGATCCCAAGCCCCTCGTCAATCACGGTTTCGGTCTGCTGAACTGTAAGGGTATCATTGAAAAATACCGTAAGATCAGTCAAATCTTCTCTGTTTGTCAAATTGCTGCTGAGAGTACCAAGGGGCGTGGTTCCCGCTTCTCATTCCGCCTGCCGAAGGGGGTGGCGCGTCTGCTGGTGGGACTGCTCGCCATCGTCGCTACGCTATTGCCTTCGAAGGCCTTTGCAGTCGACGATTATCTGGGTAAGGCGAGTGTCTATGCCGACTCTGCCTATTTCTCGAATATTAACGGCACTTACGAGCGGACCCTACTGTTTGCAGACTCCTGCCGTCATTACCTGAACCTTTACTATCAGCAGCATTGTCCAAATGGCCATGACCTTATGCTGTGTCAAGGCGACCTCTCATTGATGATTCCGGAGATAAAATGGTTCCAGGATTCACTAGAAACCAACTATAATATTATTCTCGACATTCGCAATGAGAGTGCCGTAGCAGCCCTTGCCCTCCACGAGTGGCAACTCTATCAATATAACAACCGTATCTATACGCTTTTGTATAAAGAGATGTCGGCTGACAACACGCTTGCCGACTATTGTCGCATGATGCAGCAGTCACAGACCAACAAGCGTATTGCCGTTATTATGCTTATCCTTGTACTCTGTTCCATTTTGCCAGCCTATTATCTGCTGTATTACCGTCATCGACTCTATTATCGCTTCCTGATGGAGCGTCAGCAGATGTCGAGTCTGGAGATGATGGACGATGAGTTACGGCGCATGGAACTCGAGACGGCCAACCTGCACGTGTCGAATGCTGTGCTTGACAATTGTCTGTCGACCCTTAAACACGAGACGATGTATTACCCCTCGCGCATCCGACAGTTGGTGGATCAGGGCGAAGAGGAGTCGTTGTCGGAAATTGTGGGCTATTATCGTGAACTCTATGGTATGCTCTCCTTGCAGGCTCAGGATCAGACGGAGCACTCCAATCTGCATATCCGTCGTCTTTCGAATGGCATCCTTGGCGATGAGAATCTCATCAGTTACCTGTTCTCGATTCTCCGTAAGCAGGGTGGTGGCAAGGAACCTTCGGAGGTGTCGCTCATCCATCAAGGCAAATATGTTGAGATTACGATGCCAATGCCCAACCTTCATCTGAGTGAAACTGAGGCGCAGGCTCTGTTTACGCCCGTCTCTGTGCAGAATATCCCTTATCTGCTCTGTCGGCAGATTGTGCGCGATCATGGCGAGGTTACCAATCGTAGAATGTGTGGTATCTGGGCAGAACTGCACGACGGCCAGTCGGTGGTGCGCATCATCCTGCCTGCTGCTCCTAAAGTGTCAAATTAATATAATAAGAAGTATATGAATCAGTTTAAAGTCATCATTGTAGAAGATGTGCTCTTGGAGTTGAAGGGCACGCTTGGCATCCTCAAAAGCGACATTCCTGAGGCCGAGGTCATCGGTACGGCCGAATCAGAACCTGCTTATTGGAAATTGATCAAACAGCAGAAGCCCGATCTTGTTCTGTTGGATTTAGGATTGAGCGGTTCAACGACGGTTGGCGTGGAGATTTGCCGTAGTACAAAGGAGATGCATCCTGATGTCAAGGTGCTGATTTTTACCGGTGAAATCCTCAACGAGAAACTGTGGGTGGATGTGCTAGATGCTGGTGCTGACGGCATCATCCTGAAAACAGGTGAGTTGCTGACACGTCGCGATGTCAATGCGGTGATGGAGGGTAAGACGCTCGTATTCAATGAGCCCATCCTCGAAAAGATTGTTGAGCGTTTCAAGCAGGCTGTGAGTGGGCAATTGGCCAAACAAGAGGCCGTGGTGAGTTATGAGGTGGATGAATACGATGAGCGTTTCCTTCGGCATCTGGCCTTGGGCTATACCAAGGAACAAATTACAGGACTTCGGGGAATGCCCTTTGGCGTGAAGAGCCTTGAAAAGCGCCAAAACGAACTGATCAAGAAACTGTTCCCGGAGAGTGTTGGCAATGTTAATGCCACGCGTCTGGTGGTGCGTGCCATCGAACTTCATATTATTGATATCGACAATCTTGTAGCAGATGATGAATAGTCAGGGCAAGACCTCACGGTCAGGGATGCTCATGCTGCTCCTGTTGATAGCGGAGTTGATGCTGATCCTCATTTCATGGATTCTTTCAGCCATGAGGGTCGAGGGCGTGCGTTCGCTGCTCTCAGGAGAGGGTGTGCGCTGGTTTTTCGGGACATTCACTTCAATGATAGCGTCTCCTTGGCTGGCTTGGCTCATACTGATGCTCATGTCATTGGGATGTCTGCAGAAGAGCGGACTCACGGGACTTCCTCATACCAGTTATCGCGACCGTATGGCCTTGCGACTAACTGTCATTTTGCTCGTGTTATATGTGGGAGTGGTCTTATTGCTGACGGTTGTGCCTCATGCGGTGCTATTGTCGTCAACGGGCAGTATCTTCCCGTCGCCTTTCTCGCGCAGCATCGTGCCCATCGTTAGTTTCGGTATCATCCTCATATCGGTATCATTCGGGTTGGTGTCTGGACGCTTCCAGACCCTCTCGGATGTGATTGATGCCCTCTCTTTTGGATGCAGAAAAGGCGCCCCGCTGTTCATCTTCTATATTTTGTTGATTCAACTGTTTGAATCGTTGAGGTTCGTTTTCTAACCCATTTGATTCAAGAACCGTTCTGCTCGCTGTAGATCCTCCGGTGTGTCAATGCCGACGGTCTCAACATCTGTGAGTCCTATACGGATGCGATAGCCGTTCTGCAACCAGCGCAACTGTTCCAGACTCTCAGCCTTCTCCAGCGAACTCTGTGGCAGTTTCGTAACCTCTGCCAATACCTCTCGACGATAGGCATAAACACCTAAATGCTTCAGAAACGGGTATTCGCCGAACCAATCCTGTCGCTCTTTTCCTCTGATAAATGGAATTACACTACGACTGAAATACAGGGCGAAACCACGATTGTCGGTCACGATCTTTGGTGAGTTTGGATTCTCCACAGCCTCGATACTCTCGAAGGGTTTCCCTAGAGTGCCAATCTGTGTCGATGGGTCGTCGAAGAGTTGCATCAGTGTCTTGATCTGTGAGGGCTGTACAAACGGCTCGTCACCCTGAACATTGATGATGACATCGGCCTGGGTGACGGTTTTCTCGACGGCCTCCTGAATGCGGTCGGTGCCGCTCTGGTGGTCTGGGCGTGTCATGACGGCCTTGCCGCCAAACGATTCCACACATTGGTAGATGCGCTCGTCATCGGTGGCCACATAGACCTCACCGAGCACCTTGCTTACCTGCTCATACACTCTTTGAATGACAGTCTTTCCGCCGAGAACTGCCAGCGGCTTGCCCGGAAAACGTGTTGACGCATAACGGGCGGGAATGATTGCTGTAAATGTCATACGGCTGCAAAGGTAATAATAATTTTTGATAGAAAATGACTATTATCGTTAAATATTGTGCATGAGCCTTGGTGGTCTCGATTATAATTCGTATTTTTGCAAAGTAAATTGAAATCAGAATTGGAATGAATAAGATAAGATATACATTTTCGGCTATTATAATCATGTTGCCTCTGACGCTTATGGCGCAGAAAATCACCCTGGGTTCCTGTACGACGAAAGACGGCGGTGATTATCAGGGTGAGATCTTCCAAGGAAAGCCTCACGGCAAAGGAAAAACCGTTTATAAGAACGGCAACTGGTATGAGGGTCAATATGAGAAAGGCAAGCGTCAGGGTTTCGGCACCTACACTTTCTTCGATGGTGAGAAATACGAAGGCGAATGGTTCCAAGATCAGCAGCACGGCAAGGGTGTGTATTACTTCTCCAATAATAACCGCTATGAAGGTCTATGGTTTCGTGACTATCAGCATGGTCATGGAGTGATGTATTATTTCAACGGCGACAAGTACGATGGCAACTGGTATATGGACAAGCGTATGGGTAAGGGTGTGTACACCTTTGCCAACGGTGCCTACTATAAGGGTGACTGGAAGGACGACCAGAAAGACGGCCAGGGCTATTTCAACTGGGGTGATGGGTCCTCGTACGACGGCCAATGGGTAAATAATGTCTGTCAGGGCAAAGGCACTTTCAAGTATGCTTCTGGCGATGTGTATATCGGCCAATGGAAGAATAATATGCAGAATGGTCGTGGTATCTATAAGTTCCAGAACGGTGATGTCTACGAAGGTGATTATGTCGACGGTGAGCGTACCGGCACCGGTATCTCGAAATATGCCAATGGTGATAAGTATACAGGTCAGTTCTATGAAGGTGACAAGCAGGGACAAGGTACGATGGTCTGGAAAAACGGTGACCAGTATGTTGGTCTCTGGAAGGCAGACAAACCTAATGGCAAGGGTAAACTTACCACGAAGGCCGGTGATGTGTTCGAAGGCCAGTTCAAGGATGGCATGATCGACGGCGAGGGCGTTGCCCGTTATGCTGACGGCTCGAAGTTCAAGGGCACATTCAAGAATGGCAAGCGCAATGGTGCCGCCATCGAGGAAGACAAGGATGGTAAGCGCTTTGAAGGCTATTACCTTGATGATGTTCGTGACGGAAAATTTGTGGAGAAAGACCGTAATGGCAAGGTTATTGCTAGTGGCACCTATACCCGCGGGCATCGTCAGTTAGACTAATAAATAACAACTTAAAATATAAATCTATGATTATTGACTCAATTGACAATTTGGGCAAATACGTGGTTCTGAATGAATTGTTTGCAGATGTGATTGATTTTCTGAAAGGTCACGACCTTCAGACGTTGGAGGTAGGTAAATATTCCATCCGTGGTAATAACGTGTTTCTGAACTTGCAGATGGCCAAAGGGCGCAGTCAGGATGCAGCAGTCCTGGAGACACATATTGAAATGGTAGACATCCAGATACCGCTTTCTGGTGAGGAAACTTTTGGTTATACCCCATTGATAGATCTGCCTGATTTCGAGTATAATGCCGATAAGGATATCACGAAATATGGTGAGACCAAGGCTCAGACCTATGTGACGGTCATGCCTGGACAGATGGCCATCTTCTTTCCGCAGGACGGTCATGCGCCCTGCATCAGCGATGCCGCTGAGATAAAGAAAGCAATATTCAAGATTAAAGCATAGAGAGATATGGCAACAAGGAAAAAAACTACACCTAAGAAGGTCGTTGAAAAAGTGCCTGAGCATATCGGCCTCGTACGCAATGATGCATGGCTGGAACCCTATGAGGCTGCCATCCGTGGTCGTCATGACCATGCTGTGTGGAAGATAAACCAATTGACGCAGAATGGTAAGAAGAAACTCTCCGACTTTGCTTCGGGTCATCTGTATTTCGGTCTGCACAAACTAGCCAAGGGCTGGGTATTCCGCGAGTGGGCCCCTAATGCCACCGACATCTATCTGATTGGTGATTTCAACAACTGGACGGAATCTGAGAAATACCGTTGTAAGCGTATCGAAGGCACTGGCAACTGGGAGTTGAGACTTTCCGATAAAGCTCTTAAACATGGCCAACTCTATAAAATGAAAGTGAAGTGGAATGGGGGAGAAGGTGAACGTATTCCTGCCTGGTGTCAGCGTGTGGTACAGGATGATCATACGAAGATATTTTCCGCTCAGGTGTGGAATCCTGCCAAACCCTATGAGTGGAAAAAGAAGACCTTCAAGCCCAAGAAGAATCCGTTACTCATCTATGAGTGCCATGTTGGTATGGGACAGGATGCAGAGAAGGTGGGTTCCTACACTGAGTTCAAGGATAATGTGCTGCCGCGCGTCATAAAAGACGGCTATAATTGCATCCAGGTCATGGCTATTCAGGAACATCCCTATTATGGATCCTTTGGCTATCATGTTTCTTCTTTCTTCGCCCCCAGCAGTCGTTTCGGTACGCCAGAGGAATTGAAGGAACTCATTGATATGGCCCATAAGAATGGTGTTGCTGTAATCATGGATATCGTCCATTCCCATGCTGTGAAAAATGAGGTTGAGGGCCTCGGCAATCTCGCTGGTGACCCCAATCAGTTCTTCTATCCTGGTGATCGTCACGAGCATCCCGCTTGGGATTCTCTCTGCTTCGATTACGGCAAGGATGACGTGCTCCATTTCCTGCTCTCCAACTGCAAATATTGGCTCGAGGAGTTCCATTTCGATGGTTTCCGTTTCGATGGTGTGACCTCGATGCTCTATTATTCCCATGGACTGGGTGAGGCTTTCGGTGGCTATGGTGACTATTTTAATGGCCATGAGGACGACAACGCCATCTGCTACCTGACCCTTGCCAACAAACTGATCCACGAAGTGAACCCTAATGCCATCACGATTGCCGAGGAGGTTAGCGGCATGCCCGGTCTCGCCGCGAAGTTCGAGGATGGTGGTTATGGCTTCGATTATCGTATGGCCATGAATATCCCTGACTACTGGATCAAGACTATTAAGGAGGTTCGCGATGAGGATGTCAACGTCTGCTCCATCTTCTGGGAGGTAAAGAACCGTCGTCCCGATGAAAAGACTATCTCTTATTGTGAGAGTCACGATCAGGCTCTTGTGGGTGACAAGACTATTATCTTCCGCCTGATTGATGCTGATATGTATTGGCATTTCGCCAAGAAAGACGTCAATGATCTGGCTCAGCGCGGCATTGCTCTGCACAAGATGATCCGTCTCGTTACCTGTGCGGCCATCAATGGTGGATACCTCAATTTCATGGGTAATGAGTTTGGCCATCCGGAGTGGATTGACTTCCCGCGCGAGGGCAATGGCTGGAGTTATAAATATGCTCGTCGCCAGTGGAATCTCGTTGACAATCAAGACCTCTGCTATCATTGGCTTGGTGATTTTGACCGTGAGATGCTGAAAGTCATCAAGTCGCAGAAGAATTTCCAGGACACCCCTGTTCAGGAAATATGGCATGACGATGGCGATCAGGTGCTCTGCTTCATGCGTGGCGACCTCGTGTTCGTGTTCAATTTCTCACCAACGCGCAGTTATACCGACTATGGCTTCCTTGTGCCTACGGGTTCCTACGATGTTGTTCTCAACACCGACTCGAAGAATTTTGGAGGTAATGGCTTTGCCGATGACACCGTGACGCATTTTACGAACTATGATCCCCTCTATGTGAACGACAAGAAAGAGTGGCTGAAACTTTATATTCCCGCTCGTTCTGCTGTTGTCTTGAAGAAGAATTAGAATGAACGGACGATTTAATAATACACGCAATAGCACCGTCATGTGGATGTGTGCTATTGTTTTTCTCCTCTTCTCCTTCCTGTGGCTATATGGCTTTCAGGCCGATGTCCTTGCGGCGGTGCAGCATGTCATGAGTGGTGGTCGCACGCAGTATAAACCCTTGTTCGGTGCTGTGCTCATTACCGGCCTGCTTCAAATGCTACAACTATTGGTGTCCTCTGTCTTCCGGCTCACCAACAGGGGGCATGCCCTCACTTATTTCCCATCGCTACTATGCCTGGCCCTCATCAGTGTCGTCAATACAGATATCGCTCAGTCCTATTCATGGGGCTTGTGGTGGTTGCTCGTACTGTTGGCTCTTGCCGCATGGGCGGGCATCTGTCTTGTGGTGAGATATATCCAGAATGTAGAGCCCGACCGCAGTGCCACCGTATTATTTTCACGTCCTATGTGGATCAATATGCTTGTGCTGCTATTGATGATGGTGGGTGTTGCTTGGGTCAGCAACACCAATGCGGTGTTCCACTACCGTATGCGTGCAGAGACCTGTCTTTTGAAAGGCGATTACGCAGGTGCTCTCGATGTTGGCAGTAAGTCGCTAGAAAGTGATGCCGACCTGCAGATGATCCGCATGTATGCGATGGCGCGGCGTGGTGAACTCGGTGACCGACTCTTTCATTATCCGGTTGTTGTTGGCAGTCGTGTGATGCTTCCAACTAGTGGCGAGTCACATTTCGTGCGTTATCCCGTCGACAGTCTTTATCATGTATTTGGAGCCCGTCCTGCCCGTCCGATGCTGCCCACTACCTATCTGAAAGTACTTTCAAATCACAGGGATGTGATTCGTGACTATACACTCTGTGGCCTGCTCATCGACCGTCAACTTGATGATTTTGTTGAGAAGTTGCAACTGTACTATGCCGCAGATGATTCGATTAATACAAGTCTCCTGCCCAAACACTATCGAGAGGCTCTCATGCTTTACAACCATCTGCGTCGTCATCCCAAACTGCACTATCGTGAATCCGTGATGGAAGAGGACTATAACAATCTTCAGGAACTGGAAAAGACATATCTCGATGAGACGGAACGTCAGGTTAAGGTTGAGGATGTCTACGGAGATACCTACTGGTATTATTACAAATACGGTCGCAGGTAGACTACTTTAAATAAGGGGAATATCTTCCGACTCGTTTCTTGTAATCAAAGTATTCCTTTCCAAAATCTTTCTCCAGTCGTTTTTCCTCACTTCGTACTTGCAGCGTGAGGAGAATCACTTCGATGATGGCGATGAACAGCGGCCACACAGACCATAGCCATACAAGAATACCTATATCATAGATGTAGATGCCCACCAGCATCGGATTACGGCACAGACGGTATGGCCCGTCGGTCATCAGATGCTTTGTGCGAGGCGCTACCTCATAACCGTAGGCATCGAAAGGGTTTCCTTTGCCAACAATGCGCATATAGACAATACTATAGATGCTAAGTGCCAGTCCGCAGACGACGAGCAATATGGCTATTACGCACAGCAAAACAGAATCCGGTACGTATGGCCATCCATGACCAGACGCCAACCACATCAGTGCAGGAATACCAATCACGAAGATTAGCAGCCCCAAGAGATAGCCGAGGATATGCACTCTATTCAGGATAAATGATTTCTATGTGTATAGATAGCGCTTGATGGAACGTTTTGGGGTCTTTTCGAACTCTTCCTCGTGGATTTCAATATCAGTGATTTTCTCGTAAGCGGGGAGCATCTCGTTGAGACCGTTGCGGTTCTGTTCCATGATACTCTTAATGTCATCGGTTGAGAGATTCAGGTTCTTGGCCTCGTCAAGGTCGGGGTAGACTAGGGCAACTAGTTTGTTGTCACGCTGTACGACAATGCTCTCCACAACCATTGCCATCGAGTTGAGTTTATCCTCAATCTCTTCTGGATAGATGTTCTGTCCATTGGGACCCAAGAGCATGTTCTTCGAACGGCCGTTGATAAACACGTTGCCGTGGATATCCATTGTTCCCAGGTCGCCAGTGTGATACCAGCCGTCGCGGTCGATGGTCTCAGCAGTGGCTTCAGGGTTCTTGTAGTAGCCGAGCATAACATTGGGTCCCTTGGTAAGAATCTCGCCTGGGATGCGACGAGGATCGGGGGAGTCAATCTCCACTTGCTGGTGGAGGGCTGCTCGACCGCAGGATCCCTGAGCGAAGGTGTGCCAGTCGCTATAGCAGATAATGGGTGCACACTCGGTGGCGCCATAGCCAACGGTATAGGGGAAGTCGATACGTTTCAGGAACCGTTCTACCTCCTGATTGAGTGCGGCACCGCCGATGATGACCTCGTACAACTTACCACCGAAGGCTTTGAGAACCTCCTGACAAATCATCTCGCGCACTTTCTTTGAGATGACTGGCATTTGCAGGAGCAGGCGCATGCGGTTATTCTGGATTTTCGGGAAGACTTTCTTGCGGATAATCTTCTCAATGATAAGGGGCACGGCAATCACGATAACGGGTTTGATCTCGGCTAACGCCTGGGCGATGATGGCTGGCGAGGGCACGCGGTTGAGATAGTATACATGGCAGCCATGGAGGAACTCAAAGATGAATTCGAATGCCATGCCATACATGTGAGCCATGGGTAGCATAGAGATAACCTTATCGCCGGCTTTGATGGTCTTGCCCAACACGCTGCATGCGAAATCATAGTTTGACCAAAGGGCACGGTAAGGAATCATCACACCTTTCGAGAAACCTGTTGTGCCGCTAGTGTAATTGATTACAGCCAACTCATCAGGGCTCTGCTCAATGTAGTAGTTGATATGCTGTTTGCGGAAATACTTTGGGAATTTCTTTCCGTAAAGTTCGTTCAGGTGCTCACGGGCGTAGGTGAGTTTGTCGGTGCGGCTAATCATCAACGAGTAGTCTGGGTTGTTGATGATGCCTTCGAGGGTGGGCATGGCCTGGGGATCAATAATCGTAGCCACATGGTCGCCCACGAACAGCAGACGAGCCTCAGAGTGATTAACGATATTATGAATCTGCTCGGCATTGAACTCATGCAGGATGGGTACGGCGATGGCCCCGTAGGTGAGCGTGGCCAGGAAGGCAACGGCCCACTGGGAGGAGTTACGGCCACAGAGGGCTATTTTGTCTCCTCTCTTAATTCCGCTGTTTTCGAAAAGAATATGAACCTTCTCGATTTTTCTGGCTACATCATGGAATTGCAAGGTCTGCCCCTTGTAGTCAGTGAGTGCATCACGATCCCAGTTGTCGATGATGCTATTCTGTATAAGAGCGTTAAAACTTGGTATTTGTTCCATATTAGTAGTTTTGATATAAGTAGCGTTTGATACTCTTCTTTGGTGTTTTTGCGAACTCTTCCTTGATAAGTTCAATGGTAGAGATGCGGCTGTAGACGGGCAACAGTTCGTTGAGTTCCTTGCGGTTCTGCTCCATAATCTGATTCAGATCCTCATGACTGAAGTTCATCATCTCGTCTTTGTCGGGGTAGACGAGCGCCACCAGTTTGTCGTCGCGCTGGATGACCAGACTCTCTGCCACCATGGTCATTGAGTTGAGTTTATCCTCAATTTCCTCTGGATAGACATTCTGTCCGTTGGCACCCAATAGCATGTTCTTGATGCGTCCGCGGATGAACAGATGATTCGTGGCGGAGAGCATGCCCAGATCGCCGGTATGGTAGTAGCCCTCCTCATCGATAGCCTCGCGGGTGGCTTCCTCGTTCTTATAGTATCCAAGCATGACATTGCAGCCGCGGGTCACAATCTCGCCAGGGATATGTTGTGGGTCACTGGAGAGTATTTTTACCTCCATTCGGTCGACGGGTTTGCCGCAGCAACCTGCCACAAATTCTTTGTGGTCGCAATAAGAGATGAGAGGCGCACATTCGGTGGTACCATAACCCACGGTGACAGGGAAACCGATGCCTAACAGGAATTCTTCTACCTCCTTTGAGAGGGCAGCACCACCTACGATGACCTCATAGAGACGACCGCCAAAGGCTTTGTAGACTTCGTTGCAGATACGATCCTTTACCTTCTTACTCACCACAGGCATGGCCAACAAAAGGCGCATGCGGTTGTTTTGTATTTTTGGGAATACTTTTTTGCGGATGATCTTCTCGATGATGAGGGGCACGGTGACTACCAATGTTGGTTGCACTTCGAGGAAGGCCTGTGCAATGATGGCTGGCGACGGCAGACGGGTCAGGAAGAAGAGGTGACAGCCATGACAAAAGCCGAAGAGAAACTCGACGGCCATGCCATACATATGAGCCATTGGCAAGATGCTTAGTAGATTGTCACCAGGTTTGATCGTCTTACCCAGACGGTTGATGATGAATTCGATATTGCCCCAGATGGCGCGATAGGGAAGCATGACACCCTTTGAGTGCCCCGTGGTTCCACTGGTGTAATTGATGAGTGCCAATTCCTCAGCCTCATCCTGATGATAACTGACATGCTCGCGACGGAAGGCCATCGGATATTTACTGCCGAACATAAGATTTAAATGTTCGCGCGCGTACGTAAGTTTTTCTGAACGACTGATCAGCAGCGAGAAGTCTGGAATGTTGATGATGCCTTCCAGATGGGGCATCTCCTCAGGATTGATGGTTTTCACGGCGAAGTCGCCGATGAAGAGAAGTTTCGATTCAGAGTGGTTTACGATGTTGTGAATCTGCTCGCCGTTGAACTCATGGAGGATGGGTACTGCTACAGCCCCATAGGTGAGTGTGGCAAGGAATGCCACAGCCCAGTGGGCTGAATTACGACCGCAGATGGCAATCTTGTCGCCCTTCTGCACGTTGCTGTTCTCAAAAAGTATATGCAGTTTTTCTATCTTTCGTGCGACGTCATGAAATTGTAGGGTGGCTCCTTGATAGTCGGTGAGTGCGTCCTGATCCCAATTGTCGATGATCGCGCGTTGTATATATGCGTTGAAACTACTAAATGATTCCATTAAAATTGCACAAATTTCAAAATTTTGTGCAAAGGTAATCTATTTCTTGCACATTCGCAAAAATAATGTGCATAAATTAACCTTTATTTACTCATATCGCATGGATTTCGCGGGATGGATATGCGAAATCAGATAACTTGGTGCGATAAGCACAAAAACACAAATGATGAGTGTAGCGATATTGAGCAGCACGAAGAGGGGGATATTCACCTCCATTGGAGCCTCGCTGACATAGTAAGTCTGAGGATCGAGTTTCACCAGACCTGTATATTTCTGCAGGGCGATGATGCCAGCACCAATCACATTACCTAATAGCAGTCCCTGTCCAATAATGAAGGCTGCAAACCATAGGAAGGTGTGACGGATGGTCTTGTTCCTGGCACCCAAGGCTTTCAACACGCCAATCATCTGAGTGCGTTCGAGAATGATGATAAGCAGACCGCTGATCATCGTGAAGCCTGCCACACATACCATCAGCACAAGGATGATCCACACATTGATATCGAGCAGTTCTAGCCAGTTGAATACCTGGGGATAGGCTTCGAAGATGGTCTGCGAGGAATAGGTGTTCATATCTTGATCGGTCTGACGGTTTACCTTGTCGATAAACGCATCGGCTGTGGTCTGCAACAGATTGAAGTCGTTGACGGTGATTTCTGCACCACTGCACTGATAGTCCTCCCAATCGTTGAGTTTTTGGGTGGTGTGGATGTCGGTGAAACAGAGGCTCTCATCGAAACGTGTCATATTGGTCTGGTAAATGCCGATGACGGTAAATCGTCGGGTACGCACGCTCTCTCCGATGAAGTAGGCGAAGATACGGTCGCCTGTTTTCAACCGCAATTTGTCGGCAATCATCTTCGAGATGAGTATTTTGTTGGTGCTGGCTGTGTCGCTGAACACGGGCATCTCACCTTCCAATAGGTGTTGACTGAGGAAGTTTAGGTCATATTCAGGTCCCACACCCTTGAACACCACGCCCAGAAAGTCGTCGTCGGTTTTAAGAATACCTTGAGCATAGGCATAGCGCTCCACATGCTTCACACCCTCTATCTGCTCATAACTCCTGATAACGCTGTCGTTGATGCAGATGGGGTAGGAATCGGTGCTAAGGAAGGTGAGCATGTTCTGTACCTGGATATGGCTGCCGAACCCCACCACTTTGTCGCGGATGGTGTGCTTGAATCCAAGGACAACGCTTACCGTAACAATCATCACGGCCAGTCCGATGGCAACGCCGATGGTGGCAATACGGATGGCAGGACGGCTCACCTTACGCTTGTCGCCCTGATCGCTATAGATACGTTTGGCTATGAAAAACGGTAAATTCATTCTTCGTCGACTCTGCCAGGATAGGCTTCGAGGGCCTTGCGCAGTACGAAGAGCGCACGTTCTAAGTCTTTCTTCTTCAATACATAGGCGATACGCACCTGATTGATGCCTGCGCCAGGTGTGGTGTAGAAACCTGCGGCAGGTGCCATCATGACCGTCTCACCCTCGTAATTGAACTCGGCGAGGCACCAGCGGCAAAATTTCTCTGCATCATCGACGGGTAACTTGGCCACGGTATAGAAGGCTCCCATCGGGATGGGTGAATAAACGCCTGGGATACGGTTCAAACCGTCGATCAGGCACTTACGGCGCTCCACATATTCGTCGTACACATCGCGCAAATAGTCTTCAGGGGTCTCCAAAGAGGCTTCTGCCACAATCTGGCCGATAAGTGGCGGAGATAGACGTGCCTGACAGAATTTCATCACGGCCTTGCGAACTTCGGCATTCTTCGTGATGAGGGCACCGATACGGATACCGCATTCGCTGTATCGCTTCGACACAGAGTCGATGAGGATGACATTCTGTTCGATGCCTTCCAGATGACAGGCAGAGATATAAGGAGAACCGGTGTAGATATATTCACGATATACCTCATCCGAGAAGAGGTACAGATCATACTTCTTAACCAAGTCGCGTATCTGGTTCATCTCCCTGCGGGTATACAGATAACCGGTGGGATTGTTGGGGTTGCAGATCATGATAGCACGAGTGCGCTCGTTGATGAGTTCTTCGAACTTCTCCACCTTCGGCAATGAGAAACCCTCCTCAATGGTGGTGGCGATGGTACGGATTTTGGCACCCGCCGAGATGGCAAAAGCCATGTAGTTGGCATAAGCGGGCTCGGGCACGATGATCTCGTCGCCAGGATTCAGACAGGAGAGGAAGGCGAAAAGCACCGCCTCAGAACCACCCGATGTGATGATGATATCATCAGCCGTTACGCGAATTTCATATTTCGCGTAGTAATCCACCAGTTTCTCGCGATAATTCAGGTAACCCTGCGAGGGAGAATACTCGAGGATGTTACGGTCGATGGTCTTCAAGGCGTCAAGGGCTACTTTGGGTGTTGGCAGGTCGGGCTGTCCAATGTTCAAATGATACACCTTCGTACCTTTTTTCTTTGCGGCGGCGGCAAGCGGAGCGAGTTTCCTGATCGGTGACTCCGGCATCTCCAAACCGCGTACTGAAATCTCTGGCATCTTGTTAATTTACAATTTGACGATTTACAATTTTCAATTTATGGCTGCAAAGGTACGAAAAAAAGTGAGAAGTGAAAAGTGAAAAGTGAAAAAAAAGCCATCACACATTGTTTTTTTTATCTGAATGTTCCATATTTCAATTTTATTGTGTACTTTTGCACATCAAAACTTGTGTAGATATGAATTTCGAAGAACTTGTAGAAACCCGTGATATACGGAAGTCAAATAAGGTGAAAATGCCCTTCGGCTATTTCCACAAGCGCCAGATTGACGGCAAGTACAGCAATTTCGTGGAGTTCCTCGATGAACTCTCCGACAACATTCTTTTTGCGGAATGCCTCAAAAAGGACTGTGAGGTCGCATCACAGTTGAATGATAAGCATCAATTGCACTTCACGCCGAATGCTGAGGAAGGTTCAAATGGTATCTATGCTATCGCAGTTGAACCAGGTAACTACCTGACTATGGGACAGTTGCTTAACGAGACACCCTCTGTGGTGGCTCAGAAGGATTTTCTTGAGAACACGATTAAGGATCTGCTGCAACTTACCATCACCCTCAACGAGAAGGGTGTGCAGCAAGTGTGCTTTGCACCGTCGAATGTCCTCGTGCGACGTAATGATAATGATGTGCGCCTATTGTTGCATGGCTCGCCTTTCCACCGTTTGGGTGCCTATGATACACTTTATGATGGTGTCGAGGAGTATATTGCCCCTGAGGTGCTGCGTGGCGAGGTGCCTACCGACCGCAGCGATGTCTACGGCATGGCCAAGTTCATAGATTATCTCTACGCCTCTTCAGGTATGCCCATTGCCATCAAGTCTGTCATCAAGAAAGCCCTCTCGGAGAATCCTGAGGCGCGTTTTGCTTCAGTGAGCGAATTTAGAAAGGCCCTCGTACAGCGTAAGACTGCTTTCAAGTCAGCCGTTACGTCTATTAGCGCCATTGCAATTGCTCTTATCTTGGTGGGACTCTTCTTTGCCCTTACCCCCGACACTGAGATGGTAGAATTTATCAAGCCTGTAGAGGAACCCATCAGTGAGGAATTGTTAGATGAGGGTTTTGATCCTGCCACAGAACTGGGCGCTGCTGCCGATTCGGCCACCATCGCTGAAGCCATCAAGGAGTATCAGATGAAGGACTCCGACAAGATTGACGAGAAGAAGATACGCGAGTTCGAGGCTAAGGGCGAGGCCATTTTCCGTAAGCAGTTTTCCAAGGAGGCTGATCGTATCCTCTCTGGCGTCTATAATAATAAGAGTATGGCAGGTGGTCAGAAAGCATTTGAGGATGCCAGCGGCAAGGCCATGCAGGAACTCGTCGAGAAACAGATAGAGTTGGGTGAGCATTCGTCGTTGCCTTCAGAGAAGAGTCAGCGCATCGCTTCCGAGATTATCGAACAGATCACGGAGCGTAAGAAAGCAGAGTTGAGTAAAGAGTAGTATAGAGTTTATAGTTTAAAGTTTATAGTTTATAGAATGAGATCAAGAACAGCAGATTGGTTTGAGTGCAAGATCCGTTATGAGAAAGTGATGGAGGACGGCTTGCAGAAGAAAGTTACAGAAACGTATGTAGTGGATGCCCTCAGTTTCAGCGAGGCAGAGGAACGCATCATCGAGGAAATGTCATCCTATATCAGCGGTGAGTTCAATGTGGTCGACATCAAGAAGGCCAACTACAAGGAAATCTTCTTTGCTGAACAGGACACTGCCGACAAGTGGTACAAGGCAAAACTCCAGTTTATCACCATCGATGAGAAGACCGCCAAGGAGAGTCGTTCCAATATTTATTATCTCGTCAATGCGGGTTCGTTCAATGGAGCCGTGAAGAATATCGACGAGGTGATGGGCGGCACGATGATCGACTATGTCATTGCCTCAATGAATGAGACCACCACGATGGATGTCTACGAATACAAGAAAGAATCGTAATGGACTACGACGTTAAATCGCATCTTCGTGAGGTGCTGAGTCAGTTGCCACAAGGTGTCTGCCTTGTGGCAATTAGTAAATATCACCCCAATGAATATATCGAGGCGGCCTATGCCGAAGGGCACCGCATCTTCGGCGAGAGCCACGAACAGGAACTGCGCCAGAAACACGCATCGCTTCCTGCTGATATAGAATGGCACTTCATCGGACACTTGCAGACCAACAAGGTTAAGTATATTGCGCCTTATGTGACGATGATTGAGGCCGTCGACTCTCTGAAACTCTTGCGTGAGATTAACAAACAGGCAGAGAAATGCGGGCGTGTGATAAAGGTCCTTTTAGAACTTCACATCGCTGAGGAGGCTACGAAATATGGCTTGACGCTTGATGCCTGTCGTGAGTTGCTCGATGGTGGCGAATGGCGTGAGATGAAGCATGTTCAAATCTGTGGTCTGATGATGATGGCCTCGTTTGTTGACGATCGTGAGCAGATTCGTCGTGAAATGCTTACAGCACGTGACTTCTTCGACGAGGTGAAGGCCCGCTATTTTGCCGACGACGCTGCCTTCTGTGAGCGTTCGTGGGGTATGAGCGACGACTATCCCATAGCCCTTGAAACCGGTTCGACAATGGTGCGCATCGGTACAAAGATCTTCGGGCCGAGAGTGTATTGATTATTCTTTCCTGAAGAGATATTGTCCACGCTTCATCCTGCCCCAGTGTATGGCCTGTTGAGGACAATGGTGATAGCAGGCCAGACAGTTGGTGCAGGAGCCGTCACCACGCCATGAAGGAGGAACGCCCTCAATGTCGCCGACGGGACACACCTTCTGGCAGAGTCCGCAGGCGATGCAGGCCTCGTTGTCAACCCAGAATTTGCGGTCGTTGATGAGGTGTTTATTGTAGTAACCGCCAATCACATAACTATATGTCTTGGGTATGGCTCCCTTAACCAGTTCGTGACATCCCGAGCGTTTGTCTTTTATGATATCGATGATGTGGGGCATCCGTTGTTTCGCTGCCAGTTTCTTCGACTGCTCGCGTTCGGGGGTGTCGAGGTGGAGAAATGGGAAACACACGTTTGACTCGGGCATGATTACGGCGAAACTCGCGTCAGCCTCTAATCCTATCCGTCGCAGTTCCTTATTCAGGATGGTCATAGCCTCGCCCATATTGTCACCGCAGGTGGTTAATGCCCAACAATAAGGGCGAAGGGAGCGATCCTGCTGATGGAAGGTCAGTTGTCGGATAAAGTCCCTTACGATACGTGGCGGTTGCCAACCGTGTGTGGGGAAGCAAAAACCGATGCGCTCACCCGCCTCGAGGGTATAGGTACGCCTGC
>Ga0265298_10000709_pt1 | contig 48474 bp, 5 predicted proteins | sample AusTroGonzalo_MG_3_FD_193486 | JGI IMG/M metagenome (GOLD analysis project Ga0265298, IMG submission 193486) | Bovine rumen microbial communities from tropical cattle in Woodstock, Queensland, Australia - Gonzalo_01 | ecosystem: Host-associated > Mammals > Digestive system > Stomach > Rumen ...
CATTAAGGTTTTAGTTGCCAAAAATTGTGCAAAGATAACTTTTTTATCCTTAAAACCCAAGCCAAAAGCCCAATTTTTCTCAATATTTGCTATTGTTTTAATTCATTGATTTTCAAAAAACTAAAAATTATTTTGAAAATTTAACAAAATTCTATACAGAGATTTTTTTAAGATACAGCAGAAAAAGGCACGAAACCACGGCTTGTGACCCATAAAAACAAGGAGGGCAAAATCCATCGCAAAAATGGACTTTGCCCCCAACATGGATACCGCCACGGCTTCAATGGGAAGCCGCCTTGGGTTTATTTTTGCTCCTTCTTGCGTTTCCCTAACAGATAGGCACCGCCGAGGCCAGCTAATAGCAGCAAACCGTCGCCTAAGGGAAGATATTGGTCCAAGTCGCCGCCCTGATACGGTGCAGGCACCACGAACTCGCTTTCGCCGACCCTGATGTTGCTTTCAAACTCGTCATCCATGATGAAGATTTGCGCTTGCATCGGACGGGCAAGCATCAACATCAAGGCCACCAACACAACTGTCTTGTTTTTCGTGTTTTTCATCTCTTTTTCCTTTCTCTTTTCTCCTTAGACTCAATTGTGGATTACAATTTTTTGGACACGTGTGCCCTCTTTGCCAATCAATCGGAAGAGATACACACCCTGCGCCACCACGGGCATCGGCACTCGGGTTTGTCCCGCCACTTGACCGCGCCAAAGGACATGGCCGTGCAGGTCGATGAACTCCAACTCGCCATCGCCCGTGACCAACCACTGCGAGCCGTCAAAGAAGACGAAGTGGTTGTCGGCAGGCGCCTCGGGTTCCTCGATGTCCGTGAAGCTGAACACGATGTAGAAACGCGACTTGTAGTCGTCCTTGTTGCCTTGGAACACGTAGCTGTCGTTCTCCAACATGTCATACCGTGTGCCCGTCAGGTTGTCCAACAGGTACATCGCATGGAAGTCGGCGTTGGCCGTCTCCCACTTGATGGTGAAGACATCGTTTTCAGCGGCCTCGAACCACAGCGGCACACGCTTCTCGTCCTTCTTCACGAAGAGCGCGGCGTAGCCTTGGTTGTCGTGGTAGCCGTAGAACTGGCCATTGCCGCAACGCAACTCACGCAGCTTGACCGCTCCGCCCCAGTCAGGTCGGTCGAACTCGATGACCGTCACGTCGGCGCAACCCTGCTCACTGCTGAGGTAGAGGTTGACTAACGGATAGGCGGGACGGTTGGGTCGTGTATCGCGGAAATAGCAGTTCTCCAAGTCGTCAATGTCACCACGTGCAACCGTCATGGATTCGTCAAAGTACAAATCTTTCGTACCTGTAGCTTTCACAAAGAAACCTTGGTGCGGGTGCAGGTAAGGTCCAACATAGGCACCGCCAATCGAACCATTTGCCACGAAATACCTGAATGCGCCGCCTTCTTCGAACTTGTCTGCATCATAAACCACATAGAATGCGTTGCTATTTTGCGTAGCCAAAACGTTCTGATTGTTCGTGTTTACCGCAAGCTCTGTGAAATCCAAATAGGCGTGATAGGGATTGCCCACCATGTTCCAGCCCGGAAGCATCGAGCTTGGGGTTAAGGTCAGCTTGATACTCGTCGCGCCTGCGTTCAGTGTGCCGTGGCTCTGCAACATCGTCTGCTTGGAAATGCTGGCCATGTAGCTTCTGGCGGGAATCAAGGTTTCCTCGTTCACATTCTTAGGATGGGTCTCATCGGCATAACCGTAAGGCTTATAGTCGATGTGGTCGTGGTGCTCGTTCTTCATGTCGCTGTGCCAGTGGTTGGGGCCGTTGCGCTTGAAGTTGATCCAGTGGTAGTCAGGCTCCGTCCAAGTGTAGAAGTCCATGCCGTAAGGATAGCGGCCATACTCATCTTGGCCTTCGATGCAGCCTTCGCCAAAGGTGAAGCCAGTGACATTGTTTTCGGCACTCGCCACACGGCTCGGGAAGTAACCGTCGACCCAACCGCTTCCTGTTGCATCCGTCACGTGTCCATTCTGGCTTTGGCTGTTCGTCCAGCCCTTCATCCAATAACGGACATTGGTGGAGCCTTCACTTTGCAGCCAGTTAAATTCTGTATCACCTATTGTTGTCGGTTGGTGCAAATGAGGCCATGGGTTATTATAATAGGTGCCATAATCAACAGCCGTTCCTGTAGGATTGGTCGGATAAAGTGCAGACAAGTTAGTATTGGTCTCACCCACCATGTAATTGAATCCCAAAGGCGCGTTCTGCAACGGCGTGGAGAGCATGTGCCAGTCGCGGGGCAAGAATTGCTCAGAAAGGTAGTTGATGCCGTAGGTTGACCATGCATGACCGAACGAATTGTCGAAGGTGATGCCGACATAAGTATTGGTATAGTCGTTTTCGGCCAACGAACCTGCCCGCAAAATAGCCGCATTCTCATGGATGCTCACTTTCTTGGCATTGACTGGCTTAGTCGGGGCCTTGGTGATGTCGTCGTAAATGAAAATGCAGTTGTTGGCATCCGCCCTATCCAAGGCTCCGTCCAATTCGGGATATGTGTAGACAGGCGTATTTTCTCCACCTACTTCACCTTCACAATCACTAATAGCACCATCACGAACCGGGCCGCCGTACTGCAATGCCATTCCATCAGTTTTCGCTTGCTTGTATGTGGCCACACTACGGAACTTGCCCTGATAGTTGGAGCCTTCATCAAGCAGCAGCACCGGCAAGTCGTGGTTGATTTCGGCCAAGGCCGGACGTGCCCACTTGGAATAGATGGTACTGCTCCCAACCCATTCGTTCAGCTTCTCGAACATCGGGGTCGTGGTTTCGTCAATCGTCAGGGTGTTGTCGTAGTACATGTAGCCTAAGTTGTCGGCACTCATAACGAGCGTGTACTTGCCGCAAGTGGTCAAGTTTTCGTTGCCGGTATTGCAATACTCATAGTCGGTTTCCTCATTAGTGCCATTCACTTGAAGTATTTTACCTCCCTTAAAGCCGTAGCAGTCAGTAATATTGGCACCTACCTTATTAGCTACAAAGAGATAGAATTTAGGCAAATTAGTATTATCATAAAGGTGTGAATAACAGTTTTCCAAGGTCAGGCTCCTGCTGTCACCTATCAAGCCGCCTGCGCCGTGGGTGGTGTGGTCACCACTCGGAATGGTGAACTTGGCATTGGCAAACGAGTTTTTCACGATAGCGTTGTCATCGGCATAGCCTACCAAACCGCCAGCCGCATAGTATCGGTCTTTGAATTCGATGTCGGGCATGGCCATCGAGGAATGAATGGTGCCGCCCTGCATCTTACCCACCAAGCCACCTGCGCCGACCGCGCTACTCGTATTAGGGCAAACAATGCGCAATGCAGCCTCGCTATTGGAAATCATTGCATTCTCTCCATGCATCTTGCCTATCAAGCCGCCCATATTGGCCGTACCCTCAGGACGAATGAGGCCGCTGACAAGGAAGGTGCGGTTGATTATGCCCTGATTGTTGGCATTGCTGACCACATAGCCAAACAAGCCGTAGTCAGAGTATTCGTAACGTCCGTCGTCGTAGCCGATGTAGTCGATGTCCATGTTGGTGATGAGGTGGCCGCGACCTTCATAGCTGCCGGAGAATGGCTTTGCCGGCAACTTGTCGATGCCGATTGGCACCCATACATACTGCTGCAAGTCGATGTCGGAGGTTTGGACAAGTGTCGAACCTGCAAGGGGATGGCCTTGTTGGCCATTCAGGCCATTCACCTCACTGATAATCCAAGCAAGCTCTTCCGGCGATTTAATATCGTCATGGGAGAATGGAACCTCTATTTCATCAACAATACGGGTAGGTGCTTTTCTCACCACATTGGCCCATGTCCAGCCGAAGAAGATGGTCTTTCTGGGGAATACGGACTGCGTTGTCTCCGACTCCAATATCTTTCCGGGATGGTCGTCGATTTCCTTAGAATAATAGGAGGTTCTGGCGTGGCCGTTGAGGGGTTGGTCTTCATTCACGAAGAACCAATCCAAGTCATCGTAGAAACTCAGGTCATCCCAAGCGTTTTGGGCTATAGTGGCGTTATCCTCTTCTGTCGCATCTGGCTTGTTGGCCACAGCAATAGGCGAGAATGTGTTGTAAATGTAGTTGCGCTCCTTGTTACGGATGGGGCTGGTGATACCAATGGAAGAGCCAATCAGATTGTCTGTGATGTTGAGGTGCTTGGCGAAGGTTGGCAGATAGACGTTGCTCTCGATAACGACTTGTGTGGAAGTATTTCCGCCATTCGGGTCGGGAACAAACCTTAACTGCTTGTTGTCCGTAATGTTGACACTACCCTTCACATTGACCGCCGCAGCATCCTTATCCACATAAAGTGCGCCGCCATGATACGTGTTGCTCATAGGGGCATAGTCGGCATTGGTGTACCAAACTTCAGCATCAGTGTTGTTGAAACCGCGCTCAATAATCGTTCCATGTCTTGCAACACCCGTTCCGTTCATCTCCGTTCCCTCCATGCTCAGCGTAGAACTTGAATGCGTCACAATCATAGGATTGAAGACACCTTCTTGGTTAAATATCTGAACCTGAATATTCTCAATTGGAAGTGGCTGTTGGTTCTGTCCAGACCCTTGTGTTGCCGGGTAGGGTAAAACACTCGGATTGGGATAGTTACTGCCCGGGATCCAGAGATACTTGTCGTCTACCGAATTGTGGCCATACAAGCCATCCATTTGCACGTTGTTCAGGGTAATGGTTTGGTTGGCCTGCACATCCAACATGGCACCATAGTTGGCACCCGGGCCATCCTTTGATGGATAGGACAGACCTGTATTCTCCGTTGTAAGATTGAGCGTTCCGTCACCATTATCAAAGTAATCTACGGTAGGATACTGGCGATACCAACTCACCGGATGTCCGCCCGGATAGCGGTAGAGCAACAGCGGATACGACTTCGCATCTTCGCCAGTGCCCACCGTACCACCACACAGCAGTCCGGCCTCGTCCTGAGCCGAAATGGCACCTACTACGAAAATGGCATCTTCTTCGTAATTGTAGTTGAGTTCATTACCAGCCTCGAAAACTTCCGTGCAGATGCCTCCAAGGTTGACTGGAAGGTTATTTTCATCATAGGTCAGAGCACCATAAACCGTTTTCTTGGGTTTGTCGGGATACAGGCCCCAGCCAGCGGTTTTCGACAGGTCGTCCCTACCCCATCCACGGGTGCCGTCGACGTACCAACGCCGTCCCGTGATGGTTCGGATGACCCATTCGCGGTAATCGGTCACGTCACCCCGCGTAACAGCCATCACATTGGTGTAAGGATATTGCTTGCTGTAGGTGTAATCGTCACCACCGTCATTGCCATTATAAAGGAAACCGTCCGATACCAAAGTATGGAAATTCTTATCGGTCTCATAGCTCAAGAAACCGCCATCACCCTTGTTTAGCTCATCGCCATCCATTGCTCCGCCATTCATCGTGGTCAGTTTTGGACGGGCGTAGGCAAAACTATCTTTGCCACGGGGCTTAAACGGACTCTTCATGCGGAAGAAGCCGTTCAACTCGCCGTACTTTTGGGCACCGGTATTGTCATGGTAACGCACCCACATCCTTGAATCGCCGTTGAAGATGATGACGTTCTCCTGTGCTTTAGTCAAAGGCTGATCAGACGGTCCCGTACTGGTTATTCTATAAAGTTCTGTACCCAAAGCACCAGCAGGCACCGTTCCTTGGTTGTTCTTGAGACCTACCCAATCCCAAGTATCGGAGTTGCTGATGATGGCTTGTTCCTCGTCGGTTCCTACCCAGAATGCAATCGGGTCATTGAAGTTGGAGGCATCCGAGTGCACCAACACGCTGCGCACCATGCGGATAGAGTCCATGTAGGCAGGCTCGGCGGTGGTGCCAAGGTTGAGGGCACTGGCTTCAGCTATGTAAAGACCCTTGTCCACTTTCATCACGGCATAGTTGCGTTGATCGTGGCTGCTGCTGATATCCTTGTGGCCGCTCAGGTTGATGTTGGAGTTGGTCAACAAAACATTGTCGCAACGCTGGATGGTCGTCAAGGTTCGGGTGGCTTGTGTAAACTCGTCACCTTCATTGCGGTGGCCGTACTCATTAAGGTAGATGTGACGACCCAGCTCACCCGACTCGCAGTGGGTGCCGCTGCCGAAGAGACCACCGCCGATGTTAAAGTAAGGCGGATTGCTTGCATTAGAAGCATTGGCGGTTTCGTCATGTTCCGTGTCATAGCCCGTGCCATCAATAAGGACGAAACTAAGGCCCGTTACATCAAACGCACCCCAGTTGTTGGCGTTCGGGTCGCTGCCGATATGGTTGGAGCCGCCGTACACCGAACCTTTAATGTGGAGCTTATTGGCAGTAGGTGTATATATCACACGCTCTGGTTCGGGCTGGTTGTCGGCCAAAACGGCGGTTCCGCTTTCTTCCATGGTAAATGTCATTTCCGGGCTGTAACTCGTTCCCGTCGGGTTGGTGGCAAAGGCTCTCACATAGTAGGTCCCTGAACTGAATCCAGAAGGAACACTGATGGAGAAATTACCCACATCACCCAAAACAAAAGATTTTCTGACCGTATCACTTTCAATTGTGGGATGCTCAGAAGTGCTCCAACAGAAGCCTTTATATCTTGCGCCAGGTTTTGGGGCGCCTTCGTCCACCAAGAAGCCAGTGAAGGTAAGGCTGCCGTCTTCAACATTAATGTCTCTCACATTACCGAACACCACAATGGGAAGGCCACCGTTGTCGTCGTATTTCACGTTAGCCTCAGGGCGTGGCAGCCATCCAGCATCAGGGTCGTCGTCAGGATCATCGTATGCAATGGCATTGGCTCCGATGTTGATACCCACCGAGCCTTTCACCTCGCCAGACCAGCCGGCGCCGTACACATCGCCGTCGATGATGCCGCCGTCGATGTTGACGAAAGAAGTGGGGGCATCGTTGTATTGAAGTTTATCTTCATCAACATCTTGTGAGTTGTTGTTGTCATCCATGTAATGCCAGTTTCCATTTTCATCCTGATAGGCCAAATAGCGGTTCCCGTTATCATAATAATAGAGGTTGAGGTCGCCGTCGATGGTGTTGTAGCTACAACCAAAAACACTGCCCATAATGTGTCCGCCTCTGACGTTCACCGTCTTTAGGCCTAAGTTCAGGTTAGCAAAGGAACTTGGCACACTCTTGCAGCCACCATAAACGTTACCGTGAATCTCAGCGGCGCCACCTGTGGCGGGCTTCAGCACATCGACGAGTTTGTGTCCCGTCACAGCACTCGCATTGCCGCCGCCAAACACATCGCCATACACCACGCCCGACTGGATGGAGACCTTGCTGTCGCCTTTCACCAAACCGGCAGTAGGACTCAGGCTGCCGTTGGCATCGAGGTTGAGGCCACGGCCACCGCCATATACACAGCCCTTGTTGGAATTGCTAACGCCTTCGGAGCCCACCTGACCGCCGTTGATGGTCACTTGCGTGTTGAGCAGCACATGGCCGTCGTCGCCGCTGCCGAACACGTTGCCTTTCACCACCTCGGTGCCAGAGGACAAAGTCACCAACGTATTATTGACATATGCATAATCTTTATACATGGTGCCTGCAACACCACGGCTGGAGCCAAAGACATTGCCTCGCTCGTTGTCAAGGTTTTCGGTGGTGCCGATGGTGCCGCCCGAAATCTTCACGCGCGCCCAGCCCGTGTTGGGGTTCGGGTCGTTGTTATCACCGATATTCCTCAAACCGACAGAAGCCAGCTGGCCGCCACCATACACATTGCCCTTGACAAAGCCTCCCGTAATGGTAACCAAAGAGTTGCCATTTACGGTGCCTGCCTCTTCGACAAATGTACCAGTGGCATCCTTGCCCAAACCGCGACCGCCGCCATACACGTTACCGTGCTGCTTGTTGGAACACACGCTCTCGTCGTCGCCAATCTGGCCGCCCGTAATCGTGATATTGGTATTGCTCAGCACGTGGCCGTCCTCACCGCCACCGAAGACCGAGCCTTTGATGATGGCTCCATCTTGAATGACGACATGGGTAGTGGTAACATTGGAAAGAAGGTTGGTGTTAACAGAATAAGCCTGAGGCTTGTTCACGATACCCTTGCAGCCACCGTACACATTGCCACGGATGGAGTCCATCTCGCAATGGCCGCTTTCGGGGACAAAGCCAATGGTGCCGCCTTTGATAGTAACGAAGGTATGACCATGGTCTTCAGGGTTGTCAGTAAAGGCATTGCCTTCATCGTCGACGCCAACCGAAGCCAAACGTCCACCGCCGTAAACCGAGCCATACATGCTGCCGCCTTCCACATCGACATGGATATTGCCTCCAACACGTCCAGCAGCAAAATTGGTGGCCAAATAGTTTCGTCCGCCACCAAAGATGTTGCCGTCCCATGTGGTCAAGCCAGTGGTGCCGATGGTGCCGCCAGTAACACTTACCCTAACCGTGTCGGTCACGTGGCCGTCTTCGCCTCCACCGAAGATGGAGCCATAAACGCGGGCACCGGGCTTAATTTGCACATGGGCACTGAACACTTGACCGAAATCTTTGTATTGGTTATCCGCGTCGTTACCTTCGCCCTTGCCGCCGCCGAAAACATAGGCATTAATGCCGCTCATATCCAAAGGTCCAAGCTCACCGCCGTCCATGATGACGACACAATGACCCGTGCCTGCCTTGGGTGCACCGCCTTCAAAACTACCGATGCTGGCATATTCGCCACCGCCATAGATGTTGTTGCGGATGTGGCCGCCGTGGATGATGACCGTGTCGTTACCATAGACGCGGCCAAGGTTGACATACGACTTGCTGTCGCTACCCCAACTGCCACCGAACACGTTGCCGCTATAAAGGAGCGAATCCAAAGGCTGGGTCAGTCCAGAACCGATGCGGTCCACGCCAATGGTGCAATTCTCGTCGATGGTGACTTTCGTGTTCTTCCAAACGGAGCCGCTCTCGCCACCGCCGTTCACCGAACCTTTCACCCACACGTTACCTTTGATAGTCACTTCAGCATTCTTCACGTGCGACATTTTACCTTCCGTTGTAGTGGGTGCCACATCGTTACCCATAGCGCCGCCGTACACATTGCCACCGATGTCGCCGATCTTGAAGCTTTCGGTCTTGCCATTGACCACCTCCTGCTTGTAGTCGTGACCAATGACAATATCGCCCTCAATCGTGACGTGCGTGTAGCCATATTTCTCGGTCGCCGTGTCAGGAATCGTGTCGCCAGCATGTTCGTCTGCAACGAGCTGGATGCCCGTGGAGGCGATACGACCGCCGCCAAACACCGAGCCAAGGATGACGGGACGCTTGTCTTGGGCGATAGTACCCTCAGTGTAGATGTGAGTATAGATGTTGCCTCTCACGCCACCCACAGTCAAGGCTTGAGGTTCGAAACCACGACCACCGCTGAAGATGTTGCCGTCCACTTTGGAATAGCCGTGTGTGCCGATGATGTCGTTTTCGCCCATGTTGATGTCCAAGTGGACATCGCCAAGCACGTGGCCGTCCTCGCCGCCGCCGAACACCGAGCCGTAGATGCGGGAGCCCGGCTTGATATAGACGTAAGCCGTATCCACATTCGACCATGTGTTGAACTCGCCGTGCTTGTTGGTGCCTTTGCTGGAACCGAACACGTAGCAATGGGTAGGCTGCAAACGAATTTCGCTCAAAGTACGATTTCGACCCACCTTGCCACCGTCAACGATGGTATAGGCGTTGCCATGCACACTGGCGATGTTGGCACCGCCGTAGAGACACACCTCCACCTTGGCATTCTCTTTCAAAGTGATGCGGGCGAGGCCGTGACCGGAAACAGTGCCATTGGCACTCTCACCCACGTCGCCAGCGTGTTTATAGTCGGGATTGTCGCCCAAGAGGAATCCCCTACCGCCTGCGAAGGCGCGGAGGCGCACCGTGGCACCGCCGCCGATGGTAACATTGGTGCTGTCTCTCACCAAGCCTTGCTCACTGCCGCCATACACATTGCCCCAAAGGTATGTGCTGCTACCACTAATATTCACCTCGGTAGTTTTCGCATTGGCGAAATCATCCCAGTTGGAAATGTAGTTGATTTGATTCCCGACTTTTTCATAGGTAATACCTTTGGCACCGCCATACACGCAGCCTATGGTGTCGATATAGCGTTTTGGCTCGTAGCCATTGTCGGGGTCGAAGTCGTAGCCGATGGTGCCGCCAGTGACGTTTACTTTGATGTGACCGTAGGTCTTTCCATTTGTTCCTTCCTCGTCCTCTTGCATCACGCCGTCAACATCCACGCCCGTGTTGCCCAAACGGCCACCGCCGTAGATGTTGCCTTTCAGGGTACCGCCGCTCATATTGACGGTAATATTGCCGCCCACACGCCCAGCGGTCTTGTTGGTATGCCTGTAGTTTCGGCCACCGCCGAAGATGTTGCCGTCCCAACTGGTCTGGCCGTTCGTACCAACGGTGCCGCCGCTAAGGTTGACTTCAGCATCGCCCAGCACATGGCCGTCGGCACCACCACCGAAGAGGCTGCCCCAAACCTGGCCACCGCTCATGCTCACACTGGCATTGTTGACATTGGCGAAATTCTTGTATGTTCCCGTTTGGTCAATCTCCACACCCTTGCCGCCGCCATAGACATAAGCGTTGAGGCCGGTCATATCCAAGGGACCCACCTCGCCACCATTGATGTTGACTGTGGCCATGCCCGTGTTTTCCATGTCTTCAGGGTCACCCACGCTGGCATATTCACCACCACCGTACACGTTGTTGTATACTTGACAATCTTCACCTATCGTCACCGTGGCATTGCCGCCCACTTTTCCATAATTATTATTCGACAATGCACCCTTGCCACCACCGAACACACTACCTGCTGTAGAAACACCCTCTTCTCCAACGGTGGAATACTCAAGCTCAACGGTAGTATTGCCGAATGTACTCGCGATGTTACCACCACCGTACACATTGCCTCCGATTGTAGTATTATAACCAATAACGCCAAAGTCGCCAACAGCAGCATTGCCATGGACATCGCTTCGATTGCCGCCGCCAAACACATCGCCATAAATGGTACATCCATCCATATATACTTGGGTGTTACCTTCAACCTCGCCAAGCGTTCTCATGTCGACATTGGTATAGAAATAAGTGGTATCACCATTAGCACTTAGAAAATCCGGATTATTCTCATCAATACCATCAGGTTTCTTGTTCGTCCAATAATAGGTTATGCCATCAGTACGAATCTTGCCCGGTATGCAGACACCAACAGCGTTACGTCTTGGAAAATCCTCATCTGGAGCCGAATATTCATTTGGATTCATATATAGTTCAAACGAAGGCTGGGCATGAGAAAAACCACCTCCATACACTGAACCATGAACCGTAGTAGTGGTTAATGAAAGCATCGTGTTTCCGCTCACTGCGCCGAAGCACCCGCCTCCATAGCAATCGCGAAGTACCTCGCAATTCGTGAGGGTGGAATTCGCATCGCCAGAACGGGATGTGGTGAACTGGGCATTCAAGCTGTAAAGACGAGCCAAAATTTCATCACCCGGGCAACCTGCGGGAAGGTTCCAATATTCATACTTGTATTGGACTTGATAAGTATTGTTTGCTTCCACATAGTGTTTAGGAACATAGCCTCCGAAAAATCCTCTCCATTGGTTTGGGGTAGGAACTTTGTTATGGAAGTTGTTGGCTCCATTGTCGAACAGAAGTTCGTTCGTGAAACTGGTGCCGCCATAGCCTGCACCGTAGAAAATGCCAAAACGAGTGTTTTCAGCTACCGTGGTTATCACCGAGTTTGTGCTGCCCGACATGTTGCCCGGCATGTCGCCAAACTTGGGACCGCCACAATATTGGTCAACGATACTGTTGTCGATATAGACCGTGATGGAACCGTTAATCGGCATGGCCGCATTGATGCCACCGCCATAGAAATTATGGATTCGGGCATGGTCGATGCTGAAGTTCACGCTGCCCCTGATCTTGTCATAACCAGAACCAGCCATTTCGCCGAATCGGCCACCGTTGATGTAACAATATGGATTGTCGGGATAGGCTGTCGTTACACCATTCGGAACATACAATCCCGAGAGATAGAACTGGTCAAATTCGCCACCCATCACCGACACGGGGCAATGCCTTGTAAGGTAGCCACGCCTCGGGTGAGTGCTTTGCGAATAGGTTTCCATTTGCAAGCGTCCACCGATAATCATGTAACGGGTTCTTGTGGCGATGGGATAGTTCACACCATTTACCATTACTCGGTCGGGACAGTCGTTCTCGGTGGTCAGCACCTTGTCGATACGGCCACCATTCAGAATCACCGGAGCTTCTTCCTTAAAGTTGTTACCGGTTCCGTATTTCCTTCTTGCGTCATACTCAAACTCTCTCATCTCCATAAAGGAAGTTTCGGTAATTTCGAAGTGACCACGCAGCATGAAATGCCCTATCGTCAAAGGTGTTTCATTGGTTCGAATTGCCAAGCCCAAAGCGGGCACAGGCAGGAAGTCGAAACGGATGGGGTGGATTTCGGTACGGGTCGAGCTTCGGCTGAACTGCATCTGGAGGCAATAATCCGGCTCATTGTCGAAGTCAAGGTCAACGCTGGTGATAGTAAAGGGATGCAAAAGATTAGTGTTGTTGCCATTCTTGGCTCCCCATACATCGTCGTTGGTATTCCACATGTAGTTCTGATAATTGCTTACCAGCACAACAGCCTGGTCATAAACGGTAATCTCAGGTTTGTGGTAGTCGTTAAGGTCGTAATTTGCCTCATACGACGATAAGCCTCCCTCTGCATTAATGGCATTCTTGATGTATTCGAATACCGTATGTCCTTGGAAAGTTTCGGACACCTTTCCAGCTGGGGTAAAATAATCTTGTCCATTTCTCACCCTATCCACATTATACTCACGATTGGCCAAATACACTGCCCTACCCCAATATGCCTCAATGGTAATGGCCACCACACCTTGCGGCACATAATAGTAGCCACCTTGGGCAAACACACGGTTGCTTACGTCATACAAGTCCTTGTCGTAACAATAGCGGTCGGCGAAATTGTAGCCTCCGTCCAAATCAGGAGTAAAATATCTGATGTCATAGGAATCAACGGAACCGTCGTCGGCCACTTCGGTGATTTTCCATCCCGTGACGACATAGTCGGTATAGTTGTTGCCGTATTTTTCCTCCCAAGTACTGCCGTTGGGATTGCCAAACACCTCATTATAATAAGGCAGTTGCACCTTGCCATAGCCAAAATCGTGATGCATGGTGTCCATGTCGATGATGTTCAGTGAAAGCGCCCTTGGCGTCGCAGAACTGTTGTGTGAGCCAGGCTTGACCGTAACACTGAGCACACCCATCAAATGGCCGCGCCACGCATCGGCAGAATGGCGGTCAATCCATTGGTCGTGTTCGTCCAACACCTCATCCGGGTTAAAGTTGATGATAGAGGGGTACTTCTTCCATTGCTTCAGGATGGGGAACGGAGCGATGCTCTGGTCGAGCACCCACTTGGCCATCTTGCCTCGGGCTATGTCATTCGCAGGATCAGAATAAGGCTTTCCCGAAACATAAAATGCAAAAAGGTCGCGGTTGCAGTTGAGGATGCTGCGATAGAACTCAATATTGTTGAGGTCGTCCACCTTGGCTGGAAGGGCACCATTGTAGTGTGCCAATTCCGTCAAACCAGAAGCAAAGGAAACCGAATCAAGGAAATAGTTGTAGTTGTTGATACCATTACTTGTATTGTTAATCTTGGTGCCACCGTAAACAGGGCGTTTGTAGGTACCGCTTTTAATGTCACCATAGAACATGCAATTAACAATGGCATTTTTCAGTTTGCAATCCGAAGAGGTTGCATAGTCTTGTATGGTGGAGCCATAACTGTTATTGCCCACAATACCAGCGGCATAGTCGCCGCTTGATGACACATCAGCATAACTGAAGCAATTAATTACACGGGTAAAGGAATTGACAGGTGCCTGATGGCTATATTGTGTATGCTGCATCAAACCAACGAGGCCGCCCGTGTCGCCCGTGCCACCCACAGAGCCACTGAGGATGCCGCAGTTGTAAATGATGCTGTTGCCTTTGAGAACACAAGCGATGGCACCTGTGTTGCCCGTATGGCCCGAAATATTGACGTCTTTCAGTATGATGTTGCTGATATAGGTAACTCCAGCGGAATTGGTGCCGCCGTCGATGGTGCTGAACAGCGGATGGTTGAGATCGCTGATGGTGTAGAAGTTGCCGTCGGCATCCGCGCTGCCTTCCAACGAGCCGCTGAAAGTGGTGGTGATTTCGCTTGTGCCCGTCGCGCTCACATTGGCCACCAACTTGTAATGCTTGGCAGCTTCTCCATCAGAGTTGGCTTGGACATTAGTCACAAACAACTTGAAGTCGGCACTTGAGGCGATGAGGATGGGGTCAGACAGTGTTCCTGTTCCGTCCAAACCCGTGCCGATGGTCTTTACAATAGGATCGGAATCATCATAACCCTCAGCTCTTGCAATGGCAGTGACCGTAACAGGGAAAGTGGTAGAAACCGGATCCGTATATTGGGTATTGGGTGTTCCGCCGCTTGTAGTATAATATAAGGTGACACCAGTGGTCGGGAAACTGCCAGCTGAGATGATGAAAGTGCCGTCGCCACGAGCAATAACGGGCTGGTCGCATTTCAGCTCCAGACCCGTGGCGGTGGTTATATCAGATGGAATCATTTCCGGCTTTATCGCTATGGCCTTGATGGTCTTGTTGGAAACGCCGTCCTGTAGCGGGCGGGTGTATAGGGTTGATGATATGGTCGGGTCGCTGCCATCAGTGGTGTAATAGATGGAAGCACCCACAGTTGAGCAAGTGATTTCGATGGAGTTGGTAGCATCGTTCTTGGTAATGACAGGAGAAGAAACCTTATCGAAAGTCTTGCTCGCAATGTCAGAATATTCGTAATAGCCATATTCATTATAGGCCATAGCTTTCACTGTGGTTCCCGATTCAATAGTGAAAGGACCTGTTCCACCATAATCCGGGAAATTGAACAATTCGGTGCCTTCGCCCCAATTATCAGGATCTGGATCTTCGCCGTCAGTGGTGTAATAAATGGATGCCATGCCGTCATTGCATGAAATGGACACCAAGCCCGTGGCAAAATTCAGGCTAATGAAGGGAGGTTTGGTTTGAAGAGTTATGGTATTACACTCGCTTGGATCGGAATTAATCCAGTTCTCCTTTACTGCAATGGCGATAACAGCATAGCCTGACAATTCATAATCTGGCCCTGTATAGCGAATGCCTGTTTCAGGTGTAGGGATCTCAACACTTTCGCAATTAGCTCCATAATTATAGAATTTGGTTGTTCCGGGTGTTTCACTCTCAATAGTTATAGCGTATGCATCACTTCCAACCACTGGCTTGGCCACCTTCTGAAGCACAAACGTAGTTATTTCAGAAGTTTTTCCACCCTTCACGGCAATGGCTTTGAAGGTGGTGTTGGGCGTGTTATTAGAGATGGAATCCGTATAGTGAGTAGAACTGGCATTCGGATTACTTTCGCTGTTGATGTTGTAATAGATGCTTGCGCCGGCTGTCAACGATTCCATAAACACATATCCCGTTTTATTATGAAATGTGATGGCGGGTGCCATGACGATTTCCTCGAAGTGCCAATAGGAATCATTAGTATTTAAGTTATACAGTCCAATCAAACCTTTATAACAATGCACACCTGAGCTAGCATCATTGTAATCACCTGCATTATACCTTTCACTATTGCCAGTCAAGGGATTAAAAAATCTATTTCCATTGGTCTGGGCAAGGCTTTTCGGCACTATGTTGATATTGCCTCCCGTTGTTCCATTTGAGCTAGTGATGACAAACTTGGCATTTTCGCTGGGGTTGGACACAAAGTGCATAGGTTTTCTCTCGGGATGATCCGCACAAATCACTTCGTAAGTCACATATTTTCCCGTAAGCACATGACGTAAATAGTATGTGCCATCACCATCGCCAGTAGCTGTAATATACCAAATGGAATTCTCGTCCTTATTGGTCTTGTAAGTGGTCAAGTAAGGCTTTTCAGAGTCGCCGTCACTCACATTGTAATCGTGTGAATAAAAAGCATCGGCCTTGTCATCGCGCTGCGACTCGCCAGCTGGCACCAAATACCAGTTGCTTGCTGAATTGCTTGCGCTGTAGTCAGCATTGTTGGCGATAAACCATGTGCCCGTGAAATCAGGTGTTTGTCCCCACACCGGCAGGGTAAAAAAACACAGCAGGGCAAAAGCCACCCCATACTTGATGATTCTTCTTAATTTGATTTCCATCTTTGCTCTCATTTTTCAATTAATTTAATAACCATTTGATTTTCAAAATTTTAAAAAACAATAGGCTCCTAATTGAAGGGGTCGTAAAACGCGCAAAAGTAGAGGTTTTCCCCTAAACGGCAGGGGATTTTTCATTAATTTTTCCACTCTTGTCCCAACGGGGGGATTTTCGTACTGAAAAGGGAGATTCTTTCAACAAAAAAGTTCCGACGCTTGCGCATCGGAACTTTAAAATCGGCTGTTCAATCAGCTTTTTTTCTTTTTCGTCCTTTTTTTAGGAGATATGCTCCGCCGAAACTGGTCAGCAATATTAGACCGTCTCCGAGCGGTAAATATTGGTCCAAATCGCCACCCTGATAGGGCGCGGGCACCACGAATTGGGACTCCCCGACCCTGATGTTGCTTTCAAACTCATCGTCCATGAGGAACACTTGTGCCCGTAATGGAAAAACGAGCAACAACAACAGGGTCGCTAATACAATGAACTTATTTTTGGCGTCTTTCATATAATTTCCTTTCACTATTTTTCTATGTTATTTGTGAATGGTCACTTTCTGTACTCGTGTGCCCTCCTTGTCGTACAACCTGAAGAGGTACATGCCATCGGCCACCATCGGCAGGGCGATGCGGTTTTGGCCCGACACCCGACCGCGCCACAGGACGTGACCCAAGAGGTCGATGAACTCCATGTCGCCGTCGCCGGTCACAATCCACTGCGAACCGTCGAAGAAAGCGAACGGAGTGACCGTCTCGTGCTCTTCCACGCCCGTCACGTCGAAGACGATGTAGAAGCGCGAGAGATAGTCGGTCTTGAAGCCTTCGAAGACGTAGGTGTCGTTGGCAAGCATGTCATATTCCACACCAAGTTTGTTGTCGATCAGGTACATGCGGTGGAAGTCGCCGTTGGCGGTGTTCCACTTCATGGTGAAGATGTCGTCCTCCTTGGCCTCGAACCACAGCGGCACGCGGTCGATGCCTTCGGGGGCGAAGAGTGCGGCGTAGGGATAGCCGTCGTGGTAGCCAAAGAACTGTCCGTTGCCGCTGCTCAGCTCGCGCAACTTGGTGGCGCCGCCCCACTCGGGACGCTCAAACTCGATGACGGTCACGTCGTTGCAGCCTTGGTCGCTGCTCAGGATGAGGTTGACCAAAGGATAGTTGGGCCGTGTGTCGCGGAACGGGTTGTTGCCGATTTCTTTACGAGGCATGAGCATTCCGCCAGTGTTGGTATTGACCATGCCATCCACGAATTGCAGCGAAGAGTTATCCTTGTCACCTTCCTCTTCATCAACTTTCATCTGCACAAAGAATCCCTGATGCGGATGCAGATACCTGCTGGCGTAGAGACCTCCGGTAGATCCAGTGTTCACGTAATAGATGAAGGCACTTTCAGGCACGGGGATAGAAGACAGGTTGTCGTAGCCGTCAGCGTTGTAGATGACATAGAAGGCATCGCCGTTTCTCTTGGCCAACAAGGCATCGTTCTCAGTGTTCTTGGCAAACGCATCGAAATCGAGGTAACCATGATACGGGTTGCCCACGAGGTTCCATCCCTTGCAGTTCTTGCCCACGTTAGTGAGCGTGATGGACTGGTTGCCTGAGTTCAATGTGCCGTGGCTCTGCAAGAAACTCTGGACAGATATTGAGGCCATGTAGCCCTTGCCGATGACGAGGTCGTCCTCGTTCATGTTCTTGTCAGCAGGAATTCCATAATTATTCGGGTCGCCCCAATAGTCGATGTGCTCGTTGACTTGCTCGTCGTTCTCGTCGCTGTGCCAGTGGTTGGGGCCGTTGCGCTTGAAGTTGATCCAGTGGTAGTCAGGCTCGTACCAAGTGTAGAAGTCCATACCGTAGGGATAGCGGTTTTGGCCTGCCACAGGATACTCATCGGAGCCTAAGATGAAGAGGCTGCTCAAATTGTCGTTGAACAAGGTGCCACGGCTCGTCGGGAAGTAGCCGTCCTTGGCGGCATCCATCCAATAGCGGTAGTCGGCACCCGATGAACTTTCAGGGCTGCCAGGTCTGTTGAGCCAACTGAACTCGTTGGCAATGCTCACCCAAGGATTGTTGTAATAGTCGCCATGATTAATGTTTGCACTTGTAGGTTCTTCAGGATATGAGTTAGTGTTGGTATTGGCAATAACATTCCCTTCATTGTCAAATAATCTATACTCGAATCCCAACGGTGCATCGCTCAACGGTGAGGAGAACATGTGCCAGTCGCGAGGCAGCAAGAAGCCGCCCAAGCCCACGAGGTAATAGTTGATGCCCGGCGTTGAGGTGGCCGTGCGCTTGGAATTGTCGAAGGTGATGCCCACGTAGTTGTTGCCGAAGCTACCCAAACCCGTAGGCTTCATAATCGAGGCATCCTCATGGATACTGATTTTGGCATATTCGTTGCCAGGCGTCGCTGTCACCTCGTCCAAAACGTCACCGTAGACGAAGAGGTTGTCGGTTGCGTTGTCGATTGCGCCGAGTCTCGCGATGGCGGCGTTAAGTTCGTTGTCATCACGCACTGGGCCGCCATACTGCAAGGCGGGACCGCCCGCGTAGGTAGCCACGCTGCGAAAGTCGCCTTGGAAGTCGTCACCCGCATCAATCATCAGTACAGGCAGGTCGCTGTTGATTCCCGCGAGGCCGGGACGTGCCCAAGCGACATAGTCGCCACCCGTGCGGTTGTTCCATCTCACCCATCTGTTCAACACCATGAACATTGTGGTGTCGATTTTTGTCTGTCCTTCAACAGTCCTCACAACCTTGTTGTCAGCATACATGTAACCTAACTTGTCAGCATCGATGACTGGCGCATATTGGCCACAACTCTCTTTCCAGCTTTGCCCGCTGGCAAGGATGGGCTGGTAACTGCTGTTTTGCATGATATAGCAACTGTCGATGTTGTTCGTGGTCGGGTTGGTGGCCGCGAAAGCACCGAAGTTGCTTGCCGTGATGTAGGCACAACCGGGCTGCAAGGCCACGTAGCAGTTTCTCACACTCGCGTTGGTGTTGTTGCCCAACATACCACCCGCGCTGATGCCACTTACATTAATAAAGCTCGTAGTAGTTGTGGTAGAGAACTTCGCATTGACAAACGAGTTTTCGATGGAACCGGCCTTAGCATAACCGACCAAACCACCGAACAAGCCTTTAGACTTGTTGCCAATACGCACGTTCGGCATGGCCATCGACGAATGGATTGCGCCAGCCTCCATGTGAGCCACCAAGCCACCCACCTTGGCCTCGTATTTATCCAAATCAGGATAATAGATGTTGATGGCAGATTCACTCTTGGCGATGGTCGAATTGACATCAAGGTAGCCGACCAAGCCGCCAAGGTTGAGTTGGACATTAGGAGCCGTCTCTTCAACATCGGCCGTATTTAAGGTTCGAATCATGTCGCTCACCACGAAGGTGCGGTTGACAGTGCCCTTCCTCACATAGCCGAACATACCGTAATTGTTGCGCTCGTAGCGGCGGTCGCCCTTGCCGAGGAAATTGACAATGAGATTCTCGATGAGGTGTCCCCTACCATCGAAGCTGCCGGCAAACGGATGATAGTTCGTGCCTTGGATGGAGTCACCAATCGGCACCCACACATATTGAAGCATGTCGAGGTCGACGGTTTGCTCAATGTTGGTGCCCTTGAAATTGGTGATGGTCTGGTCATTCAAGCCGAACGACTTGCTGATGAGCCATGCCAAGCCTTCCTTCGACGAAATGCTGACGTCGTTTCCGTCCACCTCATAGCCCGTTGCAGGCTGTTGTCTGACCGCGTTGGCCCAAGTCCAGCCGAAATACAGTGTATTGTTGGTGATGGCCTTATTGTCGGATACGCTGCTGTAATAGGTGGTTCTCTCGGAATCAGGCAATTTATGGTGGTTGACGAAGAACCACTGCTGGTCGTCGGTGAAGTTGCAATGCTCCCAAGCGGCTTGAGCATCAAATACTGCATTGTGCACGGCATTGATCCCCTCACCAGTTGTGCCAGTTCGCACAGCTACAGCCACGGGCGAGAAAGTATTTTTCATATAACTATCCTCCGTGTTGCGCTTCGGGCTGGTGATGCCGATTTCAGTCTTGACATCCTCCGTAGCCGTCAATGTGCCGGTAATGGTGAGGCTCTTGCTGAAGGTGGGCAGATACACGTTGCAGGGCACAGTGAGTTCCGCTCCTTTCTTCTGCAAATTGCCTTTGATGGTCACCAAGTCTTCCACATTCACCGTGACATTTTCGTCCACAAACAAGGCTCCGCCATGATGCACATCACCTGACGGGGCATAATCGGCATCGTAGTACCATGTAGTGGCTGCATCCGTGCCATTGTAGCCACGCTGCAAGATGGTGCCGTCGGTCAAGATTTTTCCTGATTCGTCGACAGACTTGTTGCCCTTCAAGGTGAGGCTCGAGTTATTGGAAGCATTGCCGACATTGTCAGCAACCACCATCGGTTTGTTCACCTTGAGTTTCTGCGTCGTATAGGAAGATGGAATGAAATGTACCGTTATATCATCTGGGTTTTCTGTAAACAAGCCATCCACCAACACATTCTCCATCACGAAGTTTGCCTTGTTGGCATGAATCATCATGCCCAAGTTGGCACCAGGGCCAGCCGTACTTCCTGATTCGCAGCCATTCCATGTAGTTTCATCTTCTGGAGCGAATACAGTTTGTCCTTCAACAACAACCGTAAAATCAGTTTGGTTATTGCTCATCTTGTGCCCACCGGGATAGCGGTACAACTTCAATTGATGATTAATTTCTTGATTCAAAGCTTCTCGTTCAATGATGGCCTCGATAGGTCCTACCACATAGATGATATCGTCTTTTTGACTAAAATCCGAATAAATATTATCATTACTTGGTTTGTAGTGATCGTAGTAGATACCTAATTCACCGGTAATGGTCTTTTTGGGCATGTCGGGGAAATGGCCCCATTTCAATTGATGGTAATCATCCTTACCCCAACCGCCATTGCCGATGCCTCTTCCGTCGACATACCAGACTTGGCCCGTAATGGTCGGCAACACCCATTCACGGAATTCCTCCATATCCATCTCGCTACTTTCCTTACTCTGCACGTATTCACCAATGTTGAAATAGGGATACTGTTTCGTTTTGGTGAAATCGATTCCTCCGTCGTCGCCTTCAGTTTGGTAAGTATAATACAAAACCTCCTGTCCATTCTGGGTAAAGTAATTGTAACCAGTATTATAACTCAGGAAGCCGCCATCGCCTTCGTTCCGAGTGTCGACCGCATTATTAAACCCGGCAATTTCTATGGGATTGTTGTTCGGAGTCACCTTCGGGCGGGCGTAGGCGAAACTCTCAGTACCGTCAGGTTTGAAGTAGTCGGCTCTCATCCTGAAGAAACCTTGCAGTTGGCCGTACATTCGTTTCTTGTTCCCGCCATTCTTATCCAAATAGCGCACGTAAAGCCTCGAGTCACCGTTGAAGATGATGACGTTTTCTTGATCAAAGCTCAAAGGTGTGGTAGGGTTCGTCTGCGTATAATACAGACTTGCATTGACATTGGTGTTGCTGCCATTCGGGTTAACGCCAATCCACTCCCAATTGGCATTGTCGCCACCGTTCATCTGGTCGTAGGAAGTGCCAGTATTAGGTTTCAGATGCAGGCTTCTTATCTCATGAATGGAGTCAATGTGGGCAGGAGCGCCAACGGCACCAAGCACGATGCCGGAGGCATTGGTCACATACACGCCTTTATCGACCTGAAGCACGGCAAACGCCCTGTCGGAGTCGGACTGGCTGATATCGGCTGCACCACTCAGGTTGACGTTGGTGTTGTCAAGCAAAATGATATCGCCACGCTGGACGGTGGTCAGCGTACGAGATGCTTCAGTAAGCTCGGCAGCTGGGTTTCCATCAGGATTGCGGGTGCCGTAATTCCTGATCAGGATGTTGCGGCCTTCCTCACCCGACTCGCAGTTGGTACCACAGCCATACACACCGCCTCCGATGTTAAAGTAAGGATCAGGGGCAGGGTCAGTAAGTGAAGCATTGGTGGCTTCGTCATTTTTCGTGTCATAGCCCGTGCCGTCGATATAGACTCTGCTGTAACCCGACACGTTAAACGAGTGTTCCCAAACCGTTGAGCCGATACTACCATAAGAACCGCCAAACACGTTGCCCTTGATATCAAGATTGGCTATGGCAGGTGAGTCTGGTCTATGGACGTTGATGTCATAGAATTCATCCCCTAATTGATTTGATGTTTCAACGATGGCGTTCTGGCCAATCAAGACGGCCACCGAGCCTTTCACTTTGCCACCGTAGCCTGCGCCGTACACGTTGCCGCCACTCACACCTTGATCGGTGACTTTACCAATGGTGCCACCGCTCAGGTTGACGAATGAGGTCCAGCCCTTCAAATCGTATGGGTTAGACGGGTTGTCATCATCGGCAAAATAACTGCATCCATACAGGTCGCCTTCGATGGTGCCGCCCCACATGTTGACCCAACGCGGGGCCTTGTTGGTGCGTCCTGTTGGTATTTCGCGGCTACCGCCGAACACGTTGCCCTTGACCAAACCGTCAGATATGTTGACCACTTTGTACTCTTGCACCACGCTTTGGCTGCCGCCGCCATACACATTGTTCCAGATGGTGGGCGTATAGGTGGTTCCATTGACGGTCGAATTCCTGATGTTGACGGTAGTGTGGCCATACACCTCGCCTGCTGTGGTGCTCATCTCGTCGCTGACAAGACCGCGCCCACCTCCATACACGTTGCCGTCAAGAGGCATGTTGACATCGTCTTCATCGCCAATGACGCCACCTTCAATATTGACAAGGGTGTTCATCCTCACGTGGCCATCCTCACCGCCACCAAACACCGAGCCGTAAATCTTGGCCGTCTGGCCAATGGTCACATGGGTGTTTTTGACAAATGCCAAATGTACATACTCACCGCCCACGTCGCCGTGGCTCGAGCCGAACACATTGCCGAAGTTCTCGTTTTCGTGAACTGTGCCAACTGTGCCGCCTGTGATGGTGACAGAAGCCAAGCCAGTAAGGTAGTTTCCGTTAGTAGGTTCCTCTTCGGGGTCGCCCACCGAAGCCAAATTGCCACCGCCATACACATTGCGGACGATGTGGCCGCCGTAGATATTGACGTTGGTGTTGCCCTGCACCCAGCCGGCAGTTACGCTGTAATGCTGCTGACCACCTTGCTCATAAGTGTCTACACCGCGTCCACCACCATACACATTGCCGTGGTAGGGGTCATCGCAGGGTTCAAGATCACCATAATCGTGGCCGCCGATTTGACCGCCATAGATGTTGACGTATGTGTCTTGCAACACGTGACCGTCTTCGCCCGAGCCAAACACTGAACCTTCAATCCAAGTTTCCTCGCCCGATTTCTCCATGATGTTCACCGTGGTTTCTTTCACCTTGGCGAGTTTGGGATAGATGGTGGTGGAAGCGCCTGCAATGCCCTTGCCGCCGCCATACACGTTGCCGCCCACACGATCGTGGTTGTTGGCAGCCTCGTGGCCTATCTTGATTTCGCCAGTCTGGATGTCGCCACCCACGTTGACAAGGGTGAAGCCGTGATTGTTGCCCTCTTGCATGTCGCCATTCTCATCGACGCCGACCGAACCCAATCGTCCGCCGCCAAAAATGGAACCGAGCATTATGCCTCTCTTGACATTGATGGTGACGTTGCCACCCACGCGGCCTGTGGCCTCGTGTGACGCTTTGAAGTTACGACCTCCACCGAAAATATTGCCGTCCCAACCGGTTTCGCCAGAGGTGCCGAGAATGCCTGTGGTGGGGTCAACATCCATGTCAATCAATGCGTTGCCGACCACATGGCCGTCCTCGCCGCCGCCGAAGAGCGAACCGTAGACGATGGCTTCGTCCTTCATCACCAAGTGGGTTTCATACACTCTACCGAAGTCCTTAAGTAGATAGGATGGCTGTCCCTGACCGCCAGCAAACACGTAAGCATTAATTTTGGAGCCGTCCAAAGGACCAAGTTCGCCGCCGCTTAACTCAACATAGGTCGTACCAGTGTTTTCGGCATAACTGCCGTCGTTGTTCACGGTGCCCACATTGCCCAAAGCGCCGCCGCCGTAGATGTTGTTGTAAATCTTAGGTGTGCCGGACGAAGTGTTCTTTATGTAGACTTCTGTCTTGCCGAACACGTGACCCACCTCAGGCCAAAGCATGTTGGGATCCGCAGGTTCATCGAGTCCAAGAGCATCCACATAGGCCACACTCTTCTCGCTGCCCAAACCTGCGCCATAGACACTACCGCTGTAGAACAACTCTTTCAATTCCTCTGGGGGCATGGGGTCATCGAGGGTGCCACGGTAAACGCCAATGGTACTGTTGCCCTCGACGGTCACCTTGGTGTTTTGTTTCACACGACCCGATTTAGCGCCTCCAAACACGTTGCCTCTCACCAAAACGGAATTCGAGGCTGCACTGCTCACGGTGACCTCGGTACTCCTCACCCAGCCAATCCGGCTCTTGATGTGGTCGGTGTAGGCTGCAAAGTTAGAAGCGTTTTGGTTTTCAGGAATGGAGCCTGTCCAAGTCATATCAGGGTCAATGTCCTCACCCATGGCGCCTCCGAAGATGTTGCCACCAAATTGGCCCACCCAAGGATGTACCGTGTTGCCATTCGCATCCAAGCCTTCAGCCTTATGCTCGTAGCCAATGGTGCCACCCGTCACGTTGACGAAGATGTTGCCGTGGTCTTCGGTGTTGTCAGTATACATATCACCGTTTAAATCAATGCCAGTGGAGGCCAAACGGCCACCGCCGTAGATGTTGCCGAGCATGGTGCCGTCCCTCATGTTGACGGTGATGTTGCCGCCCACACGGCCTGCCGTGATGTTGGAGGCCAAGTAGTTTCGTCCACCGCCAAAGATGTTGCCATCCCAAGTGGTGGTGCCCCAAGTGCCGAGGAGGCCGCCGTTGAAGTTCACTTCGGCATCGCCGAGCACGTGGCCGTCGGAGCCGCCGCCAAAGAGCGAGCCGTACACATGACCGTCCTCGCCAAGGTTGACGGTGACTTTCGTGCTGTTGACGTTACCATAGGGTTTGTGAAGTTCGCCAAGGTCGATGCCAATACCCTTGCCGCCGCCATACACGTAGGCGTTCAAACCCGTCATGTCGAGCGGACCGATAATGGCTGAGCCGCTAACGCTGACCGTGGCCTTGCCCGTGTTCGCAACGGGTGTAAGATCGATGACGGCAGAAGTCGGGTCTGTTGGGTCTTCATATTCCTTGGTCCATTCTCCCACGCTGGCCATGTGGCCGCCGCCAAACACGTTGCAATAAACGGTGCCGCCCGTGATTTTGACATTGGTGTTGCGGTAAACACGACCGGCATGGGCGTTAACGGTGTCAACCACCACTGGATCACTTATTCCCAATTGTGTGTAACAGTCCGTACCATAACTGCCACCGAAAACACTGCCGTAGTTGTATGTGTCTGTGCCGATGATACTACCATTGGAATCCAAAACATCCGCTGTCAGACCTTCCCGTCCAATGGCACCTCCAGCAATTATCACATGGGCATCGCCCCATACTGCGCCTTGCTCAGAACCGCCGAAGACACAACTCATAATGGTGGGCGTGCCGCTAATGTCGACTGTTGTTGTGCGGCAGTGGCCCTGTTCAAAACCAACAGCCTCTATCGCGCCGCCTTCACCAGTAACTTTTTTCATATCACCCTGACCGCCACCAAACACGTTACCCGTGCGGGTGTGGCTGATCATTCTCATATTGTTAATGGTTTCATACTGGGTCTTGATGTCATCTCCACTCGCATAATGCAGGTCGAACTCTTTCAACGTTCCGATGCTTGGAGCACCGGTGATGTTCACTTCAGTATGGCCTGTGCCTTCCGTATACCATGATTCGTAATTGTTCCAATGGCCGACATTCGCCATCTGACCGCCACCGAAGACGGAACCATAAATGGAAGGTTTGTTGTTGCCATTGCTTGTGATATTGACAACGGCTTTGGCCACACGACCCAAATCATCCTCGTGGTACTCTTCAGCACTACCACGGCCACCACCATAGACGTTACCCACTTTTTGGTCGCTTAACAACAAGTCAAGGCCATTGTTGATATGGTTGCCGATGATACCTCCTCTGACATCCACAGTGGCCACGCCGTGGTTAATGGAATCGTACACTCTATGTTCAGCTGATGTCCCTGCATCGAGAATGGTTATAAAGGATTCATAACCGCCATCTATACCCACGCCTGTGCGGGCCACATAGCCGCCGCCATAGACGTTGCCCAAAACGGTGCCTTCCGTCATCAAGACATGGGTGTTGCCACCCACACGACCGGCAGGACAGTTGTAGGTTACTGTAGGCGTAGAAACGAACTTGTTCTTATCGCCCCAGCCGCCACCAAACACATGGCCGTCATAACCCGAGAAGCCCGAGCTTCCAATGACGGGTGTCTTGCTTGACTTAGCGGTCTTCTTGACCACCACGTTGGCTTTGCCTATTACGTGGCCTTGCTCGGCACCACCTAAGACGGAGCCATAAACTATGGCGCTATCGCAGATGGTGACCAAGGTGGTGTCCACATTGGTATAGGTATTGAAATTGTCGCGCGAGTCGCCCTTGCCTGCACCAAAGACGTAGCCCGGAACAGGATGATTTATGATTTGCTCCGCGGTTCGCGGCACACCGACCGAGCCGCCACTCATGGTGATGGTGGCCTTGCCTGTGCCTGAAACATGGACGTATTCATTCATCGCACTATTGTAGGTGTACCTTCCCACATCGGAAATCTCGCAGCCGCCATACACGCTGGAAAGGATGTGGCCGCCGGTGATATTCACGGTAGTATTGCCATACACCATGCCCGACTCGGGATTCCACACGCACTCGTACTCATTCGTCGTAGTGTTGAGTTTGACGTATGGCAGGAAACCAGAACCGCCGCCATACACGTTGCCGAACCAAGTCTTGCCGTCGGAGGGCTTGTAAGTATAATCTGCAGGATAATTCCCAGAGCCAGTGATACCGTTATAAATCGCCACGACATCGAAGGGGTTGAGTGTGTTTGCGTCATACTCCCAGTGGAAAGTGCCCTTCAAGGCATTAGCAGCAGTTATCACAGTCTCGCTCGGGTTGATGAATTCGTCGTCATCGTAAGGTTCAATATCAGCCGTGCCGCCGTTGCCCGCGCCAATTTGTCCGCCCGCGATGGCCACCTCAGTATCGCGCAACACGTGACCACTGGCCGAACCGCCATACACCGAGCCTTTCACCCAAGGACGGGAGATGACCTGCTCGTCGCCCTCACCGATGGTGTCGTTGGTAATGGTCACATTGGTGGAGCCGGTAGAGGCCATGAGGTCGATAAGATACTTATCGCCGTATTGGGCGGTGTTGATATTGTTGGTGCCGTAAGTCGTGGGGTCTTCCGAACGACCCTTGCCACCGCCAAACACGTTGCCGGTGCTGTTGGTGGCAGGGTTAAATCTATCCGGACCGTTGCCGCCGATCAATTCGTAACTCATTTCCATTCTTTCCAAGCCGATGCGGCCACCTTTGACGGTGACCTGCGTATTGCCCGTGCCCGACATCAAGTCGATGTCGTGAATCTCATGGGAATTCTCGTCTTGAGTCCAAGTATAATGGCCCACGTTGCCCACTTCGCCGCCGCCATACACCGCGCCGAAAACGTAAGTGGGAACCTCGGGGTCAGCCTCCGAAATTTCCACTTCGGTGTTCTTGACCAAGGCGATAAGCAGTGCCGATGCCGAAGGGTGTCCGGGAAGCGTAATGCCCACCATGTTGCCCTTGCCGCCGCCAAACACTTCGCCGATGGGTCTGTCGGTAAAGGTGGGCACAAGAAGCTTATAGCCTACAGAGCCGCCTTTCACTTTGACGCAGGTGTTGCCGTGGTCGTCGCCATCGTGCATCTTCATGCCGTCGAGGGAGGTGCCTGTCACGGCATTACGACCGCCACCGAAGATGGAACCATAGACATAGCCGCCGTTCATCTCGATATTGGTGTTGCCCGCCACACGGCCTGCGGAATAGTTCATCTTGAGGAAATTTCGTCCGCCGCCAAAGATGTTGCCGCCCCAGTCGGTGATGGTGTTGTGCTCGGCATCGTAAGTGCCGATAATGCCACTGTTGAGGATGACGGAGGTGTTGCCCAACACGTGGCAGTCGGAGCCGCCGCCGTAGAGCGAACCATAAACACGGCCCATATGGTCACCCGTCTCGTTGAGCGCAACGGTAACCTGAGTGTTATTGACATTACAGTATTTCTTTCGGAGGCCTTGGGGGTCTTTGCCTATACCCCTGCCGCCACCAAACACGTAGGCGTTCAGGCCGGTGCCGTCCATCGGGCCGACAATGGTCGAGCCGCTGACCATGACCGTGGTCTCGCCTGTGTTCGCAACGGGAGCATAGTCGATGACATTGTCGTCGTCATCCAATACATTGGTCCACATTCCCACACTGGCCATATTGCCGCCGCCAAACACGTTGCCACGAATGGCACCACCCGTAATATTGACATGGGTGTTGCCGTAAACGCGGCCTGCAATCACATTGGCGATAAGGGTAGGATCATTGGCTATGACGATGGAGTCGTTCGTTTGGACTTGCAGACTGTCGACACCGAAACCGCCACCAAACACGTTACCGTAGTTGTAGGAGCCATAGCTGATGAGTCCACCATTGGAATTTAAAATACCCGACCTAAGGCCTTCCTGACCGATGGTGCCGCCGGAGATGTTCACGTAGGTGTCGCCTATCACCGTGCCTTGTTCGGCACCGCCGAAAACGGAACTCAAGATATGGCCGTTGGCATCCATGTTGATATTGACGGTCGAAGTTCTCGAACGGCCTAACGACACCCATGAAGGACTGTCGGTGACAGCCGCATCGCCTTGGCTGGCGCCAAAGACATTGCCCGAACAAGTGTGGAACAGTTTCCTCTCATTGTTGATGGTGTCAAACATGGTCCACTCGACCGGATGTGACCAATACCACTCATTGGTGAATTCATATTCCGTTCCGATGATTGGAGAGCCTTCGATGGTCACTTTGGAGGCGCCGGTTTTCGGCACAAACGGGTGTTTGTCGTCTTCATCGTCCCAATAGCCCACGCCGGCAATCTCGCCACCGCCGAAGACGGTGCAATAGATGCGCGGACTGCCCGAAATGTTGACGCTGGTGTTGGCGACACGACCAGCCAAAATGTCTTGGTAGTTATCATAGTCGCCACGACCGCCGCCGAAGATGTCGCCGACGCTGTAGTCGCAATCCAACAAGGCATAGCCATCGGTGATGCCGAGGACGGTTGAATATTCGGTGTTCCCGCCAACAGTGGTAGCCGTGCCGCTAATGTTGATGGTGGCCAAGCCGTAGTTGAGAGAATCGTACACTGTAGGTTCGTCTTCCAGCATGAAGGAGGGTTCGCCATTCACATCGACGCCTGTGATGGCGAGCTTGCCGCCGCCATAGATGCAGCCCAAGACTGTACCACCCGTAAATCCGACAGTGGTGTTGCCGCCCACGCGACCGCAATGCTTGATGAGATTGAAGACTGTTTCCTCTTCATCGCCGGTGCCAGTGGTCTCGAACCATCCGCTACCTTGTCCGCCGCCAAACACGCAGCCTTCGCCCAACAGACCAGAGGTGCCGACGGTGCCGCCCGTGATGTTGACGACAGCATCTCTCAACACATGGCCGTCAGCACCACCGCCAAAGACGGAACCATAAACATGGCCAGTTTCTCCAAGGTTGATCGTGACCTCGGTGCTGTTGACGTTACCGTATTTCTTGCGGAGATCGTCGGGGTCGTCGCCTATGCCCTTGCCGCCGCCATACACGGAAGCGTTCAGGCCATTGGGATCCAAGGGGCCGATAATAGCCGTGCCACTGACATTGACCTTGGCATGACCCTTGATTCCGATTGTGTTCGGGTATGGAGCGGGTACAAAGTCGATAAGGTTGTCATTGTCGTCCAATACTTTGTTCCAATATCCCACACTGGCCATGTTGCCACCACCGAACACGTTGCCACAAATGGAACCGCCCGTGATGTTGACGTATGTGTTGCCGTAAACACGACCAGCATAGGAGTTAGCGGTGTCTGCCACCGCTACATCGTTTGAATGCAAGTGTTTGTAGCTGTCCACGCCATAGCTGCCACCGAAAACGCTACCGAACCTATAAAGATTTGAAGCAGTTACCCATTCATCAAGATCAACATCCAAGCTGTCCGCCTCTATGCCCGACGTTCCGATGACACCTCTTTCGATTTTCACCTTGGTATCGCCCCAAACTGCGCCTTGCTCAGAACCGCCAAAGACAGAGCTCATGATATGGCCGCCATCATTCATGTTGATGTTGACTATAGTTGTGCAGCAGTGACCCTGCTCAAATCCTTCAGCGTCACCTTCCTCGTTGATTATCATATCACCCTGACCGCCGCCAAAGACATTACCCGTACTGGTGTGGCTGATCATTCTCACATCATTGATGGTATCATACAAGGTCTTTATGGGTAGAGGATCAGCTATTGCATAATTATCATGGTCGAACTCAAGTTCCGTACCAATTTGTGGAGTGCCGTTGATGGTCACACGGGTGGTACCCGTTTGTGTCGTATACCAATCGGCGTAATTGTTCCAGTGGCCGACATTTGCCATCTGGCCGCCACCGAAGACGGAACCATAAATGGTAGGACTGCCGCTGATGCTGACGTCGGCATTGGCTGCACGACCAAAATCATCCTCCAAATATTCGTTCGGGTCACCACGGCCACCGCCATAGATGTTACCAAGTTTTTGACTGCTCCTTAACAAGTCAAGGCCATCGTTGGCGGGGTTGCCTATGATGCCTCCACTGACCACAACCTCGGCCATGCCGTGATGAATGGAATCGTACTTTTGGTCATCATCGATAAAGGAAGCAAAAGTGCCATCCACATCCACGCCGGTGAGGGCGACGTTGCCGCCGCCATAGATGCAGCCCATGACGGTGCCTTCAGTCATCACGACCTTGGTGTTGCCGCCCACGCGGCCAGCACTGAAATTGGAGGTATTACCTTGTCCGCCGCCGTAAACATGACCGTCTCCGCCATGCATACCATCGGTGCCAATAATCGGTTTCTTGTCTTTGGTGTTGTTGCCTTTCTCCACAAGGACGCGGGTACCAGCCAACACATGGCCGTTGGCAGCGCCGCCATAGACTGAGCCACGAATCAACGCGCTATCGCAAACGATGACCGAGGTGCTGTCTACATTGGCATAGGTCTTAAAGGAATTGCTTGCGCCACCCATACCGCCGCCATATACGTTGGCGTTTGAGCCGGTGAAAGGCCCGATCTGGCCGCCGCTGATGATGACTTCGGTCACGCCGGTGGTATTGTCATCCAAGTCGCCGCTACCCACAGAGCCCATCTGACCACCGCCATACACATTATTGTCTATTAAAGCGTTGCCAGAAACTTTGACATGGGTATTGCCTCCCACGCCGCCGAACTGCGGACCGTCGCCATAAGCAGATCCCATGCCGCCGCCAAACAAATTCTTGACCAATCGGCCACCATTCATCTCAATCCAAGTGTCGCCCACAACCTTGGCAACCTCACCGCCGCCGAACACGTTGCCACCACAAGCAATATAATCATCAATCACTTGATTATATTCGTAGTAGCCCACTTGTCCGCCACTGATTCTCACAGTATCGTTGCCATTCACCAAACCATAATTGATGTCGCTGACATCACCGTGGCCACCACCATACACATGACCCTTGACAGCTGTGTTGGCTTTAGTGATGTTCAGGGTAGTATTGCCTTGCACTTGAGCATTGTCGCCGCCGCCATATACATTAGACTCTAGTATAGCAGTTGCATTAATGGGGTTGAAGTCCGTCAAAGCCTGATAATCAGGATGGTCTTGCTTGAGTTTGTTCACGATGGCAAGCATAGTGGGTGCATCGTAACCAATGTTGACCACGGGATTGGCCGTAGTGGTAGCCGTAGGACCTTCGCCTCCGCCATACACGCTGCCTTTCACCGTGCCGTGAATAACATTCACCTCAGGCGACATGCGCACTTTTCCTTCAGGAACATCATAATTAGGTGTGTAAGGCGTATTGCGACCCGCGCCATACAAGCTCAACAGGTCGAGGCCGCACTCGCCTTCCAAGTCAACCACATTGATCGTAATCTTGCCTTCGATGTTGCCATTGACATCGCTGCCTCCGAAAGCGGCTCTATTGATTGCACCACCAAAGATATTGAGGGTGACATTACCGCCACAACCAAGAGAATCGGGATGGGCGGTCAAGTAGGCCGTCAGCGGGGCCTGATATTGTTCGGGAAGGGTGCTGATTTCAGCCATAGTGGCAGGGTATCTCTTGATGTCGGCAGGAACGAGTTCCGTACCTTTCGAGCCGCCAAAGACATAGTTGTAAGTGCCACCAAACACGTTCAAGGTGACATTGCCATAGATGGTAGCCTCGCTGGAACCACCATAGTATGTGCCGTAATTGCCTTCACCGCAATCGAGCGTGGTGACAATCTCGCCCACAACGGGAGCCTCGTTGCCGCCTCCGAAGATTTCGCCGATGGCTTGGACGCAAGCTTGGTTCGACTCCTCGATGTACAAATCAATGGCATTGATAAAACCGACGTTGTTGCTGCCGCCAAACACCTGATTGATGAGACCGGCATAGATGTCGGTGTCGGCGATGCCGTAGATGTTGGCCGGGTCGGGGTTGCCGTTACCGCCACCAAACACGCGGAACATGCGGCCACCGTCGATGATGACGTTGGCATCAGTGGTGTAGTCGGCATCGACTCTACCGATACTGGCAGCGTTACCGCCGCCATACACATCGTAAATGGTGTTCTGGTCGCATTGGTAGACATGCACCGTAGCCTTCTTGTTCCGTTTTGGAGTGTAGTCGATCCGGTTGCTGCCGCCAAACACTTGGTGGATGGCGTAGTTGCTTATTTCATGGGGAAGGCTGGTCAACCATGCCAAGGTATCGTTATGCGGAATTTGATCGGGAAATTCCGGATAGAAGTTGTCGTTAGGCGTGTGAACATGGTGCGTCTGATAGACGTTCACCGTGGCATTGCCGTAAGGCGTGCCGTTGTAGTTGTTGGCGCCGTAGACGGAGCCGAAGATGGTGATGTCGCCATGATATTCATAGTCATCAGAGCGGGCCGTCCTATTACCAACGTTGACCTCGGTGTCGCCCCAAATCATGGAGCGTCGGCTGCCGCCAAAGATGTGGGCCGCATAATTGTTGTCGTCCACACCCACCGTGCCGCCCATCAGGTTGACGAGCGTGTTGCCATGAACACGGCCTGAGATGGAGTCATAGGTATAGCCAACATCGCCATACACGCCTTCGCCGCCGCCATAGATGCCGTGGATGACGGTGCCGCCGTTCATGTTGACTTCGGTATTGCCCCCCACCCTACCATTGCTGCCGCCGCCATAGACGACATTATTAATAGTAGTAGGTATGTCATCGTCGGCCTGCGAAATGTTGACCTGTGTTTCGACACAGGAAGCAAGATTCGTATAAGGGCTGGGGTTGGTTGGATTGGATGCATTCCATGTTGCGTCGTCGCAAGCGATGCCTCGCGATGCGCCAAACACATAGCCGCCATAGGTTGAGTTGCTTGTGCCGATGGTGCCGCCCTGAATATTGACCGTACATTTTGATGGATCATTCGTATAGCCTGGAGGCGGGCCGACGGCAGCCATGGAACCACCGCCATACACATTGCGGTAGATAGTGCCGCCCTCAATGGTGACCGTCGTGTTGCGCGTGACGGAGCCTGCCGAGGGGCAGTAGGTGTCGGGTTGGCCATCGCCGTTAGAGTCGTACATGTCGATGCCACGGCCTGCGCCGTACACGTTGCCACGCAGTTTCCATGCGTCGGAGTTGGGGTCGGCACCCGAGGCGAGGGTTGCGCCCACCGTGCCGCTCTTCACGTTCACGTTGGTACTCAAGCGCACGTGGCCGTCCTCGCCGCCACCGAACACCGAACCTTTAATCTCAGGCGTGGAAGTGCCGTTGCCAATTTGGACGGTGGTGTTGTTGGAATAGCCGAGGAAGAAGTCGCGGCTGTAGAAATATCTCGGTGACAGGTTGATGGTGGCAAAAGTAGTGCCTTGCGAGGAGCCGAAGACCATGCCGTTGCCATCGCCATCGGTGCCGACGGTGCCGCCATAGACATAAACATGGGTATGTCCGCTGCCCTGAGCAGTGGTTTCATCGCCCGTTTCACCATAGCCCATGTAATTGCTCTTGCCTACCGAAGCAAACTCGCCTCCACCATAAATGTTGCCCTTCACCAAGCCATCATTCATGGTGACAAAGGTGTTACCATACACCTTGCCTGCGGTGATACTGCGCACGTTGGTAGGATTAGCATAAGGCTGTCCGGTAGATGGATTGTAAAGTATATCGGGGTAAGTGTCCGTACCCTTGCCTGCACCATAGATGTCTTGCTCAATGGTGCCACTGTTCATCGTCACTCGGGCGTCGGTGTTGACGTGGCCGTTTTCGCCGCCGCCATACACATTGCCCTTGATGGAAGTGGTGCCTGAAGTTTGTGAGATGCTAACAATAGCATTGTCCACATTGGCGCATTGGGCCATACTGTGGCGTGGGCCTGCGATACCCATGCCGCCGCCAAACACGTTGCAATAAACAGTGCCGCCCGTAATGTTGACATTAGTCGTACCCGTGCCGGAGGCATAGGTGAACTGATAGGGCCAACTGAGGAAACTGTGATGACCTGTGCTTATGTCATTCCAGTTTGGTGATGTCGGATCATGGTGCTTGATGGAGTCGGTGATGTAGCCCACCGAGGCCATTTCGCCGCCGCCGTATATGCCGCCTTCCACCGTGCCCGCGCTCATGCTGACGGTAGTGTTGCCGTAAACGCGGCCTGCAATCTGCATGGGTGAGGCATATTTGTTGGTGTTAACAACGGAGTCGTTCACTTGCGCCGTGGTGATGTTGCTACCGTAGCCGCCGCCAAACACATTGCGCTTGACGGTGCCGCCACTGATGGTGATGGTGGTTTCGCCGGCGTCCGCTTCGCTCTTGTGCTTGCATACTGTACCCATTTCGCCACCACCATACACATTGCTCTTGATCAGGGCATTGTTGCGGATGGTAATGGAGGTGTGCTTCACCTTGGCCAACGAAGGCCAAATGGGGTTGTTCGCATTGTTGAGGAGGGTGAGTCGGCCCATCGAGCCGCCATACACATTGCCGCCCTTGGTGTGAACTACACCTGATTCCTTGTCGTTGCCGATGGTGCCGCCGCTGATGTCGATGGTGACATGGCCGTGGGCAGCGCCATCTTGGAATTGGCCGTAGTTGGAACTGGTTGGAGTCGTGAATTGCGTGCCTACTGAGGCCAAACGACCGCCGCCGAAGATGGAGCCGAGCATGGTGCCGCCGGTGATGGTCATATCGATGTTGCCACCCACAACACCAGCCGTGAGGGCCTCACCCGTGAAACCACGACCGCCGCCGAACACATTGCCGTCCACGTAGGAAGTGCCCCATGTGCCGATGAGGGTGCTATTGCCTTCATCTTGACCCACATTCAATTCGACATTGCCGACCACGTGACCGTCCTCGCCGCCGCCAAAGATGGAGCCGAAGATGGTGCCGCCGGTGATGTTCACTTCCACCGAACCCACATTGGTCCAAGTATTGAACATGGTACGGGTGTCGCCCATGCCTGCGCCGAAAAGGTAGCAGGTGACAGGATGGCCTGCAATCTGGTCCAAGGTGCGGGGCACGCCCAAGGTGCCGCCGCTCATATCGATGGTACATTTGCCCATCACATCGGTGGTCTCGTTGCCGCCGTAGAGGCTGGTGAGGATGTGGCCGCCCGTGACCTCAATCCAAGTGTCGCCCCACACACGTCCTGCCGAGCGACGCCAAACGCCGGGCGCAATGGGATAGTAGCCCGAGCCGCCGCCAAACACGTTGCCGAAGAACGAGTGGCCATTGGAGCCTTGCGTGGAACCGCCCTGTGAGTCGTATCCGGTTTCGTCAGCGAAGATGTCATATACATAATATACATCTGGTGTAGTCGGATCATCATCGTGGTCGAAGCCGTATGGGAAAGCGTCGCATTCGTGGAATCGGGCAGCAGCAGCATTAATGGCAGCAGCATTACCTCCGTTGATGGCTGCTATGGCAACGCCCCAATCATTTTCTTCATCATATATGCCATCCCATTGATTGTTGCCACGATATCCAGTTCCAATCTGGCCGCCCATGATCTTCACATGGGTGTTGCCGAGGGTCAAGCCGTTCTCGCAGCCGCCGTAGACAGAAGCCGTGATGACTGGTTTGGTGTCATCCGTTTCACTGATTTCCAGATAGGTAGTGCCCACAATGCCAAGCAGGTTGGCTTTGGGATAAGCGATGGTGTCGGCTTCTCCACGACCGCCGCAGAAGATCCAACCACGGTCGTCGTCGTCAGGATTGCTGGTCGGGCTGGGCATCAAAGACCCGTTTTTACCCACCATTCCGCCACTGATTTTCACCGTTGCCAAGCCTGTATTCGCTTCGTAGCCTTTGGGTTCGTTCAAGACATGGGCTGTGTTTTGGATTTCCTGCGCTGTGTAATAGCCTGTATAGGTACCCACATTGCCCAACTGTCCGCCGCCGTAGATGCTGCGTTCCACGGTGCCGTTGGTCATGTTGACCGTGGCATTGCCTTTCACCAAGGCCGCATTTTCGTCAGTCACCTCGCCCTTGCCACCGCCAAAAACAGAGCCTTTGACGTTACCATAGGCCATGTCGACGTTGGTGTTGATTGAAACCTGACCGACTTCGCCGCCGCCATACACGTTGCCAATCACATTGGCAGAGTTGATGACCGTAGCACCTTGCCTCAACGAGTCGATGTTCACATCCGTGTTGTTGGCTGTGGCGAATAAGCCGATGTTTGTCGTTTCAATCAACTCTCTCGAACCACGGCTAGCGCCGAAGATGTTGCCGCCGTAGAGGAAGGTTTTTTCACCGATAGCAAACTCCTCGCCGATGGTGCCGCCCTTGATGTTCACCGTACAGGTCGAAGTGCCCGGATGGAATCCCGTTGGAGGCGGGCCTACAGAGGCATTGGATCCGCCGCCATACACGTTGCGGTGGATGGTGCCACCGTTGACGGTCACATTGGTATTGAGGGTGACGGAACCGGCAGAGTTGCAGAAGTTGTCGGTATCTTCGATTTTGTCGATACCACGACCTGCACCGTACACGTTGCCGCGATAAACCCATTTAATAAGACTATCTGCTTCTGGGTATGTGGCAGGAGCAGTATATGCCACACCGATTTCACCTTTGTCGACGGTGACATTGGTGTTCCAGCGCACATGGCCGTTTTCGCCACCGCCGAACACCGAGCCATAAATGATGGGGCTTGTGTTCAAATCGGGGTCGCCGATGACGACTTCGGTCGCGTTGGAATAGCCAAGGAAGAAGTCGCGGCTATAATCGTAGCGCGGGGTCTTGTTGACATTGAAGAAGGTTTTTCCCTTCGACGAGCCGTACACAAAGCCGTTGATGATTCCGTTTTCATCAGGGAGGCCATCGGTTCCGATGGTGCCACCCGTGATGTTGACGGTGCAGGTGCCACTGTTCTCATAAGGATTTTCAGGACCTGTCGTCTCGTTGGTCATTTCGCCATAGCCGTAGTAGCTGCCCTTACCCACCGAGGCCAAGTTGCCACCACCATACACGTTGTGCATGACGGTGCCGCCGTTGATGTTGACTTCAGTGTTACCATATACCTTACCAGCAGTGATACTGCATTCTTGGGACTCGGGTAGATATTCCTGATTTGTTGGGCTGACGGGTTGATTCGGATTGTAATCGGGATTCTTCAATGCAACTGCGTAAGTATCCGTGCCGCTGCCGCCGCCGAACACCGAGCCTCCGATGAGGCCTTTGGTGAGGGTGACCTTGGTGTTTTCATACACCGTGCCGTTCTCGCCCGAGCCATACACCGAGCCTACGATGCAGGCTTGGTTGTTGGCGATGCTGGTGCCGGGGGTGGTGTAGTTGACAAGCACCTCGGTTTTGCGTGCAAGTGCCAATGTGTCAAACATGTAAAGCGGACCAACGGTGTCGCCACGGGCCGATCCAAACACGTTGCCACTTTGGGCAACGGGTGCCGCCACGGTGCCGATGTGGCCGCCATAGATGTTAACCTTGGCCTCGCCAGTAGTTACAAGATTACCGTTCGCATCGGGGATGGAGGCAAACTCCAAATAATAGGGCCAACTGAGGGCCGTTTGGGTTGCCGTGTTGTCATGTTTCACCGTCTTTGAATGGTCGATGACACCCACCGAGGCCATAGCGCCACCGCCATACACGTTGCGGCTGATGTAGCCGCCATAGATGTTGACATGGGCGTTGCCTTGCACATAGCCAGCGTTGGGGTTGAATCTTTTTTCCGTGATGGGTTGATTCGTGGAAGGATTCGTCCCTATGACTGCAGTATACATGTCGGTACCGCAACCTGCGCCGTACACGTTGCCGCTATAGGGGAAAATATCCGTCAACCAATTTTCGTCATACAACGTTGTACCTTCAGTCGTATAATCATGGTATTCTTGAGCCGTGCAGCCGATGGTGCCGCTATAGACGTTGACCACGGCTTCCAAATAAGTGTGGCCGTTCTCGCCGGAGCCATACACCGAGCCATTGATTTTGGCAGTGCCCTCATAAACTCCTGATCCGGAGGTGGTCTCCTTACCTATATTGACCTCGGTATAGGCCAAGTAGGTCAAGCTGTCCATGAAAGCGCCGGGAGCATCAATCTCACCACGGCCTGAGCCGAACACCATACCGTTCTCGTGGCCGTCAGTGCCGATTTCGCCGCCAGTGATGGTGACTTTGGCACGACCATTGGCAAGATATGGTTTCGTTATTGAGTGATGGTCATAAGTACCCACCGAGGCGATAGCGCCACCACCATACACATTGTGGATGACGTTGCCGTCTTCGATGTCGACATAGGTGTCGCCGAACACGCGGCCTGCGGTGATGCTGTGGTGCTTGTTGCCATTCTCGGTGTACTGTGCCGTACCGCCGCCGCCGCCATACACGTTGCCGTGCCAGCCGCCCACACCCTCAGTGCCGATGGTGCCGCCAGTGACAAGCACATGGGCATCGCCCTGCACGTGGCCGTTGGCTGCGCCGCCATACACGCTGTTCATGATGGTGCCGTTGGTGACGGTGACATGGGTGTGACCCACGTATGCTTCATCGACAACCTGATGCAAAATCGTGAGAGGCTCCAATCCAGCCGGTCCTCCCTCTTGGGGTTTGCGCGGACGACCCGGCAAACCACGGCTGCCGCCGTACACCTCGCCGCAGTTGCGACCCTCACTGCCGGGGCTACCGATGGTGCCGCCATTAATATTAATATAGGTGTGACCCGTATTGCCTTCAATGCCAACGATGGTATGGTTGTCATTATCAGAGGATTCTTCTTCAATGAACGTGCCCACCATAGAGATGATACCGCCGCCATACACACGGTTGTAAATCTTTGCGTTGTCTTGAACGGTGACATGGGTATTACCATACACACGGCCAGCGGTGTAACTATACTTCGGGTTGGCATACCACGAGATGAAGTCGGTACCCTTGCCGCTACCGAACACGTTGCCACGGGTAATCTCGCGACCCACACCAAACTCGTCTTCCGCCGTTTCGGAATCCTTATTGGCAAGCGTGTATGTTGCGCCAGCATACGCGCCCGGATTGGTAGTAATACCAGAAGCGGGGACCGTATATTCACCAGCACCATGCAACGGCACGCCGCCGATGATGGCGTTATCCTTGATAGTAACATTGGTGTATCTCTTCACATGGCCATTCTCGCCGCTACCGAACACATTCAATGCTTGGGCATTACCTCCGATAATGACTTGGGCAGTGTCTACAAAGGAAAAGTCACTCAGTTCACCACCCGAAACGCCACGGCTCGACCCGAACACCCAACCTTCGTTAGCGCCGAGGTACTTGAAAGCCGAGTCGACATAATCCGATTGGGACATAGAAGCTATGTTATAATATGCCGCCGCACTATCCAATTCAGCAGAAGTTGGGTTGGTAAGGTCGGTCTTCATGGGGCCGATAATGGCCTTGCCCTCAATAGTGACCGTGGTCTTGCCGCCCGTAGTACTATTCGCGGTATAGACACCTACCGTAGCCATGTTGCCGCCTCCATACACGGCACGGCGCACCACAGCGTCGCCGCCGATGTGGACGGTAGTGTTGCCTTTCACACGACCCGCATTGATGTCAAAGATAGGGGCACCATTTTGAGGATTAGTACCTGTTATCTTATAGCCATTGCCACCGCCATACACGTTGCCGTAATCGACGCGCGTGGTAAGCTGCACGTTATTGTCGACGACACGATGCTTCAGTCTCAATGTATCGCCAATCGTGCCTCCCTTGACGGTCACGGTGGTATTCCCCGTCACTTCTCCAATATTGCCGCCGCCATAGACATTGCCATTGACGGTGACTGGTGCGTTTTGCGCCAAGGCCATGCCGCCCATGAGCAGCAAGGCCATCATAAGGAGTGTCCTTCGCCTTGTCTTCATAGCTTTTGCATTTCGCGTAGCGTGTTCCAAATTCATCCTATTATTATCCATGTGCATATATTATCTTCTTGAATTCCTATTGTTGTTTCTTCTTCCTGGTATTTCAAAAGCAGCTTTCAGTACGGCATCCTCAGTACCCATAGTGAATTGGGTGGTAATCAATTCATGGCTGCTTATGCTTGAACCCGTACCACTCACGAGTGTCCAATTCTTGAAAGCATACCCTGTGGCGGGTACGGCCTCGATGCTTACGGTAGCACCTTCGGCAACCCAAAACTCAGTTCCGGTAGTATACAATACACCGTTGATGTTGACTTCGAAAGTACCTCCAGCAGTCGGGTCGGCCACCAAGGTAAGCTTGTGAGCTGGTACCGAGTTGAAACTGGCCGTCAGGGTGGCATCGTCAGTGCCCATAGTAAAGGTGGTGTTGGACAATGTAGCCTTACCTACGCTAGCCTCTGTGCCAGAAACAGTCCATGAATCGAACAGATAGCCTCCTGCTGGCGTGGCCTGTGCCGGTATGGCCGTAATGCTAATGTCGACACCTTCGCCCACTGGAATATCTTCGCTTGAAGTAGTGCTGCACTGATGCGTGCCTACGATGACGATGCCGCCGCCGGTTTGTGCCGGAGTGACATTGCCGATTTGTGGCGGGTTGACGGTCAAGGTGTGGGTGTCGGGAACGACAAACACCTGTGCGTTGCCGTTGACATCGCCCTTGTTGCCGCCGCCATACACGCTACCCAGAACGACAACCTCTTTGGTCGTTGAGCCGTCGCCGATATTCACTGTCGGATTGCAGGTGACATCGCCCTCGTTGCCGCCGCCGAACACGTTGCCGACAAAAATCTCGTCACTTTGGATACCCGATTGGTCATTGAATCCATCGTATGAACCGCCGATGGTGGCTTTGATGATGTTCACTCTGGGAGAGACCAAGGTGGGGTCTTCAGGTGTGTATGCGGTGTGGTTGCTGGCGCCATAAACATTGCCGATAAAGAGTCCGCAATTGTTTTCTTCGCTCTCCACGATAACAATGATTTTGCCATCCACATTGCCGTTCTGGTCACAGCCGCCATACAGGTTGCCAATGGCACCGCCTTTCACTATGACGGTAATATTGCCGCCTTGGCCATACCAATGGGGATTCATTTGCAAAAACTGTATCAATTCTTCCGAATAATTCGCTCCTGGAGCACTCAGTTCCTCTAAAGTGGGGCACCGTCTCACGTTGGCTGGATAGTCATCATCGCCTTGGCAGCCGCCGAACAGCGAACCGATGGTGCCTCCAGTGACGTTGATGGTGATGTTGCCATAGATAGAACCCAAACGGCATCCGCCGTAGGCTGCAATATATCTTTCGTTTTCCTCGCATGTGAAGTTGAGCACCAATTCGCCGTACTGGTCGGCCATGTTGCCGCCTTGGAACAGGAATTCAATGACCAAATCGCCGCAATCGCCGCCCGACACGAGGTCTTGTTCGATGCTGATACAGTTACCCAAACGGTTGGAACCGCCGAAGCACCAACCTACATGGCCACCTTTGACTTGACTGAAGGTGTGACCCTCTCCTTCATTGAAACCGACATTGGCCATTGAAACAATGCCATTGCCGCCGCCGAAGATGTAGTCGAAACGCCCGCCGTCAACAATGGTGGATGCGCTTATCGAGTGGGCAGCGTTGCTGCCGCCAAACACCCATTCGATGGTGTTTTCGCAGCCGTGGATGTGGACAAATGACTCTGCTTGGCTATCTTCAGTGTAAGCATAATTGGACTTGTTGCCACCACCAAACACCTGATAAATGGCATATTCACGATCATCATAATTGATGTATGTGTAGGTATCCTTCTCGGTGTGATTCGTCTGATACACATCCACATGCACAAAGGTTACCGGCGTTCCGTTGAGGTTGTTGCCGCCAAAAATGCAACTTCCTTTGTTCACGCCATCGATAGGCCTGCCCTTGAATGAAGCTTTGCCGTAATAAACGCCTTCGTCATTGATGCCGCCGACATTGACTTGTACCACGCCATAAACCATCGCTTCCACGTTGTTGATGGGGTCGCCCAAGCCGCCGCCATAGATATTGCCGTGGAGGGTGCCGTTGTCGATTTGGATGGTAGTGGTGGTTGGTACAGTTGGATTGTCAAGACTGTTCGTATTGACATTGCCAAAAGCCGAGCCGCCGTAAAGGTCGCCGAACAGCTTCGGACATTCCGTATGGACTTCTTCACCTCCATCATACGCCACCTCACCAAAGGTGATGCCAATGTTGCCGTTTACATTGGTGGCCTCACCATAACCTCCGCCGTGAACATCGGCCGTGTGGGTATCGTCTGTACCAATCTGGCCGCAGGTGATGTTGATGGTCACATCGCCTTCAATGTCACCAAGGGCATTGCAGCCGCCATAAACGCCCGAAAGCACCGTGCCGCCAGTTATTTCAACGGAGCTGTTGCCCGAGGAAGTGTAGACTGTGATGGGATGATCTGGGTCCTCAGGATTGGGCAAAGTATAGCTTTCGATGACGATGCCAGCCCTATTGCCGCCGCCGTAGATGCTTCCGTCAACGGTGCCGCCGCCCACTAACAGGTAGGTATCGCCGCACTCGCCTGCATAGCCGCCGGCAAAGATGCTGCCCGTGCATTCGCCACCCCTCATTTCAACACTCGTTGAGTCGCAATAGGGAGGCTCATATCCTAAGTAGGTGGAATTGTAATCATAGTTGCCGTTGCCGCCGCCATACACCGTGCCGACGATGCCGCCCGTAACGACAACTTGCGAGGTGTCGCCCACGATGCCGCTGATGTCGCTGCCACCGAAGAAGGTAGCCGTATGCTCACCACCTTCGACGAGCACCAAAGTGTTGTGGTCCACGCCATTCATGCGGCATCCGCCATACACATAACCCGTCACCTTGCCATTGGTGGAGACGGGAGTGCCCGTTCCGTTGGGGGTGTATACGTTGCGCAGATGCACCATACTGCCGAGGTTGTTGTATCCATTATAGGGAAGGCTTCCATTCATGGCGCCCTTGTTGCAGCCGCCATAGATGGTGTTCACCTGACCGTTCAGCAAAATGATGTCGGACAAAATATCCAAGTCACCCAAATTGTTGCCGCCGAAGATGGTACCTACATGGTCGTAGGCCTGTTCCTCTGACATATTCTCAACATTGACGAACACGGTGATGCGGTCCAATACCGTAACACCATTTCCGCCACCATACACCTCATTAATATATCCGCCCGTTCCTGAACCACCATCGGCATCGATGTTGACATCGACGAAAGTGTTGGATTGCACGGGTTGGTCGGTAATGTCGCAGTATTCTTCAGGAGTATATTCGTAGGCACCGTTGCCGCCGCCATAGACCGTGTTGACAAGGGGCTTGCCCGTGATGCCGACGTAGGTCTTCACTCCCAAGAGCTTCAATGAGGTTTCTTGGTCTGAGGCCACATCATAGATGCTGGGCAGCACACGGTTGGTGATTTGTGCCACCTGTCCCGCACGGTCGTTGCCGCCATAAAGGGCACCGCCCTTAAGATTGCCTTCGGAGTCGTAGCCGATGTTGCCACCCGACACCTTCACCTCGTTGCTGCCGAAGATGGAGGCGCGGTTGCCGCCACCATACACATTGCCTTCCACCGTGCCACCAGTCATGCGCACCGAGCAGAAGCCCACAAAATCGCGATATTTGTAGTTCTGGTCCGTTTCGTTGATGAAACCAACGAAAGCCATGTTGCCGCCTGCATAGACGTTTCCTTTCACCGTGACATCGCCGCTCACCATCACATGGGTCTCATTGTGGGTGGGAATGGTGTCACCAATGTAATGGCCCAAGTCGATGACGCCGTCGATGTATTCGAGACCGTTGTTGCAGTGGTAGTAGCCGTTACTGCCTGCGAAGAGGTTCTTGTATATGGTACCACCCGATGCCTTGACGTAGGTGCCTCCATTCACAAGTTGATACTCTTCATCTGTCGAATAATCGGGATATGGGATACGCGGTGTGCTACCCACGTCGCCGCTGATGTTGCAGCCGCCATAGACAACGCCCACATGCCCATCCATGATTTCGGTCCAAGTGCTATAAAGCACGTTGCTCATCTGGCAGCCGCCATAGAGATAATCGACCAGCATATTGGCTTCCTCCACAATCACATGGGTGCTGTAAAAGATAGGTTTTCGCTCATCGCCTACCATAGGAGGGTCGAAGTCGACAGCTAAGGGACCCGTGCCAGGATTGGTAGTAGGATCAACGTCGTCGGGCATTTGCGCCAGCATGTCGCCAGCGTTGCCGCCACCATACACGGTGCCGATGCTGCCTCTTGTTAGGGTGAGGGTCGGCAGGCCGCTCATGTCGGCTCGGTTGTTGCCGCCAAAGAGGGTGCGCACGTTGTAGATGCCCGTACCGTTCCACTCATAGCTATCATTGATTTCGTTGATGTTATCGTCCTCGCTCCAACTGCTGACCGCGTTGGTGAAAGTCTTGGCGCGTGTGCAGTTGAAAAGCACTTCGGCTTCCGTCACGTCAGCAGCGTTGCCACCTGCGAAAACGGTGTCGCACATGCCGCCGGTGATGGTGATATCCGTTGTCAAGCCGTGTACCTTATTGCCGCCGCCAAAGACGTAGCCGATGCCATAGTTGCGGCCAAGGCCTGTAGGATAAGCATTCGTGTTTGTTTTGGTATTCGTAATCGCGATGTTGTGTTTGCCTGCGGTTTGGTTGCCGCCGTAATTGTTGCCGCCAAACACAGCAAAAACGGTGCCACCATTGACGGTGATGGAAGTGCCGTCGTCAGCGGCAGTGTTGGTGATGAAAGCATTCTTCGCACCACCGAAGATGGAGTCCACTTTGACGACATTGGTGTTCACCGTGATGGCCGTCTTGACGATTTTGGGGATAGTCAAAGTATAATCATCGCCCGTTTCGTTTTTCCACACGATGTTGCCATCCAAGTCATTCACAGAAGCATTGTCAGGCAAGGTGACACTTGGATTCGTGGCTCCCACAAATTCGTTGGCGTTGTATAGATAATAGCCGTTGCCGCCGCCATACACGTCGCCCACCCTGACTTTGGAGGAGGCGTTGCGATTATTGTAGGATATGCTGTAGGTTGTGCCGGCCTCGACGCCCAAGATGATGGTCGAGCCTTCAGTGCCATCCGAGCCGCCCAACACCGACCCAGCGATGTCGTTGCCGCCATACACCGCGCCAATGCTGTCGGTGTTGATGATGACCACCTCAGTCTTGCCGCCCACATCGGCCATGCGGCCACCGCCGAACACTGCGCCACCAATCACTGCCTTGGGTTGGTTAAGGGTCGTGAATTGTTCCGAAGTCGCCGGTGTCGGGTCGCATGAAGCCTGCACTTTGTAGTGATATGTCGTTTCATATTCCAATCCGGTGATGGTGTCGGAAGTGACATCGCCATTATTCACTTGGTGCGAATACCATTCTGAAGCATCGGTCTTTTTCCACGACACCGTGTAGCTCTCAGCGGTGGGCGTCCATGAAACGATGACACCTTCGTAGGTGACATTGGCCGAAAACGCTGGGTTTTGGCACGGCGTCTTCACCGTAACCGTGGCCGTTTTCGTTTGTGTGGAACCGTCTTGGTAGGTAACGGTAAGCGTCAGTGTAGCCGTTTTTTGGCCGTCATTGTTTTCAGTGTTGTATGTGAGCGTCGGGGTGGCGGTATTCCCATCGGTTAATGTGAGGTATTCCGCGCCTTCGCCAGATATGGACCAATTCCATTGCGACGGTTCAGAGCCGCTAGAAACCGCTTGGGCCGATGTGGGAGGATATAAATTAGAACTGCCATAAGGGTAATAATATATGTGAGGCGTAATCGTTGGCCCTACTGGATTGGTTACTTCGTTGAACTCATACTTGTGGTAGGCAGGTATATAAGAGAATGGCACGATGGTAGCAGAAAGGGTTTCGCTGTCTTCAAATTCCATTACAATATCATCCAAATCGGCCAAGCCACCATCATCGGGGGAAACAACTTGGAGGGCAAACTGCGTGTCCGTCACAACGCGGAACCTGCCGCTGTTTGCAGTAATGTCGTATTGGGATTCGGTTGACAACTGCCACGAACTGCCATCGCATTCCACCCAATAGACCGCCCAACATTCGCCATCACGCCATCGACCGCCTTCACATTCGTTACATTGATTTACATTGAGAATCCCGTTATATTGGTGGCCACGAGCCAAACCGGCACCGTAAGGCCTGTTGTCATAATCCCAATCGTAGAAGTAATAGTTGTGGTCGGTATTGTTGAGGAGATAGACTGGCGGCTTCGAGTCGGATAGCGACAACGAGCCTCCCGACACCAACGGCGCCATGAGGAACCGGACTTCGTTCTCATCGTCGATGAAATAATAGTTGTGGTTGGTGCCCATGAGGTTGAACTCGCGGCCCGAATACCAGAGGCAGTTGGGACTGAACTCTGTAGCATCCTGAAGCACCCAATTATCGCCCACTTTCACATGTGCCAAATAATGGTCGCCAACCGACGAATCATATTTTGTCCTCTTGATGACAAACAGCTTGTCGTTGCCCTGCGCGAAGGTGCTTCCCGCCAAGGCGAAAAGCAAGAGACAACATGCAGCCAAACGTCTTGTCATAGTCATACTATTCTTATAGTTCATTTTCATTTCTGATTTCTTCATTGCTTCAATCTCCTTCCTCAATCATTCGTTGAATTGGTGCCTTGTCCAGTGTTACTTTGGCCATTCACAATCACCTTCGTGTTGCCACCAACCTCTGCCATGTTGCCGCCGCCGTAAATGTTGCCTAACACCTTGGTATGTTCCAAGATTTCAACCAATGTGTTGCTCAGCGACTTGCTTTCGTTGCCACCGCCAAACACATTTCCTCCCACTGTCGTATTGCCTTTGAGGGTAATCTTGATGTCTCCTGTCACGTTACCAAGGTCATCCATTAAGACGTCGGTTCCTGTATATAGTTTCTTAGCGTTCTCGTCAGCGGTATTGTGCTGGCTTTCCGTTCCCTGTTGCCATTTAAATGTCTCAGGGGCGGGAATAGGGCCGAAGTCGGAGAAGATGCCTGTCGGTGCGTTAAAAGAGGAAAGAGGATTGGGGTAGGTCGTGGTATAGACTTTTACTTCGTTCGATGTAGCCTTGAAACCACCGCCGAAGGCGCTGTGATTAATGGTGCAACCTGTCAGCGTTGAAGTTACTGTTCCATCCACGGTACCTTGGCATCCTCCGCCATAAAAACTTTCCAAGACAGTGCAGTCGGTCAGGATGTTGGTGACGCTGCCGGTTTTGGCCAACGAGAACATGGCATAGCCGGTATAGAAACGGGCCACGGACTGATGGCCTCTCGAGTGCATGATGAATTCGTACTTGTAGCAATTGCCGATACCATAATTGGGCTTGTAGGTCAGACGAGAAGTCCCATAATGATTAGTAAAAAATCTTGAAGGATAGGTATAACCATCGACGAGGTCTTTATTATCATC
>Ga0265298_10000710_pt1 | contig 48451 bp, 45 predicted proteins | sample AusTroGonzalo_MG_3_FD_193486 | JGI IMG/M metagenome (GOLD analysis project Ga0265298, IMG submission 193486) | Bovine rumen microbial communities from tropical cattle in Woodstock, Queensland, Australia - Gonzalo_01 | ecosystem: Host-associated > Mammals > Digestive system > Stomach > Rumen ...
ATTGTCGCCTATTTCCTGTATTTCTTCGATTTCATTTGGCATAGAGTTTTTTCCAAGCTCCGACTTACGCGCAGGTTTTATTATCTCTGCACTAAGAAGGTTAGGAAGGTGTTTCCGCGCCCAGAAGTGTTAGGTAGGTTGTATTATTGTGGTTTTGAGGTGGTTAGTGAGCAATATGTCCACGACCGCTATTGCGTGATTGCCCAAAAGAAGAGAGCACCTTATGATTCTTCCCATTCATACGGTCTGTTCATCAAGTTGCGGAGAATCGGCAAGGATGGCAAGATGTTCAACGTGTATAAGCTTAGGACGATGTATGCCTATTCCGAGTTTTTGCAGACCTATATCTACGAGAACAATGATTTGGATGTGGGTGGCAAGTTCGCCGACGACTACCGTGTCACAGAGTGGGGTCGAGTGCTTCGCAAGCTTTGGCTTGACGAGTTCCCGATGATTCTCAACTTGATCAAGGGACAGATGAAACTGGTTGGAGTCCGTCCTTTGAGCCAACAGTATTACAGCCTGTATGATGAAGATTTGCAGCAACTTAGAATCAAGGTAAAGCCAGGATTGCTTCCGCCGTTTTATGCGGATATGCCTGAGACATTGGATGAGATCCAAGACAGCGAGAGGCAGTATTTGAAGGCGTACTTGAAGCATCCTTTCCGCACCGATTGGCACTATTTCTGGGGAATTGTCAAAAACATCCTTTTTAAGGGGAAGAGGTCCCATTAAGCGATTTCTTAAATAGGTGTTTTTTTTCTTGCTTTATTTCATAAAAATTATCTATTTTTGCACCTCAAATGCCCAGTTCCCAAAAAGAACGAAAGCATCGCGAGAACAATAACTGTAAGAGGTTATGGTAACTCGTTGTAGAAGTGATTTTTATGGCCTGTTAGTGTGGGTCAGAAAGCGGAGCTTTACCCTTTTTTAAATTGCATATAGTGATATGGCACAAACAACGGAAGAAAATTGGACCACCATCATCAAGCCTCGAAACAAACTTTTTGAGGTAAATCTGAAAGAAATATGGGAATATCGTGATTTGTTGACTTTGTTTGTGAAGCGTTCGATTACGGTCGCTTACAAGCAAACCATTTTGGGCCCTCTTTGGTGGCTGATTCAGCCAGCCATCACCGTCCTCATGTATATGGTGGTGTTTGGCGGCATCGCGGGCATCCCCACAGATGGCATCCCTCAACCTTTGTTCTATTTGGGTGGTGTCTGCATGTGGCAGTATTTCTCGTCCTGTCTTGGCTCTACGGCCAATACCTTCGTGTCCAATTCAGGTATTTTCGGCAAGGTCTATTTTCCACGTTTGATTATGCCGTTGTCCACGGTTATTAACAACCTTGTCCGATTTGGCATCCAACTGGGACTGTTTATCATCGTGTATATTTATTTTGCTTTCAAAGGAGTGGCACCTTGTCCCAATTGGTACTTGCTGCTTTTCCCCTTATTGATTGTAATGATGGCAGGTTTGGCGTTGGGCTTTGGCATTATCGTCTCCTCCATGACGACCAAGTATCGCGATTTGCAAATTCTTTTCTCATTCATAGTTTCGCTATGGATGTATGCGACGCCTATCGTGTATCCATTAAGTCAAGTTGCTGGAAAACAGAAGTTTGGATATAATGTAGTAGACTTAATGTGTCTCAACCCGGTGACTCCGATTATAGAAACCTTCAAATACGGAGCTTTGAGTGCCGGTCAGTTTGTAGGTTGGGGCTGGTTGGCTTATAGTTTTGTCGTTATGATGATAGTCCTCTTTATAGGTATCTTGATTTTCAATCGGGTGCAGAAGAGTTTTATGGATACGGTGTAAAGTATAAAAATATTAAGATGAAGATTTGCATGCCATATTGAAAATTGGTTGAAGGATTGGAATGATGAAAAAGAGCTTTAAAAAAATGAGGATGATTAGTTTGTAATTATATGAGCAAAATGGAGCATTTAGCAATATTTGGCGGAAAGCCAGTACGTGACAATAAGATTTATTATGGTCGCCAGTGTGTTGGTGAGTCGCAATAGAGGAGGATATAGAATTGGCTTTGCAGGTGTGTAGAGAAGAAGGCAACAATGATATAACGCTGCTTAAGTGCATCTCAGATTATCCAGCTTCAATAGAAAAGGCTAATTTGCAGACCATATCTGATATGCGAAAAAAATACCATATGAAGGTTGGGGTTTCAGATCATTTTATGACCAATACCATTCCCATGGTTGCCGTTGTTCGTGGTGCTATCGTTGTGGAAAAACACTTCATTCTTGACAGGTCGTTAGGTGGAATAGACTCTGCTTTTTCATTGAATCCAGAAGAGTTTGCGTCGATGGTGCAAACCATTCGGGAAGTGGAAACTTCTCTTGGGGAAGTAGATTGTTCTGTTTCGGAGAAAGACAAGAACCGTCGTCGCTCCCTGTATGTTGCAGAAGACATCAAAGCCGGAGAGGTTATCACGGAGCAGAACGTGCGCAGTGTGCGCCCTGGGTATGGTTTGCATCCCAAGTATTTGGATGAGATTCTTGGGAAAAAAGCAAATCGTGATTTAAAGAAAGGTGAACGTTTTGGCCTTGGTTATGTTGAGTAATATTGATCGGTAAAGGTATTATGAACGTTAGGGTTTTGTACGCAGGTTCCATCTATGATAGGAATGGCGCGGCGAAAGTGGTTAGGTCATTTGCTGAAAATAGGCAATTGTTTCATGCCTATTGCGGCCACGATGTGTTGGTTTTTGATAAATCCTTTGCGGAAGAAAAGAGTCAAGGAGTGGAAAGTGATGATAGACCTAACCTCAGGCCAATTAAAACTGTAAAGCGTTGGATGAAGTCATTTCTTGGTAAAGATATGATGGAAAAATATGCTAAGTCGTACATGGGAACAAAGAGGTTTATTGAGAATTATATTTGGAATAGCAGACGAGTTTTTATTGGAAAATACTATGGTCTTGGTTTGAACGATGATGCTTTCGTCTTTCATGATATCTATACATGTTGGGCTTATGTTGACCAATGCCAAAGGAACAATCTTGAGTTGAAGAAATTCATTCTTGTACTTCATAATAATGGGGAAATGTACAAAATGACGCTTATCAATCATCCGAATATCAAAGGAAGATGGTATCATAAAGTCATGAATAAAAGAGCAGAAGCCTGCTATGGACATGCTCAAAGGATAGTTTTCGTTTCTGAAACGTCGGCAAAGGTTTTTAAACATTATCATTCCAAATATGCAGAAAAGGTAAGCGTTGTTTATAATGGTATTCATGATAATGTTCAGGATGGCAATCCTGTTTTTGATGGAAAAATACGAATGGTAACAGTTGGCACGGTTGGTAAGAGGAAGAACCAAGTCATTTTGATTGATTGCTTGAAAATGGTGAGAAAACATTGGGATGCAACATTGACAGTCATTGGTGGAGGAGATGCCTTGGAGGAATGCAAGCATCGAGCAAAGGATTTGAACTTGGAGCAATGGGTGACGTTTCTTGGTTCGATAGATGATGTGGCCAATGAATTGACAAAATGTAACTTGTTTGTCATGTCTTCCTTGGATGAAGGATTACCAATTGCGGCGATAGAGGCTCTCAGAGCAAAACTTCCAGTAATTTTGACAGATGTTGGAGGATGTCAGGAATTAATAAATGATAATGGATATTTAGTTAAACCAAACATAGAGGATATATCAAATGCTATCATCGAGTTTGGAAGAAATGTTGACAAGCAAAAAGGAGTGTCTGAAGCCTCGTATAGGCTGTTTAAAGAAAAGTACACATTGGATGCCATGATTAGAGGCTATTCGCAGATAATCAAAGATGTGCTTTCCTGATTTTCCAATGTTTGCTACTGAACCGGTTATAATGTATAATCATTTTTTCCTTGCTTGTGACATGTGAATTGCAATTTGAAAATAGAGGAGAGAAAGAAATTTGGATTATATGACAAGGAATAAACATCAATCAAATTTTGAACTTTTACGGATATTGAGTATATTTCTTATCACCATGCAGGTTTTTTGCGGATTATTTCCTTTTGGCTTTATTGTCCCCATTTATAGAACGTTCTGTTAAACAGATGAATTACAAAACATTCACCTCTTTAGTCATAGTTACCACTTTAATTAATATTTTTCTATGTTATTTTATGAAATTTGAAAATAGGGATGGCTATACGTTGTTAAATTTTATATACTTATATTATTTGGCACGATACGTCAGAGTTAATATAGAACAAAATGGGATATTTGATAAGAGTAGTGCATTTTATTTCAAATATTATGTAATATCTTCTGTAGTTCTATCAGGAGTGTTGTTTTTACTCGCTGTATGTGGAGTAAATACAGGTGGAATACGATATTTCAGTTATAACAATCCAATTATACTTATATCATCTTTATGTTTGTTCTTGTCCATGGCTTGTGCAAAGAGCAAGAAGTGTAATAATAGTATTAATCTATCGGGGAGGAGTATTCGCTACATACATAATTCAATCATCAACCCAACTGTTTGGGTATAGAGTTATGGTTCACAATGGGTTTATCAAGGATATTCTTATATAGGCTTATTGATTGTTGGAATTGTGATATTATGTTTTGGCTTATTAATTTGGGTAGGCATAGAAGAGGTCTGGAGGAGAATTGAACGACGGTATGTTTTATATTTTGATAGATGGAAAAATATATACTAAAGTATTTGCAAGATTCTACGCAAGACGAGTGGCGTAAGCGTTACTATGACTACATGAAACTGGTACTTGACCCTTACTTTTGGTCAAATGGGAATCATTTGAGCAATAATTTAGAATATGAGCGACTGTATGAGGAGTATAAGCGACTGTATGAGGAAAATATTATTATTCCGAGAAGAGGTATGCGAAAGAATATTTATATGCGCCTCAAAAGAATGGTAAAAAAGAAATTATTAAAAATAATAAAGAAATTCTCAAAACAACCGACCAAAACAGAGACTAAGCAAGAAGATGCTAAATTGCAATTGGAGTTTAAATATACTGTTTTATCTCTGTTTGGTCGTCCGTATCTTACCTCAGAAGTGGTTAAAAGTTTAAATGATTTTGGGATAGGGGTCGACATCATATATGATACTGACAAGGTATGGTCAAAGAGTACTCAACGTTTGATAGCATGGAAAGCAAACACTAAGAATCTGAATTTTAACGAACTAGTAAAAGAGAAATATGTATTAGAACTGAAGGATGCTTATAATGCGTTATTAGATGTATTTAGAAAGACCGATTATGATGCAGTGTTGGTTCATACAGCAGAATTATTTGAAACGAAGATTTTTATTGATGTTTTTCGAGATTTGGGAAAGATTAGTATTGAGTTGATACATGGGGTACCTGGCACAAGTTCAAGAATAGAAGATAGGGTTGACTTTTTATTGGTTTATGGGGAAAAGATTCGGAAGAATTGTATAATAAGTGGTTATAATCCGCAAAAAGTATTGGTGGCCGGTAATAGCAAATATCTTGGTCAACCTGTTCAGAATCCATCTTCATTACGGTGTTATTATGAAGACATATTAGTTTTGACCTCTGCTCCTTTTGCGGGTCATCAGCATGATTGGGAGTTTGAGATGTTTCCAATATTTGATAGGAGCCTATTGATAACATACTTATATAGTGTTGAAAATGTTTTGAAGAAGAATGGTATATCACATGCTCGATTGCGCCCGCATCCGAGTGTTAGTAAGGAATGGTTGGCAGGGTATGTGGATATGGATTTTTACGAATTGGACTATCTTCCTATAAATTTATCACTCGAGCAGGCTACTTGCTGCATAGGCCAAAACTCAACAACCGTGTTTGAAGCGATACAAAGTGGTGTTTCTTACATGGTTTATGAGCCAGGGGACGGAAGTTTTTCTATGACAGGTAGTTTATTGGTTCCACCATTTGATGGATCGGATTCTTTTTTGAGAATTGCTAATACAGAAGAACAGTTGGATGAAATGATACAATCTCACTATTGTCCAGATATAAAGATATTGTCCGAATATTTTGAAAGTTTTAAGCCAAAAGTGATATTGGATATATTGTCTAAACAGATGAAAAAGTGAGAGTTTTATACTACTTAAAATTATGGAAAACAAGAAACCCAAAGCCCGAGTGTTGGCATATTACCTGCCCCAATTTCACCCCATTCCAGAAAACGACGAATGGTGGGGGAAAGGTTTCACAGAATGGACTAACGTAAGTAAGGCAAAGCCTCTTTTCCCAGGCCACTATCAGCCTCATGTGCCAGCCGATTTGGGCTATTATGATTTGCGTGTGCCTGAAACCAGAGAGGCTCAAGCACAGTTGGCTCGCGAGTATGGCGTGGAAGGGTTTGTGTATTGGCATTATTGGTTCGGCAATGGCAAGCGGTTGTTGGAACGGCCGTTCAATGAGGTGCTTGCCAGTGGGAAGCCGGATTTTCCATTTGCTTTGGCATGGGCGAATGAGACTTGGCAAGGATTTTGGTATGGTGATGATGGCTCTCGAAATGTATTGATTGAGCAAACTTATCCCGGTGACGAGGATTACATTGCACATTTTAATGCTGTTCTGCCAGCATTCAAGGATAAGCGATACATTACTTGTGAGGGTAAGCCTATTTTTGTCATTTATAAACCTGAACAAATTCCCGATGTGAAGCATTTCATTTCTTTGTGGCGGGAATTGGCAAATGAAAACGGATTGAAAGGGATTTATTTCATTGCTTTTCAGGGCGATTTGGTTAACTATGATGGAATGAAAGATAGTTTGGATAGGTGTTTGTCTGAAGGATTTGATGCCATCAATGTGGTTAATATATATACTAAAATGCTTGGAAAATATCCATTGTGGAATAGGATTGTACGAAAATTCTTTTATAAGAATGAAAGATTACGTATCGTGCCCGATCTTCGTCCATATTTGCCACAATTATTTCGATGCCCATATGATGAAAAAGAAACCGTTATTCCTACAGTTGCGCCTGGTTGGGATCACACTCCACGGACGGGAATAAAAGGAATAGTGTTGTATGGAACCACACCCGAAAAGTTTGGAGAAGCGGTTAGTCAGGTGGTAGAAGACATTGCAGGAAAGCCATATGAAAAAAGATTTTTATTCATCAAATCGTGGAATGAATGGGCTGAAGGTAATTATCTTGAACCAGATTTGAAATATGGTCATGCTTTTGGGCTGGCTTTGCACGATGCTTTGTTTTAATAATAATGTATAAAAAAATATGCCAAGAGTTTCCGTTATAGTCCCTGTTTACAACACCGAGCAATATCTTTCACGTTGTATCGACAGCATCATGAACCAAAACTTTACCGATTTTGAATTGTTGCTTGTTGATGATGGCAGCACCGATGGCAGCGGCGAGATATGTGATAACTATAGGAAATCGGATTCCCGTATTCAAGTGATTCATAAAAACAATGGAGGGGCTAGTTCGGCGAGAAATACGGGTCTGGACCATTCGAATGGTGAGTACATCTATTTTGCAGATAGTGATGACTATGTTTCCCCTAATCTATTAGAAAAATGCTTGAAAGCAATTGATGGTTACGATATGGTGGCCTTCAATTACCAGAAAGTTGATGAAAATGGAGGGAATATAGGAAATCCTACTGAGTTTTGTGTCGGAAGCCTACGATGGGATAATGAAGAGGAAAAGGCAAATTATATGGAGGAAACTTTTTTCCATTATTCATATTTGGGTTGGGGTATGGGTGTGCGGTTGTTTCGTAAAGATATCATAGAACAAAATGGTCTTCGGTTTGCGGATGACAATAATATCTATGCAGAAGATATGTATTTCAACTATTGTTATGAACTTCATTGCAATTCTTTTGTCTGTATAAATGATGTTTTGTACTTTTATACCCAACGTTTTGGTTCTACATCGAGTGAACAGAAAAAAAATGACTATCTAAATCTGAGCCGTCTGAATGAACTCAGCAAAGCCATAAACGAGCATTTGCTTTCCTGTGAAAGACTATCTGTAATGAAGAAACGATTTCCATTAGCTCATAGGAATTTCATCAAACATGCGTTTGACCGAATCCAAAAAAATGCTGGAAAAATGGATGTTTTTTGCAAGAGAGAAGTGATAATGGCAAATATTTTAGACATTGAATATTTCAACATTCAGGCTAAAGGAATAATTAATAACAAAAAAGAACTGAAAAAGATATTTGGTTTGATTGAAAGTTTACGGATAATTCGGGATTGGCATTATTATCTCACGGGCAATAAATTCATCTTTCAATTAGGCCGTGTCATTATCCGTTTTTGTAAAATTTGGGAAAAGATCAGGAGAAGTTTCTTCGTTTGTAAAAGATAAAAAGTCTTGTGATTCATGGGAATAAGTATTATTATCCCTGTATATAATATAGAACCATATATTGCCGATTGCATACAATCCGTAATGCGACAGACCTATATGGGCTCGTTGGAATGTATCTTGGTGGACGACTGTGGCACTGACAAAAGCATTGAAATTGCAGAAAACTTGATTGCAGACTATGAAGGGCCAATTGAGTTTAAGGTTTTGCATCATGAACACAACAGAGGTCTTTCAGCGGCACGCAATACTGGCATGGATGCCGCGACAGGTGAATATGTGTATTTCCTTGACAGCGATGATTGGATTTCTGACGATTGCATTGAGAAACTGACTAAGCCTCTCCAGAAAGAAAGGTTCGATATTGTTGTTGGGGATTATGAAATGGTTGGTCAACTTCCATATTTTTTGGAATTGTCGTATCCAGAAGGGGCATACTATGAAAAAGGAATCAGCAAGACATTTTGTAATTGTGGGGTTTATGTGATGGCATGGAACAAATTATATCGCAAAGATTTCTTGGTGAAAAACCAGTTGTTGTTTGAGGAAGGCAAAGTCCATGAGGATGATATATTGGTTTTTGAATTGTCGTGCATTGAAAAGTCTTTTTATGTGGTCAAGTCAGTGACCTATTTTTATCGTATTAGGGAAAATTCCATTGTCACTTTGAATGATCCGATGAAAAAGATAGTAGGCTATCTGGGTGTGCTTCAAAGTGTGAAAGAAAGAGTGAAACGATATAAGGAAGTTGAGGGAATTTATGATTTTTATTTGTTTTGGATAGGGAGGGTGTTTCGATGGATTTCTAGAATTGATATGGATGAAGAGATGCAGAGATATGTACAAGACCAAACAAAGGATTGCTTTGATGTGATTCCTAATATTTGTTATTTGCAAAATAAACACAATAGGTTGACATATTTTGCCTGTAGAAGAAACCAAACCTGTTCTCATTTCCAATATGTGACGAATGAGTATGCTAATATGATTCAAGGTAGGGTGTTGCGTAATATGTTGAATCTTCTGCCAGTCAAGAGTTGATTGTCGTGAAAACAAGTGTTGTTATTCCTGTTTACAATACCGAGAAATACCTTCCTTGTTGTATTGAAAGTGTATTGAGTCAAAGTTTCACCGACTTTGAAGTGTTGCTTATAGACGATGGAAGCACCGATGGCAGCGGTGATATTTGTGACGCATACGCTGAAAAAGACACACGTGTCCGTGTGTTCCATAAGCAGAACGGTGGCGTGAGTTCGGCGAGGAATTTGGGTTTGGACAATGCAAAAGGAGAATGGGTGGTTTTCATTGATGGAGATGATTTATTGGCTGATAATGCTTTAGAGTATTTGATGAATGATGCAGTTGATGATGTGGATATGGTTTATGGCGGAATCAGGAAGTTTGATGAAAAGAATGATGATTTGGAAACCATACCTGTAATACAAAAGGAGAGACTTTCAGTCGAGCAAGCAGTGGATGCCTTTATTGCACCGAAGCAAAGGAACGGAGATTGGCAGAGATATATGATTAATCGCATTTATCGTATGTCTATAATAAGAAGATTTAGACTGCGTTTTTGTACAAATATTTATTACAAGGAGGACGGACTTTTTGTCGTTCAATATCTTTGCCGTTGTCAGAATAGTGTCGTCTGTGTTCCAGAAATAGTTTACTTGTATCGTCAGGTGGCTAATAGTGCGATGGGCAGTTTGTTGACTTCATATAATCCAAAGCTGCTAACCAATGTGGATGCGCATGGCATGATATGTAAGGAATTGAAAAAACGTGGGGTTGGACAAGATTTGTTGGATAGGGAATTAAGACATCTTTTCCAGAACTATGACTGGATTAGCGGGATAATGAAGCAGTCTGGGACTTTCAGCATCAAAAACAAATGGATTTTGTTAGGAAATATCATAAAAGCCGGAGGGGTTGTGAATTTTTTTTATCAAATTGTAATTCTTAGGTATGGTGGGAAGGTAAAAAAGAAACTATTATGAACATTGCAATAATAATCGCCGCTGGCACTGGCCATCGGATGGGACAAGACATCCCCAAACAGTTTATCAATGTTTATGATAAGCCGATTTTAATCTATACCTTGGAAGGATTCCAGAAGCATTCCATGATTGATGCTATCGAAGTTGTTTGTTTGGAAGGTTGGGAATCAATGGTTTGGGCTTATGCGAAGCAATTCGGAATTGATAAGATGAAATGGATTGTTAAAGGCGGAAAAACCGGGCAGGAATCTATACGGAATGGGGTGTTTAACCTAGAAGGGAAAGTCGCCGAAGACGATATAATTGTTATTCACGACGGCATTCGTCCATTGATTGAGCCGTTTGTTTTAACTGATGTGATTGAAAAAGCGACCAAATATGGCAATGCTGTCACATCGATTCCTTATAATGAGCAAATTTTTGTAGTAGACAAAGAGGATTCGTCGACAACCTTGCAATACATTCCTCGAGAAACATTGAGAAGGGTTTCTACTCCTCAAGCTTATAAATTTGGACTTTTAGATGAAAAGTATCACGAGGCTTTTGCAAAGGAAATCGGCATATTTGGATCTTCGTATACAAATACGATGATGGTTGAATTTGGAGTTCGTTTGCATTTTGCCTCAGGGTCGGACAAAAACATCAAACTTACCACGAAAGACGATCTTGAGATGTTCAAAAGTTATCTGTCAAAAGAGAAAGAGTCTTGGCTGAAATGACATTGAAAAAAAAACATCCACTTTATCAAGAGGACATTCTCCGCGTGTTGTCGACAGGAGATGCGGAATCTTTGAAAGGCAAGCATGTCTTGATAACGGGTACGACAGGTTTGATAGGCGTGCATTTGACGGATGTTCTGATGCGTTTGGGGCAAGTGAAAGTTGTTGCTGTTGGACGCAATGCTGATAACGCCCAAAAGAGGCTGGGTGAGTATTTTGACCATCCCGATTTCTCTTTTATTGAACAAGATGTTTTGAAACCGTTCCCTGAAGAATTGACTGCTGACATTGTTATTCCGTTGGCGAGCAATACACATCCGTTGGCATATTCGAAGTATCCGGTTGAGACCATAATGATAAATGTAAAAGGGGCGGAACACGCATTGAATTTGGCTAAAAAATGCGGGGCGACGGTTTTGTATCCATCTTCAGTGGAAGTGTACGGAAATTCAGATAGTCAAGAGCCTATTAGGGAGGATTATACCGGGAGTTTGAACTTGTCAAATGCAAGGGCTTGCTATACGGAATCCAAAAGGGTTTGTGAGGCCATGTGCCAATCCTATTTGGCCGAATACGGTGTCGATGTAAAGATTGTGCGTTTGTCTCGTGTGTTTGGACCAACAATGTTGGAATCAGATAGCAAGGCATCGTCGCAGTTCATCAAAAAGGCAATAGCAGGAGAAGATATCATATTGAAAAGCGAAGGAAACCAGTTTTTCTCGTACACATATGTGGCTGATGCGGTTGCCGCGATGCTTCATGTTCTGAGTCATGGTAAATCGGGTGATGCATATAATATTTCAAATGAGAAGTGCAATGTGCGATTGAAGGATTTCGCGCAGATTTGTGCCGGATATGCGGGGAAGGATGTCGTGTTCGACTTGCCTACTGATGTGGAGTCAAAGGGTTATAGTGTTGCTATGAATGCAGTCCTTGACAATACAAAGTTGAAAACAACGGGTTTTACCCCGATGTATGAGTTTTCTGATGCAATTAACAGAACAATTGAGCTTTTGAGATGAATTTGGAAAGTGAAATTCGGGATGGTTATCTTGTCTCGGCCGAAATGAAAAAGGTTTGGGCTGTTCAGATAGATATGTTGAAAAAACTTTTGCAAGTTTGTGATAAATATGGTTTGAGAATTTTTGCTGATGGTGGCACTTTGTTGGGTACGGTCAGACACAAAGGGTATATTCCATGGGATGATGATATTGATATGGTAATGTTGCGTGATGATTATGATAGGTTGGTGCGAGTTGCGCCGAAGGAATTTGACCATCCTTATTTCTTCCAATGTGGATACACGGAGAAATATTATCCGAGAGGACATGCTCAGTTGCGGATGGATGGCACAACGGCAATATTGGCCAATCCGAATTTTGTGAACACCCATCAAGGCATATTTGTTGATATATTTCCTTATGATGCGGTGCCCGATAATACCATAGAAATGGAAAAGCAAATTGAGGAAAGAGATCGTTTAATGGGTATAATGGAGCATTCCGGTTTTTTTGATTGGCTTCATCCTTTTAGAATCATTAATAAGTTTAATTTTTCAAAATTGTATAGTGAATTTGAGGATGTTTTCAGAAGGGTTAAAGTCAATGATAATAAGTATGTGTCATGTTTTTCATTCATTATTGATACAAAGCATTTTCTAAGGGATAAGCATTGGTATGATGAAACTGTTTATTTCCCGTTTGAGGATCTTAGGATGCCAGTCCCAGGATGTTATCATGAAATATTGTCATTGCAATATGGTGATTATATGACACCCGTTAAAGCCCCTTCATATCATGGTGGCTTTTGGAAATTGGATCCGGAAAGGTCATATTTGGAGTATTTGCCTGAATTGAGGATGTATTGCAATAAGGAACGTAGGCGTTCTTACATTCGAAGGATAAAGAAGGTGATGAAAAAATTGTTGTGAATTTTGAAATGTCAATGAAAATGGATAAGATTCTAACAATAGTCATTCCAACATATAACATGCAAGACTATCTGAACAGATGTTTGGATTCTCTTGTTGTGAAACCAGAATTGATGGATCAGATGGAAGTGCTCGTCATTAACGATGGCAGCAAGGACAATTCTTCAGCCATAGGGCATGAATATGAAGTCAAATATCCCGAGACATTTCGTGTGATTGACAAGGAAAATGGAAATTATGGCTCTTGTGTGAATAGAGGCTTGGCTGAAGCAAAAGGTAGGTATATCAAGGTTTTGGATGCTGATGATTGGTTCGACACTAAGGAATTCGAGAAATATCTTCAAGCTTTGTCTACTGTTGAGGTGGATTTGGTTTTGACATCATACAATTTCGTTGAAAATGATACAGGTAATCTCAGACAAGAAACGTTATGCTTGCCAAGTGCCGAGGTGCTCGACTTTAATTCGTCCACTTCATATGGTTTTGAATATTATCCGATGCATATGGTGACTTATAGAACTGATATGTTGAGAGAGATAGGGTATGTTCAAACCGAAGGGATTTCATATACGGATAATGAATGGACCTTTATTCCAATGTATTCAATAAGCCGCTTTGTTTATTTTCCATTTGTTGTTTACCAGTATTTGATCGGAAGAAGTGGTCAGACCATGGATTCTACGGTAATTGTTCGAAATACATGGAATCTTGAGCCGATTTGCAAAGCATTGATTGAGAATAGATTGAAGTTTAATGTTGAGGGCGATAAGTTAGCTGAAAAACTGAATTTGAGACAAATATTGTTAACAGTGGAGAATCTGTATAAACTGGTGCTGCTGAAGATGAATCCAACAGATGAAGATTTAACGAGATTGCATAGATTTGATGAATATCTCAAAAAGTATTGTCCGCCTGCGTATGATCATGTCTCAAAATCTATAATGAAAAAATGGTTGCCCATCCGTTATGTCTCGTTTTGGAGACGCACGGGTAGGAGACTTTCGGTAGACGTGTTTCGCGATTTGTATAGAAAAGCTAAATATCGTGGTAAGAATTGAATATGAATCCACTCCTATCAGTTGTCATACCTAATTTCAATTGCGCATCGGTTATTATTCGGTGCCTCAATAGTATTGACTATTCTGATGCCGAAATCATCGTTGTCGATGATGGTTCAACAGATGATTCTGCGGAGGTGATAATGGATTATATCGCAACCCATCCTAACGTGCGGTTGATCAGGAAAGAGAATGGCGGAGTGTCTTCGGCAAGAAATGCTGGTATTGAAGAGGCATCGGGTAAATACATTATGTTCGTTGATGCTGACGATTATGTGGTTCCTGGGGGGATTGATAGGGTTTTGCATATAGCTGAGGAAAATGAAGCAGAGGTTCTTAAATTTGACTTTAAGAATGTGATGAATGATGCCGATATTGATACAGAATCTATCGAATCGCTTCCATGTTCCACAAGGGTGATAGAAGGACGATATGCGGCATTGAAGCGGTATGATGTTCCCGATTATTTAGTATGGGATGGAATTTATCGACGCAGTATTATCATGGATAATAACATCCGCTTTCATACCGACTTGTCGTTGCATGAGGATGATGTCTTTATGGGAGAGCTGTATTGTCATGTGAATAAGGTGTTTATTACTGATTTGCCGCTTTATAGGTATGTCCGGTGCTCTGGACAAAGTTCAACTCATAATTTGAAAGTAGAAAAGCAACGTCGATTGATTAAATGTGGTTATTTAGCGATTGAGCACCGCGGCAGCTATGTGGAAAAATACTGTCCAGAGGCAATGCCTATGGAGAGGCTAAAGTATATGCGTTGGCTCTGTTCGCCAAAAATGGCCATTGAGGCTGAGTATTCATTGCAAGAGTATAAACGGATTCTTGGCATTTTCAAAGAATACGGTTGCTATCCTTTGGATTACAAGTGGATTTATGTGGCAGGCTTTGATTGGTCATTAAAAGTGAGGATGCAAAAAAGAACGAGGACGTTCTTGTGCAACCATCCCACTTTTGCCTATTTGTTTTACAAAGGTAGAATCAAATGACAATTAAATGAAACCCTACGATTATCTCATCATAGGATCCGGTTTGTTTGGTGCGACATTCGCGCATTTTGCCAAGAAAGCTGGCAAGAAATGCCTTGTCATCGACAAACGTCCGCATTTGGGCGGTAACGTGTATTGCGAACAGGTTGAAGGTATCAATGTGCATAAGTATGGTGCGCATATCTTCCATACTTCCAACAAAATGGTATGGGACTTCGTGAACGATATAGTTCCGTTCAATCGGTATACCAATTGTCCTGTGGCCAACTTCAAGGGCAAGCTTTATAACCTGCCCTTCAACATGAACACTTTCTACCAAATGTGGGGTGTTGTAACCCCTGATGCGGCAAAGGCAAAAATTGAGGAGCAGCGTGCCGAAGTGCTGAGAAGCTTGCAGGGACGCGAACCTGCCAATCTTGAAGAGCAAGCTTTAAGTTTGGTTGGGAAGGATGTTTATGAGACCCTTATTAAAGGTTATACCGAAAAACAATGGGGTAGGAGCTGCTCTGATTTGCCAGCCTTTATTATTCGCAGGTTGCCTTTACGTTTTGTGTTCGACAATAACTATTTCAATGACCTCTACCAAGGCATCCCCGTAGGTGGTTACAATAAATTGATTGAAGGTTTGCTTGAGGGTGTAGAGACTCGGGTGAATTGCGATTTCTTCGCGAATCGCGAAAATTATACTGTATTGGCTGATAAGTTGGTCTATACGGGACAGATTGACGAATTCTATGGTTTCCGTTTTGGACATTTGGATTTCCGGACGGTTTCTTTTGAGCAGGAACTGTTGGATGAGCCTAATTATCAGGGCAATGCCGTGGTGAACTACACGGATAGGGAAGTGCCTTACACGAGAATTATTGAACACAAGCATTTTGAGATGTTCGGTCAGGCGGTGTATGATTGCCCCAAGACGGTTGTGTCGCGCGAGTATAGTACTGAATGGAAGCCGGGCATGGAACCCTATTATCCCGTGAATAATGCAAGGAACGATTCGTTGTATCAACAGTACAAAGCCATGGCAGATAAGGAAGAAAAAGTTGTTTTTGGTGGCCGCTTGGCGGAATACAAATATTATGATATGGCACCTATAATTGAGCAGGTAATGAAGACATGGGAAGAAGAAAAGAAGGAAAGCTAATTGTTTCAGACATGAATAACATAGAAAGAAAAGTCATAGATTTAATTTTAAAGAAATTCCCGAAATTTGGGTTGGGGTTTCGGATTGACAAATTCATGAAGAAGTCTTTCAACAAGAATGACAGGAATGGAGTTCCGTTCAGCGAAGATGTTAATGCTAACTTGAAGTTGGTTTTGACCGAAGAGGAACAGAAGAACACTGCACTTGTTGAAAAGATTAAGCGTGACATGGTAAAATGTTACTTGCTCTATGGAATGATTCCTGAAGAATACTTCCTTTACGATTGTAGGCATGAGCCAGAGAGTTACCTCAAGACCCTTTTATCATACGAACATAAAGATTATTGTTGCAATCAAAGCGGGTGGAATAAGTTTGGTAAACCGGGCTGGAAAATCATGGCGGAATTAAGCGACAAATGGTCATTTTACAATATGGCCAAGCCGTATTTTAAACGTGATGTTTGCCGGGTTGATAGTGAAGCTGATGTTGAGGAAATTGAGAATTTCTGCAAAAAGCATAATCGCTTTATCGCCAAGCCGAGATTCAAGGCTAATGGAATAGGTGTGCATGTTGTTAATATGGATATTTATAAAGGAAGCTTTGCTGAACTTTTTGAGTATTACAAGCAGCTTGATGATGGCAAATGGCTGTTTGAAGAAATGATTATTCAAGATCCTTCGATGGCAGCATGGCATGAATCCTCGGTAAATACAATCCGCGTCCCTTCTATACGAACATCTCATGGTTGTAAAGTATTGTTGCCGTTGTTTAGAACAGGAAAGAACGGTAATGTGGTCGATAATTGCCATAATGACGGCGGATTGATGGCCGTTCCAGATGCGGATACAGGCATCCTTGTTACTGATGGTTATGATGTCTTTACTAATGTTGTGGAAAAACATCCCAATTCGGGACTTAAATACATGGGGTGGCAAGTGCCGCGATGGAACGAATTGATGAAAGTGTCTAGAGAACTGCACGAGTCTTTGCCTGAATACCATCAGTATGTTGGTTTTGATTTTGCTCTCACGCCACAAGGATGGGTCGTCATCGAAGGCAATTGGGGCAATTTCCCGCATCAGGTATGTGTGCATCATGGAATAAAGAAGGAGTTTGAAACATTGATGAATAGTTGAATGACAGTTTAATCTATTAGTGGAAAAATAAAAATCAATTATATATGTCGACAGCAATAGAATTCAATAATATCAGCAAATTATACCGTTTGGGTTTGGTTTCAACGGGAACATTGAGCCATGATTTGAAAAGATGGTGGACGGTTAGTGTCCTTCGCAAGGAGGATCCATATCTAAAAATTGGTTCGGTGAACGACCGATCCAAAAAGGCTGACAGCGAATATGTTTGGGCCTTGAAAGACATTGATTTCAAAGTGGAACAAGGCGATGTGGTGGGTATTATTGGCAAGAATGGTGCAGGAAAAAGCACTTTGTTGAAGCTCTTGTCTCGTGTGACAGGACCAACCACGGGTACTATCAAAGCAAGAGGCCGTATAGGCTCTTTACTTGAGGTGGGTACAGGCTTCCATCCAGAATTGACTGGTCGTGAGAATATTTATATGAATGGTACCATTCTTGGCATGACCAAACGGGAAATCGACAGCAAGTTGGATGAGATTGTCGATTTTTCGGGTTGTGAACGTTACATTGATACGCCAGTGAAACGTTATAGTAGCGGTATGACAGTACGCCTCGGCTTCGCGGTGGCTGCGCATCTTGACCCAGAAATTCTTGTTGTTGACGAGGTGCTCGCAGTAGGTGATGCCGAATTTCAAAAGAAAGCCATTGGCAAGATGCAAGATGTTTCACAGGGCGAAGGACGAACGGTGCTATTTGTAAGCCATAATATGGCGAGCATCCGGCAATTATGCCAACATTGCGTACTGCTTGAAAACGGGAGTGTAAAATCAATGGGAGAGGTGAATGAGATTGTTGACCAGTATCTTGAACAGGAAACTCTTAGAGGCGAGGAAAACCACGAGTGGACTTTGGAAACAGGCCCTCGTCATGGAAGCATTACTATCTTGAAATCGGCAGTGGAATACCAAGGAAACAACCTGAATTCTGCCATGCCGTTTGATTTGGTTTATGAGTTTTACAATCACGAAGAAGGGCTGACATTGGCGGTTAATCCGCATGTTTACAACTCGCAGAATATTGGCCTTTTCAATATTGAGACGAAAATGGAACATCTTTCCAAGGGGTATCATAAGGCAGTGTTCCATATACCTGGAGGTTTGTTTTGTTCGGGGAATTATCGGGTTGATAATATGTATGTTAGTAGGAACACATGTTATTATTTTGATAAAAATGCTCATCGTTTTGAAGTGTTGAACGGTAGAGATGATTTTTTTGGTTATTATTTTGGAGTGTATTACCCTACCATGATTACAAAGGAGTATGGCTGAGTTAAACTATAAAATTATTAAGCAGAAACTATCAAAAACAGAAATAAAAAAAGGGTATATAAGCCTTAAACGACTATCTCAAAAAGCCTTCGCTGAGGGTGATTATGAAACTTCGTTAAATCAGATAGGAAAATGTACGACAATTGCTCAGCAATTCAATTGGATTTATACTGATGATGAGTTGGAGGATTTGTTGGAAAGCATTGGCAATAAACTCATAAAGAAGCCAAATGATTTTCATCCTATCAAGGATAGGGTTGTGTTTTATGACGCATTCTGCAAGTCTTTCGTGTTGGCGTTGCAGTATATTGAAGCTTTGGTGTGGGCAGGAAAAGAGGTTATGTATATCACTACGGCAGAAGATTTGGCAAGGAATAAGCCAAGGTTCGCCGACATTCTGGGCAAATTGAGCGTTTATCCTTCTGTGAAGGTTGTAATTGTTCCTATGGGAACAGATTCGAAAAGAATCGGCTTTTTCTATGATGAAGTTGTTGGTTTTTGTCCGGAACAGATATTGTTTCATATGGTGGCTGATGCGGTTGTCCTACCTGCATTATATGTGCTTCCATCTGCAATAAAACGCTATATTATCAATTTGGCTGACCAGACTTTTTGGCTTGGCAAGAAGGCAATTGACTATTGTATTGAATTCCGACAATTTGGAGTTTCCGTCTCACAGCAGCGGCGGGGGATAAAACCTGAACAGCAACTGCTTGTGCCATTTTATCCTATTGATGATGGAAATCCTTTTGAAGGCTTTCCTGAACAATGTACACCAGACAAGGTGGTCGTTTTTTCAGGAGGAGACTTGTATAAAGTTTTGGATAAGAAGCGGACGTATTGGAGGCTGGTGAAAAGGTTGTTGGATAATTATCCCAATGTGGTGTTTCTGTTTGCCACAAAAATCAACAATGGCGTCAATTACGAAATTGATGGTTTTATCAAAGACAATGGATTTGAAGGTCGCTTCGTATACATCAATTACAGGAAAGACATCTATGAGGTGTTTAAGCATTGTGATATTTATATGGGAACTTGTCCCGCAAGCGGTTCTTTGATGTCGCAACTTGCTGCGGTGAATGGCAAACCAATCTTGCAGTATTACTATCCTGGGACTCCCGATGACGAAACCGAGCAGGCCATTTGTTATAATGAAAAGTTCCCTATTTCGTTTCAGGATGAAGAACTTTTCATTGAAGAGGCCCGCCGACTCATTACTGATGTGGACTATCGCAAGAAGCAGGGTGAACGACTGAAAAAAGCGATGATTACCTCTGAACAATTCAACAAGTTGGTGACAGATACATTGGACACAAACCGGTCCCAAGTGCCTCTTGAGCCGTTTGATGTGAATTATTCATTGTTGGATGATAGATGGTATGCCCTTGAGAAATTGGGTTGTGTGGATACGATGTCTTATCTATGGGGAATGTTGGAAAAGAGATACATTCTGAGAAATATGCCGTTGGTTTTCATAAAAAAGTATTTTAATACGACTATAAAGCATTTGTCATGAGTTTTATTCATCCAAAACGAATATATCGAAAGACAAAGATTGCGTTAAAGGATTGCTTTTGGAATTATCTGATGCCTGATGGTTTGTCAATTAGATATGCTTTCAAGAAAAGTTTGGGCTACAAGTGTGATTTGGAGAATCCTAAATCTTTCAACGAGAAAATACAATGGCTTAAACTTCATGACAGAAAGGAAGTATATCACGATCTTGTAGATAAGTTTAAAGTGAAATGTATTGTTGGGGACTTGATTGGGAATGAGTATATTATCCCTACCTTGGGAACATGGAAGAGTTTTGATGAAATAGATTTTAATGTATTGCCAAATCGTTTTGTCTTAAAATGCACGCACGATTCTGCAAGTGTTGTATTGTGCAAGGATAAGTCTACATTCGATTATTTTTCTGCGAAAAAGAAGCTTTCTGAAGCATTGAGAACCGATTACTATCATTATGTGGGTAAGCAATGGGCGTATAAGGGTGTGGAGAGAAGGATTATTGCAGAGGAATATTTGGTTGAAGGGAACAATGTTGGGCTTACGGATTACAAGTTCATGGTTTTTGGCGGGGAATGTCGATGTGTTTTTGTGTGTTCTGGACGTCAGTCAAGCTTGAGGCTTGATGCATACGATATGGATTGGCAGTTAATGCCGTTCACGCGGAACAACCATCCGAATATGAAGGAAAGGGTTCCGCGACCTCTATGTTATGATACTATGTTGATGTTGTCAGAAAAGATTGCCAAATTTGTGGACAATCCTTTTGTGCGTGTTGATTTTTATCAGGTTGACGGGAAGGTGTATTTTGGTGAAGTTACTTTTTATCCAGAAGGCGGGCTTGGCCGTTTTAATCCTATTGAATGGGATTATATAATGGGTGGTTGGCTAAAAACAGATTAGCTGTGGTTGCAAAACTAGTATATGTATTAACCTGTGCTCCCGAAAAGCACTACATTGAACAGGCTCTAATAGCGGTTTTTTCAGCTCGGTATTGGAATCCTGATATCCATATTGTACTTGTTGTTGATGATTTGACCAATCAATTGTTAAATGGGAAGCGCGCGCAAATATTGGATTATGTATCGGAAAAAATCATAGTTCCGTTTGAAGAAATCTCTCGGTCTCCTATGTATCGGTCTCGATGGATTAAGACATCGGTTCGGCAAATGGTTGAAGGTGATTTTTTGTTTGTGGATTGTGACACAATTGTCTGCAAAAGCCTTGCTGATATTGACACTTTTGACTGTAAGGTGGGTGCTGTATGGGAATCGCATTTGCCGGTGGAGGAATATTGTGATGGTCTAAGAAAAAAAGCATTGGCATCAAACGCTCGAATTGGGGTTGATTTGGATGAGGAGAAAGAGTATTTTTCCAGTGGAGTACTTTGGGTTAAGGATGTCCCAGATGCCTATCGGTTATATGAATTGTGGCATCAGTATTGGTTAGAGAGCGAAGCCCTTGGTCTCCCAATAGATCAGCCCGCTTTGGCAAAAGCCAATAGGGAGTGTGGATATCTTATCAGGCGTATTCCAGACACTTATAACTGCATTCTTTTTACAAGGAATGATTTTGTTGAAAAAGCTCATATACTGCATATTGCTGCGTATAGGAATCCTTCCTTTTTGTTTAACGACAAGGTTTTCAAAGAGATTAAGGAAAAAGGATTGTTGGAATGGATTGAGAGAGCCATATTATATCCGCAAGGTACGATGCTCCCGTTTGATTATGCCGTATGCCATTCTACCTTAGGAAAAAGATTGAAGTGGATAGGAACTATTTCTCATACTGCTTGTGTCCTTCGGAGGAATCTCCCGGTATTATTGGAGAATTTTCCGATGCAATCGTCGTTTCGTAAAATTGTATTATGGCTCTTTAATCATCGTTGTTATTTGGTGGGGGCGACAATTTGGATGTTATGGAAAAGGACTCAAGTGCTTGGAAAGAAAGACTTGAAGGATAATATCTGTAAAAAGTGATTTTTTAATAAAATTGTAATAAAATTGTAATAAAATTGTAATATAATTGTAATATAATTGTAATAAAATGACGACTGTTACTAAACGGAATCAATCAATGGATGTTTTGCGCATTTTAGCGTGTTTAGGGGTTATTTTGAATCACATTAGTGCTTCGTGTCTTGCTCAAGGCTATGCTGCAATTGGAACTAGCGAGCGATTGTTTTGTGGTATTCTGAACGTTTGTTTTAATGGTTGGCCTGTTCCAATTTTTGTAATGATTACAGGATTCTTTTTTTTACAGCCCGAGAAAAAACTTCCTTTGAAAAAGCTATATGAAAAGAATATTTTTCGTTTGGTTCTTTCTCTTGTGTTTTGGACTTGGTTTTATGCCATCACTCTTCATTGCAGATACACTAGTTTTTATCCTTTTGGAGGCCAAACGAATAACTTTTGGTATATTGGGATGTGTATTGGGTTGTATATTTCAATGCCAGTATTGAGAAGCGTTGCTGCAAATGCCAAGTTGCTGACGTATTCGTGTTGGATATGGCTTTTCATACAATTTTATCTGTATATCGGATATTATGTAGAGGTGCCAATCATAATTACAGATTATGTTTTTGTGGGATATATAGGGATTTGTTTATGGGGTTATTATCTTTCTCGTGTTCAATTGGGACAAAGACAAACAAGGATTGTATATACTATAGGGGTTTTCTCTTTGATTGCGAGAATAGTGCTGCCTATGGTAACAAATGGGAAAGTTAGGTATTTCTCTATGGAATCACCAGACTCATTTCTTACATCAATTGCGATTTTTCTTTTTGTGATGAAGCATCCTATTCAGCTTTCTCCAAAAAAAGAAAGAATAGTTACACATTTGTCTGGGATGACTTTTGGAATCTATATGGTACATACTTTTGTGGTTGTTGAGACATTTACTCGACTTCATCGTTTCTTCCCTAATGTTTATGTTTTGGTTCCTTTGGCAATACTCGTGACAATCGTGTCAAGTTATTTCATAATTCTGATAATAAAGCAAATACCCTACCTTAAGAAATGGGTTGTGTAAATTATGTTGAGTGTTTTTTCGAATGATAAAAGAGTTGGAGGCTTCTTGGGTCGAAATCAAGCCATGGATGTCTTGCGCATTCTGGCTTGTATGGGTGTGATACTTGCCCATTCGGCAGTAATGTGTTTTACTATTCACGTTATGGAAAAGGGAAGTGCGGAATGGATTATGTGCTACATTATTAAGAAAGTCGCATTATGGTCCGTGCCTGCTTTTACTATGCTTACAGGCTTTTTCTTCCTTAATCCTGAAAAAAAATTGCCTTTGAATAAACTTTATGGGAAGAATACGTTGCGCTTAGCGTTAGCTCTTGTCTTTTGGACTTTATTCAATGCGGTGACGGTTCATTCAAGGTATTATCCATATGGTGGGGTGGAAACGAATTATTGGTATGTGGGAATGTGTATCGGATTGTATATATCAATGCCTGTCTTAAGGCGTATTGCAGCTAATGACAAGTTGCTCAAATATTCATGTTGGATATGGTTCTTTATCAGATGCTATTATTGTATTGGTAAATATGTGGATGTCCCCATCGTGTTCACGGATTATGTATTCGCGGAATTTGTGGGGTATTGTCTATGGGGGTATTATTTGTCTCGAATAAAGTTGAATAGGAAGAAAACTATAATGGCATATTTTGTGGGAATTGTCTGTTTGCTTGCTGTGGCTCTTGTGCCGTTATTGACAAATAGCAAAGTGGTTTTTGAATATGCTGATCCAATAACAGCGATTGCTGTATTTGCGATTTTTCTGTATTTTATCAAGCATCCGCTCAATTATTGTGATAGAACGGAAAGATTTCTGGCACATTTTTCAAAGGCTACATTTGGAATATATCTGGCTCATACTTTTGTGGTTATTGAGACTTTCAGCCGATTGTATCGCTTTTTCCCTAATCCGTATGTGTTGGTTCCTGTAGCATTTTGTGTGATTTTGGGGTTGAGTTATGTCATTACAATCATCATCAAACAAATACCTTTTCTAAGGGATTGGGTTGTCTGAATTTTAAATACTTAGTTAGGTTAGGATAATTGTTACAGGATTTGATTAAGAATAGATAAATAGTGTTATCATGAAAACCCCTGTGCTTTTGATTACTTTCAACCGTCCAAATGAGACAAAACTGGTTTTGGAAGAAATACTCGCTCAAGCCCCTGAGGACGTGTATGTTTTTCAGGATGGACCAAGAAAGGATAATGAAAAAGATGCAGTTGCATGTGCGGAAGTTCGTAATGTGATAGAAGAGGTCTTTAATACTGCTGGAGTTGGGGTGAAGAAACATGCCCTGTTTTCTGAAAGGAATTATGGGTGTGGGATGGGACCTGTTACTGCAATTTCATGGTTCTTCGATGAAGTGGAGCAAGGTATTGTTTTTGAGGACGATTGTGTCCCTCATCCTGATTTTTTCAAGTATTGCGAGGAGCTTCTTGAGAGATATAAGGATGATGAAAGGATTTCGTTTATTGGAGGTTGTAACTACGATGAAAAAGTCGTTGAATTGGAACCTTCCTATGGTTTTTGCTCAGGACATCATGAAACATGGGGTTGGGCATCATGGAGACGTAGTTGGAAATTGATGGACTATAGATTGAAAACCATATCCGAAAAAGACTTTCGTAAGATTATAAACCACTATTTTCGTACATGGAAACATAAGGAGTATTGGTGGATGATTTATAGCATGGTCAAGAAAGATCAAATGAAAGGGTCTTGCTGGGATTATCAATTCTATTTTTCTTGTTGGAAACACAATATGATGGCTATTTATCCCAAAGTCAATTTGGTTAGTAATGTGGGTTTTGGTAAAGATGCCACCCATACTTCATCTAAGAACAATCCGTTGTTGGCACGAGAGGTTGTTTCGATTTTGCCTTTGACACATCCCGAAGAAATGAAACTTGATGTTGATTACGATTATTGGTTGACTCGCAATTATGATTTGCGACATGAATATGGGAAACGAGGCTTTCTACGTATTCCATATCGTGTTAATAGGTGGTTGAAACGACAGCTTCGTTATGAGGGAACATGGGGGAAATAAAAAAAGTAATAAAACAGGATAATGAAGAAACTTGCGATAATCGGGGCTTCCTACCTGCAACTTCCTTTGGTTGAAAAAGCCAAGGAAATGGGGTTATATACTATTTGTTTTGCATGGTCGGAAGGCGCGGTCTGCAAGGATGTAGCAGACGAATTCTTTCCTATCTCGATAGTGGAAAAAGAACAGATTCTGGAGGTTTGTCGAGAAAAACGGATTGATGGCATTTGTACGATTGCTTCTGATGTGGCGGCGCCGACAGTTGCATACGTGGCAGAAAGAATGGGACTTGTGGGCAATTCATTCGAGGCAGCTGTAAGAGCCAATAACAAGTTCCTGATGAGGAATGCGTTTTCAAATGCAGGAGTCCCGTGTCCGAAATATCAGATAGTGACTTCTTCGGATGAAATAATGACGGGATGTACTTTTCCTGTAATTGTCAAACCGACCGACCGTTCGGGGAGTTTGGGAGTTGCAAAAGTGGCAAAGAAAGAGAAATTGGCTGCTGCTGTGAGGAATGCGTTGGATTGTTCGTTCAAGCATGAAGCGATTATCGAAGAATTCATCGGAGGCAGGGAAATCAGCGTGGAGTTCATCTCTTATCAAAGTTTGCATTATCCGTTGCAGATAACGGATAAGGTTACCACGGAAGCTCCGCATTTCGTTGAATTGGAACATCATCAGCCAGCGGATTTGACCAAGGAGCAGTATGCTCAGATATATGATTTGACAAAAAGAGCTTTGGATGCACTGGGTGTGACCAATGGAGCATCTCATTCAGAATACAAAATTACGGAAGACGGAAGAATATATGTAATGGAGATTGGTGCTCGAATGGGTGGTGACTTCATAGGTAGTGACTTGGTGCAGCTTTCGACGGGCTATGATTATCTGAAAGGGGTGATAGAGGTGGCATTGGGTCGTTTTACAGAACCGATTTTTGGTGAGAGGCATCATGCGGGCGTGTATTTCCTGTGTGAAGAAACGAAACATTTACAATCTATTATAAAAGAAGCAAAATTGTCCCAAATAGTTCGTGCTGAGATGACTGATGAGGTTTTGCGTCTTGTGACATGTAGCTCGGACAGGAGTGGGTATTTGATTTATCAAGGAAATGAAAGAATCAACTTGTAGACCTATGTTTTCAATAGTTTCTCCTGTGTATAAGGCAGAGAAAATAGTTTCAGAATTAGTCAAAAGAATAAAAGAAAGTGTCAAGACAATCACGGACGATTTTGAAATTGTTTTGGTTTGCGATGGCTCTCCTGACAATTCTTGGTTGGCTATTAAAGAAGAGTGTGCCAAGGACAAACGTGTTATTGGAATTAATCTTAGTCGTAATTTTGGACAACATTATGCCATTACAGCGGGAATGAGATATACAAGAGGAGAATGGGTTGTCTTGATGGACTGCGACTTGCAGGATAGACCGGAAGAGATTCCTCGTTTGTACTTGAAGGTTTGTGAAGGCTATGATATTGTGCAATCTCGTAGGGTACATAGAAAGGACGGCTTTTTTAAGCGCTTATCATCAAAGGCTTTCCATTTAGTCTTCGATTGGTTTAGCGGCATGAAAACGGACAATGCAATCAGCAATCTTGGTATTTATCATAGAAAGGTAATAGATACTTTCAATAGTTTGAAAGAAACCTCGCGCTCTTTTGGCACTTTATTGTCGTATGTTGGTTTCCGGAAAACCACTATTGACGTAGAACATTCGGAACGTTTTGAGGGGAAGTCTTCATATTCATTTAATACATTGATGAAGCTGATGTTTGATGTTACGATTTCAAATAGCAACAAACCTTTGCGTATTATTACAGGATTCGGTTTTGCGTTTGCTTTGTTATCTTTTTTATTAGCTCTTTATAATTTAATAGCGCATTGGGTCGGAATTGTCACATTGCAGGGGTTTACTACAACGGTGTTTTCCATATGGTTTGTTGGAGGAGTGATTCTGATGATGTTAGGTGTTTTAGGCTTATACATTGGAAAGATATTCAATCAAGTCAAACAGCGTCCGCTTTATATTGTAGCAGAAGAGATAAATACAAATGATAGAGATTGATTAAAATTGAATTGAGTTATGAAAAAAAATGTGATTTTGTTTGGAGCTACAGGTACCGTCGGAACTTATGCTGCAATAGTGCTACAACGGGCTGGTTATGGTGTTGTGGCTGTCGGTAAGAGAAAAAGTGACAATGGATTTTTCGGTGACAGAGGAATGTGTTATGTCAGTATGGACGTTGCCGATAAGAGTTCATACAAAGTTTTGCCACAAGAAAATGTTTATGCGGTAGTCCATTTGGCTGGAGCTATTCCGGCTCGTATGCAAGGCTATCATCCACAAACTTATATTGATTCTGTTTTAACCGGTACGTTGAATGTCCTTGACTATTGTGTTGCGGTATCTGCCAATCGCATTGTTTTTGCGCAATCGGTGGCTGATGTGTCATATATGTATGGTGACAATGTTCTTATCCCTTCCGATGCCGTTCAACGTTTTCCTTTGAATGATGATCATAGTGTATACTCTATTTGCAAGAACGCAGCAGTAAATCTGATAGAGCATTATTATGTGAAGTTCGGATTGAAGCGTTTTATTCTCCGTTTTCCAAATATTTATGTATATCATCCTAATCCGTTTTATTTCTATGATGGAAAGAGACGTTGGCAATCTTATCGCTTGTTGATAGAGAGAGCGAAACAAGGTTTGCCAATAGAATTGTGGGGGAACCCAGAATTGCAACGAGATATTGTATATGTGAAAGATTGTGCTCAGATTATTGAAAAATCTATGTCGTCAAATGTTGAAGGTGGTATGTATAATGTAGGAACGGGTATCGGAACATCCATGAGGAAACAGATAGAGGGTATTATAGAAGTGTTTTCTCCACAAGAGCAACGTTCCCAAATTGTAGAACGTCCCGAAAAGCCAGATGCTGCAAGTTACATTATGGATGTATCGAAAACGATTAAAGAATTGGGCTATCAACCACAATACGATTATATATCGTATTTGAAAGATATGCAGAAGGAAATGGAATTAGAGCCGTTTAGACAATTATGGGGAAAAGGGGAGGATTATTTTTCGGGCTTGTTGGTGTGAATTTTATTTATGCCAGCACATCTATCTGCACCAAAATGGCTTCACGTCAGGAAATGATGTCGTGGCAATACTTGTGGTGGATTGCAGGTGCGGTGGTGGTGATAGGCGTGTATGCCTTGCTTTGGCAGCAAGTCATCGCAAGGATGCCGCTTTCAACGGCCTATATGTTTAAAGGTACGAGTTTGGTATTCGTACTACTGATTTCGGCTTTGTTGTTCGGAGAAACCATCACGGTCAACAATCTCATTGGCTTGGCTATCATCATTACGGGAATAGTGTTATTTGCTAAGGCTTGATGTATTATTTGCTTGTCATAGTATCCGTTTTATCCGCGGCTGGTGCCCAGATGTTGCTCAAACAAGGGGCGAAGAAAAACTATCCTACTTTCATCCGTCAGTATCTCAATCCTTGGGTGGTTGGAGGTTATGGTATTATGGGTTGCTCGCTCCTATTAAACATTTTTTGTTTGAGCCATGGAATTCAAGTGAAAGAAATAAGCATCATTGAATCTTTGAGTTATCTGTTTGTGCCAGTGCTTTCATGGCTGTTTTTCAGGGAAAAGATTACTTGGAAGAAAGCTGGAGCTATTGCGATGATTATGATTGGCTTGGTGGTGTTTTTCATATAATAGTTTACTTGTTGGCGGAATTTAACCATTGCATATTTAATATCTAATGTGTGGTTAAATCCCCGCAATTTATTGCGGCTACTTTAGTTTGTATAAACCTTTGTATTAGCGATGATTTGTTGTTGCGAGGATGGTTTGTATTAATGTTGTCAGTAAGAAATTCCATTTCGTTGGTATCTATTAAACCTCTGGACTTCAAGTCCAGAGTGGTTTAGTTTATTATATTATAATATAGATTATGAATAGTAGATATAAATGCTTGAATTGCTATGGAGATGTTTTAGCGGTATTGATACTGATGCTATGTGTCTTTACCTACATTATGTTTTATGGGTATTCGGATTTGGTGTCTCATGCTGAAGCGGCTCAAAGAAGGTTGGTTGAGAAAAGATTATTCTCGGATAATTTTCTTATGTATTTTATGGCCAACTTATTAAGCGGATTCTCTGGAAATTTGTTTTTGATAAAAGTATCTGTAGTATTCTTGATAAGTGTTTCTAATACTGCCAAGTATTGTATTGTTAGGAAGACTTTCGAACTGATGTGCGGCAAAGAGAAAGCTAAACTTGTGTCTTTTTCGCTACTTTTCGTTTATATTATTCCTGCGCTATATTTTTTGAGAGTGTTTGGAATATTTAAAAGTGCCAATACATTGTATTTGGAGTATATTAATGTGCCTAATGTCTGGCACAACTCTACGATTCTTTGCATGATGCCTTTTGCGATTTTGACCTATGATTTGGCTGTTAAGCAGTTTGATTCTTTTGATAATAAGAGAAATTGTCTAATTACTTTGTTTGTAGTGTTGGGGGCTTTGGTTAAGCCGAGTTTCTTTTTTGTATTTGCGGTGGCTTTTCCTATTGTTATGTTTTGTAGATATCAGTGGAAAAAGGAGTTTTTTTATTCTCTGGTTCCGGTTATAGGTGGTGGTATTTGCTTGTTATATGAGTATTATTCCATTTATATAGGCAATGTTGTTGATGATAGTAGTGTGTCAATTAGTATTATGCCATTGTGTTCTTTGGGGTTTTGGAAGTCACGTTGGTTGTACTTGATGATTTCTTTGGCATTTCCAATCCTGTTTTTATTCTTATCGTGGAAAATTGTCAAGAAAGATAAAGAGTTTTGGTTTGTTTTGATAATGTTAATCATGGCATTGGGCATTAATTGGTGTTGTCACGAAACAGGGCCAAGAGCTTATCATGGAAATTTTAGTTGGCAGATAATATGTTCAATGTGGTTTGTTTTTTATTATATGCTGAAAACTGTTTTTAAAGGTGAAGTATTTTTAGTTAAAAATAATAGAACGGTTTGCTTAAACAAGAGAGGGAAATTTTTCATTGGCATTTATTCTTTGCATGTGCTGATGGGCGTTTTTTATCTTGTTAGGTACATTTTAACCAATAGTTATTATTGATTATGTTGCAATAAAGAAAAAGAATAGAATTCCGGGCCGGGAAATTTATTACGTGTATTAGACCATTAAATAATCATTAGTTTTAAGAATTTGTTATGAAACCTTTTTTGTTGAAACATGGTTTTCTGGTTTTATTAATTGTCAATACTTTGCTCGTTTTGTTATGCTTGGCGGTTTTTGATGTGTATTATATATTAGATGATGATGTAATAATGTTATGGATTTCGTCAGGTCATTATTTGGGAAGCCCTGATTTTCATCTGGTGTTTATTAATGCGATTTATGGATGGATTGTTTCTACTTTGTACAGATGTGTGCCATTTATTGAGTGGTATACGATATTTCTTTTGGCATTCCATGTTCTCTCTTTTTCAATAATTCAAAGATGTATTATTAAGTCGAAATGGAGCCGTTTTGGTAAGATTGTCTCTGCTTTTGCAGTGATAATTGCCGAGTTCTATTTGATACTTTCATTGACATTTACTACAACGGCCGGTATGATGGCTACGGCTTCTTTTTTGTTGATTTATGAAAGGACTAATAAAAACTATGTGTTTGGCGTTTTACTTTTTGCACTGGCATCATTACTTAGATTTTCTTCAGCGATGTTGGTCGGAATCATTTTTCTTTCATTTTATCCTCTTCATGTATATTTGATGAAGTATTCAAGAATCCAATTTCTATGGTTGTGTATGTGTGTGGTATTGGCGGTCGGATTTAAATTTGTTGATAGGATAATGTATCGAATGGATGAAAAATGGGAGTGTTACTATCAGATTAACAAGGCAAGGGGTGGAATTAATGACCATATTCAGTGGAGAAGGACTTTGGAGGATTTGCCAGATAACGTGATTGAATCTGATATTAACTTGTTTAATCTGTTCTTTTTTCGGGATGGTCAGATTTTTGATAAATCAACACTAAAAAAACTCCATAAAACAATGAATGATAGGACAAGTTATAAGTCGATTCCTTGCGTTTTGAAAATTAAATGTGTTCCGGTTTTTTTTAAGCAGTATTCAAAGTATTGGATTGCTTTGTTTCCAATTGTATTGTTGCTGTTGTTTACTGTTCGAGAGAAAAAGTGGTTTGGATTGTATTATTTGATACCAGTTATTGCGTTGCCATTGGTTACATCAATGATTTCGTTGGATTATATGGTTAAAGAAAGAGCTTTTTTGTGTGCCTATCTACCGTTTGTAGTCTATTCTTTTATGATGTCATCAATGTTCATTATGAGACATGATCGTTTGATTGGCTTGTCAATGGTTATGTGCATGTTGCCGATGCTTAATGCGACATGTTTGAGATTAGATAGAAAAGAATCGGACAATCCTGAAAGAGAAAGTTTGGTCTTGTTTATTAAGGAGAATAATAAGAGGCCTATATTATTATGTTGGCCGTTTGAAGGAAATGTGATGACGGTATCACAGCATTATATTGACTATTCTTCAAATGGATGGACATTCGGTATGCCAGAAAGAATTCAGATAGAAAGGTTTTCTGATCTTGTTGATGATGAAAATTTGGTAATAGTTATAGAAAGGGAGAGGGATTCTTTGTTTTTTAGTGAATTAGAGTCTTCAATATCGTTTCATTATGGAATAAAGGCAAAGCCTATTACGTTATTTGAATCTGAGAATTATAGAATTTATAAATTGATTAGTGAATAAATATGCATATACCTTTTAATAAACCTTATCTTATGGGTAAAGAAGCCCATTACATGTACCAAGCCGTGTATAACGGCAAACTGAGCGGTAATGGCGAATTCACAAAACGTTGCCAGCGCTTTTTTGAGGAGAAATATGGCTTCAAAAAATGCTTGCTTACCACGAGCTGCACTGATGCGCTTGAAATGGCTGCCATTCTATGTGACATCAAGCCGGGTGATGAAGTAATTGTGCCGAGCTACACTTTTGTGTCATCGGCGTTGGCTTTTGTGCGGCAGGGAGCAAAAATTGTTTTTGCCGACAGCATGAAGCGTAATCCCAATATCGATGCAGAACTAATTGAAAGCCTCATCACACCGCGCACCAAAGTCATAGTGCCGGTGCATTATGCTGGCGTGGCATGTGATATGGACCGCATCATGGAGATTGCCGGGAAGCATCATCTTCTTGTAGTGGAGGATGCAGCTCAGGCAATTGATTCATATTATAAGGGATGTCCCTTAGGCACGATAGGTCATCTTTCGGCCTTCTCGTTCCATGAGACGAAGAACATCATCTCGGGCGAAGGGGGGATGCTGGGCATCAACGACGAGCACTTCATACGCCGTGCCGAAATCATTTGGGAGAAAGGCACCAACCGTGCCGAATTTTTCCGTGGTGAGGTGAACAAATACGGCTGGTGCGACATCGGTTCTTCTTTCTTGCCAAGTGAGGTGATTGCCGCTTTCCTTTGGGCGCAATTGGAAGATTTGGAGGATATCCAATCCAAGCGTAAGCAGTTGTGGAATAAGTATTATGAATTGCTGACGCCTTTGTCAAAAGAAGGTCGTTTTCTTTTGTCCGACATTCCAGAGTATGCCACAAACAACGCCCATATGTTCTATTTGGTATGTAATGACCTTCAGCAACGCACCGAATTGATAAAAAAACTGAGAGATAATGATATTTTGGCAGTATTTCATTATTTGAGCCTCCATAGTAGTGAATATTACAAAGATAAGCATGACGGTCGTATACTTCCAGAATGTGACCGGTATGCGGATTGCTTGGTGAGGTTGCCGATGTATTATGAGTTGACGAAAAACGATGTAGATTGTATTTGCGGAATTATTTCGTTATGAAAAGATATTTGGATTTTTTGTTTCCAACACTTGTTGTCATAATAAAACTAATTGTAAGTATTTTTTCAATACCTTATGATATTGATTCAGTATATGATGAAGGGTTTCTAATGCTTTCAGTTCATGATGCAATACATGGTGGTATTGGGGGAGAATCATTATGGGCCAATATGTTAGTTGCGTTATTGGGCGAAAGGATTTGTTATTCAATGTTTTCATTGCGAATTGTTAGTGAGGTGTTTTCTGTTTTATCTGGTTTGATGTTTTGGCTGATTACTTTTCCGAAAACGACAAGAAACAGCCTTTCATCAATGGCTTATTTGATCTTGGTGTTGTTTTTATTGTCGCCGATAGGAGGGATATTGATAAATTACAATGAGATTTCAAGGTTGTTTTTGCTGTTGGTTTGTGCTACTTCGTTTCGTTTGTTTTTTGGTCATGATAAGAGGGGCGGCCTTTGGGCTATGTTGATAGGTTTTGCACTGACGATTGCGTTTTTCTCAATTCTCCCTTCTTCAATTATGGTTGGTGGAGCCGTGTGCGTGATGCTTGTGATTAGATATTGGAAACATTGGCAGGAAGTGTTGAAACTATTCTGTATGTTAATGTTGGGCATGGCTGTTGCTTTTATGATAGTACATTTCTTCGTTGCGGATTTGAAGGAAGTTTATGCAAGTATGTTGGAAACTGCTCGGATGATAACAAAGGTTGATCGTGGATATGACCCGATATCATTTTGTTTAAAAACATTACTGTTTTTCAGGGATATTTCATTTTATCTGTTGATGTCAGTTGGAATAATTATGGTTTCTTTATTCCTAAAACGTAATGGGTATTCTTGGATGGCGTCGTTGTTTTTCATCGTTTCTTTCCTTTTGTATTGGCACTATCAGGAAAAACCTAGAATGTCATTGGGTATGAAGATGTCGGTTTTTTGGCTTCTGCCATTGATTGTTAAATGGTTTGATAAACAACTGCCTTCATTAAATCAATTGTTTAGTTTTGATTTTATTTACAATCTGTTTCTATGTATTTTTCCGGTTTTAGCTGTTATGGGGACAAATTTGCCTTTTGGAGTAAAAGTGGGTTGGTTTATAGTTCCATGGGCATTGTTGGCATGGCGACTTGGTATTGACGAAGAAAATAGATTATTCCGTAGAGAATTGTTAACGGCTTTTTCTTTTGTGTTGCTGATGGGAAGCATTCAACAAGCAACTTCACTTGATGCAAAGCAAACTATAGTTAGTCAAGGTTCATTAAAAGGTATGAGACTTAATGCTTCTCAAGAAAAACATTTTGTTGAGGTCGAACAAATCATGGAAGATTATCATTATCAGAGAAGAAAATCTGTTGTGTTTTCAACCCAGTTGTCAATGGCTACACTTTGTTATCTTGAGTCAGTTCCATGTGGGTTGTTTTTTCAACCTACGGATTTTGTTGCACATGCTTCTGATAATCTTGCCAAACCTGATTTTTTGTTTTTGTCTGATTATGATAAATATGTAGCTGATAAATTGTTGAAGGAAATGTCATGGGGATGGCCTGAAGAATTTGACGAGTATAATGTAGGAACTCCTGAGTTAAAAGATACTGGCTATTATACAGAACGTTGGTTATATTGCCGTAGATCTCTGAAACAGTAGTTGTTTTTTCCATATATGCGTCTTTCCATCATCTCAATCAACCGCAACAACGCTACAGGTTTGGGAAAAACTTTGAAAAGCGTGGCCAATCAAACTTTCAAAGAGTTTGAGTACATTATTGTTGATGGTGCTTCTACAGATAATAGCGTTGAGGTAATCAAAGCGCATGAATCGGAGTTTGTCCATCTGAAATGGTTGTCCGAACCTGATAAAGGAATTTACAACGCCATGAACAAGGGTCTTCAGATGGCTTCTGGCGAATATGTCCAGATTCTTAACTCTGGCGATATGTTGGCCTCCGCCAATGTCATTGAAAGAATGTTGAAAGCTTTGGATGAGAAGGGAAATCCTGCTATTCTTTATGGCAATATGATTAAGGCTTTTGCTGATGGGAATTTTTTGAAAGACCGAGGACCTGCTGGGAGGACACTGACCATGTATAGTTTCATTCACGGCACTTTGAACCATGATCCGGTTTATATTCGTAGGTCATTATTTGACCAATTTGGCTATTACCGCGAAGATTTGCCTATTACTGCCGATTGGCGGTGGTATGTTGAAGCAATTCCTTTTGGCGGGGTTGTTCCTGTATATGTTGACATTGATGTGACTGTCTTCGAAATGAATGGGATTAGTGAGACCCAAATAGAGTGCCGCGAAAAGGAAAGGGACGAGGAATTGCGACGCATCCTTCCCTGTGGTGTGTATCAGGATTATGTTACTTATCATTTTTCCATTGAGCAGATTAACAGACTAATGAGGTATCCTTTGGCTTATAAGTTTTTCTATGTTATGGAAAGGACGTTGTTCAAGTTTGAACAAAAAAGAAACAAGAAAAAGCAACAGCAAATCTCGATGTGATGTTTAATGATTGGAAAAGAAAATACCGTCAATTTCGGGCTTATAATTGTGATGATCCAACAAATGTGAACTATAGGATAAAACTGCATAATTGGTGCAGTCCGGCTCCTCAAGATTATTGGATTTTGAGTTTTATCGAGAAAAAAGGTATTCTTGTGGGGAAATCTGTCAGTGTTTTTAGCGTTTTTGGATTGAGGATGATGATTAGAGTCAATAGAAGTGATATTAAGGTATTTATGGCACGGGAAAATGTTCATCGTTCGCAATGGAAGGATTATGATGATTTATGTTTGAATGAAAAATGTATTGATTTGAGTGTGGGCTTTGATTATGGTATTGAAGATGAAAGGTATATAAGATTTCCGTTGTGGATCATGTGGCTGTTCCCGCCAAACGTTACCTACGAAGATATAAAAAAGTTTTGCCAAAGAGTGAACAACCCTATGAACAGTTCTTATGAAGGAAAGAGATTCTGTTCTTTTATTAGCAGTCATGATGATGTCGGTAGGAAGGAACTTTTCAATGAGATTGCATCCATTGGAAGGATTGATTCTGCAGGTAAGTTCATGCATAATTGTGATGATTTGAAGGAAAAATACCATGATGACAAGCAATTGTTTTTGAGGCACTATAGGTTTAACCTTTGTCCTGAAAATTCCAATTATGAAGGATATTGCACAGAAAAGCTATTTGAGGCAATCAGTAGTGGATGTGTTCCAATTTATTGGGGTAGTAACAATAATCCTGAGCCAGAGATAATCAATGGAGACGCAGTCTGTTTTGTCAAAGTGGGAGAAAAGAATGATGAAAATGTTCTGAATAGGATTCGTGATTTGGAACGGAATAAGTATGAGTATGAAGACTTTGCAAAACAGCCTCGATTGACTGATGATGCAGCGGATGTAATAATGAAATATTTGGTTGGTTTTGAGGAGAAGTTGAACTCGATTGTGAAGAATTCATGAATGATAGGTAAGCAACTTTTAAGAGTAGTTTTGCATGACAGTGATAAATCAGACAATAGCTATGGAGTTATCAAAATCAACAAACATGGTATCAAAGAAAATGTTTGTTTCTAATTCTTGAATATATGAATAATCCATTAAAAAAAATACTAAATAGGATTCGAGGTGAGCAAAGTCTTGATAAACTAATAAAACGGGGACTTGTGGTCGGGAAAAGTTTTAAGTGTATGGGCGAAGTGATCATAGACCCGTCTCATTGTTGGCATATCACAATAGGAAATAATGTTACATTGGCTCCAAGAGTGCACATTTTGGCGCATGATGCGAGTACAAAGCTGTTTTTTGATTATACACGGGTCTCAAATGTAACGATTGGAGATAATGTGTTTGTTGGTGCAGGGACTATAGTATTACCCGGTGTTTCAATTGGTAACAATGTGGTGATAGGCGCTGGCAGTATCGTGTCTCACAATATTCCTGACGGTTGTGTTGCCGTGGGCAATCCTGCTAGGGTGGTAAAATCTCTTGATGAATATTTGAATAAAGAAAAAGGTAGGATGAAAGATGATAATGTGTTTGGAGAAGAGTATACATTAAGAAACCCTAATTTTGGAGTAGTTGAACGTTCAAAGATGTTAAAGGTGGTCAAAGAAGCTGGGTGTCTTTATGTTAAGTAAAGGTGTTGTTTATAGTGCATATAGTTATGGAAGTAAAGCTTAGCGTAATAGTTCCTTTGTATAATTCTGCAGCATGGCTTCCAAAATGTTTGGATTCTTTGTTGAGTCAGGACTTGGATGAATCGGAATATGAAATCATATGTGTGGACGATGGTAGTCCTGACAATAGCAAGGATTTGGCTGTTTCCTATTCGGTTGAGCATTCGAATGTGAAAGTGGTGTCGCAGCCGAATCAAGGCACGGCTGGTGCTCGCAATACGGGAATGCGGTGTGCGATTGGTAAGTATCTCTGTTTTGTGGATCCCGACGACTATGTGGAAAAGAATGTCTATGGAGGTCTGGTCAGGCGGATGGAGGAAAGGCATTTGGATATGTTGCGTTTCAATTATCGATTAGTGGATGAACAGTATAGGGAAATGGAAAAGTCGGAAATGGAAGACAAATTTGATTATTCTTCGCAGTTGATGACAGGTGTGGATTTTTTGGGAAAGCGTTTGGACATTTCCTGTTATGTTTGGGCATACATGTATCGAGTCTCTATTATTAAAGATAATGGGATTTGGTGTATCCAAGGCGACTATATTGATGACACACCATGGTTGCCTCAAGTTTGCATGAAAGCCAATCGTGTGGATTTGACGGATCAATGTGTATATTATTATTACCAACGATCTGAGGGATTGGTTCGGGCAACAAGTCCACAAGCCATGAGTAAGAAAATTGATGGCCTGTACGTGTTGATAACTACTTTGCAGCGTCAGCTTAAGGATGTGTCGGATAGCGGTGTGCGAAAATGGTACGAGGCCATAATATCATTTAGCGCCTTGTCATTGCTTTCTATGGTGGCTTTATCTCGGTATCAAGATTCCAAATCAGCAATCAAAAGATTGAAAAGTATGGATGTTTTTCCACTCCACAAAATTCCCTGGATTTCCTCTGCGGGTAAAAAAGTTTCAGTTATCAATATTTCTCCACGCTTGTTTTGCTGGATGTTGAGAATAAAAGATAAAAGGAAGGTAATACAATGATACCTAGGATTATTCATTATTGTTGGTTTGGGAAAGGAGAGATGCCTGAAATGGCTTTGCGCTGTTTAGAGTCTTGGCGTAAATATATGCCAGACTATGAATATAGGTTGTGGAATGAAGTCAGTTTTGATGTCGATAGTGTTCAGTATACCAAAGAAGCATATCAGGCGCGAAAGTTTGCCTTTGTGAGTGATTATGTCCGTTTATGGGCCTTGTATAATGAAGGAGGGATATATTTTGATACGGATGTTGATGTGTTCAAATCATTTGATACTTTGCTTGACAACAAGGCATTTGCCGGTTTTGAAGGGAGCAAGTATTTGCCGATGGGAACATGTGTGATGGCTAGTGAAAAAGCTGGGATTTGGGTGAAAGAGCAGATGGATTGCTATTATGATCGTCATTTCGTGGATGACAAAGGCAATTATGACTTGACCACCAATGTCAAATTCATTACGGATAATATGCGGAAACGGGGTTTCTGCCAAAACGGAAAGGAACAGTACTATAAAGATTTGCATGTTTATCCTGTGGATTATTTTAGCCCAAGGCTGACCACGGGAGAATATATTAGGACCGAGAATACTTATTGTGACCATTTGGGTCTTGGCTCATGGTCTGAAAACGATATGGGTTGGAAAGTGAGAATTGGGAGGCTGGTAGGTCAAAAAAACATGATACGTTTAATCAAATTAAAGCGGATTTTGTTGGGGTAAGGATAAAATGATTATTTTTGCAATCGCAATTAAACGGGATCCTTAAATGTTGACATATTTTCCTAGATATTTTTCGTCAAAGGCAATAATTTGCTATGTCGCGACTTTGGCATTAGTGAGTGCGTTGTTTATGAACTATGTCATGCCATTTCAGTTTATGCTGTTTGGCATAGTATCGGTGTCATTGTTTTTTGATTATTGCAATAAACAAACCATGAGATGGCATCGATTTAGTCCTAAGGTTTTTAAAAAGCAGCTATTCAAATCGGCATTGACTATTCGTATAGCTTATGTGATTTTTGTATATTTTTATTATATCGAGATGACCGGACTTCCGTTTATGTATCATCCTGCTGATGAGTATGGATATCATACGGTTGCTATACTTTTTAGAGATGAAGGATGGGATATTTATAATAGGTATGTAAAAACATACTCTCTTTCAGATAGAGGGTATTTTTATTGGCTTGGTATGGTATATGGAATTTTTGGGAATTATTTGCTGGCGGGTCGATTAGTGAAATGTGTTGTAGATGCTTTTTCATGTGTTTTAATATATAATTTGGCTAAACGGAATTTTGGTGAGTATACAGGCCGTATGGCTTCGGTATTTTATATGTTGATGTTTAATGCGTGGTACTATTGTGGTATTACATTGAAAGAAACTGAAATGAGTTTTCTAGTTTTGTTGTTTGTTGAACGAGGGGATTTAGTAATGCATTCAAAAAAAATCACCGTAAAAAATTTGCTATTGCCGGGATTGGTAGCATTGGTCATGTTCACATTCCGAACAGCTATGGCAGCAGTTTTGATAGCCGCCATAGTTATGGCAATTGTATTAAGTTCCGGAAAGCAACTTGAGTTGTGGAAAAAAATGATATATGGTGCTCTTTTTGCGGGTTGGATGTTTATGACGGTTGGTGCTGAGATTATTCAAGAGACGCAAGAATTATGGTCTGGTAGAACTGGGAATCAGTCTGCTGGCTATGAATGGCGAGCTGAGCGTGCTGGAGGAAATAGTTTTGCTAAATATGCTTCTGCGACATTGTTTGCTCCTGCTATTTTTACTATTCCTTTTTCAACGATGGTTGCAATTCCAAATCAAGAGAATCAGATGATGGTACATGGAGGAAACTTTGCCAAGAACATCATGTCGGGTTTTACCATCTTTGCATTGTTTGTCTTGTTGTTTAGTGGCGATTGGCGAAAACATGTATTGCCAATAGCTACTTTGTGTGGCTATTTGTTGGTGTTGGCTTTTAGTAATTTTGCCCACTCTGAGCGGTTCCATTTCCCAATGTTAGGATTGGAATTGTTGTTTGCTGCATATGGTGTTTCTCAAGCAACGAATAAGCAAAAGAGATGGTTTACTTTGTGGTTGATCTTTATTTGTCTGGCAAATATTGGTTGGGCTTATATTAAATTGGCTGGTAGAGGTATGGCTTAATTGGATATGTAATTGGAACGTTATGAGAGTAATATTCTTGATTCTATATTATGGTTTCGCAAGGTATCTGCCAAAATCGACGGTTCCTGTTATTGGACCAATGGCATGTGCCATCCGGCGGTTTTTATGCCGGCCACTTTTCCAAAAGGATGGTTCGCATCATGGGAAATATCTTAACGTGGAACAAGGTGCTTATTTTGGTAGAGGCAGTAGTTTTACTATTGGTGACAATGTTGGATTGGGTAAGGGTTTCAAATCTGTTAATCGGGATGTTGTCATTGATGATTATGTGATGATGGGGGAGGATGTCTTGTTTTTGGGCTCTGGCCATGGCCTTGAAACGAAAGGCGTTCCTATGGGTTTGCAAGAGGAACATCAACGGTCATACCTACATATTGCTGGCGATGTGTGGATTGGCGCGCGGGCTATTGTATTGCCGGGCTGTAAGAGAATTGGGCATGGCTCGGTTATTGGAGCTGGGGCTGTGGTTACCAAAGATGTACCTGATTGGGCTGTCGTTGGAGGGAATCCAGCCAAAGTGATTAAATATAGAAAAACTGTTGATGAGCAGGCATGAAAGTCTTGATTGTCGCCTCAAAGAATAGTGGCAGGTTCGTTCCATTTATTGTTGAGCAAGCTCGGGCATTGGAACATTTGGGCTGTGAAGTCGAATTCTTTGGTTTGGGTGGTAAAGGTATAAAAGGATATTTGAAGAATTTGCCTGTGTTTAAGGAAAAAATCAAAGAGTTTCGTCCCGATGTGGTTCATGCGCATTATGGTCTTTCGGGCCTTTTTGCGAATTTGCAACGAAAGGTGCCTGTCGTGACTACTTATCATGGGTCAGACATCAATGACCGAAAGGTTCTACCGTTGTCAAAGATGTCCATTCGATTGTCTGCATGGAATATTTTTGTGGCCAAAGGGATATTGGAAATTGCAGCACCTGCAAAAAAATACTCTTTGATACCTTGTGGTGTCGATTTTACGGAATTGCAATTGATGTCCAAGCAGGAGGCGCGTCAACGGATGCACTTGCAAGACGGTAAACGCTATCTGCTGTTCGCGGGAGCTTTTGACAATCTTGTAAAAAATGCAGACTTGGCTAAGGCGGCTGTGGAGCATCTCAGCACCGATGTGGAATTGGTTGAGCTGAAAGGCTATGATAGAGACGAAGTGACTTTGCTGATGTGTGCTTGTGATGCTTTTCTTATGACCTCGTTTACGGAAGGCTCTCCCCAAGTCATCAAGGAAGCTTTGGCTTGTGGCTGCCCGATAGTCAGTGTGAATGTGGGTGATGTGAAAGATCGTGTGAATGGAGTGGATGGTTGTTATGTGTCTGAATTGCACGATTCAAAAGAATTGGCGAGATTATTAATAAAGGCTATTTCTTTTGGGGAAAAGACAAAAGGAAGGGCTAAGTTGGTTGCCGATGGTTTGGAAAATCGTTTGGTGGCAAATAGGATTCTTGAAGTTTATAATAAAGTATGTATAAGATAATTAGCATTGGGGATGTTGAAAAGGCTTCGTGGTCTGAACTGGTGAGGAAGTCACCTGTGGCAACATGGTTTCAGACCGAGGAAGCATATACTTTTTATAAAAGTCTGTCATTTTTTGAGCCTTTCGCTTTGGCTGTTGAATCTGACGGTCAACTGAAAGGTGTAGCGGTCGGTTATGTTCAGAAAGAAGGAGGAAAACTCAAGAGTTTCTTTTCGAAACGTGCGATTATACTTGGTGGCCCGCTTTTGTCCGAAGATATTTCTGACGAGGGTTTGGAAATTCTGCTTCGAGAACTTATTGATTCATTAAAGGAAAAGGCGATTTTTTTGGAAACGCGGAATTTTAATGATTATGGCAGATGGAGGGCTGTGTTTGAGAAATGTGGGTTTGCATATGAACCTCATTATGATGTGCATGTAGATACTTCTTCGGTAGAAGTCATAAACGGAAGAATAGACAGGAACCGAAAAAGAAACATAAAAAAGGCGAGGGAAAAAGGTGTTGTCGTGGATGAAAACCCGACTTATGAGGATTTGAGGAGTTTCTATGCTTTATTGGAGATTTTATATCGGACAAAAGTCAAACTTCCGTTATATCCATTTGAGTTTTTTGAAAAATTGCGAAAGGTTTCTTCTTCACGATTTTTTGTTGCAAAAAAAGAAGATGGCGAGGTGATTGGCGGTTTGGTTTGTGTGGTGTTGGATGGACGTGCCGTTTATGCTTGGATGGCCTGTGGGGAAGACCAAAAATACAGGGAAATGTCGCCATCTGTGATGGCAAACTATGCCGGCATTTGCCATGCAGCAGAACAGGGTTGTGGCAGATTTGATTTTATGGGAGCAGGAAAGCCTGATGATGGTGGATACGGAGTCCGCGATTTTAAACTGAAGTTTGGTGGTGAGTTGGTTGAATACGGAAGGTTTAATTATGTATGTAATCCTTTGCTGTTTAATGTTGGGAAACTTGGCGTAAACCTGATGAAGAAGTTATGAATGTTTTGATAGATATTAACCATCCGGCTCATGTGCATCTGCTGCGCAACACTTATGCTATGCTTAACGAACGTGGCCATAAGGTTTACGTTGTAGTAAAAGAGATTCCTTCGGCAATGAAACTGCTCGATTTGTATGGTATCCCGTACATTAACATTGGGAGAAAGGATGACAATCTTGCAAAGAAAGGGTTGGACCAACTAATATATGATAAACGATTACTGAGTCTGGTGAATGAATTGCACATTGACATCGGCGTGGGCTCTTCCATCAATATTCCTCATGTCAGCAGGCTGTCTAAGATGAAGAGTATCATTCTGGATGACGATGATGATGAAGTGGAACCGCTGTTTGTGAAGTTTGGCCATCCCTTTGCCGATACCATCCTTAGTCCGATAGATACGCCTCGCAAATCGAAGAAAACGATTTTTGTCAAATCCTATCATGAGTTGGCATACCTGCATCCTAACCATTTCAGGCCCGACCCAAATGTGTTGGAAGATGTCGGATTGAAAGAAGGGGAACCATATTTCATTCTGAGATTCAATGCGTTCAAGGCGCATCATGATATTGGGGTGGTGGGACTCACTATTGAGAATAAAAGACGTTTGGTGGACCTTCTGAAGGCAAAAGGGAAAGTTTTCATTACAACGGAGAGAGACATTGACGATGAATTTAAGTCTTATCAATTGCGGGTTTCCCCCGAGAAGGCGCATTCTTTGATGTATTACGCATCAATGTTTGTTGGTGACAGCCAGACAATGACATCGGAGGCGGCGGTATTAGGCACTCCCTCCATCCGCTGTAATACTTTTGTTGGAAGAATTCACTATTTGGAGGAAGAAGAACACAAATACCAGCTAACATTTGGCTTTTGCCCGGAAAAGTCGGAAGAAATGTTCCAGAAAATTGAGGATTTGCTATCCATGCCTAATTTGAAAGAAGTATGGGGGGAGCGTAGGCAAAAAATGCTGGAAGATAAAATCGATTATGCCAAATTCCTGACATGGTTTGTAGAAAACTATCCTGAAAGCAGGAAGACCATGCGTGAGAATCCTGATTATCAACTTCGATTCAAATAAATGGTGTGTCGAATTTTATGAGCTTTGATGCTATGGATTTTACGCTTTCAAAATACTCGTACTTGATTGGGTGTTTGCAAAAGTCAGGTTATCAATTTATTACATTTGAGGATTATTGTTTAAGAAAAAGCGAATTATCGAATGAAAAGTTCATCATCCTTCGCCATGATGTCGATTTGAAAGCCGAAAACTCGTTGGTGACAGCTAACATTGAGCATTCGCTTGGCATACAGGCCTCCTATTATTTTCGGGTGGTCAAGCAAAGCAATAAGCCAGAAGTGATTAGGTCAATCGTCTCCTTGGGGCATGAAATAGGCTACCATTATGAAGATATGGCGATTTGCAATGGTGATTTTGACAAAGCAATACTTCATTTCGAGAAACAGCTTGCGTATTTTCGATCTTATTATCCCGTAAAAACTATATGTATGCATGGTGCCCCTCGGAGTAAATATGACGGAAAGGATTTGTGGAAAAAGGCCGATTACCATAATTTCGGAATTATTGGCGAACCCTATTTTGATGTAGATTTTTCGAAAGTGTTTTATTTGACGGATACGGGTAGACGGTGGGATGGATTTCGAGTAAGCGTCCGTGATAAAGTGCCTGTATTTCAGGAGCAATGGATTAAGGATGGGCTTGTGTTCCATTCCACTGATGATTTGGTAAAGGCTATAAATGAAAGAAAAATGCCATCTCAACTTATGATTACAACGCACCCCCAACGTTGGACGGATCACGGGATTCAGTGGTTAGTGGAGTTTGTTATGCAATCGGTAAAGAACGTAATAAAATGGTTCTTTATCAAAATGGTTAGATAATTGAAGCATAATTATTTAAAAAAAAAGGGTGGTATATTTCAGTATGATGTGGAAATTATTTGTATTTTTGCACGTTTTATGTCAAAGAAAAAATAAACATATGAATAGTTGTATAATGATTTCAAAAAAAGCGATTATTGTTCTATCAGTAGTGTTGCTTGCTGTATCTGCGAGTTCCTGTGTTACTTCAAAGACTGTTAGGTATTTGCAAGATATGCCTAAAGAAGGACTTCCTATAAACAAGGAATTGGAAGCGACGATCTGTCCGTATGATGAGGTAAGAATTCAGGTTTATAGTAATGGTGGTTATGAAGAGGAATTGGTGAAACCATTTAATGTGCTGGGAGGCGGTGGTTATCTCGTGGATGTTGATGGCAATATTCAATTTCCTATTCTCGGTGATTTACATGTTGAAGGGCTTACCCGTAGGCAATTGCAGGATACAATTTGTTTCCGTCTTGAATCTAATGGTTATATCAACAATCCATTGGTTGTGGTTCGGTTCTTGAATTTTAGGGTATTTTATTTGAGTAGTACAGGAGGAAGGGTGATTACCATTTCAAATGAGAGATGTACTTTTCTTGAGGGGTTGGCTTTGCTTGGTGGTTTGGATTTATATACTCGTCGTGATCGAATAGGTGTGATGCGAGAAGTGGATGGGAAGAGAATTATCCATTATTTGGATCCCCGTTCAACATCAATTTTTGATGATGAGTTCTTTATGTTGCAACAGAATGACATTATCTTTACAGAAATCAATTCGCGTCGATACATTACTGAAGCCTATTCAAATTGGAGCCTTTTCTTGGCGGCAATTTCTTCGATTCTTACTGCTCTTGCTTTATGGAGGTCGTTTAAAAATGTAGGAAATTGATGTTATAATAATAAATGTTGAATAGTTAAGTATTATTATAGAATTATATATCAAATACAAATGGAGAATACCAAAAATAATACTCAAAATATCAATGACGTAAATGCGTTTTTTGATGATGATACCAATAGCGGCTTTAAGTTTAAGGATGTTGTGTATTTGATTCTTCGGAATCTTCACTGGTTCATAATTTGTTCTCTAATTGGAGGAGCTATCTCGTATTACAAGGTTCAGAAACAGGAAAGGATTTATGCGAGTAGATCTTCTTTGTTGATTAAGACGAGCGCAAGTGGTGGTTCTGAAAATTTCCGTGGTTCGGCACCAATTAACAAAATTACAGGAGCTGGTGTTGTGATTAGCACTGTCAATAATGAAATGATGGTGTTAAGGTCGCAGAGGAATATGGAAAACATGGTGAGAGCCTTAAACTTGAATACGAGTTATCTATACAAAACCAAGGTGGCCAAACGGAACATGGATTTATATAAGGAATCTCCTGTAGAGGTAAAGTTTCTTGATTTGGATGAACAATCGGCTGCTTCATTTAGCGTTAAGCCGATAGATAAGGAGTTTGTCCTTATTGAGGATTTTGGTTCAAATATTCCTTCTATGAAGGTTCTTCTTAATGATACGGTGGTTAGTCCTATTGGTCGTCTTATTGTTTCTCCTACATGGCGGTACCAAGATTTTATTAATGTTTCTGTAGTGGTTAGACATACCCCGTTATCAGCAATGGCAGCCTCGTATCGTTCGAGAGTTGCGGTTTATAGAGATAATGATAGGAATGCAATATTGAGGTTGTCTTTACAAGATACATCTCCTCTTCGTGCAGCTGATGTGCTAAATGTATTGATGGATGTGTATAATCAGGAATCCATTGATGACCAGCAGCGTGTGCTTGACTATACCGAAAAGTTCATCAATGACCGAATCGAATACCTTATGTCGGATATTAAAGAGTATGAGCAGGTTAACGTCGGGTTTAAACAATCGCATAACATTATTGACACGCGCTCTTATGGACAGGATTATTTGAGAACAAGTGTATCGGCAACAGAAGAAGAGAAAAGGCTTAATGCTCAGGTGGAAATGATTCGGTATTTGGTGAATTATATTGAGAACAATGAGGGTAGTATTATCCCCGTTGGATTGACGACAATTTCGGCTGATGCATCATCTGTTATCAAACAATACAATGATAATCTTTTGAAAATTGAGAAATACAAGATGGATGGTACGGAGAATAACCCTGTTGCGCAAAATTTGATTGATAAACAGGTGAGTTTGCGAGCCAGCATCCTGTCATTGTTGGAAAGTAATTTGCTTACACTCGAAGAGCGCATTGCTGCAGCCAACCGAGAAAAAAACATTGCGAATTCACAGATTCATACTGTGCCGATTGCACAATTGGAGCTCAGTTCGGTGGAAAGAATGCAGGGGATTAAAGAAAGATTGTATCTTCAATTGTTGACCAAGCGTGAAGAAATGTTGATGACCAGCCCTCAGTTGGAAGCTACGGCTAAGGTTATAGATTACGCATCGCCTGTCAATGTGCCTATTGCTCCCAATGAAAGTAAGGCGGTTTTAGTAGGTCTGCTCATTGGTTTAGCGGTTCCAGTTGTTTTTATGTTAATTCGTAACATGATGGATACTACAATTCATGACAGAATTGATGTTCAAAAGTCTTCAAATGTACCTTTTTTGGGAGATGTTCCGTTCCAAAAAGGGATTGAGGGGCATGCCATTATGGTGCGAGAGAATGGCCGAGACTCGCTTTCGGAGTCTTTCCGACTGATACGTTCGGGATTGGAGTACATGAAAGACAGGAAGGATGGCGCACATGTCATCATGTTCACCTCGTTCATGGTCTCATCGGGTAAGACTTTTGTTTCGACCAACCTGGCAACGAGTTTTGCTTTGGCTTCCAGAAAGACGGTTATTGTTGATTTGGATATTCGTAAAGGTACCTTGTTCAAGGTGTTCGGCGTCAATACGAGGGCGGGCATTTCCAATTACCTTTCCGGAAAGACTGACAATGTTGATGATATTATCCATACCAATACTGATACGCCGAACTTGGATGTGATATTCTCAGGCCCAGTTCCGCCTAACCCAGCAGAATTGCTGATGAACACACGATTGGATGATTTGATTTCTGAGTTGCGCAAGCGCTATGAGTACATCTTCTTGGACAATGTTCCTGTTGGTATGGTGGCCGACTCTGAAATCGTGAAGCGCGTTGCCGATACCACTATCATGGTGCTCAGAGCTAATAAGACAGACAAGCGTTTGCTCTTCGATGTTGACAAGTTCTACAAAGATGGTAAGTTCCCGAATCTTTGTGTCGTGTTGAATTCTGTCAGTAAGAAAAAGCGTGGTTATGGTTATTATGGCTATGGTTACGGCTATGGTTACGGCTATGGTTACGGCTATGGTTACGGCTATGGTTACGGCTATGGTTACGGCTATGGCAATGAAGAAGACGGAAAGAAGAAGAAAAAGAGATTCCGTTTGTTCCGTAAGCATCATCACCATCATCATTCCAGTAGCCGTAAAGTGGCTCAAGTTCACGACGACGGTAAGGATTAAATCAATAATTGTAGAGATGTTTGGGTTTCGTTATAAATTGCCAGATGACTTCTTTCAGGGGGTGACAGACATGCATTGTCATCTGCTTCCCGGTGTTGACGATGGTTTTCCTT